>Ga0163144_10008218_pt1 | contig 22617 bp, 21 predicted proteins | sample OliLak19BULKMAT1_FD_123175 | JGI IMG/M metagenome (GOLD analysis project Ga0163144, IMG submission 123175) | Freshwater microbial mat bacterial communities from Lake Vanda, McMurdo Dry Valleys, Antarctica - Oligotrophic Lake LV.19.BULKMAT1 | ecosystem: Environmental > Aquatic > Freshwater >...
CACGTCCAATATTTTTGCGGTAATGGGGCTTCGGGCCATGTTCTTCCTTCTATCTGGCGTGATCGATAAATTCTACCTGTTGCAAAAAGGGCTTTCAGTAATCTTGTTCTTTATTGGCGCAAAAATGCTGCTTGAAATAGGAAAAGGTTCTGATCTCCTTCCGGAAGTATTAACGGATATGCCGCCTACACTTTCGTTCGCCATCATTATTGTTACCTTAACCTTGTCGATTGTTTTTTCAATTCTGATACCCCGAAAAGATAAGGAATCGGACGAGCTTTCTTAGCAATCATTTGCTTACATCAGCAAAGAAATTATTCGGCAGAATTTTTAACAGCATGGGCAGCGTGAGAAATCGCTGGGGCAATGAAATAATCACAAACGTGGGTATTGATTTTAATACTAGCATCAACAACTCCTGCACATGTGCCTTTTCCTGATCCGTCAATTCATTTGATTTTGCTTTATTGAGAAGACTCATAAGTTCTTTGCTTTCCTGAACTTCTTTAAGCAGGCGATTTTTATGGGTGCTTGTAATTTTGCTCATGCGTGATACAAAACGGTCACTCACCTGCTGGTAGTCCTGCTTGTTTTGCAAAGCGGTGAGATGATCCCAATGTTCCAGCACAAATCCTTCAATGGCCATCAGGCTGTTCTCAAGATCATCGTCACTAAATCCAAGATGATGACTAAGTTTTTTCAGGAAATCCATTTCTGAATCTTCAACACGTTTATCAGCCCAGATGGTAAGAATGGCAATTTCAACAAAGTATTTTTTTAGGATCCAGGAGTTGTTGGTTGGGAGATTGATTTCTTCTAGGGTGATCCCCTCATCGAATATTTTTTTTGCCTCTTTCTTTTTCTCTGGCGAGAGATCAGCACTTTGTAAAAAGAATTCAAGTAGTCTCCGCTCTTCATACTCTACATTGGCATTGGCATGAGCGGCACAGGCAATTACTTTCACTACAGAGAAACGAAGTTCCTCACTTTCAAATTTGAAGAAGTCAGAAACGATGCGGTCCGCATTGGTATGAATCCATTGGCCGAAAATAAAAACATCAAGAAAGAAAAGGCTGTTGTGAAAAAATTGTGTCCAGAAATTTTTGTCAAACTCGCTCGTGCGGTCGATACGTTTATCGAGAATTTTCTCGGCCAATTCAAGGGGTGTCTTCTTTCTTCCGAACAACGTCTTGGTGGGCGTGGCCAACTCGGGGAAGATGGTGTTGTAAAAATTTCCAATTTTCTCCAGGCTCTTGAAAATCACCTTGCTGAGTTCATCAGGATTCTTGATCGGCTTATCATGAAATAGCAGGGAGCAGCTGATAAGGCTCTCGGCCAATAGTATTTTCATCCGATCTTTTTCATCCCACTGTTCAGATTCAGGATGATCGATGGTGCCCACCGGCTGACCATACATGAGTCCGGTAGGTTGTATGATACGGTAAAGCGAATGGTCAGGGTGTGCTGATCTCTTTGCGTCTTCGCTAAGATCTTTTAAAATATCTTTTCGAAAATTGAGATACTCTTTGAGCCAACCCTTTTCGCCTGGATTCATACTGAATTAATTATCCAAATGAAATTACATCATTTATAATGGATAATAAAAGATTATTGGATATGCTGCCATCCCTTTCTTTCAATGGCCTTAAAGGAATCTTCAACTTTTTTGCGAAGACTGACTTTAAAAGCATCCAATTTTTTTGCGATTGATTTATTCTCTGAGCCCAATATCTGTGCGGCCAAAATCCCTGCATTTTTAGCTCCGTTCAAAGCCACGGTGGCCACGGGAACTCCGCTAGGCATTTGAAGAATGGAGAGCACCGAATCCCAACCATCGATAGAGTTGGAAGATTTAATGGGAACGCCAATTACCGGTAGCGATGTAAGCGAAGCAATCATGCCCGGCAAATGAGCTGCACCACCTGCCCCGGCAACAATTACTTTCAACCCGCGCAAGCGTGCTGATGAAGCATATTCAACCATGCGCTGGGGTGTGCGGTGTGCCGACACTACCGTGAGTTCAAAGGGTATCTTTAGTTCTTCTAAAAACTCGGCTGCCTCTCTCATCACTTTAAGATCAGACTGGCTTCCCATGATAATGCCTACAACGGGTTTGCTCATGCTTTTACTTTCAAAATTTGTTTTACAAATTTGGCTTTCTTTTTTAAACTTTCCAGATCAGGATCAACCAAGGTAACATGACCCATTTTACGAAAGGGTTTGGTTTGCTTCTTACCATAAAGATGAACGTACACCCCTGATAAAGAGAGCACTTCGTTTAGGCCTTCATAGCGGGCCAACCCAGTAAAACCCTCTTCACCTAATATATTTACCATGGCACTGGATGCCGTGCAGCTTGTATCACCCGGAGGCAATCCTAAAATAGCGCGCAGGTGCTGTTCATATTGTGAGGTTACATTTGCCTCAATGGTTTGATGACCGCTGTTGTGCGGTCGGGGCGCCACTTCATTTACGAGCACATGCCCGTCTTTGGTAACAAACATTTCAACCGCCAGAAGGCCCACTAATCCAAGGGATTGAATTACGTGTTCTGCAATTTCTTTCGCATGTATTGCAACTCCTTCGTTAAGTTTAGCGGGAGAAAAAAGATATTCAACCAGGTTAGCTTCCGGATGGAAAACCATTTCCACGGCAGGGAAGGTGGCAATCTCTCCGGCCTCATTGCGTGACACAATCACCGAAATTTCTTTTTCAAAATCGATCAGTTTTTCCAACAGGCCGGGAGCATCAAATGCTTTCGTAAGGTCTTCTTTGCTTCGCAATAGCTGCACACCGCGTCCGTCATAGCCTTCACGCGCCAGCTTATTCACTGCAGGCAGATAAGATTGATGAAGAAGAATTTCTTCTTTGTTCTCAACAAGTAAAAAATCAGCGGTGGGAATCTGATGATCTTTAAAAAACTGTTTTTGCTTTCTCTTATCTTGTATAAGCTCGATGATAGCTGGTTGAGGAAAAACTTTCTTACCGGCTTTTTCAAGATCAGCCAGTGCTCGGGTGTTCACATTTTCAATCTCGATCGTTATCAAATCACAATCCTGACCAAAGTTCCACACGGTCTGATAGTCGGTAAGCTTGCCGCAGGTAAAGGGTGCTAACAGATGGCATGGCGCCTGTGGGTCTGGATCGAGTACTGAAAAAGTAATATTCAAATCAATACCGGATTGAATGAGCATTCGGCCCAATTGACCACCTCCGATAATTCCAATTTTAAAGTTCTGATAGAATGCCTGCGTCATGGTCACGCAAAGTAATTAATTATCGAGCAGAACAACGCGAAGAATTTTATCTCCTACTTCAATTTTATGCACCGCATCCATACCTGATTCTACGGTGGCAAATAACGTATAGCGACCGTCCAGGTGGGGGGTTGGCGAATGGGTAATGAACCATTGTGTGCCTTCGGTATCTTTTCCGGCTGATGCCATTCCTACGGCTCCTTCCTCATATCTGTGCAGTGAAAATTCAGATCGGATCGAATACGCTTCACTGCCGTAACCATCGCCCCGGTTGCACCCGGTTTGAATCACAAAGTTGGGAACAACCCTATGAAAAATCTTGCCATCGAAATATTTTTGATTCACCAGGTTAACAAAGTTTGCCACAGAGCCGGGAGCCCCCTCTACCAGCAAGGTAAGCGTGATCTCGCCTTTATCAGTGACGATCTGGACGCGTTGATTTTTAGGAATGTTCTTGACAAAATCCCAATTGATGGGATGATTGAATTCATTCTTGGGTGCGGCAGGTTTTTTTCTGCCTTCGAAATAGGCCATGGCTTCATCCAGGGGTTGGATCGCCTCGTAATCTTTTGGCAGGTTCAATTTATCCTTTGCTTTCTGAAGAAAAGAATAATCAGCAATAACCGACTTGTAGTCGAGCGTTGAGTCGGCAAGACAAGAAGCGATGATACCAATCACGCCAGGGTCAGCATCAAATAGTGCATTTTTATAAATGCCGGCAAAAACTGGTTTCAATTCATGTAAGAACTGTTTCCCTCTGTTGAGGGTTGTCAACGCCTGGGCCGCAGCGGTTTTTATGACAAGAACGTTTGATTCAACCAGTTCTTTTGCTAAGAATGGATGAGCGTTGATGTCAGCCGAAAGTGCACTGAGTAAGCCGGCTTTATGATAATCGTTTGATGATTGAGCGTATGTATTTTGAATTTCTTGCGCTAACTCTGTCGAGATGATTAGAAGCGGTTTGTAAAGTGCGGATTGAAGCCTGAAATTTTTAGTGGTGCGCGCAAGCGTCAGTAATTCATCTTTTTTGCTGAAATCATTTTGAACGGCTTCTGCAGCAGCAACAGCTACTTGTGGATTCTCATCTTTCAAAGCGAGTAACACAAGTTCATCACGTTCAGTGGTTGATTTGGATGCGGTAACACGTGCAGCACTTACCCGCACGCGATAGTCGGGATCTGTGGAGAGAATTTTTTTAAGCGCAGGCAGGTATTCTTCAGTGGTAATTTTACGAAGTGCCATGGTGGCTGCCATTCGCACGAAAGGGTTTTTATCTTCGGCAGCAGCGCGTATCAGCGACTGCGTTGGAATCCATTTCAGGTTAGTTGCACGATTAAAAAAATGTGCTGCACCCAATCGCACCGAAGTGGTGTTATGCGTAAGAAAATCAGAAGCCCGCCTGGCCATGGTTGAATCAGCAAGACCACGAAGCCCTGCAAAATAAAAAGCCCACGAAAGACCGTTTCCCTGAATAGAATCTTTTGGTTGAAAGCTAAGTAAGGTTGGGAGGTCGCGTGAAGTAATGGTTTTACCCAGAGCCTGAAGTGTTTCACTGATAACGATGCTGCTTGAATCGGTTAAGGCTGGTATGAGGGCATTGACCGCTGCATTTCCACCAGTTTGCCCGAGAGCGAAAGCGGCATGAATGCGAGCCGACATATAAGGGTCTTCTAAAAGCATGGTGCCCAGTTGCAAAGAGGCAACGGAATCCTGCACGGATGCCAGTGCCAACGCTGCTTGAGAACGATAATCTGGATTTTTGTTGATCAGGTAGCTGATCAGACTATCGGTTTGCCTGTGATCCTGAAAGTCGACAATGGCAGCGAGGGTTGAATCAGAAAATTTATTGGGTCGAGGTGAGGAACATCCAAAAAAAAGTAAACAGGCAAAGGCAAACGAGACCGCCTTCATAGCTTTTTATATAATCCTCTTTTTAGCGTGATTGACTACATCATTAAATTCGATGCCGGCAGCTTTGATGGAATAAAGTAGTAATCGAACTTCTCTTACATGAACAGAACCATCTACTTCTGACATGTTGTATAGATGGGCAAATGCATCCAGTTTTTCTTCATCCGTACACTCGCTGATCAGATCAATACCAATCTTATAGATGTCTTTTTCTTTTTTATTTCGAATTCCGTCTTCAAATTCCTTGAAGACAGAATCAGGTATGATCTCTTTATTTTTAATCCTGAGCAAAGAAGCAAATTCCTTTTCATCAATAACCCCATCGGCAGATATGAGCAAGTGCGTGAGGTAAAGCAACCCCATCTGATAGTTTTTTGATGAACCCATTTAGTAAATATTAGGAGTTAAATATCCAGAAAATATGGTGCAATAAATAACCGGCCTTGTAAATTTTTACTTCAATTTTTAAGAAAAAGATTGATAAACTAAAAAGGCGGATAGATAGGCAAGTGCAGTCATGTATGCTAATTGTATCGCGGGCCATTTCCATCCTTTTGTCTCTCGTTTCACTACGGCAAGTGTGCTCATACACTGCATGGCCAATGTATAGAACACCAATAGAGAAAGGCCCACAGCGGGAGTATAACGTGGCCCTCCTGTCTCTGGGTTGATCTCTGATTTCAATCTGGTTTTGATAGTGAGCTGATCATTGGAGCTGCCCAAGCTATAGATGGTAGCTACCGTACCAACAAAAACTTCGCGTGCAGCAAAAGAAGTGATCAGGGCGATCCCGATTTTCCAGTCATAGCCCAGCGGCCTTATTACCGGCTCGATGGATTTGCCAATGATTCCCGCATAAGAGTGCTCCAGTTTATAAGCGGCAATTCGGTCTTGAATTTCTTGTTCACTTATTCCTTGCGAGGAGATATCAGACATTACTTTCTGTTCTGCTTCCTGCATGTTTTTTCCTGGGCCATAGCTGGCTAGCACCCAAAGTACAATGGAGATGGCCAGAATGATCTTACCAGCCTCAAATACAAATGATTTTGTCTTTTCCAGAACGGTATAGCCAACATTGGCCCATCTTGGCTTGCGGTAAGTGGGCAACTCCATGATGAGATAACTTCTTTCCCTGGTTTTAATAAGAAATTTTAAAGCCATCGCAGAAAAGATGGCGGCCAGAAAGCCGAGTATGTAGAGGGCCATTAACACAAGGCCCTGATAATTAAAGAAACCAAAAATTTTATCGTCAGGAATAATCAAGGCTACCAGAATGGTGAACACCGGGAGCCGTGCAGAACAACTCATAAAAGGTGTGACGAAAATGGTGATGAGCCGATCTTTCCAATTATCGATAGTTCGTGTTGCCATAATGGCCGGGATGGCACACGCTAATCCTGAAATGAGAGGCACAACACTTTTACCACTCAGACCAAATTTTCTCATGATCTTATCCATAAGAAAAACAACACGCGCCATATAGCCGCTCTCTTCCAGCACCGAAATACAGGCAAATAAAATTACGATTTGAGGTATGAAGATGATGATGCCTCCAATACCGGGTACCACACCTTGTGAAATCAAATCAAACAAAGGGCCGTCTGGTAAATTGTTATCAGCAATACTGCTGAGCCGGGTAAACGACTGATCAATAAAATCCATCGGTATCTGGGCCCAGGCAAAAATGGATTGGAAGATCAGAAAGAGTACGGAGAAAAAAATCAGGTAACCCCAGACTTTATGGGTAAGTACTTTATCAATGCGATAAGAAAACTTCTTCCACTCAGGGTCAGATGTTTTGAGAATAACTTTATTCAATAAATCCTGAATGAAACCATAACGTGTGACGGTTTCTGCACCTTGATATTTATGTTGAAAAAACTGGTTCGCTTTAGCTTCTTCGCGGATGTAATCTCGCTCTTGCTCGCTTAGGAAAACAAGATTTTCAGTTTGTTGTAAAAACTGGTAGGCTTCATAGTCCGTAGCTAAATGGAATCGTTCTTTAATTTTATTGACTACTTTCTTGATCTCATTGTCAATTTGAAAAATGGTTTTAGAAGAAGGCCTGAGTTTTTCCTTTAAAGTCAGTTTCAATCCATCTACCCCATGTCCGCTGCGGGCATTGATCATCACTACCGGAATATCCAATGAGGTGGCTAATTCCTGGACGTCTATGCTTTGACCCGATTGTGCTGCCAGGTCCATCATGTTTAGCGCAAGCACAGTGGGCAATTTCAAATCGATGAGTTGTGTTAGCAGGAGGAGGCAGTTCTTAAGATTGGTTGCATCAGCCACCACCACGACACAATCCGGATAGTGCCTGTTGTTTTTATCGGCCAATATTTCGGCAACAATTTTTTCATCCAGCGTGCGAGGATAAAGGCTGTAAATGCCAGGTAGGTCAATGATCTCTGCCTGTGTATTATCATCGAGGGGGCAAATGCCCGTGCGCTTGTCAACAGTTACACCGGGAAAGTTTCCAATCTTTTGGTTAAGGCCTGTAAGTTGATTGAAAAGAGAAGATTTACCTGAATTTGGTTTCCCCGCCAACGCTACCCGCAAACGCCTTTGTTCAGCCATCAATTAAGAATTGTAATAGTAGAGGCCTCGCTGATGCGCAGTGAAAGATCGAGACCCGTTACACTCACGCAAACGGGGTCTCCCAGTGGGGCTGTGAAGTTGAAACGAACAGCAGTGCCGGGCAAAAAGCCCATTTCCAGCAGTTTCACAGAAATCTCATCATCCGTAAACCCCGAAATTACCGCTGTTTCGCCTGGAACCATATCCGCCACCGTTTTGGTCCTTATCACTTCTTATTTAGATTGATTTTAAACAACGCAATATAGGAGTAGGCTGACAGTTACGCAATGATTATCTTCGGTCGTGAAAAAGAAAGTTAAAAAGCTATCCAAAACCAAAAACGAAGATCCTAAACCCTCTTCGGAAAAGCAGGCAGAAAAAGAGACTACTCCTTTTGACTTTGGAGGCTTGCCTCAACGGGATTTAAAAAAGAATTTGGGTTGCGGTTAAAACAATGTCAACTATGAATAAGAAGCAACTTTTTAAAATTTTGGCCAAGCTAAACAAAGTGATCCTGCCACGTTTTAGCAAAAAGGATATCACCCGGCTTTCAAAGATTGAAAAAGGATTAATAGCCTATCGCTACTGGGTAACGCTCAACTCCCTGGACTAATTATTACATACTTTCGGCAAAGAATATTCGCTTTACCCGCTCGCTGGTGTTGGTGAGAATTTCATAGGGAATGGTGTTGGCGCGCATTGCCACTTCCTGAATGGGCAAACCTTCACCAAAAACAGTTACCTCGTCACCCACCTTTGCTTCGATGCCCGTGATGTCGATCATGGTCATGTCCATGCAAACATTTCCTACCACGGGAGCTTTCTTTCCGCACACCAGCACCGCCCCAGCACCGCGACTGAAGCTTCGACTAAATCCATCGGCATAGCCAATGGCAATGGTGGCGAGTGTCATCTCATGACCTGCTTTTCCTCTTCGTCCATAGCCAACAGACTCACCGATTTTCACTTTTTTAATTTGCGAGATAACCGTTTTTAATGTGGCGGCAGGCTGAAGTTGGTTGAATGCTTCTGACGTGGGATTGACACCGTATAAGCCAATGCCCAATCGAACCATATCCATTTGGTATTGATGAAACCGGAGAATGCCCGGGGAATTCAACGTATGCCTGAGCGGAGTCGTGTTTAGTTGGGAAGAGATAACCTGGTAGGCATGTTCATAACGGGCTACCTGATCTTTTGAAAATTCATCATGAAGGGATTCATCCGCACCTGCCAGATGTGAAAACACAGAGGCGATTTTAAGATGAGGATTATTTTTTAAAATGCTGATGGCCTCAGCTAAGTCTTCTGCCTCCAACCCCAAACGCTTCATCCCTGTTTCTACCTCCAGATGTACTGTGCAGGATTGCGTAACCAAAAAATCAGTTAATGAACGCAGCATATTCAAACTATACATCACTGGCTCCAGGTTATAATCAATGATCGTTTGAAAACTCTCTTCCGTTGCATTCATCACCATGATGGGAATGGTGATGTGATTCTTGCGCAACTCTACTCCTTCATCCGCATAAGCGACACCCAGATAGTCAACCCGATGATATTGAAGCAAGGTTGCTATCTCTTCACTGCCACTGCCATAGGCAAAGGCTTTCACCATGACCATGATTTTAACACCTGGTTTGAGCTGCGCTTTAAAAAAATTCAGATTATGAACGATCTTATTCAAATCAATTTCCATGCGCGTGCCATGCACCTTTCGTTGTAAAAACGCCACAATTTTTTCGAAGTGGAATGTGCGGGCTCCTTTGATAAGAATGACTTCCTGATGGAAGTCGTTTCGGTTAATTTCGGTTAAGGCACTTTCGGTATCGGGATAAAACGAGGTTTGAATGGTGAGTTCTCTAAACTGCGCTTGATGATTCAGGAGCGTTGGGCCAATTCCGATCAATCGGGTAATGTCACTTTTATGAATCAGTTCTCTGATTTTTTTTACGAGCGCAGCGTCCTCAACACCGGATTGTAAAATATCAGAAAGGATAATGGTCTTTTTCTTCTTTTGAATACCCGAGAGAAAATCCAGGCAGATGCGCAAGCCGCCCAAATCATTATTGTATGAATCATCAATAAGCTGACAGTTGTTGATTCCCTGTTTTAATTCGAGGCGCATGGGAACCGTTTTCAGCAAACTGATTCGCTCCTGCACGGTTGGCACGGAATAACCCAAGTGCAACATCAGCGTAACACAATGAAAACAATTCTCCACCGAAGCATGATCTTTGAAAGGAAGTTTAATCGTATGCGGTTGATCTTTCCACCGGATAATAAAATGATCACTGGATGGAGTGATTGGCAGATCGGCTTGTTCATGAAATCCCCAGTTAAATGATGGCAACGAGGAAGCCAAAATCGCATTATGAACAGGTTCATGATCGGCACAATAAATTAATTTTTCAACCGCAGAAAACAGTTTCAGCTTCTCGTTGATTTTTTGTTCTAATGAAGTAAAGCCTTCATCGTGCGCGGTACCAATGTTGGCGAAGATTCCCAACGTTGGTTGTATCACTTTTTGCAACTCCTGCATTTCTAATCGCCTTGAAATGCCAGCTTCAAAAATTCCCAATTCATGATACGGTTGTATTTGCCAAACGGAAAGGGGAACACCAATTTGCGAATTGTAGCTTCCCGGATTTTTTACAACTCTATAGTCTGGTGAGAGCAGTTGATACAACCACTCTTTAATAATGGTTTTACCATTACTTCCGGTGATGCCAATTACCGGAATGGTGAATTCATTTCGATGGGCACTGACCAAACGTTGTAATGCCAGCACCGAGGAGGATACTAACAGAAAATTTGCGTGCGGAAAATTTTCTAAGGACAGTTTTTTCTCAACAACAAACTGACAAATGCCCTTTGAATATAGTTCTGCGATGTATGCATGACCGTCATGTCTTTCTCCTGAAATGGCGAAGAACAATGCATGCTCAGACAACATCGCCTTACGACTATCAATCACCAGGTCTTCTACATTTCTGTCTTTGCCTATCTGCAGAATAGTGCCTTGACAAATGGAGGATAGCTGTGAAAATAAGAACATAAACTTAGAAAAGTTTGGAGCCATTAGGAACGGGCGTGTGCACAGTGGCAAGAACGATCCTTTTGTTTTCATCAGAGAATCCCGTTACTAAAACTTCAGAAGTAAAATTGGCAATTTGTTTAGGGCTAAAGTTCACAACACAGATTACCTGCATGCCGGGTAACTGATCCAACGTATATAAATCGGTTATTTGCGCACTGGATTTTTTAAGCCCCAAATCAGGGCCCAAATCGATCCAAAGTTTGAAAGCGGGCTTTTTGGCTTCAGGAAAGGCCTCAGCGCGAGTGATGGTGCCAGCCCTCAGGTCAATTTTATTAAAGTCATTCCATGTTATCATTTCTAAAAAATTATTACTTTGCATAGCTTACCCCGAAGGTAAGAGGATAAAACCAAATAAGTCCGGATTTAGATGAAAGCAAATTTTTCTCGTTCTCTTGGATTTACTTTTCTTCTGATGGCAGTGGTATTTTTTTCTGCCAGTGGTCAGGAGGGTATACCTAACAATGAGTTTCCTGATCCGAATTTTCACCCTGAACTTAGTGAGGAAAAACCTCTTTTGTTCGAGCCAGAAAGATCCACGTCAAATACGGAGAAATCATTACAAAACAAGGATCAATTAAACACACCCTCCAAAGGAGCTAAGTCAAAAACAGGAGATGCATCTAAGAACCCTGGAGCGAAGACCGAAGAAGATGCCCTATCATTCAACTTCCTTTACTACATCATTCAAAAATTCAAGATATCGGATATTGTAGAACAATAGCTCCGATCATATAATCACGTGTAGGTTTTTTCATTAAAATTGTATATTTGCAACCTTGTTGCATTTGTGAAAAATTTACTCATTCTTATCTTTATTCTCTGTGGCCTCTCGGTGGGCGCAGTGGGTCAGGTCAATTGTAAATTGTCTGTTGCTGGTAAGGTACTTGATGATTTAAAGGGTCCACTTCCTGGAGCCACCGTGTTCATCAAAGAACACAATATTGGAAAAGTAACCGACCAGAATGGCGTCTTTGTTTTTTCAGACTTGTGCGAGGGTGAATATTCTTTTGAAATCAAATTTTTGGGATACGAAACACGAGTTATAAATCTCACTCTTAGAAAATCAGAAAACATTGAGACCATACTCAAGACAGAAGACAGGCTCCTTACCGAAGTAATCGTCTCGGATCATCGCGAACCTGTTGGAAAGGCATCTAACTATGGAGCCCTTTCGGGAAAAGCATTGGAGGAAGTAAGAGGCAAATCATTGGGTGAATCTCTTCAGAACATAACGGGTGTTAACACCATTCAGTCTGGTCCGGCTATTTTCAAACCGGTCATTCATGGAGTGCATAGTCAACGTATTTTAATTCTTAATAACGGTGTTCGCCAGGAAGGACAACAATGGGGAGCTGAACATGCACCAGAGATTGATCCATTTATAGCCGCCAACTTAGTGGTTGTAAAAGATGCGGGCGCAATCAAATACGGTACCGATGCATTGGGTGGTGTTGTTATACTCACACCTGCCGAGCTGCCAACGGATCAACAATTGGGCGGACAGCTACATATTATTGGTTCAAGCAATGGCCGGTCTGGTGTAATATCGGGATTGCTTGAAGGAGGATTAACTAACTACAAAGGCTGGGGCTGGCGCCTCCAAGGCACCGCAAAGAAATCGGGAGATATGCATACACCGGACTATAATTTATCGAACACCGGATTCCAGGAATTGAATTATTCCGCCTCAACAGGCTATCATAAAGGGGGAAAGGGATTTGAGGTTTTCTATAGTCACTTTAACACGATCATTGGAATATTAAAAGGCTCAGTGGTTGGTAGTACAGAAGATCTTGCCATCGCATTAGAGCAAGAGCCTCCACAAAATACGCAACCGTTTACCTACCAGATAAGATCACCAAGACAAGAAGTACAGCATGATCTGATAAAGCTCACAAGTCATATTCGTAAGGGAGATAATCTTTTTAATATTCAATATGCACTTCAAATAAATAATCGAAAGGAGTTTGATTTGCGAAGAGGAAGCCTCAATGAGGTGCCTGCTCTTGGATACAAACTATTTACTCACACGGTGGATGCAGAGTGGGAAAAAACAAAAGAGAAATCACATACACGTTCTCTTGGATTAAATGGAATGGCGCAAGACAATAATAAAATAGATGGCACACAAACGCTTCCGTTCATTCCTAATTTCAACAATTATACCGCTGGACTATTTTGGATAGAGAAATTTTCAAAGAATAAGTGGGATTGGGAAATGGGAGCTCGTTATGACCTCAGGTATTACAAGATTGTTGGATTTGATTTTAAAAATCAATTGTATCGCAGTGAGTTCAACTTTCATAATGTGAGTGCCACCGCAGCAGGCACATTAAAAATTAATCCGACATCTTCTTTTACTTCCAGTTTAGGAAGTGCCTGGAGACCACCCAATGTTGCGGAGCTTTATAGTTTGGGCACACATCAAAGCGCTGCCGCCATTGAGTATGGATTGTTGCTGGATGAAATTACCAATGAAGTGCGATCACCGGATGAAGTAGATTTTAAAGCGGAGCAGGCAATAAAGTGGGTGAACACCTATCGCGTGCAGAAGGAAAAATGGAGCATGGAAATGACCGGATACATAAATTATATCTTTAATTACATCTACCTGAAGCCTCGCGGAGTAACAGAAAACACACGTGGCATTTTCCCATACTTTCGATATACGCAAACCGATGCTTCATTTTTGGGTGCTGATCTTTCGTTGAGTTATTCAGTAACTAAAAAGTTAAAACTGAACTCTCGGATATCATTGTTAAGAGCAAAAGATGAAACCAATAACGACTACCTGATTTTTATTCCATCAAACCGTTATGAAGTTTCTATGCGATACGATACTCCAAACATACAATCATGGACAAATCCTTTTATCGAGATACGATTAAAGTACGTAGCAAAACAGAATCGAGCTCCTCGCGTTGTACCCATACGTGATATTATCGAAGCAAAGGAGCAAGGAATTGATCTGTTTGAAAATGATAATCGGAACTTTGATTTTGTTGATTCGCCTGAGGGTTATTTTTTGGCTTCCATTAGTTTGGGCATTTCAAAGCCCATTCAGAAGTCAAAGCTGGATGTTAGAATTTCTGTTGAAAATTTGACTAATACAGCCTACCGTGAATATTCAAATCGGATGCGCTATTACGCAGATGAAATTGGCCGCAATCTTTCTATTGCCATGAAATACAGCTTTTAAATTGTTGAAAATGGGTAGTGAAAATCAGATTTTTACTTTATGTTTGCAACATTGTTGCATAAACTAAACAACGATTAAATATGAAAGTCTATTTAAAATCCCTGATTCTTTTACTTGTTACAGGTTCGCTAATCTCTTTAAGTGGTTGTAAAAATGACGATCCGGAACCAGAAAACATCCCTGAGTTAGTAACTAAAGTGACTTTAAAATTTACCCCTGCTGGGGGAGGTGCAGCGGTTACTGTTACGGCAACTGATCCTGATGGGGAAGGTGTTCAGGACATCAAAGTGGATGGTACCATCAACTTAATAAAGGGAACACAGTACACGCTGTCATTGGAATTAATCAATGGCCTATACAAGGTCGGAGATGATGGTTATAACATCACTGCCGAGGTTGAAGAAGAAGGAGATGAACATCAATTTTTCTTCCGATTTTCTGAGGGAGCTTTTTCATCACCAACAGGCATGGGAAATATTAAAGATAATTCATCTTCAACAGCAGGAAGCATTAATTATTTAGACAAGGATGTTAACAACTTGCCAATAGGCATTAGTACCTCCTGGACATCATCTGGTGTGGCAACCAGCGATAAATCATTCAGAGTGGTTTTAAAGCATCAGCCTGATATAAAATCAAGTACATCTACGTCACTGGATGGCGAGAGCGATCTTGATATCAGCTTTGTGTTGAATGTGAATTGATCCGTGAATAAAAAATCAACAAAAAACCCGGAGCACTCCGGGTTTTTTATTTCAACTTTTCTTGACGATGAATTGCTCCAGATCGTTAAGCTTTAGAATTCCCTCATAGTAAGCCTTGCCAAAGATTACAGCGAAAACCCCCATATCATTTAACTTTTTAATGTCGTCTATTCCGCGCACCCCTCCGCTGGCAAGCACTTTCAAATCTTTAAAATGATCGAGAATATCCTGGTAAAATGAAAAGGCCGGGCCTTCGAGTACACCATCGCGCGACACATCTGTTGACTTCACATATTTCAATCCTCGGTCATAGAAATATTGAACATGATCAAATAAAGTGATCTCAGATTTTTTCAACCAGCCGCGGTAAGCGATCTTCTTCGAAACAATATCGGTAACATCAGCACCTAAGGTCATTTTTTCTCTGCCGTAAGAAATAATCCAGGAAGCAAATAATTCCGGATTGGTTACGGCTATACTGGAGGCCGTTATGTAAGCAGCCCCGAATTCATACGCTTTGTCGATATCACCGTCAGTGCAAATGCCACCTGTAAAATCGACTTTGAGATTGGTGTGGCCTGCAATAGTTTCCAGTACGTGGTAGTTCTTAGGACTTCCCCGCTCAGCTCCATCCAGATCAACCAGGTGAACGACTTCGATTCCATGAGATTCAAATCGCTTTGCCAGATCCAAAGGATTTTCATTATACGCTTTTTCACTGGCCGGATCGCCCTTCCTCATTTTAACAACTTTTCCGTTACGGATGGCTATGGAAGGAATTACCTGTATCATTTAGTTGCAATTACTTTGAGTTGCCAAAAATACCATCACTTGAGAAGATTCAATCAAAATTCTTAACAAGAAATTCTAAAAAAAACCTGATGCCGCCCTATTGAATCGAAAAAGGTAAGGCTACCAGAGTTTTGTCCCAGATAAATGTCAATTCGTGTTCTTCGCCCGTGTTTTCAACCGCGATGGTAAATTGCTCAAACTCCTTTTCAATCGTCACAGGCGGAGCTACAACCGAAAGAACGTCTTTAGACGGATCCCGATTGGCCTCGCCATTAAAACCAACACCCCATTGTCCCGATTCAGAATTGAAAATCACGGTCCATGACTGCTCACCGGGGATTGTCCATAAACTATATTTACCGGCCTTCAATGTTTTATCCCCAAAAGTGAGGTCTTTGTTTGTTTGAAAAATGGTAGCCTCATTGGCACCCGTTCTCCACACTTTTCCGAAAGGAACAAGCTCACCAAAGATCACTCTTCCTTTCTTGGAAGGACGATTATACATAATGGAGATTTTCAAATCCCCATTTTCAAATTTTACCTGGTCTTCCGGGCTAAAAGATTTTGTATAGACCACTCTGAAATAGGTAAGAATCCCCAGAATGATCACTAAGATGATACCCAAAACAAGAAGAAATTTCTTCATGGCATAGTTTGTTTTAAATCCCCTTTTGGTAGAAAACCCACAAATAAGGTTTGAGTTTACAATTTTTAAAGATCATTTTGCAAATAATCTGCTGGGAGGCTTTAAATTTGTTCTGTTCTCCTTATTAATAAAATAGATAACCATGGTTTTTTACGTAGTTCTTGCACTTTTTGCCTTAGCTATCATTTCCGTTTGGGCATTTCCAAATAGTAAAGTAAGCGACAACGAGCACGATATTAAGCACTAATCCTTAGGGCTTTCGATGAACGTATGCATCTTCTGCGGGTCAGCCTCTGGAGCAAGGAAAGCCTATGCAGATGCTGCCATAGAGATGGGAAGGCTTATCTGCAGTTCGCAATCCTCTTTGGTTTATGGTGGGGGTAATATCGGGCTGATGGGTGTCGTAGCCGATGAAGTGATGCGGCTTGGAGGTCATGTTATCGGGGTGATTCCGGATTTTCTCTTGCAAAAAGAAGTGGCCCATAAGGGTATTACACAGCTGGAAGTAGTGAATAGTATGCACGAGCGAAAAAGGCGCATGGCAGATTTAGCCGATGCATTTATCGCCATGCCGGGCGGCTGGGGCACACTGGACGAACTGGCCGAGATTCTTACCTGGAAACAATTGGGATTGATTCATGCCTCCGTAGGCCTTTTAAATACACTGGGTTATTTCAACCCACTCATTCAACAAATGAAATTAATGGTAGAGGAAGGATTTCTTCACGCAAAGAATTTAGATGAATTGAAAATTTCTGAAAGCCCCCATCAACTTCTCAACCAACTTGGCGTAATTACTGTTTAGAGCATAAGCATTTCCAAAAAAATCTTAGCTTTAACTAAAGCCACTGTGTTTGTATGCGTTCAAAGCGATTTTTTGATAGTCTTCTTTTTTTTCTGCTTGGCGTTACTTCCGGTTACGCGCAGGTGTTAGGGTTTTCCTTTCCACCCGGAAAGACCAAGGTTCAATTTCCCATTGAGGTCTACAATAACCTGGTGGTCATGCCCATTATTTTAAATGGTCAGTTACCACTGAAGTTTATTCTTGATACGGGCGTGCGCACTACCATACTTACCGAAAAAGCATACAGCGATATTCTGAATCTTCCCTACTCAAGAAAGTATACCATTGCAGGACCCGGTGGAGAAAAGCTGGTGGACGCGTATGTCACTAACAACGTAACCTTAGATATGCCCGGTGTGCATGGGCAAGGCCACGCTATGTTAGTACTTGAAAAAGATTATCTCGAGTTGAGAAACTACATGGGCACCGATGTGCATGGAATTCTAGGGTATGAGTTGTTTAGTCGTTTTATCATTAAGATAGACTATGAAAGAAAGATTCTTACCCTGATGCAACCCGAAAGGTTTAAGCCGAGCAAAAATCACACATGGCTTCCCATCACTATTGAAGACACGAAGCCCTATGTAGTGGTTGGGTTGCAGATGAATGACACCACGTCATTGTCGGCAAAGCTGTTGGTAGACACGGGTGCCAGTCACGGAATATTTCTTGAAACCGACTCAAGCCCTAAAATCACTATTCCTGAAAAGCACGTCAGTTCGATAATTGGAAGAGGGCTGGGTGGGGAAATTACAGGGGAGATAGGACGAATTAAGGCTCTTGAAATTGGTAACTATTTAGTCACTGGGGTAATCGCTAATTTTCCGGATCCTAAAACGTACAGAGACACATTAAAAACGAGCCCCAGAGTTTTTCGCAATGGTTCAATTGGTGGTGAGATGTTAAGCAGATTTACCGTTGTATTTAACTTCCCTGGAGAACGAATCTACCTGAAGAAAAACTCATCGCTCAAGAGGGAATTCTATTTTAATTTAAGCGGGCTCACCATACGTGCACGGGGAGCACGACTAAGAAATTTTGAAATTTCAGATGTGCGCGAAAATTCGTCTGCGGCAAAGTCGGATATCAGAAAAGGTGATAAAATCATTACCGTGAACGGAATGGTCGCTGCTGATTTGGATTTGAACATGATCAATGGCTTTCTCAACTCAAAACCCGGGAAAAAAATCACTCTTCAAATTCAACGGGATGGTGTAAAGGTGAAGAGAGAGTTCTGGCTTGAAAATATTATTTGAGGCAATAGGATACGCTTTGTGAGCATCGCCCCCACCCAGTGATAAATGAATTAGTAAAATGAATCGTGTAATAGTGGTTGGGGGAGGGCTTTCTGGATTGATTGCCGCAAATTATCTGGCAATCGCAGGAATGTATGTTTCGGTTGTGGAGAAAAAGAAATACCCTTTTCATCGGGTGTGCGGGGAGTATATTTCCAATGAGACGATTCCCTTTCTAAAATCTCTCAATTTGTTTCCTTCAGAATTTAATCTCCCAACCATCACAAAATTTCAACTCACTTCGGTAAATGGCAAATCGGCCCGGTTGCCGTTGGATTTGGGTGGATTTGGTATCAGCCGTTATTCACTGGATGATTTCTTGTATCGAAGGGCATGTGAGAAGGGAGTTGAGTTTTTGTTGAGCACCGAAGCAGAGCAAATTTTATTTGTGGATAATCAATTTCAGGTGAAGGCCGGTGACAAACTACTGCAGGGTGATATAGTCATTGGATCCTTTGGAAAGCGTTCAAGGATGGATGTTTTCATGAAACGCGGGTTCATTCAAAAAAGATCTCCCTATGCCGGTGTGAAATATCACATACGCACAGACCAGCCGGCTGATCAAATCTCGCTTCACAATTTCAAAGATGGCTATTGTGGCATTAGCCAGATAGAAGATCAGAAATTCACCTTGTGTTACCTTACGCATCGCGACAATCTTAAAAAGTATGGCAACATTAAAGCGATGGAAGAAGCGGTCTTGTATAAGAATCCATTTTTGAAATCACTTTTTCTCAACTCTGAATTTCTTTATGAACGCCCCGAAGTGATTAACGAGATTTCATTTGCCACCAAACAGCCGGTTGAAAATCATGTGTTGATGGCAGGAGATGCAGCCGGAATGATTACTCCGCTGTGCGGCAATGGGATGGCGCTCGCTATTCATTCAGCGAAAATTTTAAGTGAGTTAGTCGTTATGTTTTTTGCCAGCGAGATTACCCGTGAGCAACTGGAATCCCTTTATAGCAAAAGATGGAATGCTTTATTTGCCCGCAGGCTGTGGGCGGGAAGACAAATACAACAACTCTTTGGTGCCGAATGGACCTCTAACCTTGCCGTTGATCTCATGCGAAACGTTAAACCGGTTGCCCGATTTCTCATAAAGCAAACACACGGTCAACCATTTTGACTTTTCAAATAAGATTATTACCGCTTTGGTTAATAATTGAATAAATTCACTATTCATTCTCTACCTTCATTTCACCTAAACCTGAAACTATGAACCGTGAACAGTTTATCAAATCATTAGGCTTACTTACCGTAAGCGGCTTGAGCACCAGTGCCTTCTTAGCTTCTTGCACAGGAAAAAATTCCTCTGAAACAACTACCGACTCTACAGCTTTTGCTTCCTCTGTGGTAGGGGGATTATTCTTCAAAATTTCACTGGCAGAGTGGTCGTTTCATAAGGCGCTCTTCGCTAAGGAGTTTGAAAATCTGGAGTTTCCCGCCAAGGCAAAAAATGAATTTGGTATTAACGCGGTAGAATATGTAAATCAATTTTTCATGGACAAAGCAAGAGACAATGCTTATCTGACTGAATTGAAAAAACGGGCCGATGATGTTGGTGTTACCAACGTACTCATCATGTGTGATGGGGAAGGTGAAATGGCTAACCGCGATGCAAAGAAAAGAACCGAAGCAGTAGAGAATCATTATAAGTGGGTGGATGCTGCGAAGTTTCTGGGTTGTCATTCCATACGGGTGAATTGTTTTGGCGTTGGCACTGCCGAAGAAGTGGCCAAGGCGGGCGCTGATGGATTGAGAAGACTGAGTGAATACGCGCAGCCCATCGGCATTAATGTGATTGTTGAAAATCACGGAGGGTATTCTTCTAACGGGCAGTGGTTGGCAAATGTCATGAAGGAAGTTGGCATGGCTAATTGTGGCACACTTCCGGACTTTGGAAATTTTTGTACCAAGCGAGAGAGCGGTGATGTGTGGGAATCAAAGTGCGTTGAAGAATATGATCGCTACAAGGGTGTGGAGGAGATGATGCCATTTGCAAAAGGAGTAAGCGCAAAGGCTATTAATTTTGATGAGCAGGGCAATTGCATTGAAACGGATTATGCCAAAATTCTTGCTATCGTAAAAGCAGCAGGATATACCGGTCACATTGGCATTGAGTATGAAGGAACTGTGCTCAGTGAAGCAGAAGGAATCAAAGCTACCAAGACATTGCTTGAACGCGTGGGGGAAACGGTGTAGAAAAAGATTTTATTAGGCATTAAAAAGGCTGCCATTCAAGTAGGCAGCCTTTTTAGTTTTCTTCGCTTAATGCTTAATGATTAACTGTCTGGATGTAATCTTACCGCCATCAGAAATCTTTACCACATAAAGCCCATTGGGCAAGCCGGAAACATCAAAGCTGATTTTTCCTTTCGTTAAATTACGCGATGACACCACAAGCGAACGATTATTAACTAGCACTACCAAAGTTTGGTCTGAATCAATTGGGAATTGCTCTTCGGTTAATGCAACACCACTTTGCTCATCCACAACTGTCACGGTTAGTGTTTCATCAGTTGGGTTAGGATTTTAAAACCTCGCTCCTATTTGAAATGAAATTGTATCGTTTATGTATTTTATAAGGTTTAAGTTTTCAATAATCCTGAGAGACAGGCTGAGTGAATTACGAATAGGTATATTGTATCCAACGGAAAAACTCAGGCCACCGGAAAATCTTTTATCCGAATCCATTTTATATTTGGATATTGTGTTATTCCATGAAAATGTACTTTCACCCCGGCCCTTAATAAAATAAGAAGCAAACGGACCTGCGTCAAGAAAAAGATTTGTGTTTCTGACTTTAAGTTTGCCAAAAGAGCAAATCCAGCGAAGTTTAAATACGTTTCTGATTTACGTTCACCTCGACCAATTAGGTTGACCCAAGTGCTGTCGTAATAATTCGTCAAAACCCTGCTGATATAACCTTTATAGTCATAAAACAAACGCATTGAAACATCAATTTGGGGTCTAACCTGATAATGTAAATTCACTGTGGCGGTGAACCCTGGTTTAACAAATAATTTATCCCTTGGGCTTTCTTCCTCATAGTGTATATTATAAAGATTTGGGCCCACGGCTATTTCAACTGCATCAATGTCTTTGAGTATTCTGAATATTTGTGCATTAGAGGAATTTGATAAGATCAATGCAAAGAGAATCATTACATGGCAGGAGGATTGTTTCAGTAAATTATGGATAACACTTATCGTTAACTTAGGGATTTCTGTTAAAGAATATGTGAATGTAATTGAATTAATTAAATCGGTATACTGTAACAGGGGTTGTTTTCATGCAGGCGAAAGGTTTTATAATATTTAAAGATAATCAACGAGTAATTGCTTCTTTTCTATGAGGTTAAGACACTAATACCGCGTAAACATGGTAAACGAGATGATCTAATTTTCTTATCGAAAAGAGAATATTTTTCCCTCTTAATATAAAGTTTGTTAGCTAGTAATCAAGTATGTCCGGGTTGTGAAGAATAAAACAGATAGAATCAAACTAAAATAGTTGACCAATATGACTGGTCTCCAGAAAGAACCAAATAAAAAATCCATTCAGGCACAAGGCGGATAAAAAATTTAACCACATGGTATTTGAAAAGTTGGCCTTAGCGGGATTTTTCAACACGAGAAAAAACCAAACTAAAAAGAAGATCACCACCGGGCTTAACGACATCAGAAAAATGAGCCCATAACGCAATTCATAAAAAGAATAGAAGTACCACACATACCCTGCGGCAGCGAGTGTGAAGATGATCAACACAAAAATAAAAGTACCCCGTATGCCCAGCATCAAACTGATGGTGCGATCTCCACGTTTAGCATCTTCTTCATGCTGGTAAACTTGTGTCATAGGATAGGTGCCTAATAAAATAATACTGGAAAGCGTGGCGGGTATCAGAATGCGGGCATTCATGAGATTCTCCACTCCAAAATCATTGATGCCCACATAGCACATAAGAAAAGTAAAGAACCCCTGAAAGATGCCCACAGTAAGCCAACCCCCAATGGGAAATTTCTTTAACCGGACGTACGGATGACTGTATGCTTTTGACACAAGGCCGTAGAATAAAAGCAACAACGCAAACAACAGGCCTATCTTTAAAAATCCCAGCACAATGGCAATCCCATCAAAGAGCAGTGATAAATAATACAATCCTTTATTTACGGGTGGCGGATTTTTCAGTCCGCCAATGCTTTTTTCATCTTTATCAAAATAGCTATTGAAGCCATTGCTGGCCGGATAAAGAAACAAATGGATAATCACAAACGACCAAAGCA
>Ga0163144_10008219_pt1 | contig 22616 bp, 19 predicted proteins | sample OliLak19BULKMAT1_FD_123175 | JGI IMG/M metagenome (GOLD analysis project Ga0163144, IMG submission 123175) | Freshwater microbial mat bacterial communities from Lake Vanda, McMurdo Dry Valleys, Antarctica - Oligotrophic Lake LV.19.BULKMAT1 | ecosystem: Environmental > Aquatic > Freshwater >...
CGGCGCATCCGCGACGGTAATGATGGACTGGCGGCTTTCAAACGTCGCCCAGCCATCCGGGGTGCGGTATTCCTCCGGGTTTGCCGGATTGAGCTCTTCGATCAGCACGTCCTGATCGTCGAGGTAGGCAGAGGTCAGCCCCCAGCCAAGTCGCACTGACCGGCCGATCAGCACGGCAGGCACCCCTGGGATCGTGCCACCGATCACCCCGCCCGACTGCAGCTCCAGCCGGGCAAGGTACCAGATCGTTGGGGCTGTCAGATCAAGATGCGGGTCATTGGCCAGAAGACTGCCCCCCGCCGCAGACCGCGCGGGCATTGCGGCCCAGGAATTCGACGCCCCCGCCATCCAAGGCTCGGAAACCGGTGAGAGGGGCCCAAGGGCAAAGTCCAAAGGGGCGAAGGTTGGCGCCACACCCGGCACCAGAGCGGCGTAGTCCGGCAAGGCAGCCACCCCCTCGCTCGGGTCGTCAGGCAGGATGTCGGCCAACCGCTCCGGTGGCAACAGGAGCGAGGTGCGCGCCCGCAGAACCTCGCTTTGCAGCGATCCGCTCAGTTGCAGCGCCATAAGCTTCAGGATGGCGATGGAATCCGCCGGGGCCCAAGCGGCGATCTCGCTGGAAAAAAGGAAGAACTCGGGCGCGCCACGCCCGCGGGCCCCGGTGCTGACCTCGTTGATCCAGGCGTTCACCCCGGCGGAATAAGCCTCCAGCGCCGCCATGGTCGGCGCGTCCTGCGCCTTGACCGACTGCAACGCCATCCCGTAAAGATCAAGCCGCCGCATCAGCTCATCAACCTGAACCGTGGCCGGGCCAAAAGATTCCGACAGCCGCCCCTGCACGGTTCGCCGCAGCATGGTCATCTGCCACAGCCGGTCCTGCGCATGGGCAAAGCCGAGGGCAAAATACACATCGGCGTCGGTCGTGCCGAAGATATGCGGCACGTTGTTGTTGTTGCGCACGATCTCGACCGGAGCTGAAAGGCCGCGCAGGGCGAAGTCTTCCGAATAGTCGACCAGCGACCGCGACAGGATGTAATAGGTGAGCAGGAGGGCCACCAGCCCAAGCCCGATCGCGCCGGTCAGAATTCGGATCAGCCAGCGAAAAGTGGTCAGCATCGGGGGCCTGTTCTTGACGGCTGCGCGCCGATCAGGTCCTAGTCGATCGGACCCGAAAGGGCAATGACACGGGCCTGGGATCGGGGGAATGACGATGGCGAAAGTGGCGTTTCTGGGCCTGGGGGTGATGGGCTTTCCGATGGCCGGGCATCTTGCGGCCAAGGGGCATCAGGTGACGGTCTACAACCGCAGTCCGGCCAAAGCTGCCGCCTGGGTCGCAAAACATCGGGGCGAGGCCGCTGCCACCCCGCGAGAGGCGGCCATGGGGGCGGAGTTCGTGATGGCCTGCGTCGGCAATGACGACGACCTGCGCGCGGTCTGCCTTGGTCCGGACGGGGCCTTTGGGGGCATGGCCAAGGGCGCGGTGTTTGTCGATCACACCACCGTTTCGGCATCGGTGACGAAAGAGCTTGCCGATATTGCTTCAGGCACGGGTTTGGCCTTCATCGATGCTCCCGTCTCGGGCGGGCAGGCGGGGGCGGAAAACGGCCAGCTGTCCATCATGTGCGGCGGCGATCCGGTCTACTATGACAGGGCCGAGCCGGTGATGGCGTCTTACGCCCGCATCTGCCGCCGCATCGGTGAGTCAGGTGCGGGCCAGCTTGCCAAGATGATGAACCAGATCTGCATCGCGGGCCTGATGCAGGGGCTGAGTGAAGCCTTGGCTTTCGGCCAGAAGGCGGGCCTTGACGGCGAAAAGGTGGTCGAGGTGATCTCCCTTGGTGCCGCCGGGTCCTGGCAGATGGTCAACCGACACAAGACCATGCTGGCGGACCAGTTCGACTTCGGCTTTGCTGTCGACTGGATGCGCAAGGACCTTGGCATCTGCCTCGACACCGCCAACGAGATCGGCGCGCGCCTGCCGGTGACCGCGCTGGTGGACCAGTTCTACAAGGACGTGCAGTTGATGGGCGGGGGCAGGGGCGATACCTCAAGCCTGATCCGGCGGTTAAAGTAGGAGGACGATTGCGCGTCGGAACGGATTGGCCGAAGTTAATCCAATTCCTTCACAACTCTGAATCCAATAAAATCGAGCCGAGCTACTTCTTTGACATCTCGCCGCGAAGCTGGACGTGCCATGTCAACAGAGTCTCCGTAGCTGCCCCCACGGATCACCCGATTGCAGTTTGGCCCAAAGCTATTCTCCAGCCAATCGCTGGTTGTATCCCAATCAGGAATCCGCTCCACCTCCTCCGAGTAACAAGAAAGAGTGATTTCGGCCAAGTTGCCTCCCATATGGCGCAGGCCCCAGGGATTGGCAGCATCAAGCTCGTCTACGGGTACCGGATACCCCAGCGTTCTAAGATCAGGCCGGTCTTCCTGAAGCCTGATTGCAGTATTTGCGCCTGAGAAGTTTTCCTGATCGGATGTCGGCTCATAACCTTGGGAAAAGCGTGTCGATGTCCCTGCTCGGGCCGCATACTCCCATTCCGCTTCGGTTGGCAGCCTGTAGGAAGTGGTTCCGAGCTTTCGGTTCAACCATTCCACATAGGCCACGGCGTCAAGATAGGATACTTCATTTACCGGATAGCGACCGCCGATCGGCAATTGCTCCGGGTTGTCAAGTACCGTGGCAATCACCGCTTCAGATGCAATTCTCTTGAACCGGGGATCGGCAATCGAGCGCCGGATGTCGTCACTGTCTGCTCCGGCTTGCCCAGCACGATCATCCGGAACATACCCATTGCAACCACCGTCGTGTACACAAGCCATCCAATCGTCGAACGTGACTTCATTTACTCCCATAGCTATCCGGATATCGACCGCGACCTTGTTCTGGGGCCCTTCGTTCTCCGGGATGTAAGGGTCTTCCTTCGTGGCATAGTTAATTTTGCCGTCTGTGTAATGAACGATCCGCCGAAACTCGCTGTCAGGCGCCCCCATCACAAACTCGCCCAGCGGCAGCTCGATCATCTCAGGGCAGACGTCGCAGTCGCGGAAGACGTCAAGCGGTTCGGCTTGGGCGAGTGTTGGGTAAAGCGCCGATGCCGTCAGGATCAATGCCCGAAGTGGCCGCATCGACGCCCCCATTGTGTACGGTACTGCCAGGCCGGGCCCCGCCCGCCCCCGGCGCTTACGGAATGATCCGCGTATACTTCACCCCGCTCAGCGTCGCACCTGCGATCAGGCCCTGCTGGCCGAACACAAGGGCGATGACCGGGTCAAGCTCTGTGGTTTCCTTGCCGATGCTCGCGCCCATTTCCGGGGTGGCATAGCGGATGTCGCCGCTGACCGCCCAGCCAGAGGAGCGGCGGAAGTTTTCCAGCGCTTCGGGGGTCATGAAAAAGAGGGCGTGGGCATATTGCTGCGCGCCGATCTGAAAGCCGAAAGAGCCTTTCGCGGCAGAATAGTAGTCGACCGTCGCCCCGCCGATCCGCAAGGCGCCGCGTCCGAAGGCCCCGCCGATGCCAAAGCCCGCTTCGGTCATCAGGGGCATGTAAAGGACGCCCGCCGCGCGGCTGGCCAGGTCCCCTGTCCCCGGATAGCGGCTGAAGAGGAACCCCTGCGTCGCCTCGACCCGCGCGTCGATCTGCGAGGCCCCGTTCGACCCGATGCCGTTGTTGCACGCTGTAAGGACCGCCGCAGCGCCCCCTAGCATCAGCCCGCGCCGGGTTGTGTTGAAATCGATCATGTGTCTGCCCTTTTCTGCTCTTGGGGTCTTCGCCCCGTTGCCTGCCATGGTCGTCTTTTAGCTGCAATCCGCGGTTCTGTCATGCCCTTCCCGCCTGTCTGGCAGCACCCCGCTTAGGCGTCTGCGGCAAGGAGGCTTTGGTACAACGCGAAATCTTCGGCGGCGGAGGCCTGAAGCAGGGCCTCGGTCGCGGGCGAAAGATCGGTTGCCCCGGCGGGCGAGACGTTGAGCCGGGGCAGTGTGATCTCGCATTCCAGCCGGTCTTCCAGAAAGGCCACGAAAGCGTCGATCTGTTCGTAGCGGAACAGGCGGTCCACCCCTGCGCCCTGCCGGGGTCGCAGAAACCGCGCCTGACTGCCGACATCGGCAAAATCCGGGCGGGGATCGCGGCACCACGCCTGCACGAAGTCGTCAAAGCTGATCCCGGCGGTCGAGCGGGCGGGGTCCGTTTCCTCGCGCTGGCGAAACCGGTACCACGACCCCAGCCAGTCGCGCGGTTCGCGCATCAGGGCGACAAGCGTGAAGCGGTCCTTGGACGCCGCTTCCAGATACGGGCCGACGAAGCGGTGGTAGCGGTGGACCGTCGTGTGCTTCAAGAGCGGCGGCCGCTGGATCGACACCGCCGCCAGCGATTCGAGCGCGGCCGCAATCGCCGTCGATCCCGTTTTCGGCGTGGCGAGCAACGCCAGCCTTTGCTCCCAGAACACCACCATTCTGCCCCCTTTTCAGTCCGAACCGGCTTTGCTGCGGGTTTCGGCGTTCGCCGTAAACTATCCCTTAACCAAACCGCGCAAAAGCTGAGACTGCGAGAAACTGGTTGATATGTTCCTGCTTTGATCTCATAACGGCAGGAACGATTGGCGAACACTTGGCAGGATTGCCGCCCGTGGGTGGCTGTGAAATAAGAAAGGTCATCAGATGGCGGCGGCAAATCTCCTCGATTTCAACGGGAAGCGTGACATGGACAAGGCGAAGGCTCTGGAAAGCGCGCTGGCGCAGATCGAACGACAGTTCGGCAAGGGTTCGATCATGCGGCTCGGGGCCGACAGCCCGGCGATGGATATCGAGGCGACCTCCACCGGTTCGCTGGGCCTCGACATCGCGCTCGGGATCGGCGGGTTGCCCCAGGGCCGCATTATCGAGATCTACGGGCCGGAATCCTCGGGTAAGACCACGCTGACGCTGCATGTGGTGGCCGAAGCACAGAAGAAAGGCGGGGTCTGCGCCTTTGTCGATGCCGAACACGCGCTGGACCCGCAATATGCCAAGAAGTTGGGTGTCAATCTGGATGAGCTGCTGATCAGCCAGCCCGATACCGGCGAACAGGCGCTGGAGATTGTGGATACGCTGGTCCGCTCTGGCGCGGTAAGTCTGGTCGTCGTGGACTCGGTCGCAGCCCTGGTGCCGAAATCGGAGATTGAAGGCGACATGGGCGACATGCAGATGGGCAGCCAGGCCCGCCTGATGAGCCAGGCGATGCGCAAGCTGACCGCTTCGATCGGGCGATCCAACTGCATGGTGATCTTCATCAACCAGATCCGCATGAAGATCGGCGTGATGTTCGGTTCGCCCGAGACGACGACGGGCGGCAATGCGCTGAAGTTCTACGCCAGCGTGCGTCTGGACATCCGTCGCATCGGCTCCATCAAGGAAAAGGATGATGTGGTCGGCAACACCACCCGGGTGAAGGTGGTCAAGAACAAGGTTGCTCCGCCCTTCAAGCAGGTGGAATTCGACATCATGTATGGCGAAGGCATCTCCAAGACCGGGGAACTGGTCGATATCGGCGTCAAGGCCGGTGTGGTGGAGAAATCAGGGTCCTGGTATTCCTACGGTGACGAACGCATCGGTCAGGGACGTGAGAACGCCAAGCTGTTCCTGAAGCAGAACCCCACTGTCGCAATGGAACTGGAAGACAAGATCCGCGCCGCCAACGGGCTTGAATTCGCGATGGCCGCCGGTGAGGAGTCCGAGGTTCTGGACGAGTGATTCCTGACGTCTCGGCGGAAGACCTGACCGCAGCACTTCCCGGGGTGCTGCGGGCTCCAAAGACCGGCAGCAGAGTCGAGATGTTGTGCTTCCGCCCCGGCTACGGCGCGCGCCGCTTTGTCACAGACCTCGCAGTGACTTGCGACCGTGGCATACAAGGCGAGCGTTGGGAAACCGCACCCTTGGCTTAAGCTGCCAGATGGCAGTGGCCATCCGGGCATCCAGGTGTCCATCCTGCCGCGCCGGGTGCTGGATCTGATCTGGCGCAACCGCGATATCACCGTTCACCCAGGTGATACTTTTGTGGCAGATCTTGACATGTCTGAAGCAAACCTGCCCGAAGGCATGCTTCTCCGCGTCGGCACGGCAGTCCTGCGGGTGTCGGAGGTGTTCAATGACGGCTGCGCCAAGTGGAAGGTCCGTTATGGCGCGGCCGCTTATGATTGGGTTCGCGCGCCCGAACATCGGCATCTGCGTCTTCGGGGTGTCCTGTGCAATGTCGCGCAGGATGGCGTGATCCGGCTCGGCGATTCGATTGAGGTCCTGCGCTAAGCCCGCTTTTTCCAGCCAAGACCCGGCGAGACAGGAATGGTGGACAGCCCCGTCCGGCGCGGCTACATGGGGACAATTCCCGCTTTCGCCGCAAGGACCAGCCCCGTCATGGCATCGTTGAACGACATCCGCTCCACCTACCTCGACTTCTTTCGCCGCAACGGCCACCGCGTGGTGGAAAGCTCGCCCCTGGTGCCGCGGAACGATCCGACGCTGATGTTTGCAAACTCCGGCATGGTGCAGTTCAAGAACCTCTTTACCGGGGTGGAAACGCGGGATTACGTCCGCGCCACCACGGCGCAGAAATGCGTGCGGGCGGGCGGCAAGCACAATGACCTCGACAACGTCGGCTATACGGCGCGGCATCACACCTTCTTTGAAATGCTGGGGAATTTCAGCTTTGGCGACTACTTCAAGGATCAGGCCATCGCCTTCGCCTGGGAGCTTTTGACCAAGGACTTCGGCCTTGATCCGAAGAAGCTGCTTGTCACCGTCTACCATACCGATGACGAGGCGGCGACAATCTGGAAAAAGGTCGCAGGCCTGCCGGAAGAGCGGATCATCCGCATCGCGAGCGATGACAACTTCTGGCGTATGGGCCCGACTGGCCCCTGCGGCCCCTGTACCGAGATCTTCTATGACCACGGGCCCCATATCTGGGGTGGCCCCCCCGGCAGCCCGGAAGAAGACGGCGACCGGTTCATCGAGATCTGGAACAACGTCTTCATGCAGAACGAACAGTTCGCCGACGGGCGGCTGATCCCGCTGGAGATGCAGTCGATCGACACCGGCATGGGGCTGGAGCGGATCGGCGCGCTCCTGCAAGGCAAGCACGACAACTATGACACCGATCTGATGCGCAGCCTGATCGAGGCGAGCGCCCATGCCACCAGCACTGATCCCGACGGTTCCGGCAAAATCCATCACCGGGTGATTGCCGACCACCTTCGGTCCACGTCGTTCCTGATTGCGGATGGGGTCATGCCGTCGAACGAGGGCCGGGGCTATGTCTTGCGCCGGATCATGCGGCGCGCAATGCGGCATGCGCATATGCTGGGCGCGACCGACCCGGTGATGCACCGCCTGGTGACCGCGCTTGTCCGGCAGATGGGGGGGGCCTACCCGGAGTTGTCCCGCGCGCAGTCCATGATCGAAGAGACGCTGCGTCTGGAGGAAACCAAATTCAAACAGACCCTTGACCGGGGTCTGCGCCTTCTTGACGACGAGCTTTCGCGTCTGGGTGAGGGTGCGGCCCTGCCGGGGGCGGCTGCGTTCAAGCTTTATGACACTTACGGATTTCCGCTGGACCTCACGCAGGATGCGCTGCGCGAACAGGGGCGTGAGGTTGACGTGGCGGGCTTTGACGCCGCGATGGCGGAGCAAAAGGGCAAGGCCCGCGCGGCCTGGTCGGGCACCGGGGCTGCAGGGGATGCCAAGGTCTGGTTCGACCTTGCGCACGAACATGGCGCGACCGAATTCCTTGGCTACGACACCGAAACGGCCGAAGGGGTGCTTACGGCGCTCTTGCAGGACGGTGTTGCGGTCGGGCAAGCGGCAGCGGGCACGTCCGTGCAGATCGTGGTCAACCAGACGCCGTTCTATGCCGAAAGCGGTGGTCAGGTGGGTGACACAGGCTGGGTTCGCTCGGCGACCGGCCTTGCCGAGGTGACCGATGTGAAGAAGGCAGCCGGGATCTTCATCCACATCGCCAGGGTGACGGAAGGCACGCTTTCCAGTGGCCAACCCGCAAAGCTGGAGGTCAGTCATGGCCGCCGGGGCCAGATTCGCGCCAACCATTCGGCAACCCACCTGTTGCACGAAGCGCTGCGCCGCACCTTTGGGGACCATGTGGCCCAACGCGGGTCGCTCAACGCGGCAGAGCGGTTGCGGTTCGACTTCAGCCATGGCCAGGCGATTGCCGGTGCCGATCTCGCTGTGATTGAGGGTGAGGTGAATGAGTTTATCCGGCAGAATTCAACGGTCGAAACAAGGATCATGACGCCGGACGATGCCCGCGCCATCGGGGCGCAGGCGCTTTTCGGCGAAAAGTACGGCGATGAGGTGCGCGTCGTGTCGATGGGCGTGCTGGACGGGTCGGGCAAGGGGGCGGACGGCAAGACCTACTCGCTTGAGCTTTGCGGCGGAACGCATGTGGCGCGCACTGGTGATATCGGCGCAATGGTGATCCTGGGCGACAGCGCCTCCAGCGCCGGGGTGCGGCGGATCGAAGCGCTGACCGGGCAGGCAGCGCTCGACCATCTGCGCCAGCAGGACGCGCGGCTGAACGATATCGCCGCGATCATCAAGGCCCCGCCGGGTGAGCTTGCCGAGCGGATCAAGGCGCTGTTCGAGGAGCGAAAGGCCCTTGCCAACGAGGTCGCACAGCTGCGCCGTGATCTTGCGATGGGGGGCAAGGCCGCGGGTCCGGAGGCGCGCGAGATCGGCGGCATCAAGTTTCTGGCGCAGGTGCTGACCGGCGTTTCGGGCAAGGACCTGCCCGCGCTGATCGACGAGATGAAGGCGCGGCTTGGGTCGGGTGCGGTGCTGATCATCGCTGACACCGGCGGCAAGCCGGCAGTGGCGGCGGGTGTGACCGCTGATCTGACCAGCCGCGTGTCGGCAGTGACCCTGGTCAAGGCGGCTGCAGAGGCGATGGGCGGCAAGGGCGGCGGCGGCCGTCCCGACATGGCGCAAGCGGGGGGGGCCGACATCGCGTTGGCCGATGCCGCAATCAAGGCGGCGGAAGCCGAACTGGGGGCCTGATATGCCGACCGCACTCTGGATTGCGCATGTGACCGTGACGGAACCCGAGGCCTATGCCCGCTATGCCAAGGGCGCGACGGAGGCAATTGCGGCGCATGGCGGGGTCTTTCTTGCCCGCGGCGGGCGCCATGTCCAGCTTGAGGGCACGGACCGGCCCCGAAACGTGGTCGCCCGGTTCCCAAGCCTGGAGCGGGCCGTGGAATGCTATCACTCGCCCGATTATCAGGCGGCGCTTGCCCATGCCAGGGGCGCGGCAGTTCGCGACCTGATGGTTGTTGAAGAAATCGACTGAGCTTTCGCCTGTCTGCGGGTCGGTCATTGAGCTGCGGCCGCGGCGCTGTGACAACATCTGAAAAGAGATCGGTCTGGACGACGTCATGCTCATTGCTTGAGCAGGTCTGCAGATGGTGCCGCAGCGGCAGCGAAAGACTGGCACCCGCGCATTGCGATATTGGCACGAACAGACTAGCGTCAACGCTATATTCTCAGCCACGGATAGCACGATGCCAAATTCACGCCTTCTGCCGGAACCAAAGCTCTCGATACTTGCCGCAGCCTTGATCGCTGCCATTGGTTTTGCCTCACCGGTCCTGGCGCAAACTACAGGATTGGAGGCGCAGCGGCAGGCCGTATTGCAGCAGATGCTCGCGTCCCCGACCGACCGGGATCTGATGCGGCAGTATTCGGCGGTGTCGGTCCAGTTGCGCGACTTCGAGGCCGTTGCGGCCACGCTGGAGCGGCTTGTGGCCCTGGAACCTACGAACTCCTCGGTACGGCTTGAACTTGCGATCGCCTACTTTGCGCTCGGTAATTACGACCTTGCGGAATACCACATGGCGTTGGCGCAGGCCTCGGGCGGGCTTTCGGCGGAAGAGGTCGCAGATGTCGTCCAATACCGGACAGAGGTCGCCGCGCGCGAACGGCCAAGTCAACTTTCAGGGCGTGTGGCGCTTGGACAGGCCTTTACCGAAGAGGCCGACGAAGAGGGTCTTTTCGCCAGTGCCGCATTGGAATGGCGGCTCGACATGGGGGGCGCCAATGCGGATGATTTCCTGCTGGAGTTGGCAATTTCGTCTTTTCGGCCCGGCTACGACAGCATCAACAATCGGGAGTTGGGGCGGCTGCGCGCGGGCCCGGAATTCCGGCTGACCGGGAATGCCTATGGGCCAAGATTGCAACCCTATGTCGAGGTGAAGGCCTTCCGCGACGATGAGTTCGTGTTCGGTGATTTCGACAGCTGGGAGCTTGGCCTCGCGTATCAGAATCCGATCAATGCCAGCTGGACCGTGTATTCGGACCTGTCCTATGGCGAGGCAGACGCGCTTGACGAGTTCGGCGAAGACTTCACCTTTACCGAGTTCGAGGTTGGTGCCTCGTGGCGCCCGTCGCGTGATACCCGCCTGCGCGCGACGCTGGCGTTTCTTCGGCAAGAGGGGGAGTTCGGGACGGAACTTGACGGCCAGTCCCTGCGTCTTGCGGCGCAACATGCTTTTGATCTGGGCATCTCGGCTTTGCCCCGCAAATGGATCATCGGTGGGTTTGGCGAAGTGGACCAGACGAACACCGATTTCGGCGGCGCATTCGGACGGGATGTCGAGGAGCGTGCCCTTGGCCTTTGGCTCACCGCCTTCGTGACCGAGGAAGTCTTTCTCGAGACGCGGGCCACGCAGGTCCGCCGCACGACCGAGGATTTCGGGTTTTTCGAAGAGGAAGAGACGATCATGTCGATCCAGATAGGTTGGGATTTCTGAAATGACCCGGCAGACCTTTCCCCGACTGACGCTGGCCGCCCTCGCGCTTCTTCTGGCCCTGCCGGTTGCGGCGCAAACCATCGGCACCGTCGCAACCAACGAGCCGACCATGACAGGCACCCCTCCGGGCGGCGGCACGCGCGAGCTTGGCATCGGCACGGGCGTGGTGCAGGACGAGACCATCGCTTCCTCTGCCACCGGGCGGGGACAACTGCTGTTCGTCGATCAGACCACGCTGAGCCTTGCGCCCAACACCGTCATCGTGCTCGACCGCTTCGTCTTCGACCCTGCGACCGGCGGAGGAGAGATGGGGTTGAATCTGACCAAGGGGGCGCTGCGCTTCATTGGCGGCACGCTTAGCGACGATCAGCCCGCAACCGTAACGACGCCGACCGCAACCATCGGCATTCGCGGGTCTTCGGCCCTGGTGATTCATAACAAGGGTGAGACGATTGCGATTTTCCTTGCTGGCGAGAAGCTTTGCATCACTGCGGGCGGGCGGCAGGTCTGCACCAGCCGCAAGGGTGGCGTGCTGACCGAATCAGGCTATCTGGGGCGGGTGAACCCGGATTTCCTGGCCGGCATCCTGCGCATTCTTGATGGTGTGCCGCAGGGTGGCGAAGGCGTCGGTCTGTCGTCGGGCGTGAACACCCCCAATCCTTCCGACCGTGGTCCGGTTTCAACCACGGGCGAGGAATTCGACCCAGACATCTTCGATGATGACTTCACCTTCGACGATCTGTTCAATTCCTTCCCGGTCCAATGCTGCTTCTTTCCTGATTGAGGTTCACCGCTTGGCTGTCGCCATATGCTCGCCCGCCCAGCCGTCGGGTGGCGGTGAGCACTGGAACGCTGCGATCCGGTCGAGATAGAGCTGCGCCAATTGCCGTGGATTGCAGAGCGGCAGACTGGTCTCGGACAACCGCGCGAAAGCGTGTTCCGCCCCTGACCAGTTGCGTGCGGCATAGGCGCTGCGGGCCTCGGACAGGATGGTGGCGAATGTGTCGAGGCCCGGGGTCGCACGCAGAATGACGGTGGACACCGCGACCGCGCGTTTGAAGCCCTTGACCGAGATGAGGTCCAGCTCGACCGCGCGCAGACTGTCGGGACAATGCGCCGCCGTATTGGGACCGACGCAGTTCTTGACCCCATACAGGCGCGTCAGTCCTTCAAGCCGGGCGGCCAGGGTGACGCTGTCACCGATGCAGGTATAGTTGAGCCGGTCCCGCGACCCCATCAAGCCCACCGACGCAGGGCCGGTGTTGAGACCGATAGCCAACTCTACCCGTGGCAACCCTTGGGCGGCCAGTGTGAGGTTCGCGCGCTCTGCCGCCCGGTTGAGATCGTCGAGCGCCAGCAGCGCCGCCGCTGCGTGATCCGGGCGCTGGATGGGCGCGTTCCAAAACGCCATGACCGCATCGCCCATGAATTTGTCGATGGTAGCGCCGTGATCGACGAGCGTTTCCGCCACCGTCGAAAGGAAGGTATTGACCAGCGCCACGACACGATCAGGCGGCATGCCTTCGGTGACTGTGGAAAAGCCGCGCATGTCGACGAAGATGACGGTCAGGTCACGCTCGGCGCCGTCCGGCGTCAGGGCAGCGTCTGGATTGGCCTCGATCTCGGCAATGATCGAGGGCGGGAGGAACCAGGCGAACTGGCGGCGGATGGCGCGGCGCGCCCGTTCCTTGGCAAGATAGCCCATCGTTGTGCCGGGCAGGTAGACCAGCACCGTCGTCAGCACGGGCATCAGCGGGTTGAACAGTATCCCCAGCTGCAGAAAGGCAAGAAGGCCGCCCCCGATAGCTGCGCCGGACAAACCGATAGCGCCGACCGCACCGGCGACCGGGCGCTCGGCGCGGTTGACAAGCGTCAGGCCAAGGCCGGTCAGCGCAACGATCAGGATCTCCAGTCCACGCATCCAGTCGGGGCGATTCAGGAAGGCACCGGCCAGGACCTGCTCGATGATCTCGGCATGAAGGGTGACACCGGCGATCTGGTCGTCCAGCGGTGTGGAGCGGATGTCGAACAGCCCCTGTGCCGAGGAGCCGATGAGGATGATCCGCCCGGAAATCAGCGCCTCAAGCTCCGGGTCGATCCCGTCGGCCTCCAGCACCCGGCTGACAGAGGTCACTCGTTCGGGCTGGTAGCCTGCGAAATAGACGCGGAGGCGGCCGGAGCTGTCCACCGGATACATCAATGCGCCGGTCTGCACGGCGACTGCGGCGTTGCTGCCCCCCGACGCCTCGCCCGAGCCCTGGCTGGTCTTCAGGATGTGCCCGCCTGCTCCCTGTGCCACGCGCAGCAGCTCGGCCGAGAGGGCGGGCATCAGCACACCCCCGACTTCACTGATCATCGGGACGCTGCGCGTCACGTCATCGACCGTGCGCCCGAGACTGATGGTGCCGAGGCCCGCGGCCGCATCGGTCAGTTCGGGCAGGTTCATGATGGCGAGGGGATAGCGCGTGAGGTCGGCGGGAACGTCACCCGTGATGGCGACGCCCGCCTTGGGGACCGGCACTACACCTACTGCCCCGCCGGCGATCGAAAGGACGACGGGACGTCCGGAAATGGCCGAAGCAAAACGTGTATCATGCGGCACCAACCCCGGATCGGAGAATGTCGGCGGAATGGCGTCGGAAAAGCGCGACCAGCTTTCAACGATCTGCTCGGGGCTGGTTCGGTCGGGTTCGACGAACAAGACGTCAAAGCCGATTGCTGCAGCGCCGTGGGCAAACAGGCGCTCGGTAAGTGCGGCCATGTAGGTGCGCGGCCAAGGCCACTGGCCATAGGCATCAAGAGCCGCTTCATCGATATCGACGATATGGACCAGGGCGGCAGGATCGTAGGGGCGTGGGCGGACACGCTGGTAGCCGTCAAAGACCGCCTCCTCCGCCCGCGTGAAAAGCGGCGGCGGAAACGCAGTGAGGGCGACCATTGCCAAGGTCGCACAGAGACCGATCAGCAGGGTGAAGCGGCCCATCAGCTGCGGCCTTGAAGGGGGAGTGTCACGGTCAAAGGCCAGTCCTTGGTCAGCCGACTGTCCTGGATGGTCGTGGATTTGCAGTGCCGCCGCAAGTGCATCGGACGTCTTGCAAATCCTGGGCGGCGGCCGGTGGCACGCGCAGGACCGGCACGGGATGCACCAGTTGCATTCGCCCTTCCGGTCAGACGACGACCCCGGAATCCCGCGCCACAGAGACAAGGTTCCTGACCCACGGCAGTCGGCGGCAAGGTTCAAGGGCTCGTATACCGCGTGAACTAGTCCAGGAAGAAGCGGACGATCTCGGCGCTGGCGTCGGGTCCTTTGGGATCGGTGTAAGTGCCCGTGCGTGATCCGCCGGACCATCCATGACCCAGGCCCTCAATTTCCCAATGCTCCGCCAGCATGGCTCCGGACGGGTCTGTCGTGACGGAGCGTGAATAGGTGCGTCCACCGATCTGGCCGCGATCGTCCGCTTGCAGCGTCACCTGCGGCCCATGATGCAGCACCTGCCGAATGATCTCCTGACCGTTGCCGGGGTGTACTGTGCTGTCTGCAGTGCCGTGCAGCACGATGGTCCGTGCCACGCGTCCCGGCGCTTTGGACACCCGTGGTGTCGGGTTTCCGGACATCGCGGCAAAGGCAGACGCCACGTCCTTGGCAGACTCCACCGGCAGGCCGGAATGCACGGCAACGGCAGAGAACACTTCCGGATAGGTTTCGCCCAGAATTGCCGCCATAGCCCCGCCAGCCGAAAGACCGGCAGCGAAGATGGCGCCGTCCGGTATGCCGTGTCCGGCGGCTGCAGACCTGGCAAGGCCAGACAGGATCGCAGGCTCGCCCCGATCTCGGCGCTGATCACCTCGCCTGAACCAGTTCCAACAGGACTGCGCATTCTCGCCGCGGGATTGATGCGGGTAGACCACGACCAGTCGGCGCGCCTCCGCCCAGTCGTTCATCCGTGTCCCTTGGGCAAAGTCTTCGGGGGTTTGGGTACACCCGTGCAACATCACAATGAGGCCTTGAAGACCATCAGCAGCGCTTGCGGGCACGTAGGTCAGATAGCGGCGGGCACCCTCGTTACAAGAAAACAGGTCGTCGGTGAAGGTCGCTCCGTCTGGAATGGCAACTGTCGGAGCCGGCTTTGTCTGTTGAAATGTCCTGAAACTCCCCAGATCGTTCGGTGATATGGGGTCAGGATTGCCACCGGGCATCAGCGCCCCGGGTTCTGCGACCAGCCCGTGCCGGGCAAGCGTCTCTTGCACAACGCCATTTGCATAGCTTGTTGCAGAGGCCCCGGAGCGCAGTTTCCGGACCGCCGTGTTGAGTGCGCGCAAGTTGAAAGTTCTCATTGGGCCGTCCTTTGACTGCTACCGAATACGATCGGCAAGGATATGCTTGACCTCGGTCGACGCCTGGAGGCCGCCGAGGACAGTGATGGAGCCGATCGCAGCACGGGCGAGTTCGGGAGAGACATCAGACGGAATGCGAACCAGTCCAACCACCTTCAGATGGAGCATTTCGCCAGCAGCAACGCAGGCTTCCAACTCGGGGAGGGCAAGATCCCGAAGGCCCAGATCGAAGGTATGGCGCCGGATCGTGCTGCCGATGATGTCACCATGCAGATCAAGCTGCCTGCGGATGGCCGATCGGATGAAGTCGCTGCGATTGGCATAGAATCCCTCGTGCACCAGCAGTTCGATCCGCCCGAGGTCGACATACCCGAGGTTGATCGTAAGCTTTTCGCTGTCCGGGAGGGATGCGCGAGGCGAAGGTCTGTCTTCCATGTACACCATCCTTGTGGATGGTATATGGATGTTCTTGCAGGCTGCCGCAAGGCCCGTGCAAGATGTTCGGCACAACCCTAACCGGTTCGCACGGATGACGCCGGATGCGAGCGCGGGAAGGCAGTGTTGCGACGAACCTTGACGGTGGGGCGCTCGGTGGCAGGTCAGTCCGACTGCCGACCGCGGCCAGCCTCAGCTTTTGCCACCCGACCCAAGTGTCCTGAGTGCCGCGCGCTTCAGCAAGCCGACCAATCGTTGATCGAGCGTGCGCTCCCGCATCGCCTTTTCGGATTTCAGCTTTGTAACTTCGGCTCGCAAAGCTTCGATCTGATCATGCTGACCTTTCATCGTTGCCAAGGTCGTATCGAGCAGCCGCGCAGCGCCGGATCGATCGTGCCGAAGGTTCGTTGCGTCAGCCCCAACAAGGTGGTCGCGAACGGACCTGAAATCGAAAAACGCAATCGGCTCCTCTTCACAGCTGACCACGAACACACTTCCGTCGGCGAGGACATCCACCCCTTTTGGACCGCCTTCCTGAGGATTTGCACGTCCGCGCCGAAACGACTCGTCATCCATGACCGTGATGGACAAGTTCGGGCCTTTCGCGTCTTTCCATGCGGTTCCACCCTGTGCGAAGACGTGCACAAGAGGGGCGCCCGCGTCCGCAACCAGAACCAGCCGGTCATCCATGGCGAACCGGACGCCATGCGGATAATCACTGACACCAAGCGAAAATATGGGGCGCGACCGGGTGGCGCTGTCAGCGTCATTGGCGAAAACGTCAATTCGCTGGCCCTCATGATTGCTCACGGCCACAAGTTTGCCGTCCGTGCTGACGGCAATGCTGTCTGGGATTTTCAGGTCGTGCTCGAAGAGGCGAACCTCTGCAAGAACCTCGAACCCGTTCCTTCGCTGGATAAGGTGGCGCGAAACATAATTTCGATAGTTGTTGCACACGAGGAGATCGAAGTATTCGTCGCTCAATCGGGTAACAGCGACGGAACCGGGTGATTTGATTAGGCCGTTGGGTCCGTGTGAAAGCTTCAGAAGGGGATGAACTTCGACCACTTCGCCCGCGTTACTGACGGCAGGGACCGAAACAACGATGACATCCTGCTTACGGTTGCCAATGACGAGGGTATCGTCGTTCAACCAGGAAAGGCCATGCGGGCGATTGAAATCCGCGCAGCGAAGCTCGACGCAGGCGTCCGACCGGACGGACATGACACCAGCTTCGGTGATCATCCTGATCTGGATGACAAGAACCTTGTTTTCGTTGTATGCCGCAATCGCAAGCCGCGTCTGATCAGGGGAATACACGACATCTTCCGTGCGGCCGAGTGCGCCCAGGCGTTCTGCCACCACCGAACTTGGCTTGAAGGTCAGATGCTCGCCCTGCGTCAAAAGTGTTCCTCCGGTCCCTTGGCAGAGTAGTCGCCGGACCAGGCCCGCCGATCAAGGGTTTTTCGCCCCGAGCCTTGTCTGCGTATTGTGGCATCAACCGGGCTTGGCCGTCCGGAGAACCAACAAAAAAGACCAGACGATCGAGTTTCCGAGGCGCAGCAAAAGGTAAGCTGGAACCGGGCGGCTTGATTTGGGCCAGCAACAAAGTGATGGTGGATTGCAGGATGTCTGCTCGGTCGTGGGGGTTGCATGAAGCGTGACGCTGGTTTGGACGGAGATGTCCGTCCGGGCTTTCTTTCGGGCGGCGGGGAGATGGGAGAGCGCATACGCGCCTTCGACTGGCAGTCCTCAAGTCTTGGTCCGCCGGACACCTGGCCGGCTGCGCTGCAGGTCTCGGTAGGACTGATGCTCAATCACGGCTTTCCCATCCTGATCATGTGGGGCCCCGACCTCATCGAGTTGTACAACGACCCCTACAGCCGCCTCCTTGGTCCCGAACAGCATCCACGGATGCTGGGCGCACCTGCCCAAGAGATCTGGGGCGACATCTGGGACGCCATTGGCAGCCAGATCGACTCTGTCATGCGCGGCGAAGGGGCAACCTTCGACCAGAACCGCAAAATCAGTTTCGAGCGCAATGGTGAGCGGCGCGATCTTTGGTGGACCTACAGCTACGCGCCGATCGAACACAACGGGTCGGTCGGCGGCGTGTTTGTGATCTCCTCCGAAGTGACGGACGTCCACCGCGCCCGGATCGCCCTCCACGACCAGGCGCAGGCGCTTGAGCGGCTGTTTGAGCATGCGCCCGGCTTCATTGCCGTGCTGGAAGGCGCGGAACATGTGTTCCGAGTTACCAACGCTGCCTACCGTCGACTTCTGCGAAACCGCAGCGTGATCGGATTGCCGGTTCGTACGGCTGTCCCGGAGGCCGACGAGCAAGGCTTCATCAAGCTCCTTGATGACGTCTACAAACGTGGTGTATCCCACGTGCGCCAACGCATGCCTCTCACACTCAGTGATGACACGGACGGCGAAAGGCGGGTCTATCTCGACTTCGTGTATCAGCCGATCGTGGATGCGGCCGGTGTGATCTCCGGCGTTTTCGTCGAGGGAAGCGACGTTACCCGGCATGTTGAAAACGAAGAGTTCATTCGGCTTGCCAATATGGAGCTCAAGCATCGCGGCAGGAACACTCTGACGCTGGTCAATGCGATTGCATCGCAGACTTTCGGACGGGACCCCCGGCTGGAGCCGTTTCAGAACCGCATCCGCGCCTTCGACAAGGCCAACGATCTTCTGACGAACCGCGGAGAGATCAGCGCCGATATCCAAGACGTTCTGGAGGCAGCACTCCGTCCGCACCTGGATGACGATGCGCGGATCGAACGTGTAGGCCCGCCGGTCGCGCTTGATTACCGGAAAACCGTGGCCCTGTCGCTTGCAGCTTATGAGCTTGCCACGAACGCGACCAAGTATGGCGCTTTGTCAAATGACACTGGTCGCGTCTTTGTAACGTGGCGGTTGATCGGCTCCGGTCCGGAAACGTCGTTTGAATTTGTCTGGAGGGAAACCGGCGGCCCAATGGTCGTGCCACCGCAGCGGAGGGGCTTTGGAACCAAGATGCTGACCCGCGTCCTTGGTCCCGACTTCGGCGGTGAGGTTGACCTGCGATACGACCCGGCCGGGTTGTCGCTCATCCTGAACGTTCCTGGCTGGGCGAGCGCTTGAAGCTCCTGTCGCCCCCGGTACCGATACTTCGGGACAAGTCCGGAACTCAAGCGGTCAAAGGCGGATGCTTCAGCCAGTCAGCCATCAGCATGGGTTCAACAATGCCCGCGACCCCGGTTTGAACCGCCAGAAGGTCGCCATGCCAGTCTAGACCGGGATCATGCGTTTGCCCCGGAAAAAGCGATGCGGTCGTGATTGCGGCTGTGCGCATCGCCTCGGTACCGAAGGCCAGTGAAGTGATGTTGCGAGCAGGGATCGGGATTTGCGGCAGCGCTTGACCGTCGGGCGACCAGCGGCTGATCTGTGCCCCATCCCAGTGGCCGACGTAAAGTGTACCGGCGCTGTCTGTGGTCATGCCGTCGGGATAGCCGGCGTCGGGTGGGATCGTGGCGAAATCGCTCTGCGACACCGGGTTGCCATGGGCATCCAGGGCGAAGCGCAACAGCCTGCGGGCGAGGGTATCGGCGAAATAGGCAGCCCTGCCATCAGGGTCGAAGGCCGGGCCGTTCGAGACGGTGAAGCCAACCGCGACCTCGGTCACCTGACCTTTTGCGATGCGCCAAAGGCGACCAAGCGGCGCTGCTTCTGCCGCATCGGAGGATCCGATCCAGAGAGCGCCGTGCCGGTCGACCTTGCCATCGTTGAAGATGGTGCCATTGGGCAGGTCGATCGGGCAGTGCACAGGGTGCGTCTTCCCGTCGTCCAGGGACAGGCGATGAAAGCCGCGGACGGAGACCAGAAGCGCGGTGGAGTCTGTCCAACGGACAAGACAGGCAAGATCCTCGGCGAAGTTTGCGGCAATCACCCGGTCTGTGCCCGTTGTCGGGTCAAAGCTGTGGACAGAGCGCCCGTAAAGATCGAGCCAGAGCCAGACCTTCCGGTCGGGCAGCCAAAGCGGCGCTTCATCCAACCGCGCGCCGACCTGTGCCAGTCGTTCTACCGGCCCCAGCGTCTGTGGCCCGCTCATGGCGTGCCCGAGGCGAAGAGGAGCTTGCCGCCAACCTTGATCTCGACCTCGACCGCGTAGCGGCGCAGGGCCTCGGGGTTGATATCGACCCCCAGGCCGGGGCCATCGGGCAGGGTGATCAACCCATCCGCACCGGGGACGATGCGGGTCAGGGTAAGGTCTTGGGCGAGGGGTTGCAGGCCCGTCGGATATTCGCAGATGCGATGGTGCTCCAGCCCGGCATAGGGTTGCAGCGAGGCCGAGAGCGCAAGGTTCGACGTGAAGGTGTGGTTGACGTAGGTCACCCCCGCAGCCGCCGCCTTTAGCGCCACCCGCCGGGCCGGGCCAAGGCCACCGATGCGGCCAGTGTCGATCTGGACAAAGCCCGCGCGGCCAAAGTCGATGAGATGCTCAGCCATGTCGGCATTATGCGCGGCCTCTCCCCCCGCCAGGGGGACGGAGGACCGCGCGGCGAGGGCGGCGTAGGCACCCAGAGCCGAGCCGCCAAAGGGTTCCTCAAGCCAGGCGGCGCGGGCCGCGGTCAGTGCGGGCAAGCGCAGGGCAGCGGCCTCCACATCCTCGCCGAAGATCTGGCCTGCATCGATCAGGAGAATTCCGTCTTCGCCCAGGCCCGCGCGGGCGGCTTCAAGGTGGCGGATGTCTTCCTTGAGGTCCAGGCCGAAGGGGGACCAGCCGAACTTGGCTGCGGTGAACCCCGCCGCCCGGATCGCCTGTGCAGCAGCGCCGGTTTCTTCGGGCGTGGCCCCGAACAGGACCGAGGCATAGGGCAGTTTCGGATAGGCCCTCTCCTGCCCCAGAAGCCGCCAGACGGGTTCCCCCCGCGCGCGGCCCAGAAGGTCCCAGAGCGCGATTTCCACCCCCGACCAAGTGTGGGCGGCTTGCAGCAGGTCCATCGAGTTATAGGCCACATCCGCCGCCATCGCGGCGATATCCTCAGGCCCACTCAGCGCGCGCCCAAGGACCGAGGCCCCGACGGGCCGACAGGCGCCATGCGACATCGGCGCTACCCAGGCCGCGATGGAGGGCAGGGGTGCCGCCTCGCATTCGCCCCAGCCGACATGGCCCCCGGCGCTGACCCGGACGACCAGCGCGTCCTGGCTGCCATCGGCGGCAGTGGTGACCTCTGGCATGGCGAGATAAAAGAAATCGACGGCGTCGATACGCATTTTCGGCCTCAGGCTTCAGGGTTAAGGACAGTCAGGGTGATGCGGGCGTGGCGGGTTTCGCCCGCGACAAGGGTCAGGATCGGGCCCCCGGCGGCGCGGGCAGCGGCAAGGCCAGTGGCGGGCCAGGTGGTGCAGGGCTCGACGGCGATCATCCGGCCCTTGCCGTGCCAAGGGGCCTCGGTGGTGCCGCCGGTCTCGACCCAGAGCCAGGCCAGCGGCCAGGGATCAGCGGCCCAGTCCAGCCGCACCGCCAGCCCATCGGCGCGGGTCAGGCTGGCCCAGGGCGCGGGGCCAAGATCGGCCAGGCAGGCGAGGAGGGCGGCACCTTCGGGCGGATGCGACAGGTCGACCGGCCCGTGATGGCCGGGAAGGAGGGGCCAAGCGCCCGTCGCGCCGGGGATCAGCGGGCTTGCAAGCGGGGCGTAGGTTGCGCAGGCGATCAGGCGGGTCGCACTCGTCGCAATGGTAACCGCGCCCGACAGAAGGGTGCTGCCGAAGGTGACGTGCTGGCCCCAGACCACCCGGCAAGGGCCACGGGCGGTGACCGTCTCGACCACCTCCAGACGGTTGTCCGCCAGCGTCATTCGGCGGGTCATCGTTACCGGCACCGCCGCGAACCGGCGCGTCAGTACAAGGGTCTGGTCTTGCCAGCCCGCCTCCCAGGGCGCGACTGATCCCTCGCCGTGAAAGCCATGGCGGACGGGGCCGTCTTCGCAGGCATCGCCCGCGTTCGGGAACATTACGGGCCAGCCACCCCGGAAGCGGGTCAGCCAGGTGCCCTCGTCCGGTGCGAAAGGGATCGGGTCGGGCGAAGTCTCCCACGGAGTGCGGGCCAGAACCTCGGCGCCCGTGGGCAGGTGGCAAAGTGAAGTGATGGTACCGCCAAGGCCTGGGGTGACGGTTGCCCGCAGCGTGCCGTTTTCCAGAACTGCGGTCACTTGACTGCCCCCGCCATCAACCCGCGCACGAAGTGCCGCTGGAAGGTGAGGTAGAGGATCAACATCGGTGCCGCCGCCACCGCCATCCCCGCCATGGTCAGCGGGATCTGGTTGTTGTAGCGGCCCTGAAAGACCGCGATGCCCGCCATCACCGTCTTCTTCGCGTCATCCTGCAGAAAGATCACCGCCATGAGGAGGTCATTCCAGACGAAGAGCGAGTTCACGATGACCAGCGTCAGCACCGGCGCCAGCGACAGGGGCAGGACCACGCGGGTCAGGATCTGCAGGTGGCTGGCCCCGTCCATCACGGCGGCGTCGATCAGCTCTTGGGGCAGGGTGCGGAAGAAGGTGACGAGGAGGTAGACGGAAAACGGTGTTATGAGGCCCGCGTAAATGATGATCGCACCCGCGTAGGTGCTGATCAGGCCCAACTGCGCGTAAAGCACGAAGAGGGGCACGATCAGCACGACCGGCGGCACCGCCATCAGCGCGGTGGACAGGGTGAAAAGGGTGTCGCGCCCCCGGAACTCCAGCCGCGCGATGGCATAGGCGGCAAGGCAGGACACCGCCAGCGACAGCGCCACAGACCCCGCCACAAGGATCAGGCTGTTCGCCATCCAGAGGAAGATCGGCGTGTCGAACAGGATCTGGCGGAAGTGGTCCAGCACCAGGGCGTCCGGCAAACCGGTCTTGTCGGCCTGATACTCCTCTTGGCTTTTCAGGGCCGTGACCAGCATGAAAAGCGTCGGCACCAGTGCTATGGCCGACGCAAGCGTCAGGGTCAGATGCGGCAGCGGGCGCATCAATCCTCGCCCCTGCGGCGGACAGCGAAGAGCGCCC
>Ga0163144_10008221_pt1 | contig 22609 bp, 18 predicted proteins | sample OliLak19BULKMAT1_FD_123175 | JGI IMG/M metagenome (GOLD analysis project Ga0163144, IMG submission 123175) | Freshwater microbial mat bacterial communities from Lake Vanda, McMurdo Dry Valleys, Antarctica - Oligotrophic Lake LV.19.BULKMAT1 | ecosystem: Environmental > Aquatic > Freshwater >...
GAAAATAAAAACCAAATCGCCAAAAGATTTAATTACCCATATCCAGATTGGAGTGCTAGAAGAAAAACTGAATAAACACCATTTTCTTCGCATCCACCGCTCTTTTATAATCAACAAATCAAAAATTGACTTTTTCACCGCCACCGACATCGGCTTGGCCGGAATAAAACTTCCAATTGGGAGAAATTATAAAAATGAAGTAATGAAAGAACTGGAGGCAGAAGGTGGGATCTAAAAAGCTGTCGGCTTCCCCAGCGATTATTATGCATCTTTTGCATTAGCCTGACTCATTTGTCAAATATTTCAAATGCTTTTTCAAGCTCTTCCTTATCATCAAAATGATGTTTAACGCCTGCCACTTCCTGGTAATCTTCATGGCCTTTTCCCGCCAATAAAATAATGTCGCCAGACTTTGAGCCAGCAACAGCCTTAATTATTGCTTCTTTTCTATCTGTAATTTTGGTATATTTTTTAAAATCTTGTCCTTTTACGCCTGCCTCCATTTGGGTCAGTATTTCTTCTGGGTCTTCATTTCTAGGGTTGTCAGAAGTTAGTAGTACTTTGTCGCTATATTTGCAAGCAATATCGGCCATTATAGGCCTTTTGGCTGCATCACGATTACCACCACAACCCACAATTGTAAGCACGCTCTCATTTCTCGATCTCAAATTAGCTATAGTTTCCAATACATTTTTAAGCGCATCGGGCGTGTGGGCATAATCTACAATGCCAATAATTCCTGATTTTGAAAGTACCTGCTCAAACCTGCCTTTAGCTCCAGTTGTGGCGGAAAGTGCGGTTAAAACCAGTTGTTTATCCTGCCCTAGCAATACAGCAGTGGCATAAACACCCAATAAATTATAGGCATTGAATTCGCCAATAAGTTTGAACCAAACCTGCTGGTTGTCAATACTTAATTCCAAACCTTGCAAAGTATTAGATAGCATTTTTGCCTTAAACTCAGCAGGTTGTTTTAGGGCAAAACCATGCTTGGTTGCGTTGGTATTCTGCAACATCACATTTCCCCGTTTGTCATCAATATTTATCAAGGCAAATGAAGATGAAGACAAATCGTCAAAGAGTTTTTTCTTGGCTTTGATATAATTGTCGAACGTAATGTGGTAATCGAGGTGGTCGTGGGTGATGTTACAGAAAACAGCCCCAACAAGGCTGAGGCCCGCCATTCGATTTTGCTCTATGGCGTGGCTGCTGGCTTCCATAAAACAATAAGTGCAGCCTTTTTCGACCATTTTAGCCATTAATTGGTTGATCTGCACTGCATCGGGCGTAGTGTGGGTGGCATGCACAATTTCCTCGTCAACGTAATTTTGTACCGTAGAGAGCATGCCAACCTTATATCCCAATTTTCTGAATAAGTGATAAAGCAAGGTTACATTGGTGGTTTTGCCATTGGTGCCAGTAACGGCTACCACTTTCAGTTGCTGTGATGGATTGCCGTAGAAATTGGCAGCAGCAATGCCCAAGGCCACAGCCCCGTGCAGCACCCTTGCCCTAAAAGCAAGTGAATTTGGCCATCCGAAAGCGGCTTCATTTTCATAAATTATAGCTACCGCACCATTTTCAATCGCTTTTTCGATAAAATCGTGACCGTCTGATATCGTGCCCTTCATAGCCACAAAAAGCGAACCTTGCGATACTTTTCGAGAATCAAATGCTATTGAAGAGATCTCAATGTCCATATCGCCATCAATCTTTAAGGTTTTTACAGTTGAGAGCAGGTTTCTTAATGTTTTCATTATCGTATTTAAATCGCCTCAAGGGCAATGAGACTAGTTTGTAAAAATACTATCAAAAATTAAAATACTCATCCTCATTTACCTCTGCTGGCTTCTGCTTTTCAATTTGTTTTTTCTGATAATCTTTTTTGAATATTTCCTTTATTTCTTGTTTTTCCTCTTGCCACCTTTCTTTTATCTTCTGCTTCACGGCCGATTTATCGTATAAAATTTTGAAATTGCTAGGCGTTCCTTTAATGATTAAATACAAATAAAATCCAGCAAAAATATTCCCCTCTATAGCTTGTTGCTCTTCCAAATTGTTCTTTTTCTTGTAGTTTTTTAGTGGGATTTTCAATCGATATTCAAACACATTTTCAAAACTATGCGAACCCATGACAGACATTTTGTTGATGTTTGAGGCTATTTCCATCTCTGGAATGAATACCGTCTGTTTAGCAATCTGAATTGTGTTTTTCAACTCCGAAAAACGGATGTTTGCCAGCGCATCTTCATCTACAAACTTTGCCAAGCTCTTCATAGGAGCAAAAGCTACTAGTTGGCCGTTCCTTATTATCGTATTTACTTCTGCAACTATTGACTTGGGCATAATATTGAGGTGTTTATCAAATACTAAAATGGCGCTCACCTCTGAAGTGATTTCCCCTTTTAAGTTTTTGTACGTTATAAAATCTTGCCCAAAATTATCAGTCATAAAACAAATACTGTCTATCAGCATTTTATCTAACTTAAATTTTGCTTCCGTAGCAAAGCTGGTATCCTTTTGCTGCATCATGCTGCCATTGAGCGTGAGATTGCCTTTGGCAATATTCATCGTCACATTTCTCGCTTCCAGCTTCTGGTTTTGCAATACCAAAGTAGCCTCAACATTGAAAGGCTTGAATTTTTGGAAAATCAGTTGCTCCACTTTTGTTGATAAATGAAAAGCAAGCTTGTCCGACAGCTTAAATTTGTACTTTTCATCCCTTGCTTTCTTGGTGGTGGAGAGTAATTCCTGCAAATTCAAGTGCTTGCTCGCTATTGCGGCATCGATATTTACTGGCTCATTTTCGTAAAGAAAATACGGAATCACATTGCTTAGCGTACCGCTCCCTTTGATGTCCGATTTGCCCAGTTGGGTAGAAAATGAATTGGCATGAAGGTCGGTTTTGGTAAATATAAAATCGGCATCTAGCCTCTCAAATCTCAGGTGATAGTCTTTCAACTTCACGGCAATATCCCTAAGTTTTATATCACCCACGGTATGCAGCTCACTGTAGTTTTTGGCTTTCACATCGGCCAATTTGCCTTTAAAGTCAATATCAAACCCTATTTCTCCTGCAATATTTTCAATTTGCTCATTGGGAAATACTTTAAAGAAATAGCCCGCATCTACCGTTGATTTTGCCTTAAGCTCAACATAAGGGTTGTAGAAACTTCGCAGATAAAACTGGGCTTGGAAAGGTTTTTCATTCATAGTGGCTTTGATATTTTCAATTTTAAATACGCCTGTTTTTTCCTTTTCAGCTTCGTTATCAAATGTGCCATTGAAGCTCACATTTTCAATACCTTCATCGTACTGAGGGTGAAAAAAAGAGGCATCGCTGCAACCAAAGTCAATTTTAATGTGAATCTTTTGTGTGCGCGAAATTTCGCCTTTGACTATGCCATTAAAATAGACTTTCCCATTGCTTTTGTAGGCTACAAGGTGCTCTGAAAATTTGGCAGGAAGAAAAGATACTATCGTCTGAAAATCACTGTTTTGCTCAGAAAATTTAAATTCTATATAATCATTTTTACCATCTTTGTACAGGCCCTCTACTGCGAAATTTGCATTCTGCACGTTCAGGTTAGAAGGCAGCACCTTATAGGTTTTGTTCTTGGCGGAATAAATAATTTTACTTTCGATTGCTGCATGTTGGTTGTTAAAAAACGACCAGTCGCTGAGTTTGATTTCATGCATTCGCAAGTCGCCTGCCAAATCTATTTCCCAATCTTCATCCAAGAGTTTGAAATTTGCCTTCGCATCGTGAAATACCGCACCGAACGAGTTTTTGAGCGGCTTATCGTTGAACAAAACATCTACATTTTCTAGCTTTACACCTTTTAAATCAAAAATAATATTGGCTTTTTGACTAGTATCAATCGATCTCTCTATAATTGAAAAGTTGTTTGTGCCATCGGCTAAAATCTGAAAGTTGAGCTTTGCATCTTTCAAATATAAGTTTTTGATTTTGTATTTCTGCTTCAGCAAATCCCAGATCGAAAATGAAAAATACAGGCTTTTGGCCGTAGCAAAGGCCTTTTTGCTGTCTATTACGGATTCTACTATTTTCACACCTTTGAATTCTATGGCAAACTCGGGAAAAGTATGAATAAAATCCAACGATATTTTATCTACAAATATTTCTGTTTTTATGCTTTTATTAGCCTCATTTACAAATAGCTGAATAAGTTGGTTTCGCATTAGGTATGCGGTGGTGGCTACGCCAACCGCTAGCAGCAACAACAACAAGAGCGCAATCCCCAAATTTCTAAATATCCTTATTAGCATTCGGCTACCATTAGGTTGTAAAAATATTAATAAATCGGCAGAATTATATTTGGAATAATCATTTTTCGATTTACCTTTGCAATCCCAAAATTTAGGGAGCATAGCTCAGCTGGTTCAGAGCATCTGCCTTACAAGCAGAGGGTCCGCGGTTCGAACCCGTGTGCTCCCACTCCTATCCTCATCATTCAAACTGGTGAGGATTTTTTCATATATAAGTTCAATGTACACTGTTGTGCCAGCATCAGAGCCTCCAATCACCAAATGGGCGAAGCCGCGCTTGGAATTCGCCCCAGTCCTCGTTGGTCTTATTTTCCAGCCATTGTTGGTCTTCTTTTCGACCAAAAGGCAATAAATCACTGAACTTCGAAAGTACAATCTATAACTTTCAACAATTGGCTTGTTGGCAAAAACATGAACAACGGCAGAGCATCGGAACGTCATGAGTTGCAGACTCAGAAGAGCTTTTGATACCGCTTTGCGTACTGCGAACAACAGGATTGTGAAGAAATGAAACGTCCGGAGTTGCAACCTCAGGACAGCTTTTAATGTTGCTTCGCATACTGCGGAAAGCAGATTTGAATTCAAAATATTTGATTTAATTGCTCAAAACAACTAAATACATGACCCCTCGAATATGTATTTTAGTATGTCCACACAGAACAAAAACGTATCTACGCTAAATATTTTGACTTTTACATTACACTCAGTATTTAGGTTTTTTTAAAACGTGGCATCTAACAATTTATTGGTAAGTATTCGAAATTCAAGAATGCAAATGGAAAAGATGTGTTTTTGGACTGGAAAAGAGTGGAAGCATGTGTTGCGACAAGACAAGTACGAACAAATCATCCTAAATTCTTGAGCCGAATTAGTTGAAAGAGAAAAGGTCGTTTTTTATGCTTTCGTAATTATGCCTAATCACCTTTGTGTAGTTGGAAGTCGCACTTAAAAAAAATGGCAACGAATGCGACAAGACCGAGGTAAAGGATTATGTGCATAACAATCCTGTGGAAGCAGAAATTGCAGAAAGTGTAGAAGAATATTTATACAGTAGTGCCCGGGATTAATATCAAGACAAAAACGCTGTTTTACTGGACTTACAAAGGTTGTAAAGAAAGGAAACTTCCTGCGTTGCAAACTCCGGACAGTTTTTACTGTTGCTGCGCATACTGCGGACAATAAGAGACAACATGAAATAAATTGCAAGCTGTTCAATTATATATTTTGGCAATATGTATTTAAAATTTCAAAAACTTATCTTTTAGCGGTTTAAGTCTTTTTTCTTTCTGTTTTCATCTGAATAATATCTACCAAAAAAGCAAATGCCATTGAAAAATAAATATATCCTTTAGGTATTTCAAAGTGAAACCCTTCGGCTAAGAGGGAAACGCCAATGATCATTAAAAAGCACAATGCCAGTATTTTAAACGATGGATGTTTTAAAATAAAATCACTTATTGGCTTGGAAGCTACAACCATCACTGCAACTGTTACTATCACAGCGGCATACATTACCCAAAGTTCTTTAACCATGCCTACCGCAGTAATAATAGAATCAATGGAAAAAACCAAATCGAGAATAACTACTTCGATTAATAGTTTACCAAAATTCTGAACTTGGTTTGTGGTTTTGTTATCACCTTCAGCTGTTTCTGTTTTGTGATAGATTTCTTTGGTGCTTTTATAAATTAAAAAAAGACCGCCAAATATCAAAATTAATCCCTTACCCGAAAACTCAATACCGAGCACAGTGAACAAAGTTTGGTCTAGTTTCAAAATCCATGAAATAATTGCTAACAAACATAGTCTCATTGCCATTGCCAGCCCCAGACCCCAATATCGGAGCTTATTTCTTTCTTTCTCAGGCAGCTTGTCTGCTAAAATTGAAATGAAGATGATATTATCTATGCCTAAAATTATTTCTAAGGCTATTAGGGAAAGTAAAGGGATTATCGAGTCAATCATTGTAGATTGTTTTGGTTTTGATCGTATTTTAGCCCCAAGACAGCGACTTTCAAAAGCCCCATTTGCAGCTTTCGGATCGTGAGCTAGGTATTGTAAAAATTGAAGTGTTTACAAAACTCCAAAAAATAGAATTCTTTACCAACCTATTTTGATTCCAAATCCTTCTGGATTGAAGTTGTTCACAGGAATATTGGTAGGGGGTAAGCCTCTATTATTTAGCCCTTTAAACAAATGAATCATGTTATTTTGATGTTCTTGGGGCAGCACTTCCATAAAATTGGTATTCTGCTTAAAGTTTGTATATATTCTATTATCAAATGTATAGTCGTATTCACCTACTTGAATCAACTTCAGCCGCGGCAATTTTTTAACTAGTTCAGCGATCTGATTAAAATCTAAGTAATTATCTTGACTGAGATCTAAAGTTTCAAGGCTTTCAAGCACAATAAAGCTCGGAGGTAAGGTTGCAAAATCATTACCACTTAAATCTAGACTTTTTAAGTTTTTCAGTTTCAAAATACCTTTTGGAAAAGTAGAAAGATGGTCATTTGTCAAACTTAAAGAGGTTATATTTTTTAACAGAGATATTTCGTCAGGAATGGAATCTAAACGGCTATTCGATATTGTCAGCGCATTCAAATTTGGTTCTTTGGAAAGTAGAAGAAAAGCCTTTTTAAAATTAAATCCACGAGAAACACTTATATTAATGGATTCAATCTCTTTGTTTTTTAGAAAATCTTTCTCGATGCTCGCGATAGAATTACCCTCCAAATCAAGGTTTTTTAAATGTACAATTTTGCTTATTCCTGACGGAATTTTATTCATACCGTTGTACCGCAGACTAAGGTATTCAATGCTTTTATTTAAGCCAATTCGCTCTGGAAACTCAAAATTTGGCAAGCTGTCTAGGTGTAGCCGCTTCAGATGAGTGATTTTATTTACAGTAGCAAATGCCCGATTCAAATCTAGGTATTTTTCATTGTTAAGATAAAGTTCTTCTAAGTTTGGAATTTTAGAAATTACTTCAGGCAATAGTTTAAAACTGTTGGAGCTAATATCTAATACCTTAAGTTTAGCAAGCTTTTCAATACCCTTTGGCAAATCAATTAAATTGTTGTTGGAAAGTATAAGCGTTTCTAAGTTAGCAAACACAGATATATCTATACTGTCTAAGGCGATACTTTTATGATTTAAATTGAGCACAATAACACTGGTAGGTGAAGATTTGGCAGCGTTTAAATCATAATAAGCCCCATTTTCATTTGGATCATTTTGTAGTTGCGCAATCAGGGAAAATGTTAGCAATAAATTTGTGAGACAAAGGAAAATTATTGATTTCATGTATTTAATTGGTGTGAATTTTTGCTAATCAGTTTTTTTGAATAGAATAAGGTTCAAACTCTGATATTTTAATTAAAGTTTGGAAGGTCAGTGGTCAGTAATTGAAATTTTATTATTGTTTACAGCAGAATAACTAAATATTATTTGTTCACTAAGTATTGACGGTTTCGGACAAAATATCAATTGAATATTTGTTAAGACCAACAAACATTAAAAAGAAAAATTAGTCAAAAACGAATTCATTCACTCATTTTAAAAATTTTATACAAATCTAACTAGAATTTTACAAATATAATGGGAGATTGTTTAAGCGTTTTTAGTATTAAATAGTTGTTGTCATCCTCCTATCGTTTGATAGAGATGGAATACCCAACACGATAAAAATCACAGTATAAAGCAATTTACTTTATACAAATCTACTCTGGTGGCACCTGACCTCGCTTGCCACAGATTAACAATTTCCGATAAGAACACACGGGAAATATGTTGGAAGTGAAAATAAATAAATCATTGGTGATATCACCGAAGTGATACGCCACAGAAAAAATTAGAATTTATTCTTTTTTACGATCAGATTTTTTACTTCTGTTCATTTGGCTGTAATGAGCATAGACGGTATTGATAAACCCCAGAATTATTCCAATTCCCAACAAAATATAGGTAATGGTAAAGAGTTTACCTAAATCTGTTTTGGGAGCAAAATCTCCAAAACCAATAGTTGTCAATGTCACAACAGAAAAATAAAGCGAGTCAATATAACTCCAGCCTTCTAAAAAATGATAGGTAAATGTACCAATTACCAATACCACAATACTGGTATATAGTAAGTTTCTATAGTTTTTATCTTTTAGAAACGAAACGATGGTTTTGAATAGTATCATAAAAATTGGCGTATTATTTATTCTCCCTCGCTCTGTGCCCTCACAGAGCAAAACGCTAAACATAAAGAACGATTCAAAACTCATCCGTAAAAAGTTGCTGCTATAAAAACTAGCCGAAGACCAAAAGTAATATTCGAAACTATCCGCTAAATTCCCTTACCTTTTTCTGTAACCTCACAGAGCTAAACTCATAACATAAAGAACGATTCAAAACTCATCCTTATGTAATTCCTTGTCATTTTTTGAAATCAACTTTCAACTATACAAAGGTGATTAGGCACAATTACAAAACCATAAACAACGATCTTTTGTCTTTCAACTAACTCAGCTAAAGAATTTAGGATGATTTGTTCGTACTTGTCTTGTGGTACCAGATGCTTCCACTCTTTTCCAGCCCAAAAATACACCTTTTCCATTTGCATTCTTGAATTACCAATACCTGCAAATAAATTGTCAGAGGCCACGTTTTCAAAAAACCTAAATACTGGGTGTAATGTAAAAGTCAACAAATTTATTGTACATACTTTTTCGCTCTTTGGAGCCACAGAGCGAGGTGAGGGGCAATCCTGTGGAAGCAGAAATTGAAGAAAGTGTAGAAGAATTTTTACATAATGCCCGAGATTAATAAGAAGGCAAAAACATAGGTTTACTAAATATAGAGTGGTAGTAAGGAAGACGCAACTTCCTGAGTTACAAACCCAGGATGGCTTTCGAACCTGCTTCGCATGCTGCGGACAACGGGAAAAAGTGTTTAATGTGGCAAAAGCTAGCCTTATTATTTTGGAAGGGTAAAATTGAACATCGCGCCCTTTTTAGGTTCAGCAATAGCCCAAATTTTTCCCCCGTGTTTTGCGATGATTTTTTGTACGATGGATAACCCAACACCAGTTCCTTCAAATTCCTCCGATCGATGCATTCTTTCAAACGCCTTAAACATTTGTTGCGCATGGGCCATGTCAAAACCAACACCGTTATCTTTAATCCCGAATATAAACTCATTTTTTATACTTTCGTAATTAATCGTGATTTCTGGCGCGGTTACTTTTGAAGAGTATTTGAACGCGTTGGATATTAAATTTTCCCATGCTTGCATTAATAAGCCTTTATCACCTCTCACTATCGGCAATGTAGTGACGTTAATTTTGTAAATGATTTCGTACAAAACTTGATGGCGCAAAATGATTTCTTTAACCATTTCATTGAAATCAATTTCAGATTTGACCAACTCTGCTTTGCCTAATCTGCTGAAATTTAACAAGTCTGATATCAATAGTTTCATTTTATTGGCCGATGTTTTGATTTTCTCCAAATAAAATTTGCCTTCATCACTTATTGAATTGCCATCTTTTAGTAAAAACAATTCCACAAGTACTGATTGTTGATTTGCTGGTGAGCGCAAATCGTGCGACACAGTTGCGGAAAAAGATTCGAGACCAGTATTCAGGGAAATTAGCTCCTTGTTTGATATATCTAAGGCTTCCACAGCAGAGGTCAACTCTTCATTGATTTTAGATAAATTATTTTGTAAGCGCTGCCGATCATTCACATCCAGAATTAATACAACTGCACCTGCTAAAAGCAATATTGCGAGAATTACTGCAAGAATAGGAACAAATTTGATTATATTTTTGGAGTAATCGGCCTCTTTGGTTGTCAATTTCTGCAAGTGTTTTTCTTCTTGCAATTCCATAAATTTGATTTTCTCTGAAATATGGTTTAGGCTGTCTATTCTTTCATAAGAGTCGATATTATGAAGCAACGGATGATCTTTATTATTACGTTTTGAGAAAATTATTTTCTTTTGTTCTTCAATTCTATTAAATAGTATCGGCTTGATATTGTCAAACAATTCAGCTTGATCGGCTTCTACTGAATCGGCATGAATAGTCTTCTCAAAAGTTTTAATTTGATTTACCAATTGCGTTTGATACCGATTGTACGAATTCAAATAATGTTCATTGCCAGTAATTACATAATCTCTTTGAGCTGCCTCAGTATCCTTCAATAGCAGGTGCATGGCTTCTAGATTTTTAGAAATACGCAAGGAACTTTCGGTTCTGAAGTGAGAATCGAGCAATTGCTCTAAAGTGAGGTAATATTGATAAGAAAGTATTGCCAAGGCAATGATCATTACCACAGAACCAATAGCAATCTTAAATTGGAGATTAAATTTCATACAGATTCTACCCTTCTACGCTTTTATTGACAGATAGTTAGTTAAATGCAGCTACAGTTTTTTAAATTGTACATTTAGAACAGGGAGATTGATTTTGGGTTAGGTCATTTTTCTCGCACAGGGTGTATTCTTGGAGCCAGGTAAATGCTTGGCTAGGTTGGCCAGCACATAAAAAGCATTGGCTAATATCAGTTTTCGGGCCCCACATCTACACGCAGCTTAATACGACTTATGAGAAAAATCAATTTTATGCTAATGGAACGCACTTTTTTCGGTTTAGAAGTTGCCTATCTAGCTTAGCTCATTCAGGGCATCTTGTCTGCAAACTAGTTTGCGATTCGAGCCCGCCCCAAAATTATTGCGAAGTTGATTGCCGAGTTCAAGCTCTAGAAGTTCCTTTTGCGGCTTTTTAATTTTGGAGCCTAGGGCCCATTTCAAAGTAATGATTTGCAAAGAAGGTATATTTACAGCTGAACTTGCCGTGCATGACTGATATCATTAAACTTTTACCCGAATCGCTTGCCAACCAAATAGCCGCTGGCGAGGTAGTGCAACGGCCAGCCTCAGTGGTGAAAGAACTGCTTGAAAACGCCATAGATGCTGATGCTACAGAAATAATTCTCAACATCAAAGAAGCCGGCAAATCGCAAATACAAGTGATAGACAACGGCAAAGGCATGTCAGAGACCGATGCCAGAATGAGCTTTGAACGCCATGCGACATCGAAAATTTCAAAAACTGAAGACTTATTCAACATCACCACGATGGGTTTTCGCGGTGAAGCACTTGCTTCCATAGCCGCAGTAGCTCAAATAGAACTAAAAACCAAAACTGCTGCCGATGAATTGGCGGCATTCATTTGTATTGAGGGTTCGCAATTAAAGGAGCAAACCTTAATATCTAGCGCCAAAGGCACTTCCATGTCGGTAAAAAACCTCTTCTACAATGTGCCTGCCAGACGCAACTTTCTGAAATCGAACCCAGTTGAATTCAGCCATATTCAAGATGAATTTATTCGCATCGCGCTGGCCAACCCAGGTGTGGCTTTTTCATTTTACCACAACCACGAAGACGTATTTATTCTTAGCAGTTCAAAATTAGCCAATCGAATATTTGCTTTACTTGGAAACCAACTAAAAACCAACCTAGCTCCTTGCAAAGAGGAAACAGAGCTAATGAAGGTGCAGGGCTACATTGGCAAACCAGCAGCTGCCAGAAAAAGACGTGGCGACCAATATTTTTTTGTAAACGATCGCTTTATCAAAAACGCCTATTTGAATCATGCCGTAAGCGAGGCTTATCAGGGGCTAATTCCTGCTGATAGCTACCCCATGTACGTGCTTTTTCTGTACATTGATCCTATTCACATTGATATAAATGTACACCCTACAAAGACAGAAATAAAATTTGACGATGAGAAAACGGTTTATAAAATTGTGAATTCGGCTGTCAGAAAGGCGATCTCAAACTTCAATATCAGCGAAGGGATGGATTTTTCTGAAAGTGTGAACCACAATGTTTTTGCCAATTTTACGCCACAACAAAATTCGTTTGGCAATGAAATTCAAGAAAGCCTAAAATCAAGTTCAAAATTTGAGCCCTCAACCGACCAGCGATTTTCCTCAAAAGCAAACTTGGAAAATTGGGAATCCCTTTACAAGGATTTGAAATCAGAAACAAAAAATCGACCTACGGAAATTGAACAAAATATAGAATTACGGTTTGAAAGTGCAGCCAATGTCGAAAGCCGCGAGGTAAATAAGCTGTCTTCAAACGGCTTTGAAGAGGCAATCATTTTCCAAATTCACAATAGTTATATTATCAGACAAGTGCGTTCGGGCATATTAATTATCGATCAGCAGGCTGCCCACGAAAGGGTGCTTTACGACAAATTCAGCAATACGCTGGAGCAAAATTTTGGAGCTTCTCAGCAATTTTTATTTCCAATCTCGTTGCAGCTAAGTCCATCAGATTTCAATCTCGTAATTGAACTTGAAGCCGAACTTCATGCCCTGGGCTTCTCTTTTGGCATATTTGGTGAGAATGCGATTGTTATAAACGGAATTCCTGCTGAGATAAAAGCAGGAAATGAGATCGAACTTTTTGAAGGATTTTTGCAGCAATACAAGCATTACAAATCGGACCTCAAGCTTTCGGTCAATGAAGGCTTGGCTCGATCGATAGCCAAGCGATCGGCTATAAAAAAAGGGCAAAAACTGAACATAGAAGAAATGACCGCTTTGGTAGAACAATTGCTCAGCAGCAATCAACCTTCGTTTGCCCCCGATGGAAAGTCGACCCTTATTTCCTACGATTTGAAAAAATTGGGCGATTTGTTTGGAGCTTGATTTTGGGCATCTCTATTCACTCATATTATACCAATCATTTCCTCTTAAGGAAGCTGGCAAGGGGTTTTTTGACTACAGATTTTGAGTTTATAGAGGTGCTCTATCTACTTGCGGAAATCTATATTTTCCAATGGCAACACCCATTGCCCACAGTTTAAACTGCGGGCAATGAATGTTTATTGATATCTTTGGGCCAAATGCAGATATAATGTTTACAATTGACTGGCTCCAAAACATTTACAAATGGCTTTCTGTGATTGTGTTTAGCATGCTGAAATTTGTAGGCGGCCCAGTGGCAGGCTTTACACTTCACTTAAGCATGCTTGAAACCATCTTTTTCTCGATTTTAGGCATGATGATTTCCGTAGTCATTGTCTCTACATCAGGCCTTTGGATTCGTAACAATGTACTGGGGAGGATTTTAAAGAAAAAGCCGATTTTCAGCAAGAAAAATAGAAAAATTGTACAGGTTTGGAATAAGTATGGAATTGTGGGAGTGGCAGCACTCACTCCCATATTATTTACACCCATTGGGGGAACGGCCATAGTGGTATCGTTTGGTGTTCCGCTGCACAAAATATGGCTATACATGTTTGCTGCAGCCCTATTTTGGGGCATATCCATTACCACAATCCTTTATTATTTTGGCGCTATGCTAGGTGTAAAATAGTTGCCCCTTGTCGATAATTCAAAGCGGATATGTAAGAATCAAACTAGGCCTGTAAATATGCCATTGGCTTGTGTCAGAATTATAGGAACAGAATCTGTAACTAAGATAGTGTGCTCGTGCTGGGCTACAAATGTTTTGCCATCACTGACCAAAGTCCATCCATCGGCACTTTCCACTGCTTTTGAGGCATTTGTAGAAATAAAAGTTTCTACCGCTACTACTGAATTTTTTCTAAATCTGGCTTTATTTTCCTTATCGTAAAAACAGGGTATCTCTGTGGGTTCTTCGTGCAGACTACGACCAACCCCATGGCCAACCAAATTTCTGATTACTTTGTAGCCTTTATTTTTGGCCTCTGTCTCAATGAGTCGGCCTATATCAGCTATTTTCACGCCACCCTTAATATTTTGAATGGCTTTAAACAAGATATTTTTAGATGTATCTACCAGTTTTTGATGCTTATGCAAATCTTGCCCCAGCACAAACGAACCGCCATTATCGGCCCAAAAACCATCTAATTCGGCAGAGACATCTATATTTACTAAATCGCCCTCGTAAAGTAATTTTTTGTCGGACGGCAGACCATGAGCAATTTCCATGTTTGTGCAAATACACGTAAAGGCAGGGAAATTGTAGGTGAGTTTTGGTGCTGAATTTGCTCCATAACCTGCCAGTATCTCGCCTCCATATTCGTCTAATTCCTTGGTTGTAATGCCAGGTTTGGCATATTCTCTCATTTTTCTAAGCGTGACGGCTACAGCTTCGCTCACTCTCTGCATTCCAGCTATTTCTGCTCCTGAGGCAATCGACATATATTTTACTATCCTTTGTTGGCAAATAATTGGGGGTACAAAGTTAAAGAACTTAGCCCAAATGCCACGCTTTAAAACAAGGCTTGTAGCATCAAACCAATAGGCCGTTTAGTTCAGCAATTCCCTTTTCCCCTTCTGCTGGTTAATGATAGGGTACTGTAAAATAATTTTGCTTACCGAAACGACATTAATACCGATCATACATTGTGTACCTTTGCAGAACCATAGCTACTTTGTAAGTACCCAATTTTGCTCTTTTATTTTCGTTAAAGTTCGCATTATACATATTACAGAAGGTTATAAAAACTTATTATAATATAGCTAGTTATTTCTACAAGGATATCAAACCCTTTGTAGACAACGGCATCAAAAAAAATTCAGCATTAAATCAATATGTTTCATTCCCTAATAGGCAATATCGGTCACCTTTCTATCATCACTGCTTTCGTTACCGCCATTTTGGCCGCTTACAGCTACTTTATGGCAGCAAAGGCTAGCGAAATTTCTAACAAAAGCTGGCTTATTTTCTCCAAATCTGTTTTTTATATCCACAGTTTGGCTGTAATAGGTATTGTGGCAAGCCTTTTTACTATCATTTACAACCACTATTATGAATATTATTATGCCTGGAGCCATTCTTCAAATAGTTTGCCAGTTCATTTCATGATTTCATGTTTTTGGGAAGGGCAAGAAGGCAGTTTTTTGCTTTGGATGTTTTGGCACTGTGTTTTAGGTATTGTGTTGATGAACACTCAAAAAAGTTGGGAAGCACCTGTGATGGCCGTATTTTCTGCTGTGCAGGCCTTTTTGGCATCTATGATACTGGGTATTGTAGTTTTTGAACTCAAGGTGGGAAGCTCGCCTTTCATCTTGCTACGCGATTTTATGATAGATGCTCCCATCTTCAAAATGAATCCCGAATACGTACCTCTGGATGGCACCGGGCTCAATCCGTTGTTGCAAAACTATTGGATGGTGATTCATCCACCCACTTTGTTTTTAGGCTTTGCCACTACGCTAGTACCCTTTGCATTTTGCATTGCAGGTATGTGGTCGGGCAAGTTTCGAGAATGGGTTGCACCTGCCATGCCTTGGGCTCATTTTTCAGCTTTGATCTTGGGAATTGGCATTTTAATGGGGGCATATTGGGCTTATGAAACCCTTAATTTTGGGGGCTATTGGAATTGGGATCCGGTAGAAAACGCAGTGTATGTGCCGTGGTTGGTGCTAGTGGCCTCTATACATTCCATGATCGTATTCAAACGCAATAATACAGCTTTGAAAACTGCAATCATCCTCACAATCAGTTCATTTCTCTTAATTTTGTACTCTACCTTCTTAACCAGAAGTGGCATTTTGGGCAATGCTTCCGTGCATTCATTTACCGATTTGGGGCTTTCTGGACAGCTATTGGTTTACATGCTATTTTTTATTGCTGTTGCTATTTTCTTTATTGTTAAAACATGGAAGCAAATGCCTTCCGACACAGCAGAGACTAGCATTTACAGCAAAGAATTTTGGCTGTTTTTGGGAATGACCGCGTTGTCTTTGGCAGCGTTCCAAATCATCGCAACTACATCTATTCCCGTTTACAATGCCGTTTTGAAAAGCTTTAATATATCTTCGAACTTGGCACTTCCTGCCGACCAAATAGCCCATTACAGCAAGTTTCAGCTTTGGTTTTCGGCTCTCATTGCATTTTTATCGGCTACTGCTCAGTTTTTTTACTGGCGCAAAATGGACAGGCAAACACTTCAAAATGCACTTTACACCCCTCTGGTTGTTACATTGGTACTAGTCTCTGCCATCATATTCTTTACCAAAGTAAACAGCTTACAGTACATCGTATTGCTATCCACAGCGGTATACTCGCTTATTTCTAATGGATTTATCTTTGTGAGTTTATGGAAACTCAATCCAAAATTGTCGGGCGGAGCGGTGGCCCACATTGGCGTAGCTTTGATGCTGATAGGCGTGCTATATTCTGCTGGCTATTCTAAGGTGGTGTCTAATAACAGCACAGGCTTACTTTATTCTAAGGAGTTTACCACGCAGATGAACCAAGAAAACGTGCTGCTTTGGCGTGGCGATGACATAAAAATGGGCGAGTACACTGTGCATTACAAAGGCCCAAGAATAGAAGCTACTGGTGCAAGCGGATTTATTGATAAAGACCTGATTCGCAGCACAGAAAACCCCAATAAAGCCGTCATTACCAAGGATATAGATAGCAAACTCAAGCTTGGCGACACCATTTATTATATGCCTGAAAACACTTTTTTTGAACTGGAATTCACCAAATCTGACGGTTCAAATTTTACCCTTTTCCCCCGGGCACAGGTAAATAAAGATATGGGATTGTTGGCTTCGCCCGACATAAAGAAAATGTTGGGTAAAGATTTGTATAGCCACGTTTCATCTATCCCCGACCCTGGTGAGCAAAAAGAATGGAGCGAGCTCGAAATAAAAGATGTAACGATTGGCGATACCATATTACTGGGCGATTACTTTGGCATGTTGGAAAAAGTAGAAAGGGTAGATAAGGTAGATGAAATACCCCTAGGAGGCAACGATGCTGCGGTGAAAGGCGTAGTGAAAATATTTACCAAACGTGGAGAAGTGGCCATTGAACCCATTTTTGTGATCCACGACCAGATGATAGGGAGAGTTTCGGATGCAAACAATGCCTTAGGCTTGCGAATAACCTTGATGAATATCGACCCAAAAGCGGGGATTTTCACCTTGGGAATAAACACTTCGCAAAAGGATTGGGTGATATTGAAAGCCATGGAAAAACCCTATATCGATCTGCTCTGGGGCGGCTCCATCATTGTGATGGTGGGGTTTGGTATGGCGATTGCCAGAAGGGGAAAAGAAAGAGAATAGTTTACCAATGGTTTGGCTTACCAATTATTCTTAAAAAATGCACACAGTCACATCGCAATATGAACTTTCTGTGAGTTAAAAAAGCCTGTGGTAAATTTTACCACAGGCTACCAAATTACGATTTGTGTTACTAGGCGATGACCGACTCAGCCAATACAATGACATTGTTGTGCAGCACCTCTACTATGCCGCCACTTATTTCAAAAAACTGCGTGTCTTTGCCGCTACGAACCCTCACCTTTCCTTTATTCAACGAAGAAATGATGGGCGCATGATTTTTTAGCACTTCAAACGAGCCTAAAGAGCCAGGCAGCTGCACACCATCGGCCTCGCCTTCATATACTTTCTTGTCGGGTGTTACTATTTCTACTTGCATATTTTTTTAAAAGGCCCCAAAAGTCCGAGCGGGATGAGGTAAACTTTAGCTTAGTGGTTGTAATCTCATTTATCTTGCTTCTGCCAGCAATTTTTCTCCTTTAGCTTTCGCCTCTTCTATAGTACCTACCAAGTTGAAAGCCGCTTCTGGCAAATGATCGTACTCACCAGCCATGATCGCATTGAAGCCTTTGATGGTGTCTTTGATATCTACCAACGCCCCTTTCAAACCTGTAAATTGCTCTGCCACATGGAAAGGTTGCGACAGGAAGCGTTGCACACGTCTGGCACGGTATACCACCAATTTATCTTCCTCTGAAAGCTCATCCATACCCAAAATGGCTATGATGTCTTGCAGTTCTTTGTATCGTTGTAACAGCTCTTTTACGTTTTGAGCGCATAAGTAATGCTCTTGACCTACCACTTCTGGAGTCAATATTCTTGAAGTAGAATCTAAGGGATCAACAGCTGGATAAATTCCCAATTCTGCAATTTTCCTTGAAAGTACCGTAGTGGCATCCAAATGCGAGAATGTTGTAGCCGGAGCCGGATCTGTTAAATCATCGGCAGGCACATACACTGCTTGCACTGAGGTTATTGAGCCCTTTTTTGTAGAAGTAATCCGTTCTTGCATGACTCCCATTTCTGTGGCCAAAGTAGGCTGGTAACCCACTGCTGAAGGCATACGACCCAGCAAGGCCGAAAGCTCTGAACCAGCTTGGGTAAAACGGAAAATGTTATCTATAAAGAAAAGTATATCTTTTCCTGGTCCGTCACCATCACCATCTCTGTAGTACTCAGCAATTGACAAACCTGTTAAGGCAACACGCGCACGAGCACCTGGTGGCTCATTCATTTGGCCGAAAACAAATGTTGCCTGCGATTTTTCTAATTCTGCATAATCTACCTTTGTCAAGTCCCATCCGCCTTCTTCCAATGAATGGTTGAATGCTTCACCGTATTTCACAATACCTGACTCTATCATTTCACGAAGCAGGTCATTTCCTTCACGAGTTCTTTCGCCTACACCTGCAAATACCGATACTCCTGCATAAGCTTTGGCAATATTATTTATCAATTCTTGAATCAACACAGTTTTGCCTACACCTGCACCACCAAACAACCCAATTTTACCACCTTTTGCGTAAGGCTCAATCAAATCTATAACCTTAATTCCTGTAAAAAGTATTTCTGTCGATGTTGTAAGTTGGTCAAATTTTGGGGCTTCTCTGTGAATCGGCAGTCTTTTTCCCGCCTCAATCTCTTTCAAACCGTCAATTGGGGAACCTGTTACATTAAAAAGTCGGCCTTTTATTTGGTCACCTGTTGGCACGCTTATTTGTGTACCCATATCTACAACTTCCATGCCTCTGTAAAGGCCTTCCGTTCCTTCCATGGCTACGGTACGCACTCTATCTTCACCTAAATGTTGTTGGCACTCAAGTACCAATTTTGTTCCATCAGGGCGGGTGATCTCCAAAGCGTCCAGAATGTTGGGTAGTTTGCGGCTTGCTTCAAAACTCACATCCACCACAGGGCCTATTACTTGGGTGATTTTGCCAATATTTGCCATAAATATGCGATTGTAACTTGTTTGCTTAGATGTTGAAAAAATGGATTGCAAAGCTAAAATGAAAATACGCTTTACCAAAACAATCAGTGATATTCATTCATTATTTTTGACAACTGCCCAAGAATAAAGTATTTTTGTGCTCCTTACACGCAAGATAAATAGCAAAGGGAAAAGTGCTGCCTGATAAAGGTGAGGCGGCAACGTGCTTGATTGCTTTTACCAAGAGCAGTCACCTATTTGATTATTGATTATATGGGAGGAAAATGAACATTACTTGTGGGTACAAGTGTTGAGTTAACAAAATAAAACAATTCAAAAAATGGAAACGTTGGAAGAAAAAGCAAGAACTGTAAATATTTATACCGAATCGAACCCCAACCCAAACAGCTTAAAGTTTGTGGTGAATTTTATGCTTATGCCAGAGGGCAAAAGTGCCGATTTCCCCGACCCGGTCTCTTCGTCTCGATGCCCGCTAGCCTTGGATTTGTTTCGTTACAATTTTGTGAAGCGCGTTTTTATTTCATCCAACTTTGTAACTGTTACCAAAAATGAAAACATTGAATGGATAGAAATTCAAAGCATATTGAAGCTTTTTATCAAAGGATTTTTGGAAGATGGAAAACCGCTATTTTTAGAAGAACTGAGCTCCGACATCAATCCTGACGACTCTGAAGTGGTTAAAAAAATCAAAGGAATATTGGATGAATATGTTCGCCCGGCCGTAGAATCTGATGGAGGCAATATCACTTTTCATTCATTTAGCGAAGGTGTAGTAAAAGTGCAGTTGCAAGGCTCATGTAGTGGCTGCCCATCATCGACCATGACACTGAAATCTGGCATCGAACGCTTGCTCACCACCATGATACCTGATGTGAAGGAGGTGGTAGCGGAAGGGGTTTAGTAATCCCTTTTTTATCAACAGTTGAAAGCTAAAAGCGATTTCATAGCTTTGGTGCGAAGAAATAATGTCAACGCATTGAGCTGTTTTATTTGTTAAATAACGGCTTTGCATTGTTGGCTAGTGAGTGCCAAAGCTTCAATTTTTTTCTACATTTGCCCTCTTTAATTTAAGGCCGTTGGTAATTCAGCTATCCCATTGTTAAATAAATAATGCCCTGCTTGCAGTGAGCGGGTATATTAGTTGCGGATCGTGACTGCCGATTGCCTATTAAAATTCTTAAAAATTAGTATCAGCCACCCAAAACCCACTTCAAATCGATTACTCATTATGAACTTGCTTGAAAATAAAGTTGCCTTGATCACTGGGGCATCGAAAGGAATAGGAAATGCGATTGCGCACGTATTTGCCCAACATGGAGCACAAGTTGCGTTCACTTATTTATCTAGCGTAGAAAAAGGCCAAGCTTTAGAGGCTCAGCTTTCTCAATACGGGGTAAAAGCGAAAGGCTACCGCTCTGATGCTTCCGATTTTAAGGCTGCCGAAGAGTTGGTAAATACTGTAGTGGCCGATTTCGGAAAACTTGATATCGTAATCAATAATGCTGGCATTACTAAAGATGGTTTGCTGATGCGAATGAGCGAAGAGCAGTGGGACGAGGTGATGCGCGTAAATCTAAAATCTGTATTTAACATAACCAAGGCCGCTACTAAAGTGATGATGAAGCAAAGAATTGGCTCTATTATAAATATGAGCTCGGTAGTGGGCTTAAAAGGAAATGCAGGACAAGCCAATTATGCGGCTTCGAAAGCCGGCATAATTGGCTTTAGCAAATCAGTGGCTTTAGAGCTTGGTTCTAGAAATATAAGGTGCAATGTAGTGGCTCCCGGCTTTATAGAAACAGAAATGACCGAGGTGCTCGACCCCAAAGTGAAGCAGGAATGGACCAATGCTATACCACTTAAGCGCGCAGGGCTTGCCAAAGATGTAGCAGAAGCCTGTGTATTTTTGGGCTCCGACATGAGCAGCTACATTACCGGCCAAGTACTGCAAGTGGATGGGGGCATGCTCACTTAACAGCATTTAGGCTTTTACATTTTAATCAATTGAATACCAGACTATTTTATACATTTGAAAATATAAATCCTCAAAAAATATGTACCAGTTTCTACTCTATACGCATTCTTATGCACGTTGGCTTGTGCTCATTGCCCTTGTGTTTGCTATTTACAGATCGCTAAATGGCGTAATTAGTAAAAGGCCGTTTGAAAAACCAGATAAAATGGCCGCTTTATTTGGGCTCATATTTGCTCACATCCAGTGGTTGGGCGGGTTGTTGCTCTACTTTCAAAGTGGAATTGCCAAGGCATTTTTTGACAACCCCAAAGCGGGAATGAAAATAGCTTCCTTGCGGTTTTGGGGAATGGAACACGTAGCCACCATGACTGTAGCTGTAATTTTGATCACTATTGGTTACAGCATAGCCAAACGGAGGGAGAAAAGCGGTAAAAAATTCCAGTATATATTGGTGTTTTACGGCTTGGGCTTGCTCTTGATATTATCGGCCATTCCTTGGTCGGGAGTAAATGTCAGGCCACTTTTCAGATACTAACTTTAAAAAAAGTCATCTCTCAAAGGGTGGCTTTTTTTATTGTGCGAAAAGCCTAGTCTTGAAGCAGGTAAACTCAACCAAGCATCGGGGCCAGTTATTGGCCACCAAAAAATTTTGCTGGAGCTCGCAGAGCGCACCCAAGCTTGGGATGCGCATTATTTCCAGTCGTACAGAAAAGAGGCTGATCCTAAGTACATCAAGCGTGCTTCCATAGGCAAATTTTTATTTTTTGACCCTGTACTTCTAATGGCAAACGCAGTTGTGCTTCATGCCACAATCCGCAACATGGCTTTGCCGAAAATAGAGCCAAAAGCACTGCGATGGACGGCATAAAAACCATCAAACGCAATGCGCCTACTTTGTTAAATGTTGCATTGCAGGCAAAACTATTTGCCGATGCCAGACTAAATTTTCTGGAAGATCAGATTCAAGATGTGGTATTTGCTCAAGATGAACTGCATGGCAATTTCAAAGAAATAGCCCAAAAACTAAAAACAAGCCAATAATACAAACAACTATTTGCGCAAGCATTTGCAGGCTCTGCCGATAGCGAAATTAGCCCCTATTCTTTCATGAAGTGCATTGCAGAATATGAGCGCACTTTGATTGGCTTCAATTCCAACTTCGATAAATTTATGCAGGGCAATAAAAAAGCACTAAATACTTCAGAAATACGGGGTTTTAATATTTTTTCTGGCAAAGGGCTATGTGCAACTTGTCACTTTTTACCTTTATTCAACGGGGCTGTGCCTCCTTTGTATGTGGAAGGTGAATTGGAAGTA
>Ga0163144_10008222_pt1 | contig 22607 bp, 19 predicted proteins | sample OliLak19BULKMAT1_FD_123175 | JGI IMG/M metagenome (GOLD analysis project Ga0163144, IMG submission 123175) | Freshwater microbial mat bacterial communities from Lake Vanda, McMurdo Dry Valleys, Antarctica - Oligotrophic Lake LV.19.BULKMAT1 | ecosystem: Environmental > Aquatic > Freshwater >...
CGCGAATTCCCCTGCGCAAACCACTTGCCGATGATTTGTTCGGTCACGCCTTCGCCCTTCTTCCACCCGTAGACGTCGGCGGTGTCGAAGAAGTTGATGCCCAGTTCGAGCGCCCGGTCCATCATGGCGAAACTTTCGGCCTCACTGGTCTGCGGGCCGAAGTTCATCGTGCCCAGACACAGCCGCGAAACCCTGCACCCCGTTCGACCCATGTGCGTGTATTGCATGTTCTGAGACTCCGGTGAAAAAAGGTTGATGGACGTGCCGATTTGAGCGCGGGCGGGGTGGAAAAGTCAACCCCCGGAATTCGGCGTTGGAGAGTATCGGCCTGAAATTCTGTTGGACCGGGAGCACGACACGTCGTCGATTTGATTTGTGCCCGAGCGTGCTTTATACAACAAAGGCCGTTTCCGTTTCCGGGACGGCGAGCGCATCAAGGAGCGGATTTCATGGCGGTAATCAACAGCGCGACATTCCCGCGCGACGTCTGCGTGATCGGGGGCGGCGGGCACATCGGGTTGCCTCTTGCGCTCACGTTTTGTAATGTGGGTTACAGCACCGTCGTCTATGACATCAACCAGAAGATCGTCGACCTCATCCGCGCGGGCAAAATGCCGTTCGCGGAAGAAGGCGGGCAGGAGTCGCTGGACCGTGCGGTCGCGTCGGGGCGGTTCGTGGTGGACACGGACCCGTCGCTGCTGGCCGAGTGCAAGTTTTTAGTGCTGGTCGTCGGGACGCCTGTGGACGAACACCTCAACCCGACCTTTAGCGCGATCCACCGAGCGATCGACAGTTGCGCCCAGTACCTGCGCGACGGACAGGTCATGATCCTGCGCAGCACGATTTTCCCGAAGATCAGCGAGCAGATTCAGAAGTACCTTACGTCCAAGGGCTTGGACATTCGCGTGGCGTTCTGCCCGGAGCGGGTGGCGCAGGGGTACAGCCTGCGCGAGTTCCGTGAGATGCCGCAGATCATCAGCGCGTTCGACCCGCAGACGCTGGCGGAGGTGAAGACGTTGTTCGGTCGGTTCGCAAGTGAGTTCGTCGAGATGGAGCCGATGGAGGCGGAGCTGTGCAAGCTGATGACTAACTCGTGGCGGTATCTTCAGTTCGCGACCGTGAATCAGTTTTACATGATCGCGACGAAGCACGGGCTGGATTTTGACCGGATTCTGCACGGGTGCCGTCATAACTACCCGCGGATGAAGGGGATGCCGGGCCCCGGATTTGCCGCGGGGCCGTGTCTGGTGAAAGACACGATGCAACTGGCGGCGTTCAGTCAGGGCGGGTTCGGGCTGGGTCACGCGGCCATGCTGGTCAACGAAGGCCTGCCGGCGCATCTCGTCGAACTCGCCCGGCGCGAGGTGGACCTCGGCACGAAGGTCGCGGGCATTTTGGGGTCCGCGTTCAAGAGCGAATGCGACGACCCGCGCGACTCGCTGGCGTACAAACTTCGTAAGTTGTTGTGGCTCGAATGCAAGGAAGTTTTGATCACCGACCCTTACGTGCGCGACACGCGCCTTGTCCCGGTCGAGGAAGTGCTGAAGCGTTCGGACGTTTTTTTCGTCGCGACGCCGCATAAAGTGTACAAAGAGCTATTGATTCCTAAAGGCAAATTGGTGATCGACGTCTGGAGTTTTCTCGGGCGCAAGTGAAATTTTCTCGGGTGCCCAAAAGTCGCGCCGCGGGACACCCGGAAGAGGATTGAGCATGAAAGTAGTCGTGACCGGCTCCGCCGGCTTTATCGCCGGGTATTTGGTGCAGGAACTGCTCGACTCGGGTCACACCGTGGTCGGCGTGGATAATTTTTCCAAGTACGGGAAGGTCGAAAAAAGCTACCAGTCGCACCCGAACTACCAGTTCCACACCGGCAACTGCACCGACGCCAAGCTGCTGACCGAACTCGCCGCTGACGCCGACCACTTCGTCGCGTGCGCCGCCAAGATTGGTGGCATCAGTTATTTTCACGAATACGCCTACGACCTCATCGCCGAGAACGAACGCATCATCGCCTCTAGCTTTGACGCTGCCATCAGCGCGTTTAAGAAGGGTCGGCTTAAAAAAATTACCGTGCTCAGTAGCAGCATGGTCTTCGAGAACGCTACAGAGTTCCCCACCCCCGAAGGCCACGAGCGCAAGTGTCCTCCTCCCAGTTCGACCTACGGGTTTCAAAAACTCGCCTGCGAATATTTCGCGCAAGGCGCGTGGGAGCAGTACAAGCTGCCCTACACGATCGTGCGGCCGTTCAACTGTGTCGGAATCGGCGAACGCCGGGCACTGGGCGACGTCGACATCCCGTCGGGCAACATCAAGCTCGCGCTAAGTCACGTCGTGCCCGACCTGGTGCAAAAAATCCTCAAAGGTCAGGACCCGCTGCACATCTTGGGTGAAGGCAAACAAACCCGCTGCTACACCTACGGCGGAGACCTCGCGCGCGGCATCGCGGTCTGCATGTTTCATGAGAAGGCGACGAACCAAGATTTCAACATCAGCACGCTCAAGGCGACCAGCGTGCTTGAACTGGCCGAGGCAATCTGGCACAAAGTTCACAAAGGGGCCAAGCCGTTCCGTTACGTGAGCGACCCTCCTTACCCGTACGACGTGCAGATGCGCGTGCCCAACGGCGAGAAGGCCAAAAATGTGCTCGGCTTCGAGGCGACGACGACACTGTCGACCATGCTGGACGAAGTCATCCCGTGGATCGACGACGCGATCAAAGCGGGATTAATGTAGAAAGGGAAATGCAGTCCCACGCGAAGGCGCGGCGGCGCGAACGAATTTTAACTCGCTCCTGAATGCTTCGCGCCGTCGCGCCGTCGCATGGAACTTTTTGATACTCGCATGATCGTCACCGAAGCCGAAGTCCAGCGCATCTACCGCCGGCGTTTTTCCGAGCCGGAAAAACTCGCCAAGGCGGGCGTCTGGAATGTGTTGGTCAGTCGCTTCTTTCAGAAATGGGTCCGGCCGGGTGACACCGTGCTGGACCTGGGGTGCGGGTATGGGGAATTTCTGAACTTCGTCCAAGCCGCGCGGCTGATCGGCGTGGACCTCAACCCCGACTCGCCGGCGCACTTGCGTTCTGGGATCGAGTTCGTGCAAGGCGACGTGACGAACCTGAAATTCCTCCCCGACGCCAGCGTCGACTTCGTCTTCACCAGCAATCTAATGGAACACCTGCCCGGCAAGCGTGACGTCGAACAATTGTGCCGCGAAGCCCGACGCGTGCTGAAGGTGGGCGGACATTTTGCGATGATGGGCCCGAACCTGCGCGTGATTCCCGGCACGTACTGGGATTTCTGGGACCACGTCGTCCCGATTACCGACCGCTCGATGACCGAATGCCTCGAAAATCTCGAATTCGAAGTCGTCGACTGCTACCCAAAATTCCTCCCCTACACGACGCGGTCTGCCTTACCCAAGGCGCCATGGCTCGTGCGGCTCTACCTTGCCATGCCTCTCGCGTGGCACGTCATGGGCGGGCAGTTTTTGATCCGGGCGCGCAAACCCGATTGACACCACTCGCATGTCCGAAGAACCGTACGATCCGCTCGCTATTCGTCGCCCGAGCCGGGTCGGACGTGCTATCACCACGAGCGCGTGGGTGGTGTGGGCGGGGTTGACGGTGTGGCAGGCGTGGTTCGTGCTGACTTTCACGGGGGACATGGCGTTTCGAGACGAGGTCCAACTTTCGCCGTGGGTGTATGGCGATCGGCCAATCACGCCGCAGTGGCTTTGGGCCCAGCATTTCGAGCACCGCATCCCGGTTTCCAAATCCATCTACCTGCTCGTGATGGCGCTCACCGACGACCACTACCGTGCGGTAGCGCTGTGCAACGTCGTGTTACTCTCGGCCGGCGGTGCCCTGCTGTTGCGCCACGTGCGACGCCTGAACGGCGCGTCATGGGTCGACGTGCTGATTCCTCTCGCGCTCGGGACGCTGGCACACTGGCAGAACCTGATTTCGGGGTTTCAGATTCAGTTCACCGTGACGATCTTTTTGTTGACGTGCATTCTGATCGGTCTGACTCGCCGGGCCGTGTTCGACGGATACGGCACCGTCACGGCGATCGCCTGCCCGTTGATTCTGTTGCCGTTGAGCGGGGCACAGGGGTTGATGATTGCCGTCGTCATCGCGTCGTGGTTGGGGGTGACGTCTATGGTCGTCGGATTGCGACGAACGCCCGACGCGCGCGGACCGGCGCGCTTGGCGACCTGGTGTGCGGCGGTCACGCTGACGCTGTGCGCACTTTACCTCGTCGACCTCACCGACCCGTTCAAAGACCAGCGCACCTACACGTTTGCGCGAATGATCGACGGCGTCGTCGGCGTATTGTCAACGACGTTCGGACCGGCGGGCACGTCGTCGGCGGCGTTCGCGGTCCCCGCGGGGCTGATTGTGGCGATGTCCGTGATCGCGCCACTCGTCGCTTGGAAGCGTCAGCGGATCGACGCCCCCGGCGCGTCGGCGATGGTCTCGGTCGCGCTGGCGCTGGCGCTGCTTGTTTTAACGATGGGGGTCGGTCGTGCGTCGATCGACCCGTCATGGGCGCGTTGGCCGCGCTATTCGACCATCACTGCGGGGCTGCTTTTGCAGGGCGTTCTGGTGCTGCGTCTGTGCACCGGACCGTTGACGCGGAACGTCGTCGGCGCAGTGACGCTTGGACTCATGCTCGCGATGTTCGTCCCCAACACGTCCGCGGCGCTGGCCGCGGGGCGCGAGCGGGCGACGTTGTACGAGTCGATCCGCGCCGACGCGCGGGACGGCACGCCCGTCGATGTCCTGACGTCGCGCTACGCGCGCGAAATCAATCCGCTTCCTCGGACGCGCGCGACGTTCGAGCGTATGCGCCGTTCCGGCACGGGGCCGTGGCGCGACGTGCCCCCGTCTGTCACGCGCACCATTCCGGAGGAGTTCGACGCACGTTCGATTTCCGTAGCGTCCGAACTGGGCAGATCGCCCCTGTACGTCGACGTCTACGCAGGTCGGCGAACGTGGGCGATCGTCCTGCACGCCCGGCTCGTCGACCCGAAGCGCCCGGGACCGACAGTGCGGGTCGAATGGACCACGCCGGCGGGCCGGCGCGGGCAGGACGTTCGGTGGAGCGCCAAACAGCACGCGCGCACGGTCTGGGTCGATGCGGCGCCGACTACGGTCTCAATCACTTCGCTAAACCCGGCGTCGCGACTGGTCGTCGAGCGCGTGGACGTGCTGAGCGACCCGGAAACGGGGGCGAAGTGACGACGGACGTACGACAGTGTCGATTCTCGTGGCCCCTCGCCGTGCTGGTGCTGGTGACGCTCGCGTCGACGACATGGGCGGTGCGTTACGCATGGTCGGCGTCGCAGAATCTACCGCTCAACGATGCCGCATTGTGGGTCCGACAGTCCGCGGGCGGGCATCCGGTTTCGGCGCGCTGGCTCTGGGCGCAACACAATGAGCACCGTCTGCCGTTGGTCAAACTCGCGTACGTCGGCCTCGTGCGCGCGACCGACGATTTCCGAGCACCCGCGGTCGGCAGTGCGGTGTTACTCACGGGGGCTTCGGTGCTGCTGGCGCTGTCGGCGCGTCGCGTGCGCGGGCGGACGACGTGGGGCGACCTGGCGTTTCCGCTGCTGCTTTGCACGGCATCTCAGCACACGACGCTGGGGCTTCCGTTTCAAATTCAATTTGCAATGAGTACCGCAATTCTAGCGATTGCGACATTCATCGCCTCCGGCGCCGGCGGGCGCGCGGGCACGGGCCGGCTACTCGCGGTAGCCGGCTGCGCGGTCGCGGGCGTGGGATGTGGCGGGGTCGGCGTGCTTACCGCGCTGCCCGCGGTCGTGTGGTTGACCGTCGAAGCGTGTCGGAGCCGTAGCACTATTCAACGCGCGATTCTCGCGGGCGCGGTCACACTGATCGCGGGGCTGGTCGTTGTTTACCTCGTCGGCCTGCAGCGCCCCGCGTTCGGGTCGGCCGAGTTTTCGACGACCGGATTTCTGCGCGGAATGCTCGACCTGGCGTCGACCGCGCTGGTGGCATTTCCATCGACACCCGCCTGGACCGTGCCGGTCGGCGCTTCCGTTTGCCTTGTACTCGGCTGGGCGCTCGCGCGGACGATGGCGGGCGTGTTCGGACGCCCGCTCTCTTCCGGCGCGCTGGGAGTGTTCGTACAGACGGCCGGCGCGGTCGCGCTACTGCTGGGCATCGCCGCCGGGCGCGCGGGGTGGCCGGCGGGGACGTTGCTGGAACCGCGTTACACGGTGCTGACGTCGCTGGTGGTCGCGCTGGCGTGCGTGGCGCTTTCGCGTGGCCGCGCGGGAGCGGTCGTGTCGGCAGTCGTGTTATTCGGCACGCTCGTGCTCCTGCCCAGAAACTGGGCCGAGGCGGCGCAGGAGAAGGAGCGGGCGAACGCCTCCTTCGCGGTCGTGCGTGAGACTGCGGGGTTGCGCGTACCGGTCGAGTGCGTGGCACAAAAATGGTGGGGAAATCTGCCCGCGCGCGAGCCGATCCTGGCGCGGGTACTAGCGGTTTGTGCGGCCCGAGGCATCGGGCCGTACGCGGGATTACCCGCGCCGCTCGATGCGAGAGAGTTGACCGAATTGCAGCTTGATGTGTCGAAGACCAGCGGCCCGCCGTTCGAGTTCGCGCTTCCGCGTGCGATGAACGTCGCCGGCGTGCGCGTGCGGATACGAATGTCCGACGACAGCGTTATGCAGAATATTGTAACTCCGACCGACGACCCCGACGGGCCTTACCTTCAGCCCGCGAAGCTCGATCCCGCCGCCCGCGCGACACCGACACTTCGCTGGGACGACGCCCGCTCGCCCCGCGTGTTCACGGACGAGCGGTCGGTGAAACTCGCGAACCGGTTGCCGCGCAACGGAAAAGCGGAGGTCGTTTTCTGGTCGACGGCTCGCGTTTCGACAATCCGTTTCGAACCGGACGCGCGTCCCTTAGACTGCTCGGTCGAAAGTGTGAGCGTGCTGGTGATGCCCGACGAGTGGGCGCGTGTGCTGAATTTGTCCATCGGAGAACGACGATGACCCCGCCGACGCTGGACGCGATCGACACTTCGGCGATTGACGCGCCGGGCTACCTGATCAGCGTCGTCGTGCCCGTGTACAACGAGGGTGACAACATCGTGCCGTGCCTGCGTAGGCTGTGGGGCGCGCTGAAGGAAACGGGTCACGAAATCCTGATCTGCTACGACTTCGACGGTGACAGCACGCTGCCCGCGGTCCGCGCGATGACGGACGTCCCGCCGACGCTGCGACTCGTGAAGAATGATTTGGGAAGAGGCGTGCTGAACGCGCTGCGTACCGGTTTCGCCGCGGCGCGGGGGGACGTGGTGGTGACGACGATGGCAGACCTGTCCGACCCGCCGGACCGAATTTTGCGCATGGCGGAAAAGCTGCGCGACGGCGCGGACGTCGTCAGTGGCTCGCGCTACATGCGCGGCGGGAGCCAGAGCGGCGGGCCGATCGTCAAACGCACCTTGTCGCGCCTGGCGGGACTGTCGCTCTGGTGGGTCGCCGGCATGAACACGCACGACGCCACCACCAACTTCCGTGGCTACCGGCGGGACTTCCTGCGTCGCACAACGATCGAGAGCAAGAGCGGCTTTGAAGTCGCGCTCGAACTGACCACCAAGGCCCACAACACCGGCGCAATCGTCGACGAAGTCCCCAGCACCTGGACCGACCGCACCGCCGGCGAAAGCCGGTTCCTATTGATGAAGTGGCTTCCGGGCTACCTGCGCTGGTTCATGACGACGATGTGGACGCCGCTGATCGTCTGGCTGACGCTGTCGCTAGTGACGGCACAGGGCTTCACGACGGCGCCGAAGCGGGCCGTGGTGGTCGGCGCGCTGGCATGGATTACGATCGTACTGATTCGGCGCTGGCGCCGACGCATGTCACTGCTCGACACGCTCATTCCACTGGTGGGGCTGATGTTTTTCCGATGACCTGACGCACGCCCGTTCGGCCCGATTTTCAGATATGTTGAATTCTGAATTAGTTCTTCCTTTTTAATATGGGGTGTGGTACATAGGTGTGTCCTGTCAGATTGGATTGATTTGCAGAGCACCCTTTCCATCCCCGCCGACCCGAGCCGTGCGCCCGACTTTGCGTTGTCGGACCACACGGGAGGCACGTTCCGCCTCGCCGACCGGCGCGACGTCGGGACGACGCTGCTGGTTTTTTTTCGCGGGCACTGGTGCCCCTACTGTCGGCGGTATCTCGGAAAACTTCAGGCCAATCTTTTAAGGTTCCAGGAACGTAACGTGCTTCTGGTCGGCGTCAGCCCGGAGCCGCCTTCGACCAGTGCGGCCCTCGTGAAGGAATTGAATCTCGAATTCCCTCTCGTTGCCGACGTCGACGGTCGGGTGATCGACGCCTACGGTACGCGGAACGGATTTTCGTCCGTACGGTCGCTCTTGCCCCACCCGGCGGTGTTCGTCGTCGACGCGGACCTGAACGTTCGCTTCAAAAGTATTGACAAGAACTACAAAAAACGGACGACCCTCCGCACGATCTTCCAAGTGTTGGACGAACTCGGCGCGGACTGAATCGCTCAACTATCGACGGGGGAGCCGCCAAGACGCCAGAAGCGACAAGCAAAACACCAAGCGGAGTACCGGGCCGTGCGTGCCAACCGTACCTCGGGCGCCTCGTGAATTCTGTGATCTCCTCCTTCCTTTTTAAATCAATTCAATGAAGAAAAAAGAGAGCGGAAACGGGCGAGACGCCCGAGCTACGGTCGGCGCGCCCGACCCGCCACTTCCTTGAACTTTTGCTTGACGCTTCTGGCCTCTTGGCGGCTCCCCGTTTCGCACGCCGCGCGTCACATTTCAAGCAGTGGACAAGCAGAGCCGTCGTTGGTACATTCTCCGACCCTCGACGTTGGGTCGGGGTAACTTTTTTTGGACGAAACATGGGCTACAAACTTAAGCCGAACAAGGCCGTCTCGAAGCGTTTCAAGGTGACCGGGACGGGCAAGATTAAGTGCCACCACGGGTTTAGCAGTCACCTGCGCTCCGGCCGCACGAGCAAGAGGAAGCGTCAACTGGGCCGACCGTTCATGATGTCCGACGGCCTGGCGCGGAACATGCGCCGGCTCATGGGCGTCCACAAGCTCAATCCCAAAAAGATCGCCCACGAACGCGCGCTCGACGCCAAGGCGAAGGCCAAGGCCGAAGCAGACGCGGTCGCGGTCGTATCACCGACTACTTAAATCGACCTCAAAGTCGACCCGGCGACGCGACTTCAGTTGCGTCACCAATCTTGGCGCAGGACGTTCCCGCGCCCCATTTGAAGCACCAGACCCGTTCGCCCTCGAACGTCAAGGTGCAGCCAAGCCACCGAATCAAAATTTCGGAAGTGCCTCTGGCTCTTGTGAAAGGATCGGACCATGCCTCGTGTAAAAGGTGGCGTTGTACACGCCCGCAAACGTAAACGTGTTCTCAAGTCCGTCGCCGGCATGCGCGGTTCACCGGGTACGCAGTACCGCTCGGCGATCGAATTCGCCCGCAAAGCCGGCAAGTACGCCTACCGCGACCGTAAACAGAAAAAGCGCAACTTCCGCAGCCTGTGGATCACACGCCTCAACGCCGCCCTCAAGTTACGCGACATCTCCTACAACCGCTTCGTCCCCGCGCTGGCGCTCGCGAATATCACGCTCAACCGCAAGATGCTGAGCGAACTCGCGATCGCCGACACGGTCGGGTTTGACGCGATCATCGAAATGGTCCGTCCGCACTTGGTCGTCATGAAGAAAGCTGCGTAAGGCCGATCTCGTGCGTTGATTTTAAGGGCGCCTCACCGGTTGACTTCTCCACAATATAAAAACACGGGAAAGGCGCCCGTGGTACTACAAAACGAAATAGGCCGGTTCACGATCGTGAACCGGCCTTCTCTTTTTCTGCTCGATTGCTTTACTTTAGCTTCAAACTCACACCTTCCTGCTCCCACTGTTCCACCAGGCGCTTGAGATCGGTGATCGTCGCGTTCAATAGTTTGGCGCTGTCGACCAGCCCTTCGTACAGTTTCGGGTCGTTGACCAGTTGCCCGGCGGTGCCTTGTCCGGCGTCGACTTTGGTGGTGATCTGCTGCACTGATTTTAACACCGCGCTGATTTCTTCGAGACGGGAGGACAGGCTTTTGGAAAGGTCGTCGATTCGGACGTCGACGGTCGCGATCGTGCCCTGGGCCGACTTGATCGTGACCTTGCCCTCTGCGGTGAGATCGTTCACCTGTTGGCCGAGATTCTTCAAGCTCTGCGTGATCGACGCCGCCGTCTCCGCGGTCGCGCGGAAGCTGGTTATTGCGGATTTGACGTCGCCTTGGAGCGTCGGGTCGCCGACGACGCCCTGCATCGATTCGATCAACGCGCCGGCCTTGACGACCTGCTCGCGCACGCTCACGACGGTCTGACTGAGCTGCGGAATCAGGTTGCTCTCACGCACCTGTCGGCTGGTCTTGGCCAGATCGTCGGCGAGCCGCCCGAATTCCGACGGGAACAAATCCAGCCCGACATAGCGGAGCGGGATCGACGCGCTTTCCTGCAACTCGCCCCTCGGCGCGACGTCGCCGTTAAGGTCGGGCGTGCCGACGAGCTCCAAATGAATCGCCGACGCCGAGCCTAGCGCGCTTTGCGATTTGATCACGCCTTCAAGATTTCCCGGGAGCACCGGCGTTCGCTCGATGAATCCTTCAACATGGACAGACAACGGGTTCTTCTCGTCCAGCGTCACCGTCGCGACACGCCCCACGTTCACGCCACGAAAATAGATCGGCGAGCCGTCGCCCAGGCCGTCGGCGCGCGTGCATGTGAACTTCACCGCCACCTGCGGATCGGTAAACGCCCGCGCCGTCTGCCCCGCAAATCGGAGCATCATCCAACCCAGCGTTAACAACGAACCGATCACGACCACACCGACGAAAAAATTACGGCGATACAGGTTCATAAGGTCCGGGAATTCTACGGACCAAACCGCCAATGTGATACAAGCCCGACCAACTCATCCTGGGGAGCCGCGACTTTCACCCGCGACAGGACCGGAGCCACCATGAGCGCCAAGCCTGCTCGGCGTCTCCCCACGTTCCGGCGTGAGCACATCACGCTTCCATTAGCCGAAGCGCATTCGTTTCGTTTTGTGCGCTTCTCGAAGGTATGATCCGACGACATGAAATCATACGAAGTCTTGAAAACGGCGGTCGAAGAGCCGGGCGTCAAAGCGGTGGCGGCGGCGCTGAGGGTTTCTCCCGCGCTGGTTTACAAATGGTGCGAGCCGGCCCCGGTCGATTCCGGTGACACGGACCAATCGGGCGCGCGCAACCCACTCGACCGCGTGCGCGATATTTACCTGCTGACCAAGGACATTCGCGTCGTCCGGTGGCTCTGCAACGAGGCCGGTGGATTCTTCGTTTCAAACCCCGCCGTCGAAGAACCGAAGCGCTCGCGCGACCAGGTCATCTTCTCGCACTCGCGTGGAATGGTCCGTGATTTCTCGCAGTTGCTCGACGCCATCACCGTTAGTGTCGAAGACGACGACCACATCGACGATCAAGAAGCGGACGAAATCCGCCAGAAGTGGGAAGACCTCAAGGCGTACGTCGAGCGATTCGTGATCGCCTGCGAACGCGGCCATTTTCACATCAAGAAGAAGCCGTAACACGCCGCAAACCTACAGCGTGTGACCCATCAGTTCGCGCTTGGTGTCGAGGTATTTTTTGTTGTGCTCCCCCGGCGCGATGCGAATGGGAACTTCCTCGACGACCTGGAGGCCGAAGCCATCGATGCCGTAAATCTTCTTCGGATTATTGGTCATGATGCGGAGCTTTTTCAGGCCCAGATCGCGCAGGATCTGACTGCCGATACCGTAGTCGCGCTTGTCGACCGGCAGGCCGAGCCGCTCGTTGGCTTCGATCGTGTCGTAGCCTTGTTCCTGTAACTTATACGCATGCAATTTATTCGCCAGGCCGATGCCGCGCCCCTCCTGGCGCAGGTAGACCAGAACCCCGCGTCCTTCTTTTTCGATCATCTGCATCGCGGTGGAAAGCTGTGGCCCGCAGTCGCAACGGGCGCTGCCGAAGACGTCGCCGGTGAGGCACTCGCTGTGTACACGAACGAGCACGGCGTCGTCGAGCGGCGCGGCTTTCCCGGTAACCGGGTCGAGTTCACCGATGCCTCCCTTCACCAGCGCCAAGTGCGGCTGTTCGTCGAGGACGCTCTGGTAGGCGTGGAGTTTAAACGTGCCCCAGCGCGTCGGAAGGTGGACCGATTCGATGCGCTTGACGAACTGCTCACGCTTAAGCCGGTAGCTGATGAGGTCGGCGATCGTGCCCATTTTCAGGCCGTTTTGGGCGCAGAAGAGTTCCAGTTCGGGCCTACGGGCCAGTTCACCGTCCTCCTTGAGAATTTCACAGATGACGGCGGCGGGTTTGAGACCGGCGAGGCGTACGAGGTCGACGGAGCCTTCGGTGTGACCGGCGCGGACCAGCACCCCGCCGTCCCGCGCGCGAAGGCCTTCCATGTGACCGGGACGGAGCAAATCTCCTGGTACGGCGCCGTCCGCGACGGCGGCGAGGATGGTCGCGGCTTTGTCGGAGGCGCTTACGCCGGTGGTTACGCCGAAGCGCGGGTGACCGTCGAAGCTGACGGTGAACGCCGTCCCCATCGTCGCGGTATTGCGCTCGGTTTGCGGCGGAAGGTGCAACCGGTCGGCCATTTCGGTCGTCATCGCCAGGCAGTCGGTACCCCGCGCGGCACGCAAGACGAAATTCATCGCCGCGGGCGTGACCTTCTCGGCGGCGATGATCAGATCGCCTTCGTTTTCACGGTCCTCGTCGTCGACGAGCACGATCATTTTTCCGGCGGCGAGGTCTTCCAACAATTCGGGGATCGAAGCAAATGACATAAGACTCAATCGTACCCTCGGTCCCGCGCGAAAACACGAGAAAGTAAAACGCGAACCCGAGTAGTTAACTCGATTTCATTTTCAGGATCGCCATCGTGCGGGCCTTGAGGGGGGCGCGGACAAAGGCTCTGGCTTCGGAGCCTTGGCCGATTTGTTCGATGGGGTAGGTTTGGCTTTCGTCCAGCAGGTTGACCACCGTACCGCCGGGGCGGGTGAAGGCTTTGTCGACGAGGACGGCGTCGGATTTGTCGGTCTGGTCGAGGTTGATGACGATGATGACTTCCTCGTCGTCAAATACGCGGCTGAAGGCAAGCGTGCATTTCCCGTCCGCGGGGTTGGCAAAATGCTGGGCGTCTGCTGACACGTCACGGAAGTATTGCCGGCCGTAGCGTAAAGCGGGCTCACGATTCCGTACCGCAACGATTTTGGCGATGCCTTCGTAGATGGAGTTTTTGGGGTTAAAGAAGTGAAAGCCGGTGGAGTCGAACGCGCCCCATTTTCCGCCGAACATACATTCGCGCACGGAGCTGTCGTTGTCACCGGCGCTGTCGAACCCCTGTTCCGTGCCGTAGTAAATGCAGGGAATGCCCATGTTGCAGAGCAGAAATCCGATGCCGAGTACGCCCAGACGCCAGTCGTTCGCGCCGTGCAAAAATCGCCTGCCGGGGCGGTGAGATTGGTCGTGGTTGTCGATGAAGGTGACGTAATATTTACCGGCCTCGCCCTGCTCGCGGTAGAAGCGCTGGAAGTGTTCGTAGCGGTTGCGGAGGTCGCCGCAGGGTTTTTCACCTTTGATCACTTCGTCGAGCACGCCGTAAAGCGGGAAGTCCAGCGCGGCGTCGAGAAGCGGGTACTTGTCGTGCCCGCCCGTTGCTGGTCCGTTGTTACCGATGTATCTGTGAAGCTTGTCGTCGTCCCCGATGATTTCACCGAACATCAGGAAATTGACCTTGCCGATGTGCTTGGCGTACTCATGAATTCCGCGGCAAAACCGCTGCATGTAGCGTGGTTCACAGTTACCAACGGTGTCGATGCGGAAGCCGTCGACGTCAGTTTGTGCGATCCAGTATTTGAAACACTTGATGATCGCGTCGACGACTTTGGGGTTGTTACTGTCGAGTTCCTTGAGCGAAAAGAAGTCACCGTTAATCGCTTCATCTTCGTCGGCACCCATCATGTCACGGATGTGGCCTTTGCGTTTGAAGGCGTCGGGGTCCTGAAGTTCGAGGGGCCAGATCGCGTCGTCTGGCGTGATTTGGTCCCCTTTGCTGATCTTGTGCCACTCCTTGAAATCGTAGCGCCCGTCCTTGTTATACGGGGCGTCGTCGACGGTGTATCGAAACACGTCGGCGGTGTGATTGATGACGACGTCGAGGATGACGTACATGTCGCGCTGGTGGGCCTCGCGCACGAGTTCCTGCAGGTCTTCGAGCGTACCGAAGCGCGGGTCGACGGACAAAAAATCTTGAATCGCATAACCGTGGTAACTGCCTTCGTCGTCCTGCCGTTGCTTGAACGGGGGCGTGATCCAGACCGTACTACACCCCAGATTTTTCAGGTAGCCGAGCCGGCGCGTGACGCCCTTGAGGCTGCCGCCCTGGAACTTTTTCCCCTCGGCCGGGTCGCGCCCTTTTTTACCGGCGGTGTCGGGATGGTAGAGGCGCGCGTGTTCGGAGTCGTTGTCGAACCGGTCGAGCATCAGTTGATACATGAACTGATCGCGCCAGTCGCGCGGCGACGGGAATACGTCTCCCGCAGGGGTGAAACTCATGCCTTCGACCGAGCGGATGTGCTGTGCCATGGATGATTAAATACCAAGCGAAGCGAGCCGTCGTCTGCGCGCAAAATCGTACGTCGGGCGTCTCGCCCGTTCCCTGTCTCCTTTTTCTTTGTTGCTTTTGACCTAAAAGAAAGAAGAGAACAAGAACGGGCGAGACGCCCGATCTACGGTTTGCGCGCCACAATCCAGCGCGGCAGGCGAAGGCGCTTGCCCAGAACGTACTCGACATGTTCGGCCAGCAAGCGGTTGATCGGGTCGGTCTGCGCGCGCGTGAGGCGTGGCAGCCTTTGCACCACGCCAGCCGAGCGCGGAAGTTTGAGAAGGTTTTGGATCAGGCGTAGCACGCGCAGGTCCAGACGAAAGGCGCCAGTACCGCCGGGCTCACATTCCCGGCACAGGACTCCGCCGCGCGGGGGGGAGAAGTAGACGACGGGCTCACGTTCGAGAATCGCCCGGCCACACGCGACGCAACCGGTGAGCTCGGGCAAGAATCCGGTCTCGCGCAGCACGTCCAACTGAAACGTCACAAACGCCTCTTCGATCTTCGGCGTCGCGAGGTCGTCTAGAATTTGTTGCAAGGCGTAGAAAATTTGCGGGACCGGGTCGCCTTGCTCCACCAGCGCACCGACCAGTTCGGCGGCGTACTGACCGAGGTTCATCGCGCGGAGGCTAGCGCGAAGCTCGAGTCGCCCGTCGCGCTGTGACCATTCGGCCAGGATGCCCATTTCTTTGGCCGGGTCGTAGGTGAAAACGCCCTCCCCGCCGTCGAGCAGGTCAAGCCCGCCGTCGAATTTGCTGTGACCGGCCTTGGTCCTGCGGTGTGCGCCTTTGGCGATGACGTGCACCTGCCCGTGGTCGCGCGTCAGCAGGTGCAACACCTGAGAAGTCTCGCTGAACTCGACCCGGCGGAGGCAGATACATCGGTCGCGGACGAAGGCCATGGCGGTTAGAGTATAGCGGCGGTCGACGCAACCTTGCCAAACCACGATGCCTCGGTAAACTACGCAGTTCCTGCGGCGGAACGGACGGTGTTTTCCGGTCGACCGAAGGGTGTTTTTAAGACCGGTTGAAACTTTTGTCCGTTGTTCGGATTGAAACGAAAGAAGGCCAGTAATGATCAAAGTGAAGACCCGCGGGAACGAGACTGCCGAGCAGATGCTGCGTCGGTTTAAGAAGGCGTGCGAGAAGGAAGGCCTGACGAAGGACATCAAGCGCGTCGCGTATTACGAAAAGCCGAGCGAGAAGAACCGCCGCAAGAGCCGTAAGCCCAAGCCGATGCCCCGTATGGGCGCGACCGGCGGGCGTAGTAGCAGCCGGTAAGCGAATCTGTTTCGGTCGATGAGGATGGCGCGGGTCGGACGTTATTCCCGCGAGCGAGCTTGGTTTCGCAAATTCTAGCAGCGGATTTTCTTCTTCGCGCACCGACCACGGCCGGTGGCGCGCGGGAGATATTCCCGTCGATTCGAACGGGTCGGTTTTGCTCCAAAGCGCGTGGTCTGGCTTGAAGTCGTCTCGCGTCTAAATCGAGTCTGAACATAACTTTGGTTGAATCACGCTGACGCTAAGGTGTCAGGCGCTCGGGTCAGGGTGTCGGGTTTTAACGGGCGCAGATCGGGTCATTTCACCTCCACTCACACATGAGCCTTGCCACCGACTCCGCCGTTCATACAGAGAACCTTACGAAGGTCTACAAGGACTTCTGGGGCCGTGACAAAGTTCGCGCGCTCGACGCGCTGAACCTCACCATCCCGCGCGGCGAAGTCTTCGGCCTGCTCGGACCCAACGGGTCGGGTAAATCGACCACGATCAAGCTCCTCCTCGGCCTGATCTTCGCCAGCCGGGGTAGCGCCCACGTGTTGGGTCAGCCGGCTGGGTCGACGCTGATCAATGAAAAAATCGGCTTCCTGCCTGAAGAATCGTACCTCTACCGCTTCCTCAACGGCGAAGAGACGCTCCGCTTCTACGGCAAACTCTTTAAAATGGACCGTCGCACGCTGAACAAACGCGTGCCCGAACTGCTGGACATCGTCGGACTCGACCAAAAGAGCCGTAAGCGAAAACTGCGTGAGTATTCCAAGGGCATGGCCCGCCGCATCGGACTGGCTCAGGCGCTGATCAACAACCCCGACCTGATTTTGCTCGACGAGCCGACGACGGGCCTAGACCCCATCGGCACGCGGGAAATGAAAGACCTCATCGTCTCGCTGAAAAACCAAGGCAAGACCGTGGTGTTGTGCAGTCACCTGCTCGCCGACGTGCAAGACGTTTGTGACCGCATCACGATCCTGTTCCGTGGAAAGATGCAGACGCTCGGACAAGTCAAGGACTTGATTCAGGTCAAGGACATCACACAAATCGAAGCGACCGGCCTGACCCCGCAGCAGGTCGAAGAGACGCGTCAATTCATGGCGAAAATGGGCGCCGGTAACGCGACGGTCACCCACCCGACGACGACGCTGGAAGACCTGTTCGTCCGCGTCGTGCGTGACAACACGGCGGGCGGCAAGCCGTACACGAGCAGCGACGTGCAGTAATCGAACGGAACGGGTTCGACCCGAACTCGAAGGACATCTCGAGGCTTTCATGCTCCCGTCAAGTCATATTCTCTCGCTCTCACTTCCCCCTTTCATCGCCGACCACATCGGCTGGTGGGTTGCGGGGTTGATCGTGGTCGTCGGGCTGTTCAGGGTCGGGTTGAAAGACCTCCTCCGACTCAGCGGGCGACGCATCTGGGCGATCGGCGGGGTCGTATTCGACGAGTCGATCCGTAAACGCGTCCTGCTCATCGCGCCCCTGGCGATGCTCGGCGTGGTGATCGTCGGTCAGTTCCAACGCCCCACCGACGAACTCGAAGCCGTCCGCGCGCTCACCAAGTTCTGCCTCTTTGCCACGGGGCTGGTCGTCGTCGTCACCACCATCATCCTCACCTGCACCAACCTCCCGCGCGAGATCGAAAACCGCGTCATCTTCACCATCGTCACCAAACCGACCACCCGCCTGGAAATCATCGCGGGCAAGATCACGGGCTTCGCGCGGGTCAGCGCCGCCATCCTTCTGATGATGGGCGCGTTTTCGTGGCTGTTCCTCAGCGCCAGTGAATGGCAGATCCGACGCAACGTCTCCGCACAACTTGAAGGCAACGACGTGTCGGTCGGCAAACGCTCGACTTACCTTCACTACCGTGATTTCGGTCTACTCGAGGCCAAAACGCTCGGCACCCCGACACGCTTCGAAATCCTCGCACGCCCCGAAGGCCCGGACCAGAAGAGATGGATCACCGCTAACGGCGAGCAGGACCTGCTCGTCCCATTCGACTTTACCGTCGATGACCTCTTTGACAACCGTGACCCCAAAACCGGTATCGGTGAGTTCAGTCTGGTTTTCGTCGCCGAAGTCGACTACGCCCGTACGCGCGCGGCCGGCCAGAGGGGCATCACCCCGACGTTCGACGATCAAGTCGATCTCACCCCGACCACAGGCCTCGCGCCGACCACCGGGCCGTACATGGGTCCGATCCCGTTCCTCACCGAGCCCCAGATCGCCGGCGATCCGATGAAGCAGCCGCTCGTGGTCAGCGTCCAATTGTTCGATCCCGATCTTTTCTCGGCCGTCCCAGCCTCCCAATTTAACGCGGGGAAAGGCGTGACCCTTCCGATGGATCAACGGACCGGTCGGGTTGAATCGCAGATGTCTCCTTCTGGTGCCGGGTCGGTGCTGAACCTGTTCACCACCGGAAGTGCCCCACGCCGTTTCTGGTTTTCGATCGGCGGTGGATCGCCCGCGTGGGATTTTGCCGTCCGCGACGGGACTGCAAAGGCCATGATCGTCAACCCCGCGACCGGGCAGGTGTTACGTGAATTTTCGCCCGCAAAAGACCCGTCCGGTACCTCCTTGCCCTACTGGGCACGCGGCCGGTCGGGCAGGCTCGGTCAACAAATCCGTGGTACGACCAAACCCGGTGAAAACCCCATCGCGATTGCGAAATACCGCGGCACGCCGGTCGCCGTCAGCGCCGGCGGGGACGTGCCGGTCGAACTGGTCGTCGGTATCGAACGCTCCGGCGCGGACCTCGATGAAGAAGACCAGTCTCCCACGACCGTCGAGGTCGAAGTGGTCAACACCGACGACGCCAACGCCCAGCCCTTCAAGACCACCATCCACCCCGAGAGCCGTCAGACGACTTACTTCAATGTCCCGTCGTCGGTCGTCAAGGGTGGTAACTTCGACGTGCACCTCCGGTGCAAGACCGACGGACACTGGATCGACTTCTCGCCGACGTCACTGTCCGTCGTGATTGGCTCGCAGCCGTTCGCATGGAACCTGCTCAAGAGCCTGTTCGTGCTCTGGCTGATGAGTGTACTCGTCATCTCGATCGCGCTCCTGTGCTCGACGTTCCTCAGTTGGCCGATCGCGGTGGTGTTGACCATCGTGATGCTGCTCGGTCACTGGGGCGTGTCACAACTCGGTGACGCCGCGCAGGCGGGCATCGGCAACGCATGGGCGAACCAGCTCTTCCCCAACAGCGCGCCCAAGGCCAAAGCCGTCAGCTCGACGGTCGAAGGTTTAAACAAGGCACTCAACACACTCGCCGCGATCCTTCCGGACATCAGTCAGTACCGCGCCGCCGAGGCGATCCAGCGCGGTATCAGCGTCCCGTTCGACGCGGTGCTCGACGCGCTCAAAGTCACGCTCGGTTACGGCCTGCCGATGTCGGTTCTTGCCTACATTTTCCTGAGAAATAAAGAGGTGGCGCCATGAGCACCACGCTGGAATCCCCACGTCCGACCCAACCCCCCGTCCGCCCGCGCTCGCGAATGGGCGTCACCGTCGTCCTGATCGTCGCGCTGCTCGTCACCGGCGCGCTACAGCACTACGCGCTGATGCGTCACGACAAGATCACGGGCAAGCAGCGCGGTCAGGCCGGTGTCACCGGCTCGGCGCTGTCCGGTATGGACAGCTTCGCGCTCGCGCTCCTGCTCGGCGGGCTGCGCGGACCGCTGGTCATGATCCTCTGGACAAGTTCCGAGTCGGCCAAGCAGGAACGCGACCTCGAAGGCGTCAACACCCAAATCGAATGGATCCGCCTGCTCCAACCCGAGTTCGACACCGTCCACGTCTTCCAGATCTGGAACAAGGCCTACAACATCTCCGTGCAGATGGCGAACCTCGCCAACAAGTACACGACTATTCTCGACGCCCTGGACTACGCCCACAACGTCCTCAACGAACGCCCCAACAACCTCACGATCACCAGCTCCGTCGCGGGCATTTACTTCGACAAGCTCGGCAACAGCACCGAGAAGAACTACTACCGCCAGCGCGTACGAGATGAATCTCGCCCCCACAAGACACTGCAGCGCGTCGGTCGTAACGAGGCCGCGTGGACGCGCGTCGCGCTCGACCCCATGCTCGACGACGCGGGCAACATCCTTCCGAAGTACCTCAAAGCGACACGCGCCAAGCCCGTCGCGCCCACCAAGAACGACGAATGGAACGACGGGTCGGAACTCCAATACCTCGCTGCGTACCAGCCGTTCGCGCAGGGCATTTCACCTTTCGCGCTGGCTTACAACTACTACAAACAGGCACAGGTGATGCAGACCGTCGAAGGTCAGCGTCATATCCAGTCGTCGGACATGGTCGTCGACTCACGCCCGGCTCTGGCGCTCAAGAACTGGAGCGAGGAGGAATGGGAGCGCGGCCGACGCTTCGAGTTGACCGCGTTCAACGTCAACGTCCCCATGGCCGCGGACCGGACGGAACTCGAGCTGCCCGCCTCGCGCATGGCATTGGGGTCTGCGGTCAACGACGCCAAGGCGCTCGAATCGGCCATTCAAGCCTACGAGTCCGGCTCCAAGCTCACCGCCGACGCGATCACGGAGTACGAGCGACACCTGCGCGGCTATTCATCCGGGCCGAACGAAAGCACTTACAGCTCGCACATCATCGGTCTTCGGGCGCAAGGCTTCCTGTGCGCCGGCGACGCCGCTTACCTCCGCGCCCTGCGCCTCCCCGCCGGTACCGAGCGGGACGCGTTCGTCGTCACGTCGCGCGAAAACTACAAACGCGCCGTCGAACAGTACGCCCTGATCACCCTCAAGTATTACACCGACGACGTCGTCATCCGTGCCACCTTCCCCCCGGGCTATTACAAAGTCGCCACAGCGACCGACCAACCGATCGAAAAACTCCCGCCGGACCTCTATCCGCAGATTCTGGTCAACTCACTCACCTACATCCGCGCACACGCAAAAGGCGGCGACAGCTACACCGAAGACCGTGAGGAATACCTCCGATACACCCAGCGCGCCAGCGACCGGCTTCAGAACCTGAATTAACGGCGCCAGCGCTTTGACGACCCGTCCGCTCCGACGCCGACGCCTTGCCGGCGTTGCACGGGTCGCGTCGCGTTCGTACAACGTGCGCATGCCGTTCTTCCTCGCCCAATCCTCCGGCCCCGATGCCGCCACGCTGTTCTACCTCACGCTCCTCTTCATTTTTCTCACCGCCATCATCACGACGCTCGTCACCAAGTGGTCTCGTGACAAATGTCTGAAATTTTTCGACGGCTACCACGTCACCCTCGAACGCAACCGCGGACAGACCACATGGGGGCGGCTCAAGGTCTTCCCGACCGGCCTCGAAGTCGTCTTCGACCACCCCTACGTCGACCACCGCGGGCGTCGTAAGACCAGCTTTCTGGTGTACCAGCAGGAAATGGACACCCAGCTTCTGAGCCTTGTTCGTTATCACGAATCTCTCTCGCCGGAGCTGCAGCGCCGGCGCGAGTTGCAAATCCACCGTACCTTCAACCCCGGCCCCGCCAGGCGACTGTGGCGGGCGCTGCGCAACCTCGTCAACACCCTGCGCGACGCCTTCGGTGCCGCGATCGGCGCCGCCGTCGGACAGTTCCAGAAAATGAACCCGACCAGCGCCGTCCTCGGCTCACAAGGGCAACAGGTGACGCAGATCGGCCAAACCCTTCTCGGTAAGTTCGCCAACGCTTACGAACCGCTCTTGGAACAGTACATCGGCCAGCCGGTGATTCTGGACGTGCTCGACCCGCTCAACCCCAACAACGCGATCGTCAGTTACACCGGCTACCTCGCGGACTACACGCAGCAGTACGTCGCGCTGTTCAACGTGAAACATTCGAGCGAGCAGTCGCTTTCCGTGACGCTGCCCGACACCGAAAAGGGAGACCGCCTTCCGCCGCTCCCTGCCCCGGCTCCGCCGGGCGCGCCCGCGCCGGTGTTGCCCGAACCGCTCAGTTGCGAGCACGAGCTCGCGATCCGCCTCGACGGCTCGCGCCTGCGCCTGCAGAACACCCGGCCCGAACCGATCACCGTGCGGTCACTGGAGCGCGATTTATTCGAGCCCGTCGGCCTGGGCGTGACGCTCCCGCCCAACGCCACGCTCGAACTGGCGACGCGCGACGCCCGCGCGGCCCGGCTCCTATTCGACGTCACACGCTGCCTCGACGTCGTCGCCCCACGCAAGTACGCGGTCGTCCGTCACGCCGGCGAGCTCGTCGAACGCAGAGGACTCTTGGACGAATTCGACATCCGTCAGCTCCCGTTGATTCCTAAATTCCGCTCGGGCCGTGAACAATAGGAGCCGCCAAGACGCGACGCGCGCCAAGGCGGACGCCGAGCGGAAAAGAAATACGGTTGGAACCGCAGATGACGCAGATTAAAAACTCAATATCAAACGAGGCGCGATGCCCGGGTTCTGAATCTGCGTAATCTGCGGAATTTGCGGTTCCAAACTCTTTTCGCTGTTCCGTCTTGATCTCAACACCCTGGTGCTAAGCTTTGCGCTCGTGGCGTCCTTGGCGGGGAATTTTCTCCGTCGTCACGACCCCGTTCATTTGCAGAATCGGCCCACCTTCTGTACGTTAACACGCGTGACATCAGGGTGGTGCC
>Ga0163144_10008225_pt1 | contig 22598 bp, 43 predicted proteins | sample OliLak19BULKMAT1_FD_123175 | JGI IMG/M metagenome (GOLD analysis project Ga0163144, IMG submission 123175) | Freshwater microbial mat bacterial communities from Lake Vanda, McMurdo Dry Valleys, Antarctica - Oligotrophic Lake LV.19.BULKMAT1 | ecosystem: Environmental > Aquatic > Freshwater >...
TCATCAGGCGCCGGCAATTCGGGAACCGGCTCCGCAGTGGCCGGCTTCGCGGCCGTCCCGAACGGGTCCGGCTGGGCATCGCGTTTCGCCAGCGCGGCCAGGCTGTAGTTCTGCTGCTGCGCCCGTGCCGAACGCTAGAGTTCGTGGATCGGCGCCGTTGGTATTCTGACCCGTCACCGAAACGACCGATGATCCATCCAGCTTTACATCAATCGTGCCCGTGCTCGCGTGGCTTAGTACCTTAAACTCGAAGCAATACCAGGTGCCAGTCGTTAGCGCGATATCCGATCCGACCTGTGTATTCGGACCGTTCATGACCTTGAGCCCGGCCCCGGTCCCTCGGAACCGCATCATGATCGCAGTGCCAGCGCTGTCGGCGACGTATGACACTAACGTATTATTCGCCGGAAGCGTCGTTGCGTAGTACCAGAATCGTCCGTAGATAGTCTTATCGGTATTGGTCCCAAGAGAAATCGTTACCTGCTGCACCGCCGACGATGGATTGTTGCGGTACGAATACGTCCCGGTATTTTTTGTCGTGCTGTTGATGCTGCCGGTAGGCGTTGACCCAACAAAGAAAAATTCCTTGTTCCCTGTCAGATCGTTAAGCTCAAACCCAGTCGTCAGTAATCGGGCCATTTACGCGGCCTCGTAGCAATTCATGTGCGTTTGCTGCTTGCCGAACACGCCACCAGCTAGGATCACGCGCCCATCATCAAGCGAGCAGATCGCGTTGCCGAGGAACGAATCGGGCAAAGGCTGCGCGTCGATCATCCACTTGTTCAGCGCGGGATCGTAAACTAGCAACGCGTGTACTTTTCCATCCGGCCCGGTCGTTACCGGCCATACAACTTTGCCGTGTGATTGCGCGATGCGGATTTCGATCAGCTTGACCAGCGCACCGTCAATCGGCGGGGGCGCCAATTCTTCGGTCGTATGTGCGTCGAGATGCCAGCGGAACATCATCGGCACTTTACTTGCGCCATCCGTGCGATAGCCGACGACGTAAACGTAGCGGCCGATCTTGACGTACTTGCCTTGCGCAAAGTAAGCCGCGATAAAATTGGCATCCCTCTTAATTGTGAGCGTCAAGTCGGGCAAGCGCGTGCCGAGATTTACGTCCCACCGCCGACATGCAAATCCGCCGGACGAATCCGCAAATGCAACGATGTGCTCGTTAACCTCGTCAAAAGCACCGCCGTACAGACACCCCGTGTGCGTATGGTCTCCGCCAAAAAGTCGATTGTCCTGCGCACATTTGTTGGTCATGGGATCAATCCACCAAACGCCGCGAGCGTAGGCAATGACGGGATCGCCCGCCGCTTCATACCAATAATACGATCCAGGCCAGGCGATGAATTGTTTCCGCGCGGCGACCCAGTCGAAACCGGCGCCGTCCTGCAAAGCGTGAGGCGCGGGCCGATAATCTTCGCCGAACTCCTGCCGCCAATCCGACAAATTGTCGAGCGGCGCACTCCACATGCCATCAGTTGCCGAGTGCGCCCAATCACCGCCGATGACGTACAGGCGCTTGCCATCAGTCGCCATGTTGGTGTGCTTGCTGCTGCCATTCGCCGAATACGGCGCAAGTTTTCCAAGCGCCGGAAGTAAAGACGACGTGATCGTTCCGATCACACTGCCCGGAGGCTTTGGCGGCGGCACGACAACGGGCGGCGGTGGCGTACTCGAGTCAAGGCGACCCCCAAGATAAACGCCACACTTCCGTCCCCGGGCCGCCACCATCAACTGTCAGCAGCGCGCTGGTTCCGTCGGGGGACAACAGATTGGATGCAGACATTACCACCGCGCGCGGCACTACATTTCCTGCTGCGAGCGATGGGCCTTTGCTCCATACCTTTGTCGTCAGATTCAGAAACCATGTTGCTTGCCGCACCACGCCCGACCCTGCGGCGACCATGCCGGTACGCCCGCACCACGCAACGACGACATCCTGCCCCTCGACCAGCGTGGCGACAATACCAAGCGTGTCCGGCTTGTCGCCTGTCGTTGTCTGCATCGTCCACGCGCCATCGCCCGGCGGATGCGTCCAAAGCTGATTATCGTTGGCCAGCGTCCACAGCGTACCGTCGCGCGCATCGATGCCGCTGCGAGCGTAAGTCAATCGCGGCGATTCTTCTTCAGCGCCGCCATAGGATGGTTGCCGCGTCCACAGCGGAGACGCACCTGTGATATTGGCGATCACGCCGCTCATTAGATCGCGTTTGCGCAACGCCTGCGATCCAGACCATCCGCCGAAAGAGTAAAGGGCGCCTTGCCAGTACGCGTAGCACGCATCGCCAGCGCCCTGCCCCGGCGAATAGGGCTGCGTATACTCCGCGCTCGCAAGAGCAAATTTTAGATCGCCAGTTTGGCTGTAGGCAACCGGGGCGCCAGCGCCGATCCACACACACGCGCGATCAGTGTCGTAGCACGCGCCATAATTCTCGCGCGCGCCGATGTCATATCCGATACCCGACGACGCTGACGTTTTGGTCCATAGCCCGGTCGCGGCTGACCACGTAAACGATCCGTGTTGGGCACTCTGTGCGTTGCTGCCCCACGCCGCCCACAGTCCGCCTGGGATCACTACCGGACGCCGAAAGTAGGCGCCAAACATCCCGCCGTTGCCAACGTCGACGCGCGCCCACGTAGCTACGCCGCTCGGCGGTGGCGGTGGCGGTGGCGGGGGTGGAGGGGGTGGAGGGGGTGGAGGGACGATGACCGGTGCCTCGTCCACGACCGTCAGAATTGCACCGCCTGTGTAGATTCGCACGGTCATATTAGAGACCTAGCGCAGCGATAGCGTCTAGATCGGTCTGACCTTCAACGGTCGCTGCATCCGTTGTCTTGCGGGTGTTGGCCCGGGCCTTGATTTCGGCGATGGCTGATTCCAACGCCATGATGCGCGCCTGAGCCGTTGCCAGCGCCGCGGACTGATCGACCGGCGGATCCCCATCGATGACGATGGGCGCCGCTTCGGTTGCGGAGTTGTAATAAAGTTTCATGTTGTGCTCCAATAAAACGCCGAGGGCAGCCCGATATCGTCGGCCTGGTGAGCCGGCCAAGCAAGCGTGATAGCAGTGCTGTCCGCCCGATAAGTGGGAGACGGCACGGCTTAGGTCAGCTGGGCTTTGAACGTGAACTGGATCGAGTCGCCGTTCGCCAGGTTGACGACAGCGAACGTGGCCGACAGGAACAAGCTGCCGGCGGTCGAGGCGTCGAACAGCCCAGCCTCGTCGACGACGCGCGCCGCGGAGGCGGTCACAGTGCCGAGGACCTGATAGGTGTCGCCGGTTGTGGTCGTGGTGACGATCGATTCCGTGCCGGACGTACGCGCCTCCACGGCAGTCGACAGGGCGGTGTCGCCGACGACGGCGGTACGGGCGGCGCCGGTTGCGCCTACGCCCATGCCGATGAACTTCGGCGAGGTCGTGTAGGTGGCTGGCGTGGTGCGGATGCGGTCAGCAAAGATAGCCTTGCCGATGGTGGTGATAACGGTTGCAGTTGCGAATGGCATGGTGGGCCTCTTTGCGAATGGCGCTTACGCGCTGATTGCTCGACGCGCCCAAAAGGCGAGACGTCGGAGCGGGTTCTGGTGCCAGTACGCGATGACCCCAAGGTCTTCGCTGCCCTGCGGCTGCGGGCATGGTTTGCCGAATTGACCATGCCAGTAGACCTGGGCTTTCTGGTTCGGCGAACATCCGCAGCGAGTAACGATCGCGCTGACCTCCACCATCTTTTTGCCTTGCGTTCCGACTACGTTCACGGAGTTCCCTTTGTGATTTCTTTCGAGAGCGTTACTGGGCCGTACGTGAGTCTCGTGACTACGCCGGTGGCGCTCATGAGCTCGAGGTCGTAAACCGCGGCGGTGAAGCTGAGCGCGGCCGTGTCAGTGGCGGTGATGTCCACCTCCACCAGCGCGAAGGCACTTAGGGTGATGCCCCCGTTTTCCGTAGTCAGCGAGACCAGCGCTGCAGTCGCGCTGTAGCTCGTCTTGACCTTCATGCGCGCGGTGTAGCCCGCCAAGTCAACAGGGGGGGTGAGCTTGAGGAAGCCGGCGACGGTCGGGGCCGCCAGCCCAGTGGTGTTCACGTCGAGCGAGAGGGTGTTGGCGTCGATGTAGGTCGCGTAGCTGCGGTCGGCCGGCAGCTCCGACTCGGAGTTCAAGATGACTGGGGCGCCGGTGACGCCGAGCACCGTGACAGGCGTGTCGCCCGCAGGCAGGCCGTGGGCAGTGACGGTCAGCAGCGTCGGATACCCACGCGTGACGGCAGTAATCGTCTTGATCACATCGGCGCCGGCGTACCAGTAGATCGGGACGTGGAAGGTCGCGCCTTGGAGGATCACGAGCGGTAGCTTCTTAGCCATCACAGGCCTCCGTAGGAGATCAGACGAGGTTTGTGCTTGCGCTGCGACTTCGCGATCTTCGCGAGCGCGCAGTACGCTGTGAACTTCGCCAGCTCTTCGGGGGCGCGGGTCTTGTCGTAGGTGTCGGCGTTCTGCTTCGAGTAGGCTAGGTGCTTCATCCAGAGCAGGAGGGCGCGCTGGTGCTGCTCCGCCACTTCGAACTCCGCCTCGGTGGTCAGCGCCTCCAAGGGCAGGCGGTCGATGACCAGGTCAATGGTGTCGTTGGCCTCGGGCACCTGGACGAGTCGGATCAGGCCCTCGTCCATACCGATGACGATCGCCAGCACCGGCCCTGCGGTGTTCATGTACTGCCGCGTGTACTGGCGGCTGTTGTCGGCATGGCTCAGATCCTCGTAGTTGAGGACCTTGACGTCGCGCTCCGTGCTGCGCAGCGCCGCGCCGCGGATGTTCATGATCTTCTGCGAGTACGGCGCGGTCTTCTCACCGCTGGTGATGGGCAGCTCGCACAACGTCGACGTCGAGTCCTGCAGCCCGCCGGTGAGCTGGCAGAACATGGACTCGGCGTCGGTCATGTAAGACCACACCTCGACGTCGCTCCACAGGTACGGCGCCGACGTGTCGACCACGTCAGCGCGGAACAGCCCATAGAGCGCCAGCGGCGTCATGTCACGCCTTCGCCAGTTCGTTCTTGACCTTGTTCCAGATCGGGTCGAGCTCTTCGTCGCCCACGCTCAGCTTCGTTTCCTTGGCCAGCGTGTTCTTGTTCGGCTTGCCGCCGGCGGTGAAATCACCCGGCTGGTTGCGCAGGGCCATCTTGCGCACGGCGTCTTCGATGGCCGGGCCGCGGTCGTTCTCGTCGATCGCCTTCTGCTTGATGTCTTCCAGCACGACGCGCACGGCGGCGTCACCCTCGTCGACTACCTTGCCTCCAACCGCGATCACCGCGGCGACGAGCTTGCTCGGCACCTCGACGGCGACGCCGGGGGCAAAGCGGAACGAGAGGCCGATCTTCGAGACAAATACGAACTCGTCCGTGCGGTTCATCAACATCTTCATTTGCTGTGGCTCCTAGACTGCCTGAGCGGCCGCTTGTAAATCCCTCGAAAGAGTTCGAGTCCGGCGCCCGTTAAGAAAATCGCCCGGCAGCTCCAAAAACTTCTCTTGGACCTTCAACCAGACGAGGTAGAAATCAGGTGGTGCGACTACCCTTCGGGCGGAGCCCCCAGCGCGCGAGATCCGAGGGCTGGACGCTCGAGGGTGGTTGAGCCCCGCGACCTTCACATTCACGCTATGAAACACGGCGTCTCGCTCAATGACAAAATCGTAAGAAGCGTTGTGCACCAGAGAAACGAGAATTCGATACCCCCGCTTCGCGTAGTACGCGTGACCCAGCAACTCCGCGGCATCCCAGTTCAAGATAGATGGGGAGAGGCTTGTGGCCCCTCCCCGCCCTCTTAGGTCGGGTACGCCTCGTTGGCACGACCGTCGACGATGAAGTCGACAACCAACAGGCCGACGCCCGTGGTGCAGACGTCCGCGTTGGTGATCTGCACCCGGATCGGCAGGCCGCCGACGTTCTTGTAGCCGGGAGCCAGAAGTGCGCTGACACCGACCGCCTTCACGTCTGCGGTTGCGAAGTACCGATCAGCGTCGACGCTGTCGCCGACGATCACGGCGAACGACGCCGTATCGAAGGCCGTCGTCCGGACGATCGACCCGCCGGTGACAATCGAGCCCACCGGCATATTGATGATGTCGAATGACGTCGCGGCGATGTTCGTCAGACCGAAGTCCTTCGACGCCGCCGTGATGTCCAGCATCGTGTCGCTGAAGGTGAATGCGAAGCTGGCCGTCAGTTTGAACTGAGCCGAGCGCGCTGCTTTGAGGATAGCCATGGTCAGTTCCTTTTAGACGGCGGTGTAGCAAACGATGACGCCGAAGTCCTGCACGGTGTTACCCGAGTACATCGAGTTGAACTTGGGCTTCAACATGCCCGTCACCTTGCCGACTTCGATGCCTTGCTGGTTGTCGTAGTCGAAGCCCTTCTCGTTCCACTCAGCGGTGCCGATGTCGGCAAAGCCCAGCGCCTGAGCGCCGCAGAACAGGAGGTATTGGCCCTCAACGTCGAGGCCCACGCCGAACTTGCCGACGCCCGACGCCGCGCCCGAAGTGTTCGGGACGTGGCGGAACTCGTGCAGGTACAGGCCGTCCATCTTCACGACGTCGCCGGTGAACAGCCCGTTGTCCTCGCCGCGCTTTTGGGCGTAGCGGAGATTCGCGATGTAGTCCGGATCCAGCTTCAAGGCCGCCATGCCATCCGGCGTCATGAAGACGTGGTAGGACTCTTCGCCGCCTTCGCTGCGCACGCCGCGCATGTATTGATTCTTGGCGTAGGCTTTCAGGCGCACCAGCATCTTGTAGGACGGGGTGTCAGCTGCGACGACGTCAGTCGTGGCGGCGGAGGTGACCACCGCCAACGTGCCGAAGTCCCAGCGCACGCGCCGGGCGGAGGTGGCCTCCGACACGTCTGCGGCGTACTCGAGCTGCGGGAGGTCCGAGATCACGCGCGTCGAGCCGTCGGGCTTGGTCGTGTAAGCCAAGCCGGCGAGCGTCAGGAACGCGAGCTGGTCGGTGCGGTCGGCGAGCCAGTACGACAGCTGGTCTTTCGCGGCTTCGCGGAAGTTGATGATCGACTTTTGGTCGGCCATCTTGCCTTCGTGGCGCGCGGCGTTGCGCAGCTGGTCAACGCGGATGACCTGGTCGTAGGACTTCAGGCCCTCTTCGTTGCCTTCCAACTGGCGGTCGCCGGCAACGCCGTCGCCTTCCATGTCGGCCAGCAGCGTGATGACAGCGCGGGCGCCCTTCTTCGACTGGGTCAGCTCGGTGATGTGGTGCACCATCGAGTTCGCACTCTTGCCCAGGAACTTGTTGATGAACGACATGTTCCGTGCGGCTTTCCACGTGTCCATCGACCAGACGGTCTTCTGCTCCGTGGTGAGCAGGCTGAAATTGGTCATCGTCATGATGCGCCTCTCTTCAGAATTGAAGATTTGTACTTAGACGAGTGGCCTTTAACGCCGGCCAATCTAAGGAGGCGGATGCACGCTCTGACGCGGCGCGGGGCGGCCCCACTGTCGCAGGGGCGCTCGATAAGCGCATGATACTACGTAACAATGTCGCCGCGCAACTTCGATTTCTCGTCTGCAGTGAGTTTGCTGAAGGCGTCGTAAGACATGCTGGAAGGTTTGGCCGTTGTTAGACCCGACTTGTCAGAGTCGAGCCCGGTCTTCAGCTCGGGCGCCTGGCGATTCGCCGCGTCCGTGGCAGCCTTGACCGCGCCGGCCTTGCGCTCGGCCTCGATCTTCCCTTTGGCGGCCGGCGCCGCGGCCGGTTCAGAATCGAGACCAAACTTGGCCACAGCCAGCTCGACTGCCTCCCGCAAGGCCTCAGCCGGCGACGAGCCGGTGCGCTCGAAGCGGTCCTGCAGACCCGCCACAAAGTCGACCTGTTCCTGGCTGTAGTCGGCGTGAGCATCGTCGAAGACTGGGTAGTTGGCCTTGTAGAGGTCCACCAGCTCGGTGATCGTCTGGACGTTGTTGGCCTCGCGCCCGTGAGCGTTGGCCAGCTCGGCAGACTCGATCGCGCTGATCCGGCGGTTGGCCGCCAGGATCTCCTTCATTACGTCCCGGGCCTTGTCCAGCTCGCCGTCGGCGAGGAACTTCCCGTACTCATCGGTCTTCGTCTCAATCTCAGTCGCCAGAGCCGCGCTGTCCGCTGTGGCGTCCTTGGAGAGGCGCCCTTCCAAATCTTTGATCTGCCCCTCGAGCGCCGCGATGCGCGTGCGGGCCTTCGTGTTCACCTCGTCGAAGCGGGCCTTCGGAATGGTGAGGGTCGCCTTGACTGGGGCCTCCGGCAGAAACTTGCCGTCCGGGCCTCGCGGGCGCTCTTCGTCCTTCTTCTCGTCGACTTTCGCCTCGGGATCCTTGAGGGGGTCCGGCGGAATGACGGGGGGCTCGACGACTACCTCCGGCTCGGTCGTGACTGCGACCTCGGGCGGCAGGGCGAAGCTGTCTCCACGGTCAGCCTTGGGCTCTACAACAGGGGCCTCAACAACTGGGGCGACGACTTCGACGATGGCTTCTTGGGTCATTTTGCTGCCTTTTTAGTGGGGGTCTTCGGTTTCGCCTTGGCGACCCTGATGGCGCTGTCGGCCTTCTCTTTGTTCTGCTTCGAGGAATGTTTCGCCTTCTGCTCGTTCTGCGCAGTGCTGTGGGCCTGCGCCTTGTCAGCCTGGTGGTCCGATACCGCGGCGTCGCCGACTTTGGTGGTGATCTCGTGCTGCTGATCGCGGGCCTGCATGCCCGCCTGGTGGTCCATCTCTTCGCGCTTCAGCATGTGGTCGGCCGCCTGCTTGGAGCGCTCGGCCCGGTTCTTGAGGATCTGCGTGGCCATCCCCTCGCCGCCGTCCTTGCCGGCCGGGCCGGGCGCCGCCGTGGCAATCTCCGCCGACTTGGCCTGGGCGTTCGCCGTGCGCAACAGCGCGTCGGCGGTGGTGGCCTTGGCCTCGGCTTCGATCTTGTCAACCTGGCCGACCTGCGCGCGCAGCGCCAGCTGCTTCTGCTCCTGCGCCTCGGGGCCGGAGCTGGCCTCGGTGAGCTCGCGCACCAGCGCGCGCTTCTCGCGGAGGAGCGAATGACTGATGATGACGTGGTCGGGAATCTGGATCCCCAGCTGCTTCATGGCCACGGCCTGGTCAAACTCGCTCTCTTCCTGCGTGTCCTTCGGCGGCATCGTGGTGATGACGATGTCATACTCGCCCAGCGTCAGGTCGTTGGTGATGCGCCCAACAGCGTCGTCGAACTGGTTGAGCTTGATGAACTGCTCGTCATCATTCTCCATCGAAGCCGCGGTGACCGGGTTGTCGAAAGTGACGCGGTAGATCCGCGGCTCCGTGTAGAACCGCTGGAAGCACGCCAGCACCCGCTTCGCGAGCAAGTACCGCGTGCGGTTCAGGTTGTCCTGCAGCCGCAGCTGGCTCACGCCCTGGCGCGCGCCCTTGGCCTTGATCGCCTTCGCCGCGACGTCTTCGCGGTCGTTGCCGAGCGAGGTGTCGGTAACGTTGGAGATCGTCTTGATGTGCTCCTCCGCCTTGAAGCTGATGCGCTCCAGGCCGGTGGGGATGGTGTTCGGCAGGATCTTCTCAGCGTCCTTGGGGTCGTCGAGCTCGAGCACGATGCCGGTCATGGCGCCGCGGGCCTCCAGCTCCTCGGTCGACATCCCTTTGAGCGAGCCCGTCTTGAGCTTCCATCCGGAGTTCGCCGTGGTGTTGACGACGTGCAGCTCCTGCGAGCTGACCTTATTCAGCAGCTCTTGCGGGTCGAGCAAGTTCTCCACCACGCCGATCGTCTTGCCGTGGCGGAACATGGGGAAGTACGGCACGATCGTGTTCGAGTCATAGGGCGACCACTCGTCGTGCAAGAGCACGCCGCCGGCGGTCGTTGTCCAGCGCCAGCGCTCGGTGAGCTTGTCGATGACCCCCAGGCCGTAGGTGTCCATGACCAGCTTGATCTTCTCGCGGTCCCAGCTTTCGGGCACAGGGCGCATGTCGCCGGTCAGGAGGTCCACGAAGAACTTCGCCTTTGTGAGTTTCTTGTGCTGGCGGTCGAGCACGCGCAGGTTGCGCTGGATCTCGGGCGCGGCGCCGGCGCTGCCGTAGTAGTTCATGTTCCCGCCGAAGCGCTCGTTGGAGCGCTGCATGGCGTCCATGTCGGTGGCCAGTGCGCCGCCGGCGCCGGCTTCCAAGGCGTCGGCGAACTTCTTGCCGTACTGGACCTCGATGTCGTTCGGCGCGAGCCACTTCGTGTGGATCACGTCTTTCCAAGTGTCCGGGTCGTAGTCTTCCGCGTCCGGGTCGATGACGATGTTGCGGGGGTTCGGCACCGTGATGGCCACCTCGCCCTGCATCGAGTCCTTGAAGCCCAGGCGCACGTCGTAGAACCCGCGCGAGGTGATCGCGCCGTCCTCGAACACGTCGGTCTCGAGCCACTGCAGCATGTTGTTCTGCGCCGTCTGCTTGAACAGCAGCTCTAGCACCGTCGACAGATTTTCGCCGTTGGCGTGCAGCGGCTTGAAGGTGGTCTCCGCGCGCGTGTTGATCTGGTCGCCAGTGAGGCTATTCACCGTCGAGAGGACCTTATTGATCGTCAGCGCCGGCCGCCGGACCGAGGCGAGCAGGGCCTTGTCAACAGGGTCCCATTGATCGCCGCGATAGAAGCGGTCGCACTTGTTGGCTTTGTCGATGAACTCGAGGTGGCCGTTGTCGCGCATGTAGATGTAGCGGACCCATTGGTCGTAGGCGATGGCGTCGTGGCTCATGGAATTCCTCTCGGTTAGGCAGCCATCGCCGACGGCTGGCCGAGGCCGCGCAGGTTCCGGAGCTTGTCTTTCCAGGACTTGACGACCTTGCTTTTGGGCACCGGTGGCGGCGCGCGGCCGACACACATCTGCGCAGCCCAGGCAAGGGCGTCGACCTGGTCATCGTGATTGCCACCGGCCTGGAACCGGAGCATTTCCCGCTCGAGCGCCGGGTACCACGGCGCCCCTTTGTTGAAGTAGACCTTCTTGTGCTGCATGCGGCCCTGCAACGGCGTCGCGCGCACGGCTTTGTCGGTGATCGGCTTCAGGAGCTCGATCGACGGGTAGAGCTGCCGCTCCTGGCAGCGTTTCTTCCAGATCGCGCTGATCGAGCGCCAGATCTGCCCATCCTCCACGCCGATGCGCAGCGGGAGGTGCTTCTCATACGCGTCGAGCATGCGGTCGACGATCAAAAACCCATCCTCGGACTTGAAGCGGTCCATGTCGCGCACTTCGAGGCAGTCGTCGCTGTCCTGCACGACCGTGACGCCGGCGGTGCTGTCGGCCTTCTGCTTCTCAGTGATCGCGAAGTCCCAGGCTTGGTAGCAGTACCCCTTCGGGCGGTCGAGACCAGGGATCTGCACCACACTCAGGAACTGGTCCTTGGCGAAGAACACCCCGTCGTCGGGCACTGGGTTCTGCTGGTAGAGCGCCGACCAGTGGCGCTTGGTCAAGGTCTTCTCAATCCGCTTCAACATCGGCAACGTGTAGCGATCCTCGTGCAGCGATTCGCCGACCTTGCGCACGAGGAGCGCGCCGGCGGGGATCTCATCGGTCGACGGCCGGTACAGGTTGTAGTCGGCGTCGAGGTACTCATCCTCTTCAGCAATCGCCGGGAACCGAATGATTTCGAACTGGTCGGCCTCAGGGTCCTCGGCCATCTGCAGCTGGATCCGGCCGGCGCCGTCGTCCTCGTTCCACCACGTTTGAATCCACAGCACGCCGCCGCCGGGAGAGAGCCGGGTGTAGGCCGTGGAGCCATACCAGTCCCACAGCTGGTCGCGGATCAGCAAGGAGTCCGCCTCGATCGCGTTCTTGATCGGGTCGTCGATCGCCAGGACGTGCGCGCCCTTCCCGGTGATGCCGCCTCCGACGCCGGCGGCAATGTAGCCGCCGCCCTCGGTCGTCAGCCACGCCTCGGTGGCCTGGCTATCCGGGTCTAACTTGCTGTTTTCAAAGGTTTTTTCGTACATCGGGTCGCGCAGCAGCGCGCGCACCTTGCGGGAGAACCCGGTCGGCAGGGAGATGTTGTAGGACGCCGCGATCAGCTCGTGGTGTGGGTACCGGCCGAGGTGCCAAGCCGGGAACATCTCGCTGGCCAGCGTGGACTTCCCGTGCCGCGGCGGCATCAGAATCAGCAGCCTGGGCGACTGCTCCAGCTCGACGGCCTTGCTGAAGACCTCGAGCTTCCGACAGATCGCCTTGTGCACCCAGCCGGCCTTGTACCGCGGGCGGTGCTGCTCCACGAACGGGAGCAGGCGCCGGCGCTGCAGCTCGCGCTTCGCGACGGCCGCGCGCGCGGCCAGGGCGCGGTCAGCGATCCGATCGTTCTGGAATTTCGCGAAGTTAGGCGGGTATGCCATCAGGCGGGTCGGTCTCTGGGGCGGGCAGCAACACCATCGCTGCGTCCTCCGAGCCGCCCTCGCCGTCTTCATCATCGGGGACCCTCACGGACTCCCCTTCAATGATCAGCTTGACCAGCTCTTCATCAGACAATTCTTCGATCTGGGCCACGGTGGTCGCGGCGCTCACTGAAACCTGCAGCTGCTTGACCTCCGGGGCGTAGTACCCACAAATTTTAGCCACCTCACGCAGCGCGGCGACCATCCCAATGGCCTCCGCCTGCAGTTTCGCCGCGTCGAAGGCCTCCATCAGCTTGTCTATGACGTCTTTTCTCGAAACGTCACTGACCTTTTCGACCCGAGCGCGCTCTTTTTCGATCGCTTCGAGGACGCGCGGGGTCTTCAGCAGCCGACAGGCCTCGACTTTCGGAAAGGCGTAGCCTGCCGCCTTGGCCGCCTGGCCCTGCAGCATTCCATGGCGGGCGTAGTTGATAACGAACGCCTTTTGCTGCGGCATTAGATCGGGGCTGCCCATATAAGCGCCTGATTATACGTGAGTCTGACCCCCAGTCTAACAAATGGTTTTACGTGAAACGAACTTTAGACTAGAATGCAGGTCCTAGCTGTACCCCCTTCAGCAAAAGGCACCGCATGGCGCTGATCGAAATCCACCAGTCCCACTATCATGGCGGTGGGGCCCGCCTGACCCAAATCGAGCGCAGTCTTGTTGTTCTACTTCTCCAAGGAAAACTCATCATGAACGACCTTTCCGAACTGCAAGCCAAGATGTCCGAGCTGGCCGCCACGGCCGCCGAGAGCAACGCTACGCTGGCCGGCCTCGCCCAAGCCATCCTCGACCTGAAGACCTCCAGCGACGTCCAAGCCGGCATCGACGAGCTCGTGGCTGAAGCGCAAGCCATCCTCGTCGGCATCGCCGCCGCGGAAGACGCAGCCGACGACCAGCTGCCGACCCCCCCGGTCGTATAAACCCGCAGTCTAGATCGAACTTTAGACCGCTCCGGCGGTCTAATTTTTTGTCACCCACCCAGAGAGGAACCATGAAAGTCACGAGACCCCAACTCGAAGCCCTGATCGAGCGCGCGGACTACGTCTGCTGGCCCAACAGCACCGTCGTCAGCTGCAAGATCACCCTGTACAACGGTTTCAGCGTCCTGGGCGAGGCCGCCTGCGTCGACCCGGCCGAGTTCGACCTCGCCATGGGCGAGAAGCTCGCCCACGCCGACGCCTTCCGCAAGCTATGGGTGCTCGAAGGGTACCTGCTGAATTTCGAGCGCTACATCACCCTATGTGAGCCGAGCATCCCCCCCTCCATGACCGCGTTCTACACCGCGCGGGCGAGAGGAGCCAAGTGAAAAAGAACATCCTGTTCCTGCTCGGCAGCGAGTGGCACAACGCCAACCTCGACCCCAACTACAAGTGGCTGGTCGTCGCCACCTACGCGGTGCTGACCGGCTCGGTCTTCGGCATCTGGTGGGGGCTCACATGAGCGCCCTCGATCTGTTCGGCTACGCCGTCGGGCTCGCCCTCGGCGGGGCGGTCAGCTTCTTCTACTGGCGGGGCCGCTTCGAGAAACGAGCTGGGGCGATCCTCGACCTGCTGCGCTTCACCGACGCCACGATCGCCGGCAGCATGCGCCGGACCAAAGCACTTCGTACCCGGTACCAAGTACTGCGTGCTGCGATATGGAAGTGAAAATGCTGAAGAGTGATTTTTGGTGGTGCCCAGAGCTGGGGGAGCAAGTCGAGGCGGATCGGTTGAAAGTCCTCCAGGCCCGCCTCGACGACATCATCGGGGCCGCTGCGCGCCTCACCCCTAAGGAAACCGAATGTTAGCTATCGGTTTTTTCCTGCTCGCCTTCGGCATCGTGACGGCTCTCGTCTCTGATTACGCGAACCCCTACGCCACCAAGCTGGCCTGGTGGGACTGGCTCGCCGGGAACGCGGTCGTCGGCGGGGGCATCCTCGTCGTCGCCGGCATCGTCACTCTGCTGTGGCGGGTGGCGCCGTGAGCGCCTACCAGTGGAAGGTCGTCCAGGCCGTGGTCTGGTCGTTCGTGCTCGCCGGGCTTCTCCTCTTCGCGGGGGCGCTGCTGTGAGAGGCCCCCTGCAGGCGACGTGGTTCGACTGCGGTACCAAGCTGGCGGTGCGGGCGGCGTCGTCCGCCCCCCTAGCCGCAGGCGAGTCCTTCCCCCCAGCGGCACGGGTATCGCTACGCTTCGGCGAGGACGATTACTACCTGGGCGGCTTCGTCGCTCGCATGATCGACACCTGCAACCGGGCGCTGGCGAACCAGCCGGCCGGACGCTGCGCGAGGTGCGAGGCGCTCGAGGCGGGGCCTGCGTACATCGTACGAGGTACCTGGACCTTAGAAGAGGTGCGGGCGTTCATGGACTCGAGGCCCGACGAACTGAGAGCGAAGTACTCGGTACCGGGTACTTCGTTCGCCGTGGGTCGGCGGGACAGCGACCGGCAGGGGAACCTCGACTTCGAGTGATGGCGCCCTAAAGGCGCATATATAGGGCAGTAAGGGGGGTAAGGCCTCCTGTAAGGAGCCGCCGGTAGACGAGTTAGCGACAGGCGGTCGAGACACTACCCGGAATTTCGCAAATATTTTTTTTTGTGAAAAAGGCGTTGAGCAGCCCAGACAGCGGTCCCCCTGCCTCCGTAGGAGGCTCGGGGCCCGGGTCACTTCGGATTCGGCTTCGCCGAACCCAGAAGGGACCCGTCCACACCCAGTACCCAGCACCCCGTACCCAGTACGAGGTTCTTCGTACTTGGTGCGGCGCTGGCGCGCTGCGCGCGCAGCAAGCGGTGTTCAGTGTAGTTGATGGAATCCTCCATCAGCACACACTGGAGATACATCATGCGCTTCACCTTCGACACTGACAACCTCGTGCAACGTGCCAAGGACGTAGCCGCTCGTGCCTCTTTACTCAGCAGGTACGAAGCAACCAAGGAGGCCACGCCTTCCTGGTTCGCACGCGGCGTACGCAGTACCGCGGACGCCGCACTCAGTGCTACGCACGTCGTGCGTAAGCACGTGAGCATCAAGACGGTGGGCACCATCGTCGCTACCGCAGCAGCCACCGCGTTGGCGCTGCGCATCTAGTACTTCGTACCATGTTCCGAATACTCGGCACTTAGTACGAAGTACCGCGTACTTGGAACTTCGTACTTCGCGCGCGAGCGCAGTACGCCGTGCGGCTGGGGCCTTCGGGCCCTTTCCGCATGCAGCCGACTTGGCTGCCTACGCCCGGAGAACACCATGACCAAGCCCCAATTCGAAGCAGCTCTCGCCGCCGCCACCTTCGCACAAATACGCGCTGAACAACAGCTCGCCGCGGCGCAAGTGCGCATCGACAACGCCATCGCGACATTCAAGCGCATGCGCGCTGAGAACACCAAGCTCCGCATCAAGCTGTGCGGACAGATCAAGCGCGGCAACTTGTTACGCGCGCGGATCGCTGCGTGACCATCAGGGCTTGTTCCGCGCTGCGCGCGGGGCAAGCCATTTTTGGTGTAGCCGGCTTGGCTACTTCACTCTGGAGATTGCAATGCTACTCACCGCCGACGAAGTTCGCCTCGCGAATTGGATCTCCGAAATTGGCGAAGATCCCGCATATTACGAGTGGCAATGGGTTCGCCTTACCGGCGAACACCTCACCCGCGCACAATTCCACGGCATCGAAACCGTTGTCGACCTCTGGGACAACATGCTCCGCGCCCACTGTGACGGGTACCCCGCCGCCGCACGCGCCATGCACGACACCTACAAGCTATGGGCTGAGGACGGCCTGCCAGCATAACCATCAGGGCTTGTTCCGCGCTGCGCGCGGGGCAAGCCATTTTTGGTGTAGCCGGCTTGGCTACATCCACTGGGAGACGCCATGCGTCGCACCACTGCTTACACGCTTTACTCCTTCGCCGCGGTCCTATGGACCATCGGCCTCACCCTCGCCTTCGACCAGATCCTGGTCGCCATCCTTCACTAATTGGAGATCATCATGCGCCTCTCTTTCTTCATCGGCTTCACCCTCCTGGCCTTGATCGGCATGGCCGTATCCGGCGCCACGCTCTGGGCCACCGTCGCATACTTCGGCCTCTTGCCGACCATCGCGATGTACACCCTCGCCGCCGTTGCAACCGGCATCCAGGTCTACTTCACCACCACCCGGATGAAGTAATGCTGGCCTGGGGGCTGGTCGTATTCATCGGCCTCGTCATGATCTTCTGGGATCTGAACCCAGTGACCAAGGCGAGACTCATGGGCAGCCCGCTCATCATTCACATCGTTGTGATTGGCAGCGGCCTCATGATCCACGGCGGATCCGCCGACGGAGCCATGGCAGCCATCTCAAGCGGCGTATTCAGCGCGCTGTACGTGCGCTATCAGCGCCGCATGAATGGCTACATCAAAGGCGGCGCTTGGTATCCCGGAGCTATGAAAACCCGCGATCCGCGCACCGCAGCAACTGCATGAGCATCGGGCCCTCGGGCCCTTTGCGCATGCAGCCGACCGGTTGCACCACCAGGAGCAACGCCATGTCCATCACATTCACGCCCGCCAAAGGCACTGTCGTCACGTACGTTTACTACGATGACGCAGCCACCGCGCCAGACCACAACAACGGCGTGATCCGCTTCGAACACACCGAGCCCTCGTGCAACACGCACAGCAGCAACGGCATCGACATCATCAAGGCCTTAGGCCTTAGAGCCGACTACTGCGGCCACATCCCCGTCGGCAAGCTAACAGAATGCATGCGCCGCCTGCGGCACGAATGGCCGGTCGAACTGATCCGCTACCAAGACTCACTCATGCAAGTCATGAGCTGCGCCATATATCACGCCTGCGAAGTGCATTGGGCATGAGCATCGGGCCTTCGGGCCCTTTGCGCATGCAGCCGACCGGTTGCACCACCAGGAGCAACGCCATGTACACAGTCAAAGCGCAAAAAAACTGGATCGATAGCAGCAATGATGACGACCGCGCAGAACGCAAAACCATAATCGAGGAAACCTTCGCCACCCTTGACGACGCCATAATTCGGTATACCGAATTGCAAAACGAATACATGCCCGACGAAGACTTGGAATACCAAAACCTCAAAAACCGGTATCACATGGTGTCCATCACCTACAAACACTTCGAATTCTGCAGCACCTACTACGGCTGCGGTTTCAGCCCCTAACATCGCAAGGGCCTTCGGGCCCTTTGCGCATACAGCCGACCGGTTGCACCACCAGGAGCAACACCATGTACACAGTCAAAGCGCAAAACTGGATCGACAGCGGCAACGATGACGGCCGTGTGAAACGCGAAACTAAGATCGAAGAAACCTTCACCACCCTCGACGATGCCATAACTCTATACACCAAATTACAAAACAAGTGCCAGCCCAACGAACCCGACGAAGACTCAGAATACCGAGACCTCGAAAACCTATATCACACGGTGTCCATTTACCAAAATCTCGAAGACCTGTATCACATGGTATTCATCACCTACAAAGGCTTCGAATTCTGCAGCACCTACTACGGCCTCGGTTTCAGTCCCGACGACGAAGAAATCACCCTGCGGCAAGCGTACATCGAAAACGAAGTCACTCTAACCCTCAACCGGTTCTGTGCCCTCACAGAACAAAACCCAAACTGCGAACGCTTCCGCGGTGCAGCAAGAAAACTCCTCGAGGCCTTCGCGCATAGCCTTCTGTAAAAAACTCAAAGGCTTGTTGCGCTCTGCGAGCGCGGCAAGCCTTGCTTTTTGTAGCCGACTTGGCTACCCAACTGGAGTGAACGATGGACAACGACTCATGGATCGACCGCATGCTCGACGCTTGCACCGATGCATTGTGGTGCGATCCACTCCCCGACCCCTTCGATCTGGTCGCTCAGCAAGAAGAGCAGCAGATCAAGGACATCGGCGAAAACTTCGCCGGGCATAAGGTTTAACCCACGGGCGCTTCGGCGCCCTTTTTGGCTGTAGCCAATTCCGCGCTACTCACTGGAGAACTTGCATCATGACCAACCCTACGAAGTTCGCTTCCGCCCTCTTCCTGGCCCTCGAGTCCATGTCGGCCGCCTCCCGCTCGCTCGTCCTGCGCACCTGGGCGAACACGAGCACCTTCCAGCTCATCGGTAAGGTCAACAGCGCCGTCACCACCGAACAGGCCATCATCAAGGCCGGTGGCATCGACGCCTACAACGAACTCCGCGGCCAAAGCACGGATCGAGACCCGCCCGCGGGGCTCGAAGCGCGCATCACGATGGCCCAACTCGCGGAGTTCAACGCTGCGGCTATCGGGGCCGCCGACACGGTCGCCGAAGGACTCGACCGCGAAGAGCGCCGGTTCGCGTACGCCATGCCTCTGACGGACGCATTCGACTTCATGGCCACGCCCAAGGGCAAGGTCACGAAGGACCAAATCGAAGCGGTCCGCGAGGAAGAGGACTCAATCACCGACGAACAGGCGATTGCCCTGCTCCAGCAGATGCAGCGCGAAGACGCGGCCAAGCTGGAAGAGAACCGCGAACTGGTCCTGGAGCACGTGGCCGCGGGCCGCTCCGTCCACTGGGACGGCGAACGGGAGGTCGCCGACATCCTGGCACACCTGCCGGAGGACTACCGCGAGGCGATCATGGCCAAGAGCATCGGCAAGATCGTGGACGAGCTGGCGCGCTCCCTGCCGTACGCACTGAAAGGCGTGCCGGGCGTCAGCGCCAAGCGCAAGCTGCTCAAAGCCGATCTGCCAGTCATGGAGGCACTGGCAGCATAATTCAAGAGCCAAGGGGTCACACCCTTGGCTTTTTTTATGCCGGCGACTAAAAAGCCAGGATCAGACCCGACGTAACGAAACCACATAACGGTCCTAAACGCACGCAAGCCAATGATTTTAAACAAAACCAGAAGCGCAATGCGAAAATACACATTGTTTCAGGTTCACCTACCGCTCACACACCCACACTACCCACACCCCTATTTGAGTATTAAGTAAGATCATTTTTAAAAATATAGGTCAACCTAAAACAATGTGAAGTATCGCATCAGCCTATGGCTTTTGTTGATTCTAAAGACGAATTGACATAACGCTCTGAGTTTCGCCCTTTCAAACTTCGTTACGTCGTACGAAGCACGTAGTACCTCGTACCTCGTACCTCGTACCTCGTACCGGGTCCACAGGAACTTCACTCTAACTTAGAGGTCACACCCCCGTGATCCCCGCCTTGCGACGCAACGCCTATGAACGCTATCCGTGGGAATACCTCAGCGTCGGCGAGTCCTTCTTTACTGACACCACCGGTGCCAGCATCCGCCAGCTGGCTGACGACACCGGCCGGCGCCTGGGCAAAACTTTCACCGCCCAACGCGAGGGTACTGGTTGGCGTGTGCGTCGGACTGAACTAAGCCAAGACTCCCGCCGTCGCGCCTACGCCCGCTACCCCTGGGACACGCTGAAACCCGATGAGTCCTTCTTCACCGACACCGCCGGCTCAGGCATCCACATCCTGGCCGCCGCAGCCAGCAACCGCCTGAAGCGAGTCTTCTATGTCGCTCGCGAAGGTGACGGCTGGCGGGTCTCAAGGCGCGAGCCGGCCCAAGCGACCCCACGCCGGCGCCAACTGAACCCCAAGATCTTCGACGTCTACCCTTGGAAAACCATGGCTGTAGGCGACTCCTTCCCCACCACCACCTGTTCCGTCGACACGCTGTGCCCTGAGATCGGCACCCTGCTCGGCCGGACCTTCGAGTTCATTGATGAGCACGTCTGGAGAACAGCATGACCCGTCGCGCCGATAAACAACACCGCCTGCAGGCTCTGATCGCTGTGAAATTTAGACACCTGGGCTATACAAACAAACAGATCGCTGAGCAGCTCGCCATAAACGTGAAAACCATCCCGGCCCTCATATCTCTGGGAGCTCGGATGGCGCCCTTCGAAAACGAGAACTCAGTATGACGTCCCAAGAACTAATCGCCAAGCTCGACGAAATCCCTGGAAACGACCCTGAAGTAGCCCACCTCCGCGCCGACACCCTCTTACGCGCCTATCTCGCCGAACACAACCCTGCTGTAGACGCTGCCTATCGCCGCGTAAAAGGCCGCTGCGACTGGTGGGCCTACGCTTGAGCGGCTGGCTCATCGCCCTCACCGGCCTGATCTACCTGTACGTCTGTGGCGAGCAGGCGTACCTGCGCAACTGGCCCCTGGCCCTGCTGTACTTCGGCTACGCCTTCGCCAACATCGGCGCCTACTGGCTCGCCGTCAAAGGACCTTAAACAGGAACTCAGTTCTAACATTGGAGTCAGACCTGCCATGAACTTCCTCGACGAAACCATAGACGCAATTCTCCATAGCGGCCACACCCTCACTGACCTGATGTTCATCGGTAGTGAAGCCGTGGGCGATAGCCCCGGCTATTCGTGCACTTGGGACGAATTCAGAGCCTTAGCTAACTTCGACTATGACAACGGCTACGGCGGACAAGCGATCGCCATTGACCTGATCATCATGTTCACCGACGGGCAAAAGCTATGGCGCAATGAGTATGACGGCAATGAGTGGTGGGAATTTAGCCACCCCTTTAGCCCGCCCAACGCCCCAAACCCTATCCAGCGCTTCAAAGACGACATGAGCTGGGCGTCCCTACACGAACTGCACGAAAACAACGGAGAATACTAGTGAAAAACATCAACTGGCCCTTCCTCACCGCCATGCTCGGCCTCGCATTCTTTTGGGCGTTTGTCGGTGCGATCATGTGGTATGTCGTATAGTGAACCTCGTACCTAGAACGGAGTACGCACCATGTCCATCCGCGTAAAAGATCGCTGGATACCTAACCGCACCTTCACGATAGCTGAAGCCGTAGCCGCCTATCTGCGAGACGAAGACGAAGGCCGCGACATCGCTGAACAAGCCGCCAAAACTACAGAAAACACCACCGAAGCCCTCGGATCTCTGATTGAGATCCTGCGCGAAAACGGCCACTTGTCCCAATTTGAAGCCGCTCTTTTTATGGGCTCTGCCGAGGAAATCTAATAATGAATCCGACCGCGCATGCAGTGCTGGCCGAACTGGTGGCGATCAGAGAGTGGGACCCCCACACCATGTTAGCCGCGTCCGAGTATGACGAGTTCTGCACCAGGTGTGACGCCGCATGGGCCGCCGCCCGCGCGTGCGTGGCGCGTGGCGATGTGACGGTGCCACGGGAGCCAACCATTGCAATGGTGCAGGCGGGCATGGGGGCGCATGTGCTGAACGGCGGCGCTGTTGAGTCCGCTCCGCCGATATTCGCCACATGGCGAGCCATGCACGACGCCGCCACCAAGGAGAACACGAAATGAGCGGCGACAAGGTACGGCGCGTGGTTTTATGGGCTCTGCCGAGGAAATCTAATAATGAATCCGACCGCGTATGAGGCGCTGGCCGAACTTGTGGTGATTCGTGATATTAAGCACCGCGAGAACATGACCGCGCCCGAGTATGACGAGTTTTGCGCCAGGTATGACGCCGCCTACGCCGCCGCTCGCGCGTGCGTGGCTGCGGGACCAGGGAGCGATGAGTTGCTACGGTTCGCCGGGCAGTGCCTTGATCCGTGGCCGGAATGCCTATGCGACCTTGAGGGCGAAATGCAGGAGCGATTGCACAAGGCCGGATTGATTGAGGCGCGGGTAGCGACGGAAGCGGGTGACGATTACGACGTTGGTGATACCGTCTACTCCCTCACGGAACTCGGACTCGCCGCCGCCAAGGAGAGCGCGAAATGAGCAATATGAGTTATTGCCGATTTCAAAACACGCTGCAAGCCCTGCGCGATTGCTACGTCGAGATGGCCGCGCCGCTGACGAGCGATGAAGAAGTGCGAGCACGCCGGTTACTGATAAAACTGTGCGGCAGTATCACGGAAGACTATGGCAACGAGGCCGCGAAATGAGCAACGACAAGGTACGGCGCGTGGTGTGCGCTGCAATCCGCAGCGCAGACGGCGACCTTTTGCTAGGCATCCGCCATTACAGCAGGGACATGTGCGAGCAAATTGACGCGCGCCGCGACGGCACCAGGTTCTGCCATCGCCACGACCCCGATCAAGGCTTTGTCGACCAGTACGGCGTTTACATGACGCGCGAGAAAGCCTACGAAGTAGCGCACGCTGCGGGCCAAATCATTCACCCCGAAGCGTGCGGCGAAGGTCTTGATGGGCCGAAGCTATACAGCGAAGGACTCTACTGATGAGCAA
>Ga0163144_10008227_pt1 | contig 22595 bp, 21 predicted proteins | sample OliLak19BULKMAT1_FD_123175 | JGI IMG/M metagenome (GOLD analysis project Ga0163144, IMG submission 123175) | Freshwater microbial mat bacterial communities from Lake Vanda, McMurdo Dry Valleys, Antarctica - Oligotrophic Lake LV.19.BULKMAT1 | ecosystem: Environmental > Aquatic > Freshwater >...
AGTGTGCCAAGTATTTGAGCTGTAACTGTTAACCTATCGCCTGTTGTATCGCCTATGGTTGTGTTGCCATTAAATGTTGCAGTAGATGATGCAGAAAGAGTAGTGAATGCACCAGTTGATGCGCTTGTGGCACCAATTGCTGTTCCGTCTATTGTTCCACCGTTTATGTCTGCTGTTGTTACTGTTCCCAAGTCTGTCCAAGTGGCGCCCGCTGCGGTTGGGGAACCTGTGATTGTAGGCGAGGTGATTGTTGGGCTTGTTCCAAATACAGCAAGGCCAGTACCTGTTTCGTCCGAAAGTGCTGCAAGCAGGCCTGCTGAGTTGGCCAAGTCTTCTTCAAAATCTGTACAACTTTCGGCGTTACCCGACGCATCTACACCAAGTGCGCCTGAGCCTGCAGAACAATTGGCACCATTTGTGGCCAGGGCTGTTGCTGTACCCGCATTGCCTGTGATGGTGGTTTGATCGCCTGTGTTGGTACCTGATGATGTACCTGAGAAGTTGGTGGCAGATAGCGTGCCAGAAACGGCGATGGTACCAGATCCAAATGTAATTGTTGGATCTGTGCCGCCTGAAGCATCAAATGTCCATACGATTGCAGAACCAGAGCCGAAGGTGGTTGTGCCAATTTCTGTTGTGTCGAGGTTTATTGTCACCGTGTCGGTTGCTGTGCCAACTGTGTCAATTCCGTTAATTCCACCGGCGATTTCAATGGTGTTGGTGTCCAGAATTGTTTGGTCAGAGCCGGTATCTCCTGATAGGGTGAGATTTGTAAAACTTCCGCCGCCTACTGTACATGCACCCCAACTTGGTGCTACTCCAGATCCACCAGAAAGGAGACATTGATTGGCGGTTCCAGCAGAGGTTCCGGCTACCAGCGAACCGTTTATTTCTAAATCGCCAGTAACTAGCAAATCGCCAGCTCCGGTTGCCACATCGTTTGAGGCGGCAGTTCCGATAGTTACAAAAGTTGTTGGGGCCAGAGTTAGCGAAGTAGATGATGTTAAGTTAGCTCCAAATGTGACTGCGCCGTTTAATGTTAAGGCTGTAGAGGTTGTGGCTCCTCGACCTGTGACTGACGAGAGAGTGTCTGCTTCGTCGGTTGATGCGGAACTAGATGATATTGTTATGGTACCGTTTGATTCTGTTATCGTGGTAGAACCTGATCCGGCAAGAGTGATGGCACCGGCAGAATTATTAACACTGGTTACAAATGCTGTTGAATCCAAACTGACTACCGGGTTTTGGCCAGTTGTGACGTTGATACCCGTTCCGCCTGTTACCGCGTAGACTACGTTTGGTGCAGTAATGTTTTCCTGGAAGAGGGAGGTGCCAGTGACCTCCACATCTGCATCGATATAAAGTCTGTGCTCTGTGCTTGTTGCGGCCAGTACTTGGCTAGATTTGGCAAAATTTATAGAAACTTCTTGCTTTTCCTGATTGTTTTTTGAACCTAAGGTGAGGCCAAGTTGCTTTGAGCCCATGAAAATTGTGCCAGAAATTAGTGAAAATATAACAAGACTAGCGACTGCTACCATTGGAACTCTAAAAGTCTTGCTTGTGCTTAAATTTGTATCTATGTTTGAAGCCACTTGGGCTTGATCTTTAAACTTTGTTTCTACAAATTCTTTTAGGCTTGCTTCGTGCTTGGCTAGTTTTTTGTTTAAATCTTTTTCGTGGTTAGTTGAAGCTAATTTTACGATGATTGCAGGTTGATTTTGTGTTGACTGCTGTCTTTGGAGACTTTCGACTAAAGGTTTGGTTTGATTTGTGCCTTGGAAGACGGCATTTGAGCTAGATTTGAGTTTATTTGCGACTTCGGGGAACGTTAAGCCCTTTTTGTTTAAGGCTGTGATTTGCACAAGCCTGTCTACAGTCCAGGCAGGGAGATGGCCAACCGGTGCCAAAGCACCGGAATTTCTAATTCCTGCCTGCCGGGAGGCAAGGTCTAATTTCGAATTTCTAAAAGCTGGAAGTTTTTTTATTGTGTGAGGGAGAAGGCCAAGCTTGATGAAGTATCGGATTCTCTCGTTTGGATTTCCAAGTCCCAAGTCTGCACCTGCATTTGCCGCAAGTACAATTATTTCTGTGGTTGGGAGTAGGGAATTTGAATTCGACGAGAAAAGGCGGTTTTCGTTCTTTGATTTATTTGTTTTGAAAAAAGGCATGCAGGTAAAATTTTCCTGCTACCCTAAGTCGCTTCCCTTGGATTTGTTTCTCAGGCAAATCCTACTCCCGTATCCTCCCGATACAGGAAACACCTCTACTTCTATTTATATATATAATACGGTTTGTGTCAATAGGCGATATGTGATATCTTTAGGTTATAGTTGCGCTAATGAAAATTTATATTTTATATTTCCTTCTTTAAAAATTTACGCCTGATTTATCACTCGTGATATTTGATTGCTAAGTACTAATCAGTCTGTTTATACCAGTTGGGATATGCTAAACGCAACATTCTGCGCCCATAGCTGTATGCGTGCTTGCTTTTGTACTTACGTTTGTGTGCCTTGCGAAGTTATGCTTGCTTTGGCTGTAGCTGTTGTTGACAAGTTGAGGCTAAGGGGGGAGAATTTACTTCTAAGTCAGGGCCTGTAGCTCAATTGGCTAGAGCACTACCATGGCATGGTAGAGGTTGTGGGTTCAAGTCCCATCAGGTCCACTCGTCGCAATGCGGGGCGAGTTGATAGTTGATAGTTCATAGTTCATGGTTATAGTTTGCCGACAGTACTAAAAACAATTGACCATTGACCATTAACCATTAACCAAATTCGGGTCAGTAGTTCACCAGGCAGAACACCCCGTTCGCAACGGGGAGGTAGGCGGTTCGAGTCCGCTCTGGTCCACATTTTGGATTTTGTTATTGGACAAATGGTTATTCGTGGAAAATTTTGAATTCTAAAATTTGTTTGTGCGTGAATGTTTTTGGTTAGCGTTTGAGCGCATATTCTGCTAGTAAATTTATCTATTTCTTCGGCTTTTTACAGCAGTCTATTTGGTATTATTGGTGCCTAAAAATAGTTGGATTACTACAAGCCTAGTGCGTTCTTTGGATTACTCCTGGTGGTTGCGGGAAAACGAATTATGAGCTGAATAAAATTTCTAATTTATTGCAATTTACCACTTTGAGGTTTTAATGAGGATATAAGAGAGCTTATTTCTCTATGAATCGAAAAAAAATGTACTCAAAATAGATCATATGGGTATTATATGACATCTAAATCTTAATAAATAAGCCAGAGATTTCTATTTATCGTTTATCAGTGTAAAATGTTCCCATGAATGACGTTAAAGACGATGATGATTTCCATGAGGATCTGAATTCTAATGACTTTAATTTCTCTGAAATTGAGGCTAAATATGCAAACATTTGGAGTCGGAATAGGCTTTACGAAGTAGATTACCAGTCTTCTCTAAAACCATTTTATAACTTGATGATGTTTCCATATCCATCTGCAGAAGGCTTGCATGTTGGGAATATGTATGCTTTTTGTGGTTCTGACATTTACGGGAGATACCAGAGAATGAAAGGCAATAATGTGTTGGAACCAATGGGGCTTGATGGGTTCGGAATACACAGTGAAAACTACGCAATGAAAATTGGTGAGCACCCTGTTAATGTCGCCCGGCGAACAGAAGCGAATTTTTATAGACAACTACATATGATTGGTAATGGTTTTTCTTGGGAAAGTAAGCTGGAGACTTATGACTCAAATTATTACAAATGGACACAATGGGTATTTATACAGCTTTTTAAGGCTGGTCTTGCATATAGAGGAGAGGGAGAGGTTAATTGGTGCCCTTCGTGCTTGACAGTTTTGGCTGATGAGCAAGTTGTCAGTAAACAGTTAACAGTTAACAGTAAACTGGAAACAGTAAACCAGAAACCCCACTTCGCTAAAGCTTCGAGGGGCAAGCAGGAAGCCGCACAGGTTTGTGAGAGGTGCGGCACCGAAGTTGTTAAAAAGAAATTGACTCAATGGTATTTCAAGATTACCAATTACGCACAGAGGTTGCTTGATGGTCTTGAAGTGATTGATTGGACCCAGAAGGTTAAGATTGCACAGAGGAATTGGATAGGAAAAAGCGAGGGTGCGGAGGTTGTGTTCGAAATTGATATAGAAAAGGTCTATTTGGTACGTATTTTTACAACAAGAGTAGATACTTTATTTGGGGTTACCTTTTTAGCCCTGGCAAGCGACCACTCCTTAGTGACAACAATTTTAAAACACGCTAAAGGGCCTGGGGTACAGGCTATTCGTGAGTTTTTAGACCATAGTAATAGTATTCGTCAATCGTCTATGGCTAATCGACAATTGCAAGAGGAGAAGAATGGAGTATTCACTGGTTTTTACGCAACCAACCCAATAAACGGAGAAAAGGTGCCTGTTTATATTGCGGACTATGTGCTGACTGGGTATGGCACAGGTGCGGTTATGGGAGTTCCTGCCCATGACGCGCGTGATTTTGAATTTGCTAAAAAATATAAGTTAGAAATTAAACAGGTCGTTGAAGGAATTGACACCAAGGCTGATATTTCACGCGAAGTGTTTACACAAAAGGGGAGACTAGTAAATAGCAAAAACTACAGTGATATTGCCAGTGACGAGGCTATGGCGAAGCTAACTACTGACTTAGGAAAGAAAGGTAAAGGTGCAAAGACAGTAAATTGGCATTTAAGGGATTGGATAATTTCCAGGCAGAGATATTGGGGGCCACCGATACCGATGATTTTTTGTAATGTATGTGCAGGTAAAAAGCTATCTTGGTTTGATACTGAAGAAGCAAAAAATCATAAAATCCTAAATCCTAAATCCAAAACCCGAAACAAATCCATAATGGAAAATTCGAAAGACAAAAACAATTTTGGATTTACATCAACGATGGCAGGTTGGTATCCGGCCGAAGAAAAAGATTTGCCTGTCCAGTTGCCTTACTTGGAAAACTTCAAACCCAAAGGAAGTGGGGAGTCGCCGCTTGCACAGGACGAAAACTTTGTGAGGGTTAAATGTCCAGGTTGCGGAACTGATGCAAGACGAGAGACAGATGTTTCGGATACTTTTTTGGACTCCTCATGGTATTTTCTTCGTTATCCGTCTGTGCACAACAGTAAACAAGAAACAGTAAACCTGCCTTGCCGGCAGGCAGGCAAGAAACAGAATGATAAAAATTTGAAATTAGGAATTCCTTGGGACTGGGAGATCACAAAGCGATGGCTGCCGGTGAATATGTACATTGGTGGTGCAGAGCATTCGGTCTTGCACCTTTTGTACAGTCGTTTTATTACAAAAGTTTTCTATGATCTGGGACTTGTAGATTTTGAAGAACCATTTGAAAAATTTAGGGCTCATGGGTTATTGATCAAAGATGGAGCAAAAATGAGTAAGTCAAAAGGCAATGTTGTAAACCCGGACGATTATATCGAGAAATTTGGGGCGGACACACTAAGGTGCTATTTGATGTTTTGCGGTCGTTACAGTGAAGGTGGGGACTTCAGAGATGAGGGAATTGAGGGCATGCACCGATTTCTAAAACGGGTTTGGAAATTAGTTAAAACGGGTCCTGCCGGACTTTACCCCGTGCCGACGTCCTCACTTAATGCTCAGGTTGCTGGTGAAAGTTCGTTGCTTGATGGCGCTGCGGGCGCTCGCACGGGGACCCCTCGTCCGTCACCCGCTTTAGATAATCAAAGCTTATTTATGATGAATAAGACTGTGAAGAAAGTAACTGAGGACATTGAAAATTTGAGCTATAACACTGCGATTGCTTCGGTGATGGAATGGATGAACTTCCTTGAAGAGAAAGTAGTTAATAGTTCACGGTTAGTGGTTGATAGTAAGGATAAAAAGACTATGAACTATGAACCATTAATCAAAGAAGAAGTTAACAACCTTCTTCTTTTGCTTGCGCCCTTTGCGCCATTTATGACTGAAGAACTTTGGCAAAGAAACAGGAAACCAGAAACAGGAAACCAGAAACAAGTGTTCACGTCGATTCATGTTGAGGCTTGGCCGAAATTTGATGAGAAGCTTGCAACAAGCGAAAAAGCAACAGTTGTTGTGCAAATTAACGGAAAACTTAGGGAAAGGTTGGTAGTTGATCGGGGAATTGGGGTAGATAAAATTCGCCAAATGGCACTTGAAAGTGAAAATGTATCAAAATATATCACCATAGGGTCTGATCTAAGGGTAATTTTTGTTCAAGACAAACTTATCAACTTCGTTATGGCTTCCGAGAAAAATTGATATACTTTGGTATACAAAGTTACCTTAGAGTAATATTATTGTTCGGTTGATTTGCCATATATATTAAAAGTGTTACTATAGTATTAGGCGTGAAATATTTACTATTTTGCCTAATTTCAGTCTGCGGATTGTTTTTGGCGTTCACCACTGTATTTGCTCAGGCTCCTGCTCAGGTTGCTGTCAATCGTGAGCTTGCTGATAGTGAGGCCGGGAGTGGTGACATTTTGTCTATTGGTTCCAATGGTTTGGTTCGTTCTTCAGTAGACTATGATACTCAAGTGTTTGGTGTCGTTGTTGCTTCTCCTGTGATTTCTGTTGAGCCAAAAAGTGAGACTACAAAAGCGGTTGCTTCTGACGGTACAGTTCAAGTAAAAGTTTCGACTAAAAACGGCAATATTGCTGTTGGCAATTTTATAACCACAAGTGCGGAGGCTGGAATTGGACAAAAGGCAACAGAATCTGGGTACGTTTTGGGGAAGGCACTGGCTACTTTTGAGGCAGATGGAACTGGGCAGATAACTGTTGCACTGGCGATTGGTTACCAACAAGTTGGAGCCCAAAATAATGCTGGGGGTTTAATGTCTGTACTTTCGGATCCTGGCAAGTTAAGACTTTTTTTGTCAACACTTATTGCAATCTTGGTTTTGATAGCCGGAACAATTGCGTTTCTGCGAGTCGTAAATGTGGGCGTTGGGGCTATTGGTCGGAACCCTCTTGCGAGATCGGTGATTATACGCGGAATGGTTATTTCTGGATCTGTTGTTTTTGCGCTTATTGGTGCTGGACTTGCGGTTTCTGTTGCGATTATTTTCTTGGGTACTTAATTAGTAGTTTGCGACTAGTGACTTGCGACTAGATACTGGAAACAAAAAATAAATAATATGAACCTGCCTATAGAACAAAATTTAATAAGTTTAGTCTCACTAATCTTTAGTTTTTCTAGTTTTATTTTGGCTTGTCTAATTTTTGTGAAGATTTTGAGATCGCACAAAGAAAAAAATAGAGAACTAAGTGATGAGCTTACCTATGCAGTTTCTAAAAAAATTGATGAGTCTGTTGAGAAGATTTTGGGAGACACTCTTGCTGATTCTCGCACAAAAATTGATGGTGAGATTCGTAAATTTAGCGAAGAGCTTTTGAGGCTAATTCATGCTAGATCTGCAGAACTTTCAGCCTACGTTGATAAAACGCAACAGGATCAGGCCAAGCAGAGTCAATTTTATGTTGCCAATATGCTGGCCAAGATTGAGGTTGATGCGAAAGATTACCGAGAAAATAAATTTAAGGAAATTGACCAGGAGATCAGACAGATAGTGCTTGCGGCGGCGCGAGAAGTAATTGGTCGTGCGATCAGTCTCTCCGAACATGAAGATTTGGTTAACAAGGCGCTTGAGCGTGCAAAACGAGATAAATTATTTTAATGACAACAAAGGCGACTATCGATAATGCCGTGGCTTTCAAACCCTTCGAAAATTCTATTTTTGATATGCGCGGACTACTTGGAATACTCGATGATTTGACTTTAATCGAAAGATCTTTGTTTCGTGACAAAGAAGGGACAATATCCAGCAAGGCCAGGGATTATACAAGTAGTGGAGTAATTGCCATTTTTGAAGATTTAGAAAAAACTGGCATCGAGCCTGCGGACGACTCTAAACAACTTAATTTTCTGAAGGATTTGGTTGAATATCTTAAAGGGTTGCCGGTAGTTAAAGTTACGCTCGCATTTTCTCCCACAAATACTTATCTGGAGAAACTTTCTAACACTATATCTGGTTATTCGAACAAAAAAGCAATACTTGATTTGACGATCGATGAGCACATAGTTGGTGGGGCGATTTTTGAATATGGTGGGAAAGTTAGCAGTAGTACACTGGACGCGCGGCTTGATGAAGTTTTAACAAAGCAGATGACAGGAGCCAAGCCGTGAAGGATTTTAATACATATTTTAAAGAAACAGGGGAGATTGGCTATGTGCAGTCGATCATCTCGTCTATTTTTTATGTTAATGGTTTGCCAAACGCGAGAATTAACGAACTAGTGCTTACAGAAAATGGGATGGTTGGAATAGTAAAAGCGGTTTTACCAGAGCTTGTTGAGGTTATGGTTTTTGAAGGTCACGACATACTTCATGATATGAAAGTTGTACGAACAAACGAATACTTCCAGGTTCCAGTTAGCGAAGAGTTTTTAGGCAGAATTATTGACCCTTTTGGCGTTTCACAAGACCACTTGGTTGCGTTTGACCCGAAACTATTTGGATATAGACCTGTTGACCCTATTGCACCTGGAATTACAGAACGTGTGCGTGTAAAGCGTTCGATGCATACGGGGGTGATGTCTGTGGATATGCTTTTTCCCATTGGCCATGGCCAGAGGCAGTTAATTCTTGGCGATGCAAAAACGGGTAAGACCACTTTTGCGCTTCAGGCAATGGTTTCCCAGGTGCGGGAAGGAAAGGTTTGTATTTATACCTCTATCGGCAAAAAGAAGAGTGACGTTAAGTTTGCAGAGGCTTATTTAAAATCTATGGGAGTTTTCGATAAATGCATAATTGTTTCTGCTTCAAGTTCGGATCCTGCTCCAATGGTTTATTTGGCACCTTTTTCTGCGATGTCTATTGCCGAACATTTTAGAGATAAGGGGCAGGATGTTTTGGTTGTTTTTGATGATTTGACGACCCATGCCAAGTTTTATCGTGAGATTTCTCTGCTTTCTCGCCGACCACCAGGAAGACAATCGTACCCCGGGGACATATTTCACCTACAGGCAAGACTGGTTGAGCGTGCCGGTAACATTCGCCTTAAGAGTGGAGGCGAGGCTGCAATTTCGCTTTTGCCAATAGGTGAAACGCTTGAGGGAGATTTGTCTGGTTATATTCAAACTAATCTTATGGCTATGACTGACGGACACATTTTTTTTGATGTTGCTGAACTTAAAGGGGGGAGGCACCCGTGTGTTTCTTTTGGACTTTCCGTATCTCGTGTGGGGAATCAGACAAAATCCAAGCTTGAACGCGCAATAAATTTTTCGATTAGCCAGGCCATTTCTAATGCTCGAAAGGCAGAAGAGCTTGGTAGGTTCGGAGTTGAGCTAACACCCCAAACCATGGAATATATTAAAAAAAGCGCAATGTTAGACTCGATATTTAATCAAGACATTGAAGCTATTTACCCTAAAAATTTTCAGATAATAGTTTTGGGTTTGTTTTTTGCAAATGCGTGGGTCGCCAAGGCTGGTTTGGAGATTGAGGCAGATATTGCCAAACTTTATTTGGAATATTTGGGAAAAAATTTAGACAGGTTTGTTCTTGAGATTGAAAAATGCCAGGACCCTAAAGCACTTAATGCGCTTATTTTGGCAAATACTGTTTATTTTGCCAAGTTACTGAATATAAGCAAGACGCCTCTTGTGCAAAATGGTGTGGGGCTTGGGCGGTCAAATGAACCTAAAATTGTTAATCAGAGTCTTGGAGGTGCGGGACAATGAACTCGAAAAAAGCTCTGAAGAAGCTCGAAGAGTCGCTAGATAATATTCGGTCGATTACGAGGGTTTTTGAGCATACTGCTGCACAAAGGATGGATGTAAACAGGAAGGAAATTGCGAGACTGGCAAATTATGTTGGGGAAGCTCAAGAGTCGTATTCTTATGCCAAAATTGCCATAGCGGGTCACAATCGGGATGCAAACACTATTTTGCGAACTGCGTACCGTGTTCCCAAAAAGCGAAAAGTAGTAATTTTGGTGACTTCGGAGACCAAATATGTTGGAAATTTAATAAATTCCTTGGTTGCTCAGTTTGTATCTGATTTTGAAGATGGAAATGCTGATGGAATTGTGGTTGGAGAGACTGGGCGCGACCTTTTGAGCAGAAGTGGCTTTGATCTTACGCGTGTACGTTTTTTTGATTTTAAGGACGATAAACCAGACTGGAATGTTACTCGGCAGATTAGTGAGGAGATTGGTAACTATTTGGAGGTTGTGACAATTTGGGGCAAGTACAAAAGTATCCTGACCCAGGAGTTAGAAAGGGAGGATCTTGGAAAAAGTGTAATTGTAACTAACGTTGGCAAGGCTAAAAAGTATGGCTTTGAAACAAAGCCGAGTGTCCCTCTGGCGCTCTTGGAAAAACAGATAATTGCTAGTGTTTTTATGCAAAAACTTTATGAATCTGGCTTAACAAAAAATGCTGTTCAGGTAAAAATTCTGGAAATAGGTGCGATTGCAGAGCGGATTAATGCAGCAATGGGACAGCTGGCTAAGTATAAATTGCGTTTTAACAAAGACACTAATAACCGTAAGCAAACACAGCTTTTTTCGTCAAGGAATATTTGGGAAAAGGGAGGGGTTTTTACAAGTGGCTGATGAGGGAACTGGTGCAATTACTGGAATTCTTGGAGACTTGGTTGAAGTGTCTTTTGCGGTGGGTAAACCGTCTAGGCATGAACTGTTAACACTGGCCGATGATAATACTGTAAAACTTGAGGTTTATGGCTCGAGCGCACAGGATACCGTCTACTGTCTTTCCTTTACAGATCCAACTAAGTTGTACAGAGGAGCTAAAGTTGTCAGGTTGTATGGCGGACTGCAGGTTCCTGTTGGGCCAGAATTGTTAGGAAGGGTGATTGATGTTTTTGGCAACCCACGCGACGGGAAAGGGGAGATTGGCGCCACGAAGACAAAATCTATTTACGGTAGTGGTCCCAATTTACAATCGATGGTGGTTAGTCGCGAGATTCTGGAGACTGGAATTAAAGTGATAGATTTTTTTACGCCGTTTTTGAAAGGTGGCAAAATAGGTATTTTTGGCGGTGCGGGTGTTGGTAAAACAATTATTCTGACGGAACTTATGCACAACATATCGATTTTTCATAAAGGTGTAAATATTTTTGCAGGAATAGGTGAGCGTATTCGTGAAGCTCAAGAAATGGTCGAAAATCTCGAGGAAAATAATGTGCTTGCAAATGTGGCTCTGGTTATTGGTCAAATGAACGAGAGGCCTGGTGTTAGGTTTAGGACAGGTTATGCTGCGGCATCACTGGCTGAATATTTTAGAGACGAGGAAGACAGGGATGTGTTGTTTTTTGTGGATAATGCATATCGTTTTATCCAGGCTGGGAATGAGTTGTCGACTTTACTTAACTCGATTCCTTCGGAAGACGGATATCAGCCCACACTAACCAGTGATATTGGTGTTTTCCAGGAAAGACTTGTTTCGAGTGGGCATGGATCTATAACCAGCGTTGAGGCTATTTATGTGCCTGCTGATGACTTTACAGATAGTGGAGTACAGTCACTTATTCCATACTTTGATTCGCAGGTTATATTGTCTCGAGATGTTGCAGAAGATGGCAGGAGGCCGGCGGTGGATATTTTGGCTTCTTCAAGTGGACTTATGAACCCAGGAATAATTGGAAAAGGCCACTACAGTGCTTATTTGGAAGCTATAAAAATCATCTCTAAATATAATTTTTTGGATAAGATCGTGTCTATTGCGGGTGAACAAGAGTTGTCTGCTGATGATCGTTTGATTTATCGTAGGTCTAAGCTACTTTTAAACTACATGACTCAGAGTGCATTTATGGCTAGTAACCAAACTGGCAATGCTGGTTCGTATGTTAAGCGGGCCAGTACAGTTGGTGATGTTGTTGATATTCTGGGAGGAAAACTGGACGAATGGGATCCCGCTAGGCTTCTTTATAGTGCGTCTCTGGCGGAGACAAGTCGCAACTAATTATGCAAGTAAACCCACGAACGGATGCGATATATACAGTGATATATGCGCCGACATACAAACAGCAGTTGAGTTATTCTGGATATGTTCGTGCTTTTTCTTCTTCTGACGAGGTTGGTCCATATGATATCTTGCCTGGCCACGAAAATTTCGTGACTGTTGCTGTTGGGAATACTACGCTTCTTGATGATAAGGGACAAAAACACAGTTTTGATATTGGGAGGGCCGTGGTTGAGGTTTCCGAGAATGTTTTGAAGGTATTTGTTGATTATTAGGCATAATAGTTGTGTTATCAGTCTAAGTTTGACAGTGATAGCTAAATAACCTATAATGTTGGTATGAGTTCAAGAGAAAGATCTGTCGGAGAGAACATAAGAAACGTTGCGGCAGTTGCTGGGCTGTTTGTTGGTGGTGTGGTTGCTGTTCGGGCTATTGAACAATTTCGACCAGCGGACCTGGAAGACCATAGGGGTGAAGTTGTGCGAGGTATTGAATTCAAACAGTTTATGACAGATATAGGTACCTACCGGGAGATACCAGTGCGAACTGATGCTACAAGAGGTGCCGACAATATTGTCGGTTTTGTGCCAAATAATATGCTGTTTAGCGCTCAGGAAGTTTACGGTGTAACTTACCCTAGTTATCCAGAAACGTTGGGAAAATTCGAATATGATGGGAAAAACTATGGAAGTTGGTACAGGGGAGATTCACTTCCAATTTTCGAAAAAGGTGACGGGGGAAATTTGGTTCCTAAATTGGATGAGCAAGGAAAGCAGATAATTGCCACTGATGTCTACATTGCAGGTAATTTTTTGAGGCTTGCAACAGAAGCAGAAATCACCCAGTCTCAAGAGAACAGGTAACTTGTAATTTTTGCTACTTCTTCTGGTAGAATTAGTTGGTGCGAGACCACGATTGGCTTGGGGAGCAGCTAAAACTTCTACTTGGTAAATATTTTTCAAACGTTGTGCTTTCTAACCCTATTCAAATTCAGTGGGGGAGAGAGGCAAAATTTCGCTTTGGATCTATTAGGCTGGTTTCGTACAAGAGTATTAAACGTGAAGAAGCTCCGAAGGGCATTATGGGCTTGATACGACTTGGGGATACTCCTAAAAAAAGCTTGATAACCGTTACTTCTATGTTCAAAGACGAAAGTGTGCCTGTGGGCGTTGTTCATTATACGATTGCTCACGAATTGTGCCACTATGCACACGGATTTTCCAGTATGAATCGGCAGATGTTTAGACATCCACATCACGGTGGAATTATAAACAGAGAGATGAAGGAGAGAGGTGCAGACAATTTGATTCCAATTTTTAAGAAATGGTTGAAAGAGTATAAAACTCAAATTTTAGCTGGCAGACAGAACTTTTGACTGCTTACATTTAACCCCATAATCATTTATTTTAAGAAAGACTTGTTTTAAAAATAGCAAGTTTGACAAGTGTGTGTAATTTTGTGTAGGTTTAAATTAGCCTGTATGAAAGAAAAAAGACTCTCTGTCAAGGGTACTTCAAGAACTGTTTTGCGTCCATTTTCTTCTTTTGAAGCATTAATTATTGAGGTAATTATATGTTTGCTTCTTTTTGTGTTTGTAATTCGCGAAAATTCATCTACCTTTGCTTTTAACACAACAGAATATTCTAGTGTGACGGTTGATTGGGTGAGTCCAAAGGCTTATGTATTTCAGACGAATGTCCCAAATAGCACTTGCCAACCATCTGGATCGGACACGGGGGGTTATAACACAAACTGCAGATTAAATAGTCAATATCCCGGACAGCGCTCTTATTACAATGTCATTGTCAAAGACATAAATGGCAACAATTATACTTATAAAACCACCTATAGGACGGCAACAAGCGGTGGCAGTGGTCCGTGGTATACAACTGCCGATTGGGATTGGCAATACGGGATTGCTGTTTTTCCGAGCAATTTTGCCGATTGTGCGCAAGCTGGAACGGAGTGCAGAGCAACGACTCTTATTAGCAACCAAAAATCCTTATCTGTTACATTTAATAACTTAAAACCAAATACAAACTATAAAAAATTTGTGTGTGTTCCAAATTGTGGAAACGGGGTTGCGATAAAGAACCCTCCAACTCAGTTAAGCGCCACGCCTGCGAGATTAAGCGGAGCGATTACAAACTGTTCTGGGGATAGCGTTAATATTGCTTTTGGTTGGACACCATCTGCCGGTGCTCAATATGATGCACAGTTTTTAGATTATTCAGTTTACGACAATAACTTTTCCAGTCAATTCGTAGGAAAAGAGGTCCCTGTCGGGCAAAGTACTTACACGGCGACTGGCTTTGCAAAAGGAACGACATATTATTGGCGGATAAACAATAGGTTGACTGGTACGTCGAGCGGATGGGTCACATCAGCAACAGGAACTTTTAATACACCACCATGCGTGACAACGCCTGTGATAGATGTAGCTTGCCAAACTGTTGATTACAACAAAGATGGGGCAATAAATGTTGTTGATATTTCCTTGTTGACAAACAGAGTAAATGGGCCATTCGACAGTGTTTATGATCTTAATCGCGACGGGGTATTGAATCTGGCTGATGTGAGTATTGTTGCGGCTAAAGCCGGACAGCTTTGCTATCCGAGAGATTACGCGGTTGGGCTTAGGGAAGTAAGCCAGACGCCGTCTGGAACCTCGTTTAATTGTTCTCAGAGGGTGAAAGTGGATTGGTATCCTGCAACACCGGCTGGAAATTTTGATTTGCAGTACATAGATTTTAGTACGGGCGGTTCTTTTACACCGGGGACATTTTTTCCGCGCCAGCTTCCACCTGATGCGACAACTTATACGGTTGGTTTAGGGGGCGGTAGAACATATTACTGGAGAGTAAATACTAGAAAGACCACAGGAGAATGGAACCCATCTGCAGTTAAGAAGATTGTTACAAAACAATGTGCAATAGTGCCAACAAATTTAACTGCAACGCCAGCTACAACAGAGATAATACCTGGAACAGGCACTAAATGTACGAGCGCAGCCTCTTACACGGCTTCTTTCTCCTGGCAGAATTCTGGGTATGGTTGGAGGATAAATGTATCCGATGGCACAACTGCGTATAGCAGGCCGGTAGACAACTTGACTACTTTATTTGCTCCCGATGGAAACTGGTCTCCCGCTTTAACTTTTAGGCCGGGAGCGAACTATATATGGAGTATATTTAACGGGATTGAAACATCCGGCGGACAGTTTAGTGTACCGACATGTGCAGTTCCGAGCGGAGGTGACGTGAGTGGAGGCAGTACAGACGCGAATAAAACTGCAATTAAGGATTATTTACACCAGAAAACGCTAAATGGTACTAAAATAGATTCGATGAATATAATTGTAAGGAATGCCTGTGTCGGCACAGCCACGCCCGATTGTCCGCAAAATTTCGCGATGTTTTTATATGGTCTTGCAGGTTGTGAGCATAGTTGGGATCCTGTTGGCCCTGGTCCATATTGGGGTTTATTTCAGTATTTGCCGAGCACATGGAATGCCGATTTCGCGAGAGCATTTCCAGGTCAAACGGTTCCGGACATTACTAGTGGAACTGTTTCTATAGCAACGCAAATTGACGTTACAGTTCACAAAATAGGCGCTGATCTAACATTCACTGCGGGCTTAATGACTACTCAATGGCCAGGTTGTACGAACGGGTCCGAAAGAGAATGGAACCAGTTTATAAGTGATTATAATTAAATATGAAATTTAAAAAAGAATCATTACTGCATTTAAGTGTTTTGGCGTTTATTGTTTTGGCGTTGGTGATCATCGTTAGTAATAACAAAAAGGGAACGGGAATTGAATTTCCTGTGGCATCGCCTTTCTACGAAGGTAAGGCCATGACAGAAGAAGGCGCGAATCTTAAAAGGGAACTTGTCAAAACAGATCTTAAAGTTGGAGATTTAAGGCTTGTAGACGGGGGGACCTTTAACGTTGTTTATTTTATACAAAATGATAACTTTCAGGTAGAAATTAAATCTTCTCCGTATAAAGATAATAAAATAAAAGCCGAGCAGTGGTTTTTGGATAAAGGTTTTAAGGGTTTTGACTTGTGTAATTTGAGGATATCGTTTGTGCCCTCCAAAGAGATTGTGGACAAACTTGATCTAAGTGACGAAGTGTTTAGTATGTGCCCAGTAAATGAGCGAAGAATGGAAGCTAGTTCTGAGGCAATTTAATTTTTTTAAACTCTTCTATCACAGCCCACGCGGGTGACATTGTGCTTACTTTAATTTGTTCGGAGAAATTTTCGCTATATGCGAGTTTATTGGTAATTGCCATTTCTTCTTTCAAACCTTGTCTCAATTGGTCGGGGATTTTTACGAGCGCTTCCAGATTTTTGGTAAAGTGTGCATTTCTAATTTCCATAACAACAAGATGTTTTATTATCGAGTAGGTCCAAGTGCCCTTTCTTGTTCCTGAAATTTGTAATCCTGATTCGGAGTTTTCTAACTGGTAAAGCGCATCTAGTGTCATAATGTCCTGATGATTTTTGAGTTCATCCAAGCCGATTTTTACAATTGGGTATTTTTCGGAGAGTTTTCCAAGTATTTCCTGCTGAAACGGATCTTCTAGTGCATCTCTTACAGACATGTAGGGGGCCGACTCGGCAAATACCGGGTTTGCAATGGCCTCCACTTCTATGTCTGCCAGAGGCTCTGCCAAAATTTGGCTAAAAATATTTTCTCTTGTGTCTTGTGGGCTGCTTTTTCCGGTCAAAAGAAAGCTAAGCGCATAGTTTTTGGCGGAAGCGTGGAGCACTATATACGAGTCTGTTTCGGTTGGAAATTCTATGGCTGTTTTTTGATTTTCGTTGAAAAATGCCTTAATAATATCTGTTCCATCTGGTATTCCCCAAAGCTCATCTTTTACGGCTTCGTTATATAAGATTGTGTAGGCGTCCAGTTGATGGGGTTCAAGAATTGTTTGCAGATATTGTTTGTTAGTCTGTGGATTGTAAAAGTGAGCAAGTTCGTGCCTAAGATTGCTTGCAGAAAGTTCTGGGTAAAGAGTGTCGCCGTTCATTAAAATTGTTGGCCCGTCTTCGTGGGTGAAGTAATAATAGTTCTGGGTTTTGTTTTCCTCCCCAGGTTTATAAATTTTTATTTTTAATGTCCCAAGGCTAGAGAATTTTGACATCTCGGTGTCTATGGTTTTTTTAAAATTTTCTACAGCTTCCGGATTTAAACCTTCATCAACTACTAATTCGTAGCTTTTTTCCTTGGGAACCTCGTTTTTTACAGGTGTTTCGAGAGTTGGAATGGGGGACACTTCGCGGGTAATTGCGGTTGGGGTTTGAATGATTGTAATTTCTTTTTCCTTTTTGGAACAAGCACCAATAACCAGCGAAAGCGCAACTACTGGCGCTATAAATTTAAATGACCTATCGAGGTTATTTTGCCTTGATTCTGCAGAACTTTCTGGCACTTTTTAATTTTAACAGGTTTGACCGGCCAAGTTGACAAGCAAGCTAAATATTAGGTAACTCTAAATTAGAGTTGCCCTGTGAGAACAAAAAAATTGTTCGATATTACCGATTATATAATTGACCACGCTTCCAAGCTGGAGTTTCTTCTTGTTGAGGTTGCAATACTCCTTATTGTTTTTGTTGTTGTCGCTCAATCTAATCCTACAATTGAAGCTTATGAAACAAGAGAGCTTACCGCCCTGTCTGTGGTGTGGGATATGCCCACGGGTTACGCGTCTTTTGTGGATTCGGGATCTAAGATAAGAAGTTGCTCTAGTTCTTCGAGTACTTCGTGTTCAACACCCAACAACACTTATTGGCCTGGATCGTCGATTATCTATACTGTAAAAGTTATCAACAATGTAGGTGCTTCTACAATTCTTAAAGAAGGCGGAGCTACTGCTAATAGTTCTGGTGCTGCTAGGGCATCTTGGAGTTGGAGATATGCTGCTGTTATATGGCCTAATGAGTTTACAAGTTGTGCTCAGGCACAAACGCAGTGTAAAACGGCATCAAATTTAACAAATCTTGTTCAGACCTTTGGTGAGCTTAAGCCAAATTCTGACTATAGAGTTATTGTTTGTGCTCCAGACTGCGGTATTGGGACAAAAATAGTCGATAGGGTTCAGAGAACTGCGATACCTGCTAAGTTAAATACAGTTGTGGATTCTGCGATGGTTTGTAACGGAAATAAAACGAATGTGAACTTGACCTGGACTCCCGCTGCAGGAGGGGTATATGACCAACAATGGATTGATTATTCTGTTCAGGAATATTTTGCCCCAGGCTACACTCAGTCGACGTTTTTGCCGGTAGGCCAGGGGTCTTTTGCCGGTGTTAATTTTGAGCCCAATACGAAATACTATTGGAGGGTTAATTCTCGTTTGGGCTATAGCGCCAATGCATGGATAACCTCGTCTACTGGAGTATTCACCACAAAAAATTGTAACCAACCGATTATTATTACCTGTGAGACTGCAGATGTTGATCGTAGTGGGGTAGTCAACGTTGTGGATTTATATTATTTAAGCTTGAAATCGAGCGCTCCATATGACCCAGCATACGATTTGAATAAGGATGGAAAAGTAGATAACGGTGATTATTTGCTTGCAGCTTCTAAAACTGGAACTTGCGCGTCAGTAAGTTATGCGACAAAGCTAGTTGCAAAGCCAACGTGTACAGTTTTGGGGCCAGGGAATATTGTAAATGTTGATTTTACTTGGGCTCCTGCAACCTCGGGCGTAGTTGCGGAACAATTTTTGGATTTTGACAGATCCACTCATGGAGAAACAGGGTGGCCTAAGTCGAATGGTGTTCAGATCAGTTCCAGCAGAAGGAGCGCAGTCCTTCAAAATTTTGAGCAAGGCGATGTTACTTACTACTGGAGAATCAATACAAGAATAGGGAATGTGTGGTATGGGTCTGCGGTTAAAAGCTTTAAAACTCCTAAATGTGAAATTAAACCTGAGCCCAAGGATTTGAAGGTAATACTAACTTCCACTACGCAAAAACCTGACGGATCAATTTGCACAGACAATCCTTATGCGGTCACTTTTTCTTGGACTGGACAAGGTTCTGGTTGGTACTTAGACGTTTCTGTGGGTAATAATAATTTTGTGAACTATTCTAATCGAGATGTTAGTGGCAGAACATCGTTTGTGAGCACAGGGAGTGATTTTTACCCAGCTTTAACTTTCCAACCTGGCGAGACATACTACTGGAGAATGTATTATCAAGTTGCTGGTAAATGGGCAGTTGCGCCAATTCCAGCGTTTCAAGTTGATTATTGTAACGTGCCATTTTTTAATGAATTTCCGGAGGGATGGCCGACTGCTACTGGGGTAATTTCTCAAGGTGGGGGTGCCACTAGTCACGGTGTTTTGGAGGCAATTGATATTACTGGTTCGACTGGAACTCTAATAAAGTCAACATTTGACGGTGAGGTTGTGGAAGTTTGCATTGACGGTGCAGTAAACCCAGACGGAAGTCTAGCGTGCAACTACGGAAATTTGGGAAACGCTGTTATCGTTAGGAATCCAAATCATGGTCACTTGGCTATTTTTGGTCACCTAAACGCCTTTTTAATCTCAAATAGAAGCTCTGTCAAAAAAGGACAAAATATAGCTGGAATGGGTTGTACTGGTTATTGCACGGGAACTCATGTTCACTATGAATACAGGGGTCTTGGAATGGGAAAACCTTATATTCCTGTGAATGCACCTTATGCGTGTAATTCCGAACAGGGATGTGGAGTTAGCTGGTAATTATGGAAAAGCAAAGAAGCAAACATTTTAACTTCGCGCTGGTTTTGGCAATATTCTTTGTGTTCTTTGCCTTGGTGTGGTTTGGAATCGATAATGCAGGAGGATTTAAGAAACAACAGCAAGACCTGGAAAGTGGGAGAACTGAAGACGTTATTTTGACTGAGAAGTTCGGTTTTATGGAGGGAAAACCGGAAGTCGTTAATGACCCCGTTTTGGGTATGCAAACAATTTGGACGCAAGAAAAAGCAACTTTGACTATAAATGATAAACATTTAATTTATAGAAACAAAGCTGCGATCGCTGGCAAAATTCAAGACACAAAACCTTTGCAAGAGCGCGCACAGGCTTTTATTGACGAGAAAAGTTTAAATAATAATGTTGTTATAAATTACGAAAGAAACAAGCTTCTGGTTGCAAATAATGTTCATTATGAAATAGCCGAATATTCTAAAGACACCGACATTCTGGAAGTAATATTTGTGGATGCAGTTAGCGGTGAGGATAGTATCCGCGTTTGGGTAACTGGGGCTGGCGATATACAAGAAGTGTTAATTGTCAAAAATTAATTTGAAAGTGCCTGTAGATAGGCTGTAAAAGCTTCGGATCTTCCATTTAAAACTGCTTCGTGAAACCCTTCGGCAATTTGTTCTCGTTCCAGAGCCTCCGCCTGCAAAATTACTTTTTCTAAAATAGATTCTCTTTCTGCTTCGGGGAATGAAGACATTATTTCGGGGTCGTTTTGCATTAATCTTGTAAATAATACAGCTGGGGCAAATTCGGCTTGGAGTGTATCGTAATAATTTTGCGCTGGACGCCCGCTAAAGGCTACTGGAAACTCCTGATTTGCTCCACCATAGTAGTTTTCGAAAAGATCTGGGTTTGCCTTTATAGCGTCTATTGTGATCTTGAAAAAGGGATTTTGGTCTGCAAGTCTTGCAAGATTTGCAGCTTCGACTGCCATAAACTCCTGATTTGTTTTGTATAGATTTGTACCGAGCTTTAAATCTTCTATGTTTTGGCTTTTTAAATGTTGTGCAAAAACGTTTTCTGTGAGCTGTGAACCGCGGCCTGAAGTTGGGTTTGTGAGAATTCTGTTGCTCAAATAGGAGATCCCGGCGTTCAATTCGTCTTGGGTTAGTGGTTCATTGTCCTGAATTTTCCTACTTGCATTCAGCCTGGATTCTGAGAAAATTTCTTCGTAATTGTCGTACTGTCTGGTTTCTAAAATGGCTTTATTCCTGGCGATATATATTTCTATGGCCTTTTCCGGGGAAATGTTTTTAAGAATGTTAGGATTTTCTACTATATCTGTGGCGTGGCCAGCTTCGTGAATTACAATTTCTGCTGGAGTTCCTTCGCCCATGGTTATTGTTGGTGGATAGGGTGTGAACTTTGCACCGCTGAATCCGGGTTCGACTCTAATCCGTACGTTTGACAATGGTTTTACGTCGGAGAGGGTAGAGACTACTTCCTGGGAGATATTGGGGTCGAAGTTCCATGCAGCTTCGTTTTGTGAATTTACTTCAAGATAAATTGAGTCTGAAAGATCGAGGTCAGCTAGATTTTGAGCTATGGTGTCTTCAATTTCGATATTAGTTAAATTTTGGCTGGAGGTCATTTTTTCGATGGTTTGTTTTATGATTTTTTGGTCGTGCAGAAAAAAAATCTGATCTTTTAGAAATTCATCTTGATTTTTGTACTTGTCGTTCCAAATAGGAGAAAAGTCCATATGGCCATATTTTTCTCTTTGTTGTGTGAGTAGCGTTGGTTCGCCATTTGTTTTATTGGCTTCGTATACCTGAACTAATTTGTCGATGTTTTGATAAACGATCTCGTATCTATTGAGCGCTTCTGTCGTAAGGTTTTTTTGTTCGGGAGATGAAGTTTTGTCTAGCCCGATCTCGGTTTTTAGTTTTTGAATTTCTGATTGATGATCGGTAACTGTTTCTTGTGAAGGCATATTGTCTATTGTCTGTTGTGTTTGGGGCGAGTGGTTTGTGTTTGGTTCTCTATCTTGCTTGTCTGCTTTATCGCATGCAGTTGCCAAAACCACAGATAACATTGCGATTTGTCCGCTTGTCTTTAGGCGTTTGATTGTTTTTGTAAAAAGGGAAGGTTCGACTTTTGGCTTGTTGGCTTCTTGTATTTCTTGATTTGTTGGCATAAATAATTCTTGAGACGATTCTGGCATTTGTTTAATTCTAGCACTGGGACAGAAGCATACCAATTGTGTTAAGTTTTAGGTATGGAATCTCATCTTAGAAATAAAATATTTTTCTTGCACCTGCTGGTACTGACTGTGATTATCTTGATTTTGTTTCTTGCTCTGTTTGCGAGAGCTCTTGTTGTACGGGGTTGAGCTTTTGAGGGCCATTCTTGCGGCCATTTGAGCCATGAATACTGAATTGGTGCAGTCTAAATATAATTTCGTTTTGGTGGGCACGTTTCTTCTGGGAATTTTCGTTTTGGCAATTGGGGCGGGTTTATATTTTTTTGGCGGTTTGACTAACCAACCAAGTGGAGTAAGGGTAATTTCTGCTACAAATTATGAAGATCACCAGATAAAAAGTGATTCGGTGCTTGGAGTTTCTGAGGGTGTTCTACTTAACATTAATACCGCGACACAGGCACAGCTAGAAGACTTACCTGGAGTTGGGCCAGTAACGGCTGGGAAAATAATTGCTGGGCGACCGTATTCTTCGCTTGAAGAATTGTTGGTAAAAAAAGCAGTAGGTAGATCTCTTTACGAGAAAATTAATTCGCAAATTACCCTCGGTGAATAAATTTGCATTACTTTTTGTTTGGGGAATTGTGCTGATTTTGACCTCTTTAAGGCTGTATTTTTATAAACCTGAAGTGCTACC
>Ga0163144_10008230_pt1 | contig 22590 bp, 17 predicted proteins | sample OliLak19BULKMAT1_FD_123175 | JGI IMG/M metagenome (GOLD analysis project Ga0163144, IMG submission 123175) | Freshwater microbial mat bacterial communities from Lake Vanda, McMurdo Dry Valleys, Antarctica - Oligotrophic Lake LV.19.BULKMAT1 | ecosystem: Environmental > Aquatic > Freshwater >...
AATCCCCAAAATGATGAACCAAATCATAGGCTACTTCCATTTTCATTTCCCCTTGATTTTCTCTGCCCTTGTTTCTTTTCTTTATTCTCCCACAATTCTATCTCATGCGTCCGCCCTTGGGTCAGGGGGTGAGGTGAATCAGGGAGAAAACCAAACATGTCCTCCCCTCCCACTGCGTAGAGTGGGGGTTGGCGGGTGAGGTCAATCTGTGAGATGCCCGCCTATGTTCGGATTTGCCAGCGGCAAGCCCTTACACCGCACTACGCATTCAGGCGTCGATTGAACAGCGCCAAGCCCACCACGAACATTGCCGCGCCCAAGCCCAACAGCACAATCAGATTCAGCCCGATATCGCCGTCGCCCAAGCTCAACTTTTGGAAGGCGTTCGATCCCCAGTACACCAGCGACAAGCGGCTGATCACGTTGACGCCCGGAATCCCCTCGACATTGAAAAACGCCCCGCCCAACGCGCCCATCGCCAGCGAGACCGCGCCCGCGATGACGTTGAGTTGTTCCGGCTTGCGGATCAGCCCGATCAACAGCGCACCCAAGCCGCACGCCGCCAGCGAAACGGCAATCACGACCGCCGCAAATGCCAATAGATTCGTCCCCCAGATGAACTGCGGTTGCCCCGCGATCAGACTGCTGACGATGGTCAGCGCGAGAAACAGCACGATCACCTGCACGATGCAGATCGACAGCGATCCGATCAGGTTCGACACCAGAATCAACCAACGCGGCGTGGCGGTCGCAAATAAGCGCCCCAATGTGCCATCGCGCTGTTCTTCCAAGAGCGCGCCGACGCTCCCCGTTCCGGTGAACAACAGGAAAAAGATCGAGATCGCGCTGCCGATGCTGACCAACGGCGAGAGCGCGACCGCCTCTCCGCTGACCGTCTGCGCCTCAATCTGGATCGGATTGGACGCAAAATCGAACGCGGGCGCGAAGTCCGGCTGAAATTCGCCCGATACTGACGCCGCCGCGAACGTCAGCCCGAACACTGGATCGGACTGGGCGCGCGCGATCAGCGTCTCAATCGTCGCCGCGATGGTGATGTTGCCCGCCTCGATGTTGGCGGCAATGCTCTCTGTGATGCCGCGTATCACCGTTGGGCTGACGGACAGACCGCTGCTGCCGTAAACCTGAATCGTCACCGGTTGGAGCGCGGCATTCGTCCCCGAATAGGTGATCTTCGCGCTGAAATCCGGCGGAATGATGATCGCTGCCGCGTAATCGCCCGCCTCGACGCCCGCGCGCGCCGTCGCTTCGTCCGCGACGGTTTCGGCGTTGGTCAATTCGTAGAGCGGATTCGCCGCAAGGTCATCGGCGGCAATGTCGTCGGGTGGCACGAGCAGATCGATAAAGATTTGCCCGTTATTCTGCATCGTCCCGTTTTGTTCGACGCCCTGATCAAGATTGACGATGGCAACGGGGATATTGCGCACCACCACATCGCTGCCCGCGCCCTGAATGAAGTTGCTGAATGCCAGCGCGATGATCGTCGCCAGCGCGACGGGCGTCAGAAACATGATCAACAGCAGATTGCGATCCGTGTAGGTCGAATACAGGGCTTTCCAAACGAACGCGCGTAATTTGTACATGCTCTCCCTTTCAGAACTGAGCGAAAAGGACTGAGTAAAACGACGATGAATGCGCTCTTTTCAACCGCATTTTCTAGGGCAATACTCAGTCCTTTTCCCTCAGTCCTCAGTCCTAGTCTCTCAACGCTCGTCCGGTCAGATGTAAAAATACCGCTTCCAAGTCCGGCTCGCGTACTTCGACCGACAGTACGTCGATGTTGAACTCGTTGGCGAGCATGATGATCTCTGGCAGCGCCCGCCGTCCGCGCCGCGAGTAGACCGTGATCGTCCCCGCTGTCCCGTCGAGCGCGCGCGCGGTTCCCGTCACGGTGGGGCTGGCGGCGCGTTCGCCGTCCAGCGTATCGTTCGCCACGACTTGTTGTTCGTAGACGGCGCGCGTCACGCTGCCGATGCGCGTCTGGATCGCGCTCAACAGGGCGTCCGAAATCGGCTGTGTGACGTTGAAGATCAGGCGGTCTTCTTCGCCCACTTTTTGGATCAGTTCGCCCACCGTGCCGGACGCGATCACCTCGCCATGATCGATGATCGCCACGCGGTCACTGATTTCTTGCACTTCTTCCATCAAATGCGACGTATAAAGGACGGTCATGCCCATCTCTTGGCGCAAGCGCAGCACCGTATCCAGCACGCGGCGGCGATTCTGCGGGTCGATGCCGACGGTCGGTTCGTCCATGTAAATCAACTGCGGCTTGTGCAGCAGCCCAACGGCGATGTTCACGCGGCGTTTCATCCCGCCGGAAAACGTCTCGATTTTGTCGTTCTGACGTTCCTTCAAATCGATGAAGTCCAGCACTTCATCCACGCGACGCGCCAAATCCGCGCCGCGTAAGCCATAAATTTTGCCGAAAAATTCCAAATTCTGCCGCGCTGACAGCGTGGGATAGAGCGCGATCTCTTGCGGCACGACGCCGAGTAATTTTTTCGCGTCCAGCGGCTGGCGCGTGATCGAAAAGCCGCCAATCGTCGCATCGCCGCGCGTCGGCGCGATCAAGCCGCTGATCATGCTGATGGTGGTCGTCTTGCCCGCACCGTTGGGACCCAAAAGGCTGAAGATTTCGCCCTTATGAATGCCGATGTTGACGCCCTTGACCGCCATCACGGTTTCGCCGTTCGTCCGCTTGTAATCCTTCGCCAAGTCGGTCGTCTGTACCATTATTGGACTGATCGTCATTGTCCCCCCCTAGATTGCGCTAACGCTTGCTATACGTGCTTACAGCGTGTCCCGTTGTAGCATGAATATGTCATGAGTGGCGCGCTTTGCAAAATGTCATCGGGGTTATAATTGTGAATATTGTCACAAGTTACGTGAGGGTTATCATGTTGACCAAACGCTTCGAGCAACTGGACATCACAATCACGCGCGTGATGGCGCGCTATGGTATCGTGCTGCTGCGCGCGAGTGTTGGCGTGGTGTTCTTCTGGTTCGGCGTGCTGAAGTTCTTCCCCAATCTCAGCCCCGCCGAAGACTTGGCGGCGCGCACGATCCAAACACTGACGTTTGGGATTGTGTCGCCGTCGGTGTCGCTGCCCGTTTTGGCGGCGTGGGAAGTGCTGATTGGGTTGGGGTTGATCACGGGATGGTTCATGCGCGCAACGCTGCTGCTATTGTTCGTGCAGATGGTCGGGACGATCACGCCGCTGTTCTTGTTCCCGGCAGAGACATTTTCGGTGTTCCCCATCGCGCCGACGTTGGAGGGACAGTACATCATCAAGAATGTGGTGCTGGTCAGCGCCGCCATCGTGATCGGGGCGACGGTACGCGGCGGAAACGTTGTGCAATACCGTGATTTGGCGGAACAGGCGCGCGAGCGGGATATAAACAAGCGCACGCCCGCGCACACGTCGTAGGTGCGACCCGCTGGGTCGGCGTACCAACCGTCGTGGCATGGTGCGCCATGCCCCGGCGCGCTAAATCCGGTTCAAGCGTGGATCGAGCGCATCGCGCAAGCCGTCCCCGAACAAGTTGAAGCCCAACACTGTGATCATGATCGCAATGCCGGGAAAGAACACCAAATGCGGCTGTGTGAACACATATTGGCGTCCCTCGCTCAAGATGCGCCCCCATTCGGGATCGCGCGGATCGCCGCCCAAGCCCAAGAACGACAGCGCCGCCGTCTCCAAAACCGCGCCGCCGATGCCGAGCGTCGTTTGCACGATCAGCGGCGTGAGCGAATTGGGGAAGATGTGCAGGAACAGCGTCCGGCGCGGCATGGCGCCGAGCGAATAATTGGCGGCGACGTAATCCTGCTCTTTGATCGTCAGCACCGAGGCGCGGGTGATGCGCGCGTAGACCGGGATCGACACAACCGCAATGGCGATGAGCGCGTTTTCTAGCCGGGGTCCCAACACCGTCACAATCGCAATCGCCAGCAAGAGCGACGGAAACGCCAGCAGGATATCCATGAAGCGCATGATGATGTTATCGACGATGCCCGACGCATAGCCCGCCACCAAGCCCAAGAACGTTCCGATCACGACTGCCACGCCGATGCTGGCGACGCCGACCACCAACGACACGCGCGCGCCATAGACGACCCGGCTGAACATATCACGCCCGTTCAAGTCCAAGCCGAAGAAATGCTGCGGTTCTTCCGCCGGACAGCCAAGCAGATGGATGCACGGCGGCTTGCCGGGCAAGCGTCCCGTGTGATCGGGTCTGCCAATCATCGTCGCGTAAGGGTCGTAGGGCGCGATTACAGGGGCGAAGATCGCAATCAGCGCCATGGTCGTCAGAATGACCAGCCCCATCATCGCCGAGCGACTGCGGCGGATGTTGCGGATCGCCTCGGTGATCGGGCTGTCGCCGCGCGTGACTTTGAGCGATGGGACGGTCACAGTAGCCATAGGGGGTCGCTCCAGAGGAAGGTGGGCATTAAAAAGCAACCTCACCCCCCCGCCCCCCTCTCCGGTACGGAGAGGGGGCGGGGGTGAGGTCTCTATCCTAAACTTTCTTCTTGCTTGTACTTAGACGGTTCACGCTAATCTTGTTTCGGTTATCAATCAATACGGATAGCCACTTGTCGGCACTGCCAGCAGGAACATCGTGGCGACCACAGCGATGACGAGCGGCAGCAGCAGCGCGGCGAAGAAGATGCGGCTGTCATGGCGCAAGTGCATGTAGAACAGGATCACCAAGACGGCTTTTGCCAGCGACAGCACGACCAACAACAGCGTGCCGACGAAGCCTTCGGGCAGTTCGCTGATGATCACTTCCACCAGCGTGATGATCGCCAACGTGCCAAAAATCACCGTGTACATCGGCATCGGGATCGTGCGCCCGAAAAACAGGGTCGCTTTGCCGCCGTCGCGCTCATCGATCAAACTGCTCATCAGCGGTTTCGGCGGGGTGGGCGCTTTGACCGCCGCTTGCGAGGCGCGCGCCGCTGCCCAGACGGCTTCCGCGCCCGTCGGCGCGCTGGTGGACGGCACGGCGACTGCCTCCGCGCGATCCCCACGCAGCCACATCGACTGTGGGACTGTCGCGTCGTCCGCCGTCGGGGTTGAATTCGTCTCGTCTGTCATGATTCTCCCTTTAGATCAAATAAATGACCGTGAAGATCACGATCCAGACCACATCGACGAAATGCCAGTACAGCCCGAACAATTCGATGCCGACCGGATTGCGATCATACGCGCCTTGTCCAGCGCGGCGCACGACCCACAGCGCCCACAGGACGCCCGCGAGGACGTGCGCGCCATGCAGCGCCGTCGGCGCATAGAAGCGCATCCCGAACTCACCAAAATCGCCGGTGCCGTTCAGTATGACGCCTTCGGCTGCCAACACGCCGTATTCGATGTATTGGAACACCAAAAACACCGCGCCCAATACCGCTGTGTAGGTCAACCACTGTATCACGCCCTTGCGATTGCCGTGTTCCGCCTCGCGCAAGCCCATCACCATCGTCCAACTGCTGGTCAGCAGCATGAAGGTGTTGAGCGCGACGAGGAACACGCTTGGAAGCTCGAAGCCGAGCAGATTGACCCGTGAGCCATGAACCTCGTGAATGACCTCGCGGTGTTCGATGCTAAACACAATGTAAGCAGCGATCATGACGCCAAAGATGACCACTTCCGACGCCAAGAACAGCCATAGGGCGAATTTCAAATTTTCGTTATGCGCCGCAGTCGTGCCAGTCGCGCCGCCATGCCCTTCGGACGTTGTGCCGAGATTTTCGGTGGCATGTCCGACGACGACCGTATTTTCGATATGCGCTTCGCTCATCTCAATTTCTCCTTATTGCAGCCCACGAGTGACGCTGCGCAAGAACCGCGCCAACGGACGGGCGATGCCCGCCACGACGCGCGTCCACACTGCCGGACGGTCGTCGTCTTCGATGACAATGGTCGTGCCGCCGGGCAGCGCCGCAACCGCTGCACCAGTCGGGAGCGCGGCGGCGGCTTTCGCGCGTTCGCTACGGGCTGCCGTTTGTGCTTTCGTAGTCGCCATGCCTTGCGAGAAGGCATACAGTCCGAACGCCAATAAGCCGCCGATCACCACCAGCGAAATAATGGTGAACGCGATGAACGCCATGAAGAACACGAGTTGACTGACGTAAATGGTCGTCGCGCCGCCGAATAACGACACCAAACCATTATTGAGCCACGTCGTCACGATGCTGCTGAACGACTCGGGGATGGTCAACAACGCCACATCCAGCGGGGGACCCCGCAGCGGCGCTTGGGTATCGAACCACAGCGGCGCGAACAGCGATCCGCCGCCGAATAGCGCCAACACGATCACCAAGCGGATCAGCCAATCGCGCGTTGAACGCTTCGCCCCATTTTGCGGCGGGCGCAAGAGGATGATTGCGATCACGATTGCCACGATCAGCGGCGCGATTAGCACGATGGGGGTGATGAGCAGGATGATGAGATGCGTCAAATCGGCTACGACCACCGGATTCAAGCCGATGATCGAATTTGATGCCAGCGGATTGTCCGTAATCGTGAGCGCCAAGCCGCTGTACGCGCCAAGCGCGAAGGTGACGACGATGAAGCCGATCAACAGCGTGACGAGCTGCCACGTCAGCCCGCCCAACAATTGTGACGACGGCACAGCGTCATCGCTGGCATGATGTTCTTCAGCGTGTTCGCCGTGGACACTCATCTTGGGGTCGAACGCGCCCATCCCCCAGACGAAGAAGCCCGCGCACATAAACGTCGCCAAGACCAATCCTACGCCCGGACTCCAGACGGGCTGCATCGATTGCAGACCGCGCACGATCAGCACGATGAATGCGCCGAGTACGAAGCCCAACAGCGCGAACGGGATTGCACGGCTCAAACCTGGTTGCATACGCTCACCCCCTCCGGTGAAATTTCTCCGCGTATTGTATCAATAGAAGGACTGAGGTGAAAGGATTGAGGACTGAGTAAAATCCGCTGATTGATTGCAGCGACGCGCGCCAATGGGATGCGAAGCCCGCCGTGCCGAACTCAGTCCTTTTCCCTCACTCCTATCTTTATACGATGTACAAAACGACATAGAACAAAATCCACGCGACGATCACGAAGTACCACAGCCGCGCGCACGCTTCGATCAGCCACGTCCGCATCGGATTGCCATCGTCATACTCGCCGCGCACGGCGCTGCGCTGCACGCCCCACATCATCCACCCGATGATCAGCGCGTGGACGGCGTGATAGGCGACCATCACGCGGAAGATCGTGCCATACTGCGCGCCCAAGCCGCCGCCATCGACGGTGAGCCACTGAAACCCCATGATCAATGTGAAGATTACACCCAATAGCAGCGCGATCCGCCATTGAAACAAGAACGCCGTCACCTGCCCGGCGTTGACCGCGCGCCGCCCGCCACGCGCCGCGATGCCGCTGACCAACAGCGCGGCAGTCGCTATCGTCGGCAGGACGCGATCCAGCGCCACGACTCCCACGGGGGGCCACGCCGCAAAATTGCTGCGAATCTGGAAGTTAACCAAGCTGAGGCAGACGAACACCATGATCCACGAGATTTGAAAGATCGTGACGCCCGTGCGCCGATTGTTGAGCGCGATTTGATCCGCGCGGGAAAGCGACTGTTCCATTTGGCTACCGATAAACCTAAACGACAGAAAACCACGGAGGCGCAGAGACACAGCGGCTTTGATGGTCTCTGCGTCTCTGCGATAAAAATGTCTTTAGTCGCCCGCTGGCGCGCCCACTTTTTGCAGCGTCTTGGGCGCGTCCGGCGATGGATACTCGCTCTCGCCGTAGCTGCGCTCCAGCGCGTCCAGATACGCCTTCGATCCGGTCGTGCCATAGCCATAGGGATCGGCGTAGGGGACGGGATCACCGACGAAGTTGGTCGCCGGCGGCGGCGAGGTCGTCGCCCATTCCAGTGTCAGCGCGCGCCATGGGTTCGCGCCCGCTTTCTTGCCGGAACGCAGACTGACAATCACGTTCCAGATGATCAACAGCGTGGAGATGCCCAAGACGAATGCCGCGAGGCTGACCACGACGTTCAAGCCCTGAAATTCTGGCGCATACACGGACACGCGGCGCGGCATCCCCGCCATGCCGAGAATGTGCTGCGGGAAGAACGTGAAGAAGAAGCCGATGTACGTCAGCACGAAATGGATGCGTCCCAAACGTTCGTCCATCATGCGCCCGGTGATCTTCGGGAACCAGTGATAAACGCCCGCGTAAATGCCGAACACGCTGCCGCCGAACAGCACGAAATGCAGATGGCTGACGACGAAATAGGTATCGTGAACATGAATGTCGAACGGCACGGCTGCCAGCATCACGCCGCTGATCCCGCCGATCACGAACATCGACAAGAAGCCGAGCGCGAACAACATGGCGCTCGTGAAGTGAATCTTGCCCATGAAAATCGTGCCGAGCCAGCTAAAGACCTTGATGCCGGTCGGGACAGCGATGATCATGGAGGTGATCATGAATGGGATACGCAGTTCGGGCGTCAGGCTGGTGAACATGTGATGCGCCCACACCGTGAAGCCGACCAGCGCAATCGCCATGCTCGACAGCGCAATCGCGCGGTAGCCGAAGATGGGTTTGCGACTGTGAACCGACAGCACTTCCGATATCACGCCGAACGCGGGCAGTACCATGATATAGACGGCGGGATGGCTGTAGAACCAGAACACGTTTTGCCACAGCAGCACGTCACCGCCCTGCGCGGGGTTGAAGAACGCCGTCCCCGCAACGCGATCCAGGATCAGCAGGGTCAGCGCGCCCGCGAGGAACGGCGTCGCCATGACGATGATGATCGACGTTGCCAGCACTGCCCAGACGAACAGCGGCATCTGGAAGTAGCCCATGCCCTGCGGACGCATGTTCTTGACCGTGACGATGAAGTTGATCGCGCCCAAGATCGACGACAAACCCAAGATGTGCAGCGAGAGCGCCCACAGCGTTTGCCCGTCGAGGCTGTAGAGCGTACTCAGCGGCGGATAGCTCGTCCAACCCGCTTCGGTCTGCCCGACGAACCAACCCAACAGCATCAGAATGCCCGCCGGGGGGATCAGCCAAAAGGCGAAGGCGTTCAGCCACGGGAATGCCATATCTTTCGCACCCAACATCAGCGGCACGAGATAATTGCCGAAGCCCGCCAGCATCGGGATGATCCACAGGAAGATCATGACCGTGCCGTGAATGCTGAACAGTTGGTTATATTGCTGTCCGTCCGCCACCACATCCAAATTGGGCGTGAGCAGTTCCCAGCGAATGCCCATCGCCAACGCGCCGCCGATGAGGAAGAAAAAGCCCGCCGTCAGCATGTATTGAATGCCGATGATCTTGTGATCGACGCTCCAGCGGAAGATGTCCGCCACGCGGATGCGTGTCCCCGTTTGGGGGCGCGCGCCGGGCATAGGAACGGTAATGCTTGCCATAGTTAGTCCTTTAAGCCTAGAACGGGCTTCATTTTGTGGGTCATTTACGCATCGACCTTGAGCGTGAGCAGGTACGCGATGATGGCAGTCAAATCGTCTTCCGGCATATAGTTCGTCTGATCCGGCTCTGGGTTGAACTGCGGCATCAGGTTGTTATAACCCGGCACCAGATATTCGCCCGGATACCGAATCGAGCTGTGCAAATATTCGGCAGCCGACAGCCCCGCCACGCGCGTTTCCGCCCGATTGCCGACGTTGTTCAGGTTCGGTCCGACCGCGCCCACCCAATTCAAATCATTCACCACATGGCACGATGCGCACGGATACTTGCCGCTCGCCAAAATCGCGCGCCCGCGCAGCGCCGGGTCTTCCGGCGGGAACAGCAGTTGACGCGCATTCGGCTCGTAGAACTCGCGCAGATACACGTCTTCGCTCTCATGCACGATCAACCATGCGCCTTGCAGGTTGCCGTTGACATCGACCGACCCCGCCATGTTGCCATGACCCGATCCGCACAATTCCGCGCAGACGATCCGGTACACGCCCGCTTCGATGGGCGTGAAGCGCACTTCGGTCGTGCGTCCGGCGAGCAAGTCTTGCTTGACGCGCATTCCCGGCACCCAAAAGGCGTGATTCACGTCGTTGGTCTGCATCGACACGGCGACGGGTTGATTGACCCACGTATGCAGCTGCCCCGACGAGAACAGAAGCGCCCCTGTGTCATTCAACGCCGTTTGCGTGTCGGTCGGCAGTTGATCGACCGTCAAGCCAGGGGGCAGCGTCTCTGACGTGACGTTGTAATTGAACGTCCACGCATAGCGCGCGCCCACCGCGCCGACGACCTGTTCGTTCGGCTTGATGCTGTGCGTCGAGTTCCACACGACCACGCTGTAAATGGCGATCACTGTGACGATGATCGCCGGGATGATCGTCCAGATGAACTCCAGCGTCGTGCTGCCGTGCATTGCCGCGCCGTCGCCTGTATCGCCCGGTTTGGCGCGAAAGCGCACGACGGAGTAGACCAACAGCCCTTGCACCAGCAAGAAGATCGCGCCGCCAATCACCAACATGAAGCGGAACAGATCGTCCACCTGCCGCGATTCCGCTGATGCTTGCGGCGGCAGCAAACTGGGGGTGAACGAACCAATGATCAGCCCGCCAAGGATGATCGCCAGCCCGCCCGCGACGATCCAAATCGGACTGATGCCCGCGCTTGAACTTTCGGGAGAACGCTTCGTTAGATTCATAAAGTTGCCTTGCTCAATCACAGCCGATGCACAAATAGCGTCGCGCTCCACTGCGCTGCGAACGTGACGCCGTTGACTTGTTCAAAATTACACAATCTATCCAAAATTGTAGCGCAATCGCGCGGCGAAAACAAGCAGTTGCGGGGGCAAAATTGTGGCACGCTTATAAGCTATTTGCAGTTGTGAAGCGTCCTCCGCCTCTGGTCACGCCCTACTGCGCCGCTACCCCCGCCGCTGCGCCCGACGCACCGCCAACGCCAAGATGCCATCCGCCAGCGCCGCCTGAATCAGCGCGAAGCCCATCACCACCACGCCCAGAAAGATGCCGAACGGGACGGTTGCCCAGATTTCGCCATAGCGTTCCAGCGACAAGAATGACAGCGCCCAATCGCCCACCGCGCCGTTCGCCGCCAACCCGCCCCACGCGCCCGCGTCCGACACCGATGGCAGATCGCCCACCATGTACGCGCGCGCCAACACGCCCAAGCTGACGATCACCGCCAAGCGTACAAGTATATAGAGCGCCTGTGCCAGCGTATTGGTGGTGCGTCCGGGAAAGATCGCCGCGATCAGCAAGCCGAACGCCGCATCGAAGCCGATGGCGGTCAGCGGCAGCAAGATCGCCGCCGTCAGCGTGAACGCCATCAGCATGACCGCCACGACCAACGACAGTTCTGGCACGATGCCATTGATCAGCAGATCGAGATAGCGCCCCTGAAAGGCGGTCAAATCGTAGAGGATGCCGCCGACGAGGATCACGCGCACGATCAACAACAGCCCGATCCCCGTGCGCAGCCGATAGAACGCCGCCGCCCAGCGCGCGCGGAACGCCAATTCTGCGCCTGTGGGCGTGGCGCGCAGATTGTCCCAATTCTGCCGCCGCATCTCATCCCCGACCGCGCCCGCCGTCTGTGCCAGCGCGGCGATGCTCAAAATCGCTTGGATCGCCAACAACGGGATGTAGAGGACGTTGTTGAGGATGTCGGTCGGATGCCCGCCTGCGGGCTGTGTCCCCAAATTGGTCGCCACCAGCGTGCCAATCAACAGCAGCAGCCCGATGCCAACGATGTTGATGAAGGCGCGCAGAAATTTGATGGCGCGTTTAGCGGGCGGGTGTCTGCCGATTTCGTAGCGCAGAACCGGATGATCGCGCCTAGCCCAGGCGGGGAGGGGTCCCGTTATCCGTTGCAGCATCATCCATCCTCGTTGATCAACTCACCGATGCAGGGTTCAAGGCGTGTGAGCGCGCCCTGCCATGCGCCGGTCTCGATTTTGACGGTGGTCGCGTACCGAATGTAATGAATATAGACTTCCACTGGCACTTTTGCCACTGTGCCGCTTGGATCGAGCAGTTGCAGCGCCGCCGCCGCGTACACGCCCACTTGAATGTGATAGCGCCGCGCGTGCTGCTCGAACGCGATCCAGTTGGGGACGCTGGCGGTCTTGTAATCGACGATCTGCCAGCGATTTTCGGCGGTCAACAGCAGCACATCGATCACGCCCGTGATTTGCCGCTGATCGGTACGGTAGATGAAGGGGACTTCACGGTAGACCTGTTGGGCGCGTTCGATCCGCTGATGCAGCGGTGTGCTGGTGACATTTTGCAGCAGCGTCCACGCCTTGTTGACCAAATCATCGCGCGCATCCGCATCGATTACCCCTTCGTCCCACGCATACGCATCGAGCGCCGCCGCCCATTCGGTGCGCGTCGTGTTCTTGCGCCACCAGCGCAGTGCGCGATGGACGATTTCGCCCAGGACGCGCGCATTATACCGTCGTCCTGTCCCCTGAATCGTGTCAATCCGGCTCGGCGCATCGCGCAAGACGGCGCGCCGCCACCGTTCGCGGTAGTAGGCACGTTCGCGCTCGTCCTCGATATCGAACGCACAGCCCAAGTCTGCAATCTGCGTCGCCGTCAGCGCGCGCGCCATCGCGGTGCGCCGCAGCTTGACGGGGGCGAGCAGAGCGGGGGGCGCCGCCAGTCCGGCAAGGGATTTCAAGCCCATTAAAGTGGGCTGGATGCTGATCTGTGTTTCAGCCGGCTTTAGCTGGAGGCTTTGAGCCTCCAGCGGCGCATCGCGCTCCGCGTCGTAGCCGCTCACGACCACGCCCGCCCATCTGCCGTCCAATGCCAGCGGCGCATCCAACGCGAGCGTATCAAGCGCCAGCGCCGCGCACAGCCATGCCAGCCAGCCGGTGGGCGACAACGCGCCGTCTTTGCCCTGAGTCGTCTGCCCGCTGATCAAGAGCATGTCCGCCGCGCGCGTCGCAGCGACGTAGAGCAAGCGGCGGCTTTCGGCATCCTCGCGCGCCTCTAAACGGACTTTCGCCATTTGCAGCGCGCCCGTCGTGACGATTTTGGACTCGGCGTCATCGTACACGCGGCACGCGGGCGGATCGACGGACAGCAGCGCATCGTCCCTGCCGCCAACTTTCGCGCCGCTGTCCGCCAAGACGACGGCGGGGAACTCTAGTCCTTTGCTGGCGTGGATCGTCATGAGCTGGATCGCGCCGGATACATCGAGCGCTGCCTCGCCCTCGCGCAGTTCGCGCGCGCTCAAATCTTGCAGATAGCGCGTGAACGACCCTAAGGTGATGCGCCCGCCGTCGCGCGCCTTGGCGATCAGCTTTTCGACATTGCCGCGCCGCCGTCCGCCGTCGGGGAGCGCCGTCAGCGTCGCCAGATAGCCCGTGCGCGCCATGAGATCGCCCAACAATTCCGCGATGGTCACGCGCCCCGCCGTCGCCCGCAGATCGCGCAAGCACGCCGCCGCGAACGCGACCGTTTCACGCTCAGAGTCGGGCAGCAATGACGGCGGCGACCCCAATGCGTCCCACAGCGACACGGGCGGCTCATCTCTTGCCGCGAGGCGCAGCGCGAACAGCGCCTCGTCGCTGAGATTGAACAGCGGCGAACGCAGCGCCGTCGCCAACGCCAGTTCATCGGCGGGATTGACCAGCGCGCGCAGTAAATTCAGGATATCCCACACTTCTTGGCGATCATAGAAGCCGCGCCCCGCAACGGTGACATACGGCAGTCCTGCCGCCTTGAATGCTTCTTCGTACAGCGTCACGTTCGTCATGCGCCGGAACAGCACCGCGAAATCGCCATACTGGATCGGGCGATATGCGCGCCCGGCTTTGTCGTAGATCGGGCGCGCTTCAGCGATGCGCGCCCCAATCCACGCAGCGATGCGCGCAGCTTCGCGGCGACGATGATTGGCGGCGCGTTCGTCGTCGGTGCCGTCACCCCTGTGGGGATGCACCCCAAGATCGAGATACACATGCGGCGGCTCGCCCGTTGTGGGACGAAACGCCGTCATACGGTCGCCGTATTCGACTTGATACAGTGCATCGGGCGTTGCGCGCACGAGCAGTTGTCCAAACAGTTCGTTGAACAGGTCGATCAGGTGTTTGTGCGTCCGGTATGACTCGCTCAACGCCACGATATCGCCGTTCGCCGCCGTCACCGTCGCGCGCGCCGCCTCGAACACGGTTACATCCGCGCCGCGAAAGGCGTAGATGCTCTGCTTTGGATCGCCCACGACGAACAGTCCGCGCGCATCGTCGGGCAAGAGCGCGCGGACGATATCCCACTGGGCGCGATTGGTGTCCTGAAATTCATCGACCAACAGATGTTTGAACTCGGTGCGATAGCGCGCGCGCACAGCGGCGTTTTCGGTCAGCAGGGCGCGCGTTCCCTGTTCGAGATCGTCGAAATCGAGCGCGGCGCGCGCGCTTTTCATGGCGGCATAGGCATCGCGGACGCGATCCAGCGCGCGCGCCCACAGCGGGAGCAGTTCGGCGGCGCGCGCGTCGTTGGGGCTGTCGGGCGGCTCAAGTTCGATCAAGGCTTCGCGCAAGCGGCGAATGAGATCGCGGATCGCGTTGATGCGATCTTTGCCCCAATTTTTCTGATTGCCTTTATTCAGCGGCAGCTTCGACAGGGGGTACAGCGCGCGCCAATAGCCCATGATCTGCGCCGGATCGAGCGTTTGGATGGCGCCGATGTGCGCCATTTGCGCTGTGATCAACGCCGCGAACGCATCATCAGCCGGGAGCGGCTGTGCGAAAAACAGGCTGTCAATTTCAGCGTTGATGCCCGCATCGATCAACGGACGCAGCAGCGGCGTGGCGTCCGCCTCCCATAATGCCAGCCAATGCGCCATCAAATCATCCGGCAGTTGCAGCGGCGCGCCCGTGATGCCGTCTAACAATGCCGCGCGCGTGCGCTGGTCGCCATATTCCGCGAACAATGCCAGCGCCGGATCGTGTTCGCGCTGCATCGCTTTTAGCGCGGCGTCGAGCGCGTCCGCTTGCAGCAGCCGCGCGTCGTCGTCTTCGAGCGTTTCAAAATCGGGATCGACGCGCGCTTCGGCGGCGTTGGCGCGGAGAATGCCCCCGCAGAGCGCGTGGATCGTCTCGATGCGCGCGCTGTCGATGGCTGCCAAGCGTCGTTCCCACAGCGCGCGCTCGGTGGCGTTCGCGTCGGTCGCGCGGGCAATCACGCCGTCGCGGGCGCGGTTGCGCATCTCGCGCGCCGCCTTGTTGGTGAACGTAATAGCGACCACTTGGCTGACTTCGTGCGTCGCCAACAGCGCCAGATAGCGTTCGACCAAGACGAACGTCTTGCCCGATCCCGCGCCCGCCACGACTGCCACCGGACGATCATGCGTCTGAATCGCCGTCTTTTGGGCGTCACTCCATGTTGGCATCGTGTCCCTCGTTCGCGTCGTTCGCGGTTGGACGGGCGCGTCGTTCGCGCACGGCGATCCGGCAGAGTTGGGCGTAATCGCAGTGTTTGGCGCACTGACCATCCTCGCGCCCGTTCGGTTCGGCGGCGAAATCGCCACGCGCCGCCGCGCTGACCATGCGCGTCAGCCGCCGTCGCGCGCCCTCAAGCGCCTCGTTCGACTCGGTATTGTCGGCAATCTCCCCGCTGAAATCTCGACTGCCAATGTGCCAGAACGCGCCGCCGACCGCGTTCAAGCCCAACGCGCGCGCCGCCAGCCAGTAGACCGCCATCTGCACGTTGCGCCCGCGCGCCGTCAGTTTGAGCGGGATTTTGGTCGTCCCAGTCTTGTAATCGAGGATGAAGTGCTGCCCGTTCGCCGTGTCGATCCGGTCGATCACGCCGCGTACTTGCAGCGTTCCATCGCCAAAAGTGCCATTGGCATCGATGATCGGTATCATGACGTTAAATGCGCGCTCGACGCTTTCGACGCGGCGTTGCGCGCCCAACGCGGACGCGGACGGTGTTGTAGTCGTCGTGAAATCGGCTTGGATCAGCGCGCGAATTTGCCGCACGATCACGGTGCGCTCATTAGCCCATGTGGGCGTGGGGCGAAATCCGTGTCGGAGGGGTGCGACCGCGAGGATGGGCGGCGCTTCGGCGTCCAAAATCGCCAGCGCGGTATCGAGATTGTCCGCCGTCAGCGTCACGCCGTCAGCCGCCAGGCGCGCGTAAACCGTTTCGAGGATTTCGTGAAAAACGCTCCCACGCTGCAAAACGTCCATGCCCGCGTCGGGCTGACGCTGCTCCTCGACATTCAGCATCCGATGGGCGAAGAAGCGAAACGCACACGTCCCCAGTTCGTTCAACTGTGACGCGCTCCACGTCCGCGCGCTGACCGCTGCCGCCGCGCGCGCGATCAAGGCTTCAGCGCGCAAGACGCCCGCATAGACAGCGAAATCGCCGTCCATGCGCGCCGCGATCCGCGCTGACTCGACTGCCGCCGCCGCGCCCACGCGCGCCCACAAATCGCCCTGATGGGTTTGCAGCCATTCTCGCAGCGGTTCGGCGTCGGGCTGCGCCATCGCGGTCAAGAGTGCATCGGCGGGTGATGCCACTTCGGCGGCGGGGACAACCGCGCCTATCGTGTAGCGCGTTGGCGCGAGTCCGTCGAACAGCCGCTTGACCGCGCTCCACAGGTGGCTTTCGTGCAAGATGCTGCCGTCGATGGTGTACGGGCGCGAGAGCGTGAGCGACTCCGCCGCGAGATTGATCAATTCGTAGAATACGCCGTCATCGTCGGCGCGTTCTTCGCGCAAGCCGACGGCAACACCCGCCGCGCGCAATGCCTTGCGTTCGCTCTCCAACAACAGGCGATCTTCCGGCGGCGCGGCGGGGAACATGCCTTCGGACACGCCCAAGATGAAAACGTGTTTGTGCGGCAGCCCGCGGGCGTCGGTGGCGCTCGTGACCAGCACGCGCCCATCGCGCGCGCCGCGCGTCCCGACCGCAGCGGACTCGACGGCGGCGCGCAGTTCCGCGATGAAGTCCGCGCGCGTTGTTTCGCGCGGCAGTTTGAGCGACGCGAACAGCGCATCCGTCTTGAGCAAGTTGCTCAGCCGCCTCTTAAGCTGACGGATCGCCGCCAAATCGCGCCCGATCAAGTGGCTCGGCGCAGCCGCATCGCGCACGCGCAGCGGCAGGTTCAGCGTGTACGCCGCTGGCACAATCGGCTCAAGTGCGACGGTTGGCAATCCCAGCGCCGCTGCGCGTCCGCCGTCGTCAGCATCCGCCGGATCGCCCGCATCGACGCCGATCACGCCTTCCAGCCACACGATGTAATGGGGCAGCGTCCCGCGTTCCGGCGGCGTCACCGCGTCGAACAGCGCCGTCAACGCGCGCTGGAGTCGCGCTGCATCGTCCGCCGTCAGTCGCGCGCTATCGGGCGCGTCGTCCTCATCGTCGGATGGCGGTGCCGCCGTCCGCGCCGCCGCCGCCAGCGCATCATCCCATTCGTCGCGCCCGCTGACGACCAGCGCGCCCACCGATTCCAGCGTATCGACTGCCGCCGCGTCCAGATCGGGGATTTGGAGATAGGGCGAACGCAGCACATCCAACAATTCGCGCTTGCGGAAATCGATGGCGTGCAAGTTCAGCGCGTCCAACAGCGCCACCAGCGCCGGATTGCGGTCAATCGGCTCACCGCGATGGAGCAGGAGCGGCACACCAACGCGGCGGGCGGCAGTTTCCAGATGGGGCGCGTAGCCTTCGTAATCGCGCAGCGCGATCAGCACATGGTCGGGATTCGCACCGCTCAACAGCAGGCGCTTGACGCGGCGCACGACGGCGGCAGCTTCGCTCGGCATGTCCGGCGCTTCGAGCAGACTGAGCGCGTCATCGGCGGGCAGCGTCGGCGCGTTCACTTCGAGCAGATGCGCGGCGAGATGGCGCAGTGTGGGCGCGCGGACGCCCGTCGATTCGGCGGACAGCGGTTCGAGAGCGATATGCTTCTCGTCGAAAATCGACTCCAAGCGTTCGCGCGCGCGCTTGAAGCGCCGCCCAATCGTCTCGGCGCGCAGATCATCGCCCGTGTCGGTCAGCGTGATCACCGTTTCGGATGCGCGCCCCGCCAACGCCGCCAACAGTTCAGCTTGCAGGACCGTGAATTGGTCGTAGCCATCCACGATCAGCAGATCGACATCGTTGGCAATCGCCGGGTCTTGCACGACCAACGCCTGTGCCAGCCAGCCTTGCCCCTCGCGGTCAACGATGTTGTGCTGGATCAGGCGCGCTTGATAGGCGGCATACAGCGCCACCACTTCACGCATTTTCGGCGCTGCGCCGAGTCGCGTTACCCCGTCGCTGAAGACCTCCGGCTTGACCAGATTTTGCTTGAGTTCATAGATGAAGTCGCCCACAACGCGGATCAACCCCGGCGTGTGCGCAATCGGCGCGAACACGGGCAGTTTCCCCGCTGCGACCTGTTCGCTCAACAGCAGCCGGATCAAGCCGTCGCGCGTCGTCTCATCGATCCCGCGCGCGGGCTGTCCAGCGCGGTCGAGTAGATGTTCATACAGCGTATAAAAGTTGAAAAATTCGACATTGAATAAAACCGGACGGTCAGCGCGCTCGATCAAGCGGCGGCGAAAGTCGATCACCTGCCGCTCGGTCGCCAACAACACCCAAATTTTTGCCAACGGCTGATCGCGCTTGAGCGCCAAGAGCCGATTTTGTACCGTTTCGGTCTTGCCCGCGCCCACCCGCGCGAGGATCAGGTGCGCCGTCATGCCGCGCCTATGTTAGAAATAATTTGAAAAGTACCAACCTCACCCCAAGACGATCTTCCCGTCTTTACAATGTGGGGATGTATAGCGCGCGCGCTCCTGCTCTTCACATGGAGCTGCGGGTGGGCGATGAGGTCAATCCGCCGACTCATCAGCCGATGTCCCCGAACAGCGCGCGCACCACCGCCTCGGATTTCGCGCGGTCGATGCGCATGTCGGTCAGATAGGTCTGTTGCAGCGTCGTCCACAAGCCGGGAAGCTGGGTTACGGGCAGTTTCGGATTGATCAGCCGCTCGATCACCGTTGCAGGCGGGCTACGCATCAGCACGACGAGTCCATACACGGGGACATCGCCGATCCCCAAGCCCGTCAAGTACGATCCCACTTTATCCATATCGATTTCGGTCTGCTTCGTCGGGCTGAACGACAGCGGCGCAAGACTGAGCGCGCCCGTCGGACTGCGCCCTTTGACGCGCACCCAGTTATCCCCCTCGTTGATCAGCGTGCCGCGCTGCCCCACAAGGCGGAACACCAGCACGCCGGGGGGACCGACCAGCGCCGCATCGATATAGCCGATTTGCAGCCGGCTGATGTTGCGAATCAGGGTGTAATCGTCGCCCAACTGCGGCTCAAGCAAGCGTCCGACGTGGAGGGCGAGATCGTTATCGGTCTTCCAAGTGAAGGCGCGCACGCCCAACGCCGCACCCGCGATCAACAGCGCGAACCCGGCGAACAGCGCGAACCCGCGCACGAAGGTATAAACGCCGAAGCTTGGATCGGTCTCGGCGACCAGCGGGACGACATTGAGCAGGATGCCCACTGCCAGCGCGAAGATGCCCGCCGCCCCGACGACGAACGCCAGCGTCTTAAATTGATTAGCGCGTCGATTCAACGAGCGCGTAGGAGCGACATTGCGCATAGCGGTTAACGATTCCCTTCTTTAGGCGAGAGCGGCTTCGACAGATCGTCTTTCGGCGGCACTTTTTTGTCGAGCGGCTTGGTATCGAGCGACGTTTTGTCTGACAGGGTGGGCTTGTCCGTCAGGGTGGGCTTGTCCGTCAGGGTGGGCTTGTCCGTCACTGGCGGTTTTACGCCGTTCGTCGTGGTCGCTGCACTCGATACGCCCGCCACTGCCGACAGGCGGGCGCGCCGCTCCGTCAAGACGTGTTCTAGCAGCAGTTTCAATTCGTTGAAGCGCGGCAGCGGCTTGTAGACCAAGCGATCCGCCTGTGCCGTTGCCATCATCGTCTTTTCTTCTTGCTGAGTCAGCATGTACGCCGTGATCAACACAATCGTGATGTCTTTCAGCGCCGGACTCTTGCGCAGGCGCGCGGCGACCATTTCGCCCTGGACGGGACCCGGCAGCCGAAGATCGATGATCGCCAGTTCGGGGCGTTCGCCTTTGGCGCGTCCTTTGTCCACATCTTCGATCCACGCGACTGCTTCTTCGCCGTCTACGAACGCGACGCCGCCGACTCCCCACATTTCAAACATCGCCAACAGCACCTCATAGATGCCGGGTTCGTCCTCGACTACCATCCATGTAGACAACGAGTCTGCTCCTTGTTCCCCGCGCCAATCGCTCGTTTTGGCGCGTTTGTACCATGGGTATGCGTTTGTGCTTACGAACCTTGCGCGCAATTCTAACCGATTTCCTACAACAAGCGAACAAATCTTGTTAGATCGCGCGCGTAGTCTCGACTATACTGAATATAATAGAGGGTCACACGACCCGTGCGTAGAGGCGACATCCCGACGCCAACGCGAAAACGCCCGTTCGGAAAGCGCATCATGATTGTAACGAGTTTGCAAGTGATTTTCGACGTGAACCTGTGGAGGTCGCCGTGAGTTGGTTGATCGCAGAAGACGAAGCCGATATTCGTGTCCTGATCGCCACCATGTGTCAAGTTTGGGGACACACGACCGTCACCTATGAGAACGGTCAAAAAGTGTGGGACTGGCTGGATACATTGGAGAGCGGTCAGGGCAATGGGCTGCCGGAAATGGTATTGATGGATATTCGGATGCCGGGCAAGAAGGGCAACGAACTTGCCCAGCGAATGCGGACGATCCCCGCGCTGAAGAATACGCCGATTGTCCTCATGACGGCATTTTCGCTGAGCGATCAAGAACGCAGCGATATGATGAAACATGATGGCGTGGATTATATCTTGAGCAAGCCGCTGCCCGAATTTGAACAACTGCGCCAGACGCTGCATCGCGTCCGCGACAGCAAACAGAAAAGCGCGTAATGCGCCGCCTATGCGCCACCCGCGCCAAGGGACGATATCGTTATGACTGATGCGCCTCTCCCCCCCAATGCGCAAACCCTGAGCGGCGCGATTGTCCGCGTCAATCGGCTCGGCTTCGCGTCCGAAAAGCTGTTCAGCCGCTTGTATCGGGGCATCGGACGGCGCGCCCGTACCGAGTCCAATCCAAACGCGCCCCCTGCCTATCTGATCCAGCCCCCAGACCGCCGCGACGTGGCGACGGATACTGAACTGCGCCGTTTGCAAGGCGTCTTGGCGACCATCGATGAAGGCGTGATCATGCAGGACAACGAAGGGCGCGTCGTGCTGATCAACGCTGCCGCCCGGGCGTTGTTGGGCAGCATCAAGACGTTTTGGAGCAGCGAACTGGGCACCTTGTTCGCCAACTTCCGCGATCAGGTCACGACCGAACCCGGCATCGCCCCCCTCAGCGAACCGACGCGCGTGCAAATCAACCATCGGATCATCGGCGCGCGTTTGGGCGCGGTAGCGGACGATGACGGCGACCGCTTGGGGACGATCATCGTCCTGCGCGATATCACCAGCGACGTATTGACCGAACGCCTCAAAGATCAGTTCGTCGCCGCGATCACCCACGAACTGCGCACGCCGATGGCGGTCATCAAAGGCGCAAGCGAAGTGCTGATGGCACAAGCGCAGGGGGGCAAGCCAACCAATATGCGGATGCTGCAAACGTTGAGCCGCAACGTCGATGTGCTGGATCGGATGATTGTCGAACTACTCGACATCTCCGAATTGAACGATGCACATTTCGTCGTCCAAAAAGAGGGGCTGACCATCGAAGAACTGCTGTGGAGTGTGGTCAACGGGATGCAGTCGGAGCTTAAGCGCGCCGGACTCGATGTAAGCGTCATGCTGCGCGATACGTCTGTATTGCATCTGTTGGGCGATGATCAACGCTTGTCTTGGGCGCTCGGACACCTGTTGCAGAACGCCGCACGCTACACCGAGTCGGGCGGACACATCGTCCTCACGGCATTTTTGGGCAGCGACCGACGCGGTGCGCGTTACGGCATGATTCAGGTGTCGGATACGGGTGTCGGCATCTCGGAGCGCGACCTGCCACACGTCTTTGAGCGTTTCTATCGCGGCGAGGCGCGCACGCCGTCCGGCAAGCTGCTCGATCCGCGCGGCTTGGGGCAGGGCTTGTTCATCGCGCGGCGCGTGACCGAGGCGCACGGCGGCTATCTCAGCGTCTATTCGACGCCCGGACAAGGCAGCGTGTTTACGATGGCGCTGCCCGTCGTTTAAGTGCAGGGAAAAGGACTGAGTAAAGGCAGCGCGTTTGTTCTCAGCGGATATCGGTCGATACGTTTAAAAACATTTCAATGCAGAGGGAGCAGAGAAAAGAAGGCGGACTCTCTCTCTTTCTCTCTGCGTTGAAATGCTTTTCCTAATCAACCTGCGTTTTGGATCGCTTCACCTCACCCCCCAACCCCTCAGCCACAGCGTGGAGAGGGGGTTGGGGGGTGAGGTGAACAGTTTAGAGCCTATATCAGATCATGGTTGGAGCAAATGGCACGCTACGTCTATCACTGCTCGGAATATACCTCGACTTTTGATGCGCGCCGCCCGATGGCGC
>Ga0163144_10008233_pt1 | contig 22581 bp, 15 predicted proteins | sample OliLak19BULKMAT1_FD_123175 | JGI IMG/M metagenome (GOLD analysis project Ga0163144, IMG submission 123175) | Freshwater microbial mat bacterial communities from Lake Vanda, McMurdo Dry Valleys, Antarctica - Oligotrophic Lake LV.19.BULKMAT1 | ecosystem: Environmental > Aquatic > Freshwater >...
GAAAGCGAGCAGCCGATCCAGAACGTCATCCGCGACTGGGAACTGCCGTTCTTCGGCACCGTTGCCGACGGCAGCGACGCTTCACAGCTGACCAACATCACAGCGCCCGAAGGCTGGATTTTCTCGATCGAGGAAATCGGCGTCGCCAATGAGTTGACCGGTTGGGAAGGCGTGGCTGAATGGCAGGCCGATGGCGACCCGTGGAAAACCTTCTTCGACGGTCTGTTCGAAGGCGTCGCCAATAACCCCTACAACGACGTCACCCACGTGTTGCACTTCTACACCGGTGGCTGCGAGGGCGGCTTCGAAGGCGGCCTGTTCTGCTTTGCGCAGAACCCGATTTTTGAAGGCCAGTCGCTCGACGGCTTCAGCTTCGAGTCCCCGTTCGGCACCTTCAATGCGCCTTACCAGGCCTCCTGGCTCGAACTGCCGGTGCGCACGGGCGATCCGGACTTCCCGCTTGCAGGCGCCACCAATCCGACGATCGAAGCGGCCTGCGCGGCCACCTCGAACAACTGCGGCCGCGGCAATGCCATTCCCGAGCCGGGCAGCCTCGCGCTGCTGGGCCTCGGCCTCGGTGCGCTGGCCCAGAGCCGTCGCAACCGGAAAGCCAAGGCTTCCTGAGTCAACAACGACAACGACGACCAGGCTTACGGGGTGGCTGGTCCACCCCGTTTTTATTTCCGGGCCGCTGATTTCCCCGCTGCGTTCATCCGCTGAGCGCGCGCCGCGACTGTGCTAACGTCGCTCGCACCATGTGCCTCTCCCCTTGACTTCCGCATGAGCGCCGAGCCTGTGTCCGCGCGGTACGCGGCCGCGCTTGCCGCATCGCTGCAACGTCCGCTGCCGCTGATCGGCCACTGGTCGCTGTGGCGGCTCTGCGCGGTGCGCGGGGCCGGCTTTCCGATCGCACTGCTCGACAATTTCGTTGTACCGGCACTGTCGCAAGCCATTGCAGGCGTGCTCGCTGCCGAAGACGAACGCGCCCGCGCGCGCAGTGCCCTGTGGGCGTGGTGTCGGGCCCACCTCGAGCTTGACGCCGGGGATCCTGCCCGCCTGCGTCACCGTGCCCTGCGCGCCGTGCAGCGCAGCCGACCGGTTGCCCTGGCTGTGGGCGATCCGGCAGGCGCCGAACTTGCAGCCGCCTATCATCGCGCCCTCGAGGCCGTCGGCGTGGCCGAGCAGGCCTATTCCCTGGCCTTCACAGCCGGTGATCTCGAGATGTCCGTCGCCGCCCGCGCGTTTGCCGCGCGCCCCGACTTTCGCGCCGCTGTCGCGTGGCAGAACGCGCAGGCGCTGACCCTGCTCGAGCAGCATTACGCCAGCGTGCCCGTGCCCGGTGTGGCTGGGCCTGAGCGCAAATACCGCCGGCTCGTGGCCAGCTATGCGCAGCGCTATTGCGCGAAGAACGAACAGATCGGTTTCTTCGGCCCGATGGGTTGGGCGACTGTCGACGGCGAACGCGCAGTCCTGGTGGCGGGTGACGAGGTCGTGCAAGCGGTGCAGCCGTACTACGAATATTGGGCGCTCGCCGCGATCGCGGAGCAGGCCGCGCGCCAAGACGCGCCGGCCCTGAGGCCGCGTCTGTCAGCGTCCGTGCGCGTCGACGACACTGGCCTCGCACTGCCCGATGCGGTGCTGCCACTGGACCCCGTGCAGCGCGAATTTCTCGGTGCGCTCGACGGCAGCGTCAGCGCGCAGGCGCTGGCCGCGCGTTTTGCCGGCCGCGCGGACACCGGGCTTGCCGAGCCGGCGGCCGTCTATGCGCTGCTCGCGCAACTCGCGGCCAATCACATCGTCGACCTGCAGTTGCCGCTGCCGGTGACCGTCCACGCAGCGCGCGCGCTCGAGGCTGAAATGGCGCGGCTGCCGGGCGCCGCTGCCGCGCTCGCGCAATGGCATGGCCTCGAGCAGCAGCGCGCGGCGCTGGCCACAGCAAGGCCTGACGAGGTGCCGGCACGGATAGCGAGCTTCGAGTCCGCGTTCTCTGCGCTGGCCGGCACCTCGGCCCGCCGCCTGGGCGGCAGCAACTACGCAGGCCGCACGCCGCTGTATCCGGATGCTGTGCGCGATATTGAACTCACGCTGCCCGAACCTGTGTTCAACGAACTCGCACCGGCGCTCGTGCCGGTGCTCGACAGTGCACAGTGGTTCTCGCAGCAGCTCCTGGATCAGTTCCATGCCTACGTCGTTGCCAGCTGGCGCGATCGGCGCGATGGCGCAGACATACCGCTGTCCACGCTGTGGAGCGCCCTGCAAGAGGACACCGATACGGTGCTGGCGATTGGCGACGATGTCGTCGACCAGCTGCAGGAGAAATGGCGCTCGGTGCTCAACATCGATGACGGTGCGCGTGAGCAGGTGTTTGACCCGGTGCAGGTTGCGACGCGGGCCGCTGAGGCCTTTGCGCTGACGGTCCCGTTGTGGAGCGGCGCCCGCTTCCAGTCACCGGATTTGATGTTTGCCGCCGCCGACATCGACGCCTTCGCGCGTGGCGACTGGCTGGCTGTGCTGGGCGAAATCCACCCCTGCACCAACCTCATGATGCAGACGGTGTCGGGCAAGCTGTGTCCGTGCCGTCACGCAGCGCTGGCCGCGACGGCGCGCGTGCAGTGGGAACCAGAACTCGTGCCGGTGATCGCCCGCGATGCGCGTGGCCATCGCACCAGCTACAGCCTCGAGCTCGAGCACGACATCAGCATCGAGCACGGTAACAGTCGCGCCTCGCGCGGCCCCGGGCAGGTGTTGCGTCTGGCCGATTTGCGGGTCGTCGACCGTGGGCAGGGACCGCAGGTGGTGACGATCGATGGCCAGCGTCAGTGGCCGCTGGTGCAGTTCCTGGGCCCGCAGCTGCGGTCGATCGGCATCAGCCGCTTCAAGCCCCTGCACGTTGCCGCCCATCTGCCCCGACTGCGCATCGGGCGGCTCATCCTGCAACGGGAGTCATGGCGGATGCGGGCGAGCAACCTGGCGTTCACCCGCCTGCACGACCGCGCGCAGCGCCTGCTCGAACTGCGGCGCTGGGCCAGGCAATTGGGCCTGCCGCGCTACTGCTTCTATCGCCTCACTGGCGAGCTGAAACCGTACTTTCTGGATCTGGAATCCCTGGTGTTCTGCGATCTGTTCGCCGATGGCGTGCGCAAGGCGCCCGCCGATGCAGCCCTCAGCCTCAGTGAGATGCTGCCAGCGCCGTCACAGAGCTGGCTCACCGATGGTCGCGGGCGCCGTTATACCGCCGAGCTGCGCATGGCGGCGCACACGCACACATGATCGGGACTACACCTGTGATGCGGCCACGCTCGGCGCTGCCGGGCGTGCTGTGGCCAGCGGTGATGAGTGGCGAGGCCGCGGTGGTGTTCGCGCTGCTGGCGCAGCTTCAGCAGGCCGAGTGGCTCAGCGCGGCAACCTTGCGCGATTTGCAGCAGCGTCAACTGGCTGCGCTGTTCGCGCATGCAAAGCACACCGTGCCGCACTACCGTGCAACCCTGCATGAATCGAAAGCTGACGACTGGTCGTCATTGCCGGTGCTCGAGCGCACGGATCTGCAGCGCGCGGGGCCGGCCTTGCGCAGCCACGCGACCCCCCAGGCCCACGGACGCTGGCAACTGATCAAGTCATCCGGCGCCACCGGCAAACCGGTCGAAGTCGAGAAGACCGCCTATTCCGGCGTGCTGATGAAAGCCCAGATGCTACGTGAACATCAATGGCATCGGCGGGATTTCTCGCGCAAGCTCGCTGCGATACGCGTCGCGAAAGGGCAGGTGGGGGCACAGCGTCTGCCCGGACTCGAAGCGCCCGGCTGGGGCGCGGAGACGGCGCTACTCGACATGCAGGGCAGCGCGGCCTTGCTCGACCTGTCGGTGCCGCTGGGTGACCAGTGTGCCTGGCTTGCGCAGCAGTCACCGGCCTACCTGCTGACTTATCCATCGAACCTCAAGGCACTGCTCGGCCATGGACTTGCGCCGTGGCCGGGGCTCGAGCACGTGAAGACGCTCGGCGAGATGGTCGACGCGGAACTCCGGCTGCGCTGTGCAAGTCAGCTCGGCGTGCCGCTCATCGATGAATACAGCGCGCAGGAAATCGGGTCGATTGCGATTCAGTGTCCCACCCATGCGCACTATCACGTACAGGCCGAAGGCGTATACGCCGAGGTCCTGCGCGATGATGGCAAGGCCTGCGCGCCCGGCGAAGTGGGACGCGTCGTCCTGACACCGCTGCATGAGTTCCGCACGCCGTTGCTGCGCTACGCCATTGGCGACTATGCCGAAGTGGGCGCCGGCTGTGACTGCGGCCGCGGCCTGCCGGTGCTGACCCGCATCATGGGCCGCGTGCGCAACATGATCATACTGCCGGACGGTGGCCATCGCTGGCCGTTGCCCGGTGACGGGCGCTATCGCGACATCGCCCCGATCCAGCAGTACCAGTTCGTGCAGAAGACGCGTGAACGCTTCGAAGCGCGACTCGTCATCGAGCGCGATCTGACGGTCGATGAAGAACGGGCCCTCGTCGCCTGGATCCGCGAGCGGCTTGGCCATCCGTTCCAGATTGACTGCCGACGCGTGCCGGAGATTGCGCGCCATGCGAGCGGCAAGTACGAAGACTTCGTGTGCGAAATTGAACCCGCTTGAACGCGACAGGCCGGCGAGCAAGGTCGCGCGTCGACCAGCCTGAGGCCGTGCACTGACGCATCCTGCTCAATAGGCGAACGCGTAGGGCGCCAGCGTGAGCGTGCCACTGTCCGCCAGCTGTTCAGCCGCTTTTTCGAGCCAGGCTTGCATCCTGAAATTGATGCGGACTTCGCAGTCCTGCTGCACGCACGCGTGGAAATCGAGCGCGTCGGCGATGGTGCGTGCCGCGTCTGCCGCCTCGCCCCGGGCGGCGAGCAAATCCGCGAGCAGCATGGCGCTGTTCAGGGATTCCACCGGAAAGCGTGCGGACTGCGCGCTCGCGGCAGTGCGCAGCCAGGCCATTGCCTGGCCGTGCAGGCGCTGCTGGTACAGCGTGTAGCCCAGGAACCAGTGGTAGCGATACCAGTGTGGATCGCGCGCGATGGCGCAGGTCATTCGCGCGGTATAGAACGCCAGTTTCCAGGCATCTTTCGCCGGATCGGGCAGATGGCGCACGATACGCTCGCCCAGCCACGCTGCATCGAGTCCGCGTGCCCGCAAATCGACCTGCACGTTTTCATGTGCGCAGCCGCTGCTTCGCAGGCCGTGCCGATACAGGCAGAGCTTGTAATCCTCGATGACAGCGTTACCGCGGACGGTATGCCACGGAAAGAAATAGCCGCCCAGGGCTGGATTGTCGGGCATTGCAAGCAGCGCTTTGAGATCGCTGCGCGCGATACGCTCGTCGGCATCGAGGCTCAGGATCCACGGCGCCTTGAGCGCCGCGTGCGCCTGATTGCGCGCCGGCGCTTTGCTGTTGCAGTTGTCACCGTCAAGCGCGCCGCGCAACACCACAATGCCGTAGCGCGCGGCCAGCAGGGCAGGGGTGTCGTCCGTCGAACCGGTATCGACGATGACGATGTCCGCCAGCAGGTCGACAATCGGATCAAGACAGTCGGTAATGCGCCCGACTTCGTCCCTGACGATCATGCACAAACCGATTTCCATATCAGAGTCCGACGCACGCGGGATGACAACGGGCCATGCTCAGGGGGGCGCAGGAAGCATGCAATCGCCCGTTTGAAAACATTTGCAAGACGGCGCCCGGCGCCCCGGGCAGGATCAGGCCGCGGCGCGCTGCATCTCCAAGGCATTGCGCACGGCATCGAACTCGAACTCGAGCACGTCGAGCTTCAGCATGGAGCTTTCGAGCTTGCCGAGTCCGCCCATCGTTTCGAGTTCCTTGCAAAGTTCACTGAGCTTGGCGGCGCCGAGGTTTGCGCTGCTTGATTTCAGGCTGTGCGCCGCACGCTGCAGCCGCCGCGCATCGCGGGATTCGATCGCGGTGCGAATCTCGCCGATCAGTTTCGGCGCGGCGTCGAGATAGATGGTGATCACGCGCAGCAGGACCGGCGGCGCGCCGTCACGCTGCAGCGCCCGGATGCGTGCAATCGCCGACTGATCCAGCACGGCGGCATGGCCCTGGGCCAGCCTGGTCACCGGGCGGGGAGGCGGCGCATGGTCGCCGCTGCTGCGCACAGGCTGCGTGCTGGAGATGGGCAGCCAGCGCGCCAGTACCAGCGCGAGCTGCTTCTGGGTAAAGGGCTTGGCGAGATAGTCGTCCATCCGCGCGGCAAGGCAGCGTTCCCGATCACCCTCGAGCGCACTGGCCGTGAGCGCAATGATAGGGATGCGTTTGTCGCCTTCCCGCCGCTCGAAGTCGCGAATCGCGGCGGTGGCTTCCAGGCCGTCGACCTCCGGCATCTGTATGTCCATTAGGATCAGGTCGAACGGATCGTTGATCTTGTCCAGCGGAGAATCGATGACGACATCGATCGCGCCCTGTCCATTGTCAACGACGTCCACCCGGCAGCCGAGGTTTTCGAGCAACGTGCGCGCCAGTTCCTGATTCACCGGATTATCTTCCGCCACGAGCACACGGCCGTTGAACCGCGGCAGCTCGTCACCCAGTCCGGCGTCGGCCAGTTCGTCGAGCGTGCAGCTCAGCGGACGCGTCATGTCTAGCGCATCCGCCAGCGCGTCGTAGAGTTCGATCTGGCGCACGGGTTTGGTCAGGAAAGCGGTGATGCCGGCGTCGAGCCACTGGCCCGTTTCTTCGAAGCAGCCGACGGTGCTCAACATCACGAGCTTGATGTGGGGCACTTTGGGGTTACGCTTCAGTGTCACTGCGAATTGCAGGCTTTCACCGGCAATGTTCTTATCGAGCAGCATGACTTCATAGGGCTCGTGCGCTGCGGCAGCAAGCTCGAGTTCGGCCATCGCTGACTGCGCGGTGTTGACGCTCGTACAACGTGCCTTCCACGCCTGCAGCTGGTTGGCGATGGCGTCGCGGCTGGTCTTGTTTTCTTCAGCGATCAGGATCCGACGGCCCAGCAGCAGCCGATTGCTGACCCGCTTGCGGCCGAGCGCTACCGGGTCTTCAGTCGTCAGGGTACACGTGAACCAGAACGTGGCGCCCTTGCCCGGCCGGCTGTCGACGCCGATGTCGCCGCCCATCATGCGTGTCAGCTGGCGCGAAATCGCCAGGCCCAGGCCAGTGCCGCCGAACTGTCGGGTCGTTGAACTGTCGGCCTGAGAGAACGAATCGAAGATGGTGGCCTGGTGCTCGGGCTTGATGCCGATGCCGGTGTCGCGCACTTCGAAGCGCAGCGTCGACTTCTCGCCTTCGCCCGGCAAGACGACAACCTTGACCCCGACTTCTCCGCGCTGGGTGAACTTCAGCGCATTGCCAATCAGGTTCGTCAGCACCTGCCGCAGCCGGCCAGGGTCGCCGCGGTAGATGGCGTGCGCGTTCGGTGGGAAAACACACACGAAATCGACTTCGGCACGGTGCGCGCGCTCAGCGAACATCACCCCGAGATCCTCGATCAGCTGGCGCAGATCGAACACCATCGACTGCAGCTCAAGCTTGCCGGCTTCAATCTTGGAGAAATCGAGGATGTCATTGATGATCGACAGCAATGCTTCACCTGAACGGTGAATCGTGCGCGCAAAATGCCGTTGCTTGCGATTCATCTCGGTGTTCAGGAGCAGCTCCGTCATGCCCAGCACACCGTTCATGGGCGTGCGAATTTCATGGCTCATGTTGGCCAGGAATTCTGCTTTGGCGGCGGCGGCCTGTTCGGCCTGGAGCTTGGCGGCCATCAGCTTCGTCTCGACGGCCTTCTGTTGCGCTATCTGTTCGGCAAGCCGGCGGTTCAGCTGGTCGCTGAGCTGTTTGGTCTCGGCGGACTCCATCAACAGCTGTTCGTTGGCGAACTGATTGTGGAATGAGCGCTCGTGGCTGCGATTGGTGAGCCGCGCCAGGTACATCAGGAACACGAGGTAGGCGATAGTGCCGGCGGCAACGGCGAAGCCGAGGAGGTTTCCGCGCGAGCTATAGGCCGGCACCGCCGGCAGCAGCACCAGGCTGAGCACCAGCCAGGTCGGTCGCAGGGCCAGTGAATAGCCCGGCACGCAGCTGGCCGATGCAGCCACCAGCAGCAACATGGTGAACAGCTGCAATTCGGCGCTCGAGAACTGCGGGATGAACGCGGCGGCCGTGCCCCAGAACGCCCCCATCAAGACATAGATACGCGCAAAGCTGTGGTAATCGCGGCGATAGGTGTCCGCGTCGGTTTGAGCGCAAGTCCAGCGCGAGAGCTGCACGAGCTGGGCGCACGACAGCAGCAGCATCGCGCTGACCCAGATCACTTGGGCAAACCGGGGCAGCTCTCCCTCCATGCTGACGCCGAAAACAATCGCGGCGAATGCACTGCCGAGCGCACCTGCGCGTCCGGACTCCGCAAGATGTTGAATCGTCGCCGAACGCCATTTGTTCTGAAACTCGGCGCGCAGCGTGGTGCTGCCCACCAGCGCGCTTGCGCCGGTTTCTCGCACCAGGGTCTGCAGGGTGCGCCAGCGAATCATGCGTGCATCAGACCGGGCGGGAGATGGGCTGCATCAGCTGACAATGGTCAACCGCTGGGCACTTCGCGCCCGCACCCAAGCGAGGAAGTCTGCCGCGGGCAGGGGTTTGCTGAACAGGTAGCCCTGGACTTCATCGCAGCGGTGGGCACGCAGGAATTCGAGCTGGTGATCGAGTTCGACGCCCTCGGCGACGACCCCCAGGCGCAGGCTGTGCGCCATGGCGATCACCGCCTCGACGATGGCCGCGTCATCCGAGTCATCGCGCAATTCGCGGATGAAAGACTGATCAATTTTCAACACATCGAGCGGCAGGCGCTTCAGATAATTCAGTGACGAGTATCCGGTGCCAAAGCCGTCTACGGCGAGACTGATACCAAGGTCGCGCAGGCTGCGCAGCATGATCAGGGCGGCGCCGGCGTCCTTCATCAGCAGGCCTTCGGTCAGTTCGATTTGCAGCTGGCTCGCATCGACGTGCGATTCCTGAAGGATCCGCGCAATCATGGACGGCAGGTTGCGTTCGCGGAACTGGGCGGCCGAGAGATTGACTGCGCAACACAGGTGACCGAGGCCGCGCTTGCGCCATTCGGCGACCTGTTGACAGGCCTGGCCCAGGATCCATTCACCGAGCGGGAGTATCAGGCCGGATTCTTCGGCGATCGGGATGAACTCCGCCGGTGCGATGCGGCCGAGCGTCGGATGCTGCCAGCGCACGAGCGCTTCCATGCCGACGAGCTCGCCGGTCGCCACCCGTAGCTTCGGTTGATAATGCAGCGACAGCTGGTTGGTGCCGAGGGCCGCACGCAGATTGGTCTCCATGGTCAGGCGCGCCTGCGCGCGCGCATTCAGCTGTGGATTATAGAACTCTGCGCAGTCGCGGCCTTTGCGCTTCGCGTGCGCAAGCGCGAGCTCGGCATGACGCAACAGGGTTTCGGTCGTGCCACCATCGGAGGGGTAGATCGCCATGCCGATGCTGCACGTGATGAAGAATTCCTGATCAACGACGGTGAACGGCTGTTGCAGGGATTCCCGTATGCGCTGGGTCACGAGTTCAACATCAGCCGCCGCGACGATGCCGGGTAGCAGGATGCAGTATTCATCACCGCCGCTGCGGGCCACCAGATCCTGGGCCAGCGGCGCGCGCGGGTTAGAGCGCGGCCGGTCTTCGCTGGCGCGCACGCAGCCGCAGAGGCGACGCCCGATAGCGCTCAGCAGCTCGTTGCCGATCTCGTGGCCAAAGTGGTCGTTGACGCGATGGAAGTGATCGAGGTCGATGCACAGCGCGGCCACCCCGTCGCCCGTGAGATCGGCTTCCCGCACGAGTTCACCGAGCTGCTTCTCGATCATCACCCGGTTCGGCAGTCCGGTGATGCGGTCGTAGAACGCGAGGTGATGAATCTTCTGTTCAGCGCGACGCCGTTGCGTGATGTCCTGGAACGTGCCGACGATGCGAAAAGTCTCGTCCTGCTGCTCGAGGACGGCGTACTGCAGGATGGTGCGGGTCTCCCCGTCGGCGCCGGTGAGGCGGAATTCGAGCGGGTCTTCGCTGATGCTGCCATTGATGATGGTCAGCGCGTGGGTCAGTGCGTCGTGCTTGTCCGCGTCGACATGGACCAGCAGTTCGCTCAGGCTTGTGATCCAGCGGTCCTCACCCAGTCCCAGCACGCTGTGAGTCTGCAGGTTCCAGATCAGGAAGCCGTGGTCCGGGATGTACGCAAAGTGGCCCAGATGGGCGAGACGCTGGGCGCTGGCGAGGAGCGCCTCGCTCTGGCGCAGTTCGTCGCCCATCGCCTTCGCCCGCAGCATATAGCGCAGGCGGAATTCGAGCAGCGTGAAGTTCAGCGGTTTGGTGACGAAATCCGTCGCGCCAACCTGATACGCGTGCTGGATCGATGTCACGTCGTCGAGGCCGGTCATCATCAGCACCGGCACATGCTGGCCATGCGGTCGGACGCGCAGGCGTGAGCAGGCCGTGAAGCCGTCCATCCCGGGCATGATGACGTCGAGCATCACCAGATCGGGGCGTTCCAACTCCAGTAGCCGCAGCCCGTCTTCGGCATTATCAGCCTCGACCACCCTAAAGCCGTTGTTGGACAGTGCTTCACAGGCCAGCAGGCGTACCAGCGGGTCATCGTCGATGATCAGTACGAGGGGTGATGCGAGTTCCGGCATAAATGGGGTGCGCGAATTAACCGTTGATCCGGTCAAGGTAGCGGCACGGGTCAGGAAAACTTGCAGGCCCCGGGGCAACAAGCTTCGGGCCGGGAACGGGACCCGCGAAAGCGTGCGCGAGTCGACATTTCGGTGCGGCAGGCGTCAGACGGATGACCCGTCGGCGCGCCAGGCGTCAAACCCGCAACGTCAGCGGACGGTGGCGGCGGTGACGCCCCGATGAAAGTGGGTGAGGGCGGGTTCGTTGCGGCCGAAGACGATGTGGGACTGCGCGCCCGAGCCGAAGCTGATCTGGATGCCCTCGCCGAGCGGGAAGTCCTCGTTCTCGACGACGTGCAGCACCAGTTCGAGGTTGCGGTCCCAGTGGCGACGGGCCTTGTCGGTGTCGGCCGGAGCCGGCGAGTAGAGCGTCAGCTGCAGCAGCGAGGCGGCGGGATCCTCGCCATCCGGAAAAATCTGCCACAGCTCGACCTGCTCGCCCTGCCATACCAGCACGCAGTTCGGGAACAGCACATAGATAATCACCAGGTGTGGCAGCACCTGCCAGTCTGTCTGGGCCTGCTCGCGCAGGCTGGCGATACTCCGGCGCGGCGAGATCAGCCTGAAATGCTCGTTGTAGGTGTCAAAGGCCGCGAGATTCTGATGAAAGATGGAGCAGATCGAGTCCTTGTGCAGCACGCAGAAGTGATAGGACTCGAGGAACGTGTCGAGCGCGAGCTTCCAGTTCATCCGCCGCTTCAGCACGCGCGTTGCATAAGGGTGGAAGCGGCCCAGGTCGAAGCCGGCGAGTTCGGCATCGAGCGCGCCGAGCGAACCGGCCAGATCCAGCGACCGGCCCGGCGTCGGGTGCAGCCACAGCAGCCCGTTGCGCTCCTCGGCCGCGAGTTCGCGCAGGCCGTGGCTCGCGCGCTCGACACCGGGAAACGCGGTGTCTTCCGGACGGCTGACGAGGCTGCCGTCGAGGCCATAGGTCCACGCGTGATAGGGGCAGGCGAAGCCGCGCGCACTGCCGCAGCCTTCGGCGACCCGCGCGCCGCGATGCCGGCATACATTCAGCAGTGCCCTGAACCGGCCCGTCGCGTCGCGGGTCAGCAGCAACGGCAGGCCGGCGACATCCAGTACGCGGTAGCTGCTGGCCGTCGGCAGATCGCCGCTGAGGCCCACGCATAGCGGTTGACTGCGAAACAGGTGCTGGCGCTCGAGCGCCGCGTGCGCGGGACTCGTGTACTCGCTGACCGGCTGATGGTAAACGTCGTCGCCAAGCTGCAGGCTGCCCTCATCGATGTAGCGCAGCAGACGGGCGCCGATCGCGGTTTGTTCGGTATGTTGCATCAGCCGAGTGTGTCCCAGCCGCCGGGGGCTTTCAAGCCGGCGGCCGGAGTTTGGTGCGCCGGATCAGAACGTCGCGGCCAGCCGGATGGCCGCGGCGACCGCCACATCCCGGCCCGCCCGGTCCATCTCAGGGCCGTACAGCGTCTTCTCGACAAAGAGCGCGCTGACCTCGGTAATGCCGGTGAAGCGGAACCAGAGGTCCATGTAACCGGCCTGCAGATCCCAACTCGCGGCCGGCGTCTGCGAGTCAGGGCCGAACTCCGCGCCACGTGCATAGATGGCCAACGCCTTCTTGCCGCCGAGCAGCCCGTTGAGGCCGCGTTCGTCAAAGGTGAACAGCAGGTCCTTCTGCGACACGACGTCGACGTAGTGCTTCAGCTTGTATGGAATGCCGAAATTCCACATAGGTAGCGAAAACACGAGTTTGTCCGCCTCCCGTAGCGGGCGCGCAAGCTCGCTGATGCGCGCCCAGATCGCCGCCTGCTCTGGCGTGCGTTCGACTCCGTTCAACGCCGCGTACTTCGCGTCGAGTGCAAGCCCATTGAACTCGGGCATCTCCAGCTGCCACACGTCGACGGTCTCGACCGAGTCCGCCGGATGTGCCGCGCAGTATGCGGTGAGAAACGCCTGCGCGATTTCAATCGACGCCGAACGCTGTTTGCGGGGAGACGCTTCGACATACAGCAAGTTGGCCATGCGGATATCCTTATCTATTGCGATAAAAAGTCTGACGTTGTTGAGCGGTCTATGGAGCCCCAGGTTTGGTCCTCAGCGCGCTGGCTCACGCTCGTCTGGCGCACCGTGGAAGACGGGCTGCGCCCACGGCCACGGACAACACGGGGCACAAAACCGGGCATGACCGGGAAATTGGCGCTGGCATTCGGCCTGTCCCGCAGCTGCGGGGAGGGGGGCGCGTGCCCTGGATGCCCTTGCTGAAACGCTCCGAACACGCTCGTCAATCAAGTGTTGTCCGTGGTCTGCGGCGGAGCCGGACTCGCTGCAGCCCACGGCCATCCCGGTGACCATTGCCAGGCTGCTAAACCGGCACGATGCTGATCCGGTTGTCATGAAATGCCGCGCCACCGATCGGCGCGCCGGGATCCGCGCCGGTCAGCGCATTGATGCCCACGCCCTCAGGAAAAGCGGCGTTAGGCCAGATGCTTTCGACGATCGCCACGCCGCGCTGCACGCCGTCGAAGATCTCGACGTGCACGGTCACCGCGCCGCGCGCGCTGGTGAGTTTCACCGCCGCGCCTTCGGTCACGCCGAGTGCGCTGACGTCGAGCGGATGAAGCATGACGGTCGGGCGTTTCTCCCGGCGGCGCGAGGTCGGCGTTTCGGTGAAGCTGGAATTCAGAAAGTGTCGCGCTGGTGCCGTCACGAGGCGGAACGGAAAGGCGTCGGTGGCTTCCTCGATCACTGGCCAGTAGTCGGGCAGCGGCGGCGGCTGGCTGCCGCTGCCGAAAGCCTGTGGCGCCAACCCGGACCAGTCGGGTGCGAAATGAAACAGGCCGTCGGCATGCGCGAAGCCGCTCAGATAATGCGCGGTTTCAAACGCCGGCTGGCAGTCGCGCCAGCGTGCGGTTTCGAGGCTCGCAAGGTCGCCCCAGCCCGATTGTTGAAGCGTCCAGTCGACGATCTCGCGCGAACTCATGCCAAAGCCGGCGTGCCCGGCGCCGACGCGCTGTGCGATGGCGCACAGCACTTCATGATTGCTCCGGCATTCGCCCGGGGGCTCGAGCACCTTCGGCCCCAGCTGAATGTGCTGGTGTCCGCCGCCCTGATAGAGGTCGTCATGCTCGAGGAACATCGTCGCCGGCAGCACGATATCGGCCATCGCCGCGGTTTCGGTGAGGAACTGTTCGTGCACGCAGGTGAAGAGATCTTCGCGCGCCAAGCCGCGATGGACCAGGGTCAGGTCTGGCGCCACCGACATCGGGTTCGTGTTCTGGATGAACAGCGCTGTCACGGGCGGGCCGGCGCCGAGATCGCGCGGGTCGCCGGTCAGCACGGGGCCTATCCGCGACTGATCGAGCATGCGTATCGCCGGGTCGCGCACGTCGAGCCCTTCAATCAGCGTCTTGTTCCAGTGAAAGATGGCACCGTTGGTGTGAAAGGCGCCGCCGCCTTCGTGCCGCCACGCGCCGAGTACCGTCGGGATGCACAGCGCGGCATGCATGTTGACGGCGCCGTTGCGCTGACGCGAGAAGCCATAGCCCAGCCGAAAGAAGCTCCGCGGGTGCGTGCCAACGAGGGCCGCATAGGCTTCGATGTCTGCCACCGGCACGCCGCAGATTGCGCTCGCCCAGGCCGGTGTGCGCGACGTGAGGTGCGCTTCGAGCGCTGCGGCATCACGCGTATGCGACGCGAGATAGGCGCGATCAACGCGAGCGTCGCGAAACAGCGCGTGCATCACACCGCAGGCGAGCGCCGCGTCGGTGCCGGGCTTCACGCACAGGAACAGATCGGCCTGCTCGGCGGTCGCGTTGCGATAGGTATCCACGACGACCAGTTTCGCACCGCGTTCACGCCGCGCGCGCAGCGCGTGCGTCATGACGTTGACCTGCGTGCTGGCAGCGTTGGTGCCCCAGATCGTGACGACGTCGGCGCGCGCCATCTCGCGCGGATCGACGCCGGCGAGTTTGCCGGTGCCAGCGAGAAAGCCGCTCCAGGCGAGGGTGGTGCAGATGGTCGAATGCTGGCCGGAATAGCGCTTCGCGTGCCGCAGACGATTGATGCCATCACGCATCACGAGGCCCATAGTGCCGGCATAGTAATAGGGCCACACCGTTTCAGGCCCGTGCCTGCGCTCGGCGTCGAGCAGGCGCGTGGCGACTTCGTCGAGTGCTTCGTCCCAGGAGATTTGCGCGAACTGGCGGCTGCCTTTCGGCCCGGTGCGCTTCAGCGGATGGAGCAGGCGGTCCGGATGATGAATGCGTTCAGCGTAGCGGGCGACCTTGCTGCAGATGACACCGGCGGTGTAACTGTGCTCGTCGGCGCCGCGCACGCGGCCGAGGCGGTTGCCGGGCAGGCGCTCCACCACCAGCGCGCAGCTGGAGGGGCAGTCGTGGGGACAGGTCGTGTGAAACAGCTGCGCTTCGGCGTCCATGGTCGTGACTCCCGGCTGTGCCGCGTGATGCCCACGCCGCGCGCAGGCCGGGCTTTAATCTACCGCCGCGCCGGGCGGCGGGCAATCGCCGGCGCGCGGCACGGTCGAGTATAGTGCGGCTCGACTTTCCACTACGGACGCATCCGCATGAACTGGCGCGCCTTACTGCTGCTGACCCTGTCTCTCGCCGGTTGTCTGAACCTCGATCAGCCCCGCGTGACGCCCGAATACCGTCAACTGAAGAACCGCGCCGCCATCGTCGTGCTGGTGGACCCTCAGCCGCGGCTGAACCGCATCGCGTTGCAGCCGACCAGGAGCACGCACGGCAAGGCGGCGCTCGCCGGCTGGGACCCCGCGGCGGCCATCGTGCCCTATCTCGCCGGCCGCCTGCGCGGCATGGGCATGACGGTCGTGCCGCTCGACTATCAGCCGGCGGACTATGCCGCGGTATACGCGAGCAGCCAGGCCTATGCGAATCCGCCGCAGATTCACCCGGCCTTGCGCACGCTGGCGGCTGCGCAGCAGGTCGACATGCTGGTGATGGTGTATCGCCAGGTCGACCGTGATTTCGTCGGCGCATCCATCGAGAACCTCGTCGGCTATGGATTCGTGCAGCACGAAGGGGGCGGCGCGAATGCCTATGCCGCCGTGCGGCTTGAAGCGCTGGCGGTCGACACTGGCGCGGTGATCGGGTTCTCGGACGGCCTGCAGCAGTCACCGCTGCCAGCGGATGCCTGGCAGGACAGCTTCGCCAGCGACGGCGAAGTGCCGATAGCGGGCGCTGCGGCGCCAGACTTCGTCGCTGCCCTGACCACTGCGCTGCAGGCGGCTGTGCTCACCGCCGCCCAGGAAACCGGATTGTCGCACTGACATGCGTTGCGTCATTCTCGGTGCTGGCGCCCTCGGCAGCATTCTCGCCGCGCATCTGTTGCGCGCACGGCATGACGTAGTGCTGATTGCGCGCGGTCGTCGCGCAGACTGGCTGCGTGCGCAGCCCCTGCAGGTGACCGGCCTGTCGACCATCAACCTGTTCTGCCCGGTCAGCACCGAGCCGGCGATACTGCGCGACGCCGATCTTTTCATCAACACCGTCAAGACGCCTGACAGCCGCGCCGCACTGGCGAGCCTGTCGCAGTTCACGCCAGACCTCGCCATGTCGGTGCAGAACGGGGTCGTCAAGGATGAAGAGCTTGCCGAGGTTTTCGGCGCGACCAGGGTGCTCGGGGCAATGGCGGATTTCAGCGGCGAACTCGCGCACGACGGCAGCGTGGTCTTCACGCGCAATGTCTGTCTGCATGTCGGCGAACCCGGCGGTGGCCTGTCGCCCCGCGCCGGTCGTCTCGTTGCCGCGTTGGCGGCGGCCGGGATCACCACGCGCGAGAGTGACGCGATCGGGACCGTCGTGTGGTCCAAGTACGTCGGCTGGAACGCGCTGATGATGCTCGCGGTGCTCACGCGCCAGCGCACGGCCGACTATCTTGCGGACCCCGATGCCGCGCTCGTCATCGCCCGTGTAACGCGCGAAATGGCGACGCTCGCAGCGATGCGCGGGATACCGCTGCGCGACCAGTCGCCGCTGCCGGCAGCGGCCATCGTCAACGCGACCGAAGCAGATGCGGTGCGCCTCGTACAGGAAGTCGGCGCGACTTTCCGCCAGCACGCACCGGACCATCGGATGTCGAGCCTGCAGGACGTGCTGCGCGGCCGGCCGCTCGAACTCGAGGAAACCGTGGGCTACGCGCTGGCGGCGGGCCGCGCCGCCGGCGTGGCGATGCCGGTGACCGAACTCTGCTATCGCCTTGCGGCAACCGTGAACCGGGAACTGCTCGCACGGCGTGCCTGATGCGGGGGCCGCGCGATTGAGGATGCAGGCAACACGCTTCGATCTGGCGCCGTGGCGCTTCGAGCGCGAAGCGGACGCCGCTGCACGTGATGCGCAGCGGGCGCTGCAGACGCAACTCGCCGCAGACGGCAGCATCGGTTTCGGCGCCCGCTGTTTCGTGTCGCCCCTCGCCGGGCTCGACGCGACGCGCTTCGAGTTCGGTCCCGACTGCCTGATTGCCGCGTGGGCGATACTCGCCGGTGAGATCACGGCCGGCAGTTTCTGCACCTTCAATGCCCATGCAGTCGTGCGGGGGCGCGTGCGGCTCGGCAACGCCGTGCGCATTGCATCCCATGCCGCGATCATCGGTTTCGAGCATGTGGCCGACGACATCACACGCCCGATCTTCACGCAGGGCATCCGACGGCAGGGGATCGACATCGGGGATGACGTCTGGGTCGGCGCGGGCGCGAAAATTGTCGATGGGGTGCGCGTCGGCAGCCACGCGATCATTGGCGCCGGCGCGGTGGTGACCGCAGACGTGCCCGAGTACGCGGTGATGGTCGGCAATCCGGCGCGCGTGCTGCGTGACCGCCGCCACCCGCGCGCGCCGCGGCCGCGGGACACGCTGCGCGCTTTCGGCGCCATGCTGGCGGACGAATGGCGGCCGCTGCTCGGCGCGCACCGCGCTGCCGCGGGGCAGTACGGCGACACCCCGGGGGCCTCCGCGAGCCTGCGCGCCGCTTGCGAGGCAGTCGAGATTGCGGCGATGTTCGACGCGACGCCCGACGCGCCGGCGCTGCTCGTGAATGCGCTGCAGGCCACCCAGGATGCAGCCACCGGTCTGCCGCATGAAGCAGGGACTGCCGGACCCGCGACGCTCGCCCCGCCGCTCGGCGACTTTCGCACCGCCTATCACGTGCTCTGCGTCGGTTATGCGCTGGAGTGTCTCGGCGCGCGCTATCAGCGACCCCTCACCGCGGTGGCCGCGATGACGCCGGCCGCGATCGCGCAATGGCTCTCCGGCCTGCCGTGGCGCGATCAGTCGTGGAACGCCGGCGCGTGGGCCGACAGTCTGGCAAGCGCGCTGTATTTCAATCACGCGCATGGCGGGCTGCCCCTACCCTATGCCGGCCTGTTCGAGTGGCTGGCCGCCCACTGTCTGCCGCACACCGGGCTGTGGAGCGGTGGCCAGCGCGCGCAAGGCTGGCTGCAGCCGGTCAACGGCTTTTATCGCCTGACGCGCGGCAGCTACGCGCAGTTCGGCTTGCGCGTGCCCTACCCCGAGTCCACGATAGATACCGTGTTGGCCCATTGCCGCTTTTTCGGTGACTTCGCCGCACGTGGCATCAACGCGTGCAACGTGCTCGACGCGCTGCACGCGCTGTGGCTGTGTGGCCGCGCGACCCGGCACCGGGTGGAGGAGGCGCGGCGCTTCGCCACGCGCCAGGTAGCGCTGATTTGCGCGAGCTGGCAACCGGGCGCCGGATTCGCATTCGCGCCCGGCCAGGCGGCTAGCCTGCGCGGCACCGAGATGTGGCTCGCGGCGCTGTATACCGCGGCGGCGCTGCTCGGCGAAGAGGCCGCGCCCGGCTACCAGCCGCGCGGTATCCATCGACTCCCCCCGCGGATGACGCCGGCATGATGTGGCTCGAAATGGTCGTCGTGCTGTTGTTGATTGTGTTCAACGGTGTGCTGGCGATGGCCGAGATGGCGATCGTCTCGTCGAACAAGCATCGGCTCAAGCTGATAGCCGATCGGGGTTCGCTGGGCGCGCAGGTTGCGCTGTCGCTCGCCGAGGATCCCGGCCGGTTCCTGTCGACGGTGCAGATTGGGATTACGCTGGTGGGCGTGCTGGCGGGCGCGTTTGGCGGCGCGACGCTGTCCGAACATTTCGCCGTGGCGCTGAATCAGCTGCCGTTCGTGGCGCCCTACGGCGAAATAGTCGCCATGCTGGTGGTGGTCGTCGGGATCACCTTCCTGTCGATTGTCGTCGGTGAGCTGGTGCCAAAACAGCTCGCCTTGCGCAATCCGGAGGCGATCGCCGCCATCGTCGCGATACCGATGCGCTGGGTTCTCCGCATGGCACAGCCGGCGGTGGTGGTGCTGGAGATTGCCTCGAAAGCGCTGCTGTCCCTGATCGGCGAGCGCGGTGAAGGCGCTCAGGGCATCACGGAAGAAGAGGTCAAAGCGGTCATCCACGAAGGCGCGAGGGCCGGCGTGCTGAAGGACATCGAACGCGAGATGCTGAGCGGCGTGATGCGTCTGGCAGATCGCCGCGCCGAGCTCATCATGACTGAGCGCGAACAGTTCGTGACGGTCGATCTGGACGCCCGGCGCGAAGATATCTGGACGCAACTGCGCAGTGCCGCGCATTCGCGCGTGATCGCGGTGCGCGGCGAGCCGTCGCGCGTGATGGGCCTGCTCGAGGCGCGCGCAGTCCTCGCGCGGCTGCTCGGCGGGGTTGAAATGGACTTCGAAAGCGTGCTGACGCATCCGCCGCGCATACACCCGAACACGCCGGCCACCGAGTTCCTGGAAGGGCTGCGCGATGCCGGCACGCACATGTTGTTTGTCGTCGATGAGGCCGACGACGTGATTGGCCTCATCACCGCCACCGATATCCTGAACACGATCGTGCCGGGTTTCGGCGCCCGCGGTGAAGACGAAGGCACGATCGTCGTGCGGGATGATTCCTCCTGGCTCGTCGATGGCGATCTGCTGATCGATGAGCTTGTCGATCACCTCGGCCTGGTCAATCTGCCCGCCGACCGCAGTTTCGACAGTGTTGCCGGCTTCCTGCTGTGGCACCTCGAACGCTTGCCGGTGACCGGGGAGCAGCTGTGTATCGACAACTATCTGTTCGAGGTCGTCGACATGGACGGCCCGCGTATCGACAAGGTGATGGTGACGCGCGTGGTGAGATCCGAACTGATGGACGACGCGCTCGACAGCGGCTGAGCCGGGACGGCCCGCCCGGTTGACTTGCTCGCGGCATGACGAGGCTGAATGATAAACTGTAACGCTCAAGATCCTGTCGACCAGAATCCTGGCTTCATCGTTCGACCATCGCCGCCCAGCCAGGAAAATCTCCCGTCGGTCATGTCCAACAAGCCCATTGTCCTGTGAGTGCTCGTGCTGTGAATGCGGTAGCGCCCTTGAGGCTGGACGCCGTGCAGGCGCGTTGGCGCGTGGCGGGCGACAATCGGATGCTCGACGGGGTCCTGCTGGGGCTGCTGTCAGCGGGCCTGCACCTGTGGGTCTATCTGATCCTCAGCGCCCCGCAGGAGCGCAGCGTGCCAGCGCAACCGCAACCCATCGAAATCCAGCTCGTGGCGCCGCCGGCGCCGAACACCGTTGCGCCACCCCCGCCACCGCCGCCGGTCATGCCGACACCGCCGCCGCCGGAGCCGCTGCCGCCGCCGATACCCAAGCCCAAGCCGACACCTAAGCCGCTGCCGATACGAAAGCCGAAACCGGCACCGGTGCTGCCGCCGCCGGTGGCCACGCCCGCGCCGGCGCCCCCGTCGCCTGCGCCCCCGTCGCGGGTGAGTGCACCGGCCACGCCCACTGCACCGGTGGCAGCGCCCGTGGAAGTGCCGGTGATACCGGCGCATACGCGTGCGACCTCCAGGCGCAACCCGAAGCCCGAGTATCCATCGATCGCGCGCCGCCGCGGCTGGGAGGGCAAGGTCCTGCTGCGCATCAACGTGCGCGCGAATGGCCTGCCGGGAAAGGTTGAAGTCACAAAATCCAGCGGGCGTGAAGTGCTCGATCAGTCCGCGGTGCGCACGGTGCAGCGTTGGACCTTTACCCCGGCCATGCGCGGGACCGAACCGGTCGACAGCATGCTCACGCTCTCGATAGTTTTCAAACTCGATAATTGAAGGTAGGCCGCTGTGATGTCAGCCCTCTCGAATGACCAAATCGTCACCTGGACCTTGTACCTGCTGATTGCGTTTTCAGTGGTGACGTGGACCGTGGTGCTGCTGAAGCTGCTGCAGAACGTGCGTGCGAGCGCATCGAACCGCAGTTACACGCACGCCTTCTGGGCGGCACCTAATCTTGCTGCCGCCGCCGATAATCTCAAGGTCCGGCAGGGGCCCGCAGCACGCCTGGCCGCGCGCGGCTTTGATGCCCTGCGACCTGCCGACGATGCGCAGGATCTGGAGCATGCCGGCGATCGTCGCGATATGCTCGAACGCTGCCTGCGCCAGCAGCTGCAGCGCGAGCGGCGCTCGCTCGAAGGCGGGCTCACCTTGCTCGCGAGTATCGGCAGCACAGCGCCGTTCGTCGGCCTCTTCGGCACCGTGTGGGGCATCATGCATGCACTGCAGGACATCACGAAAGCCGGTTCGGCGAGCCTCGACGTCGTGGCCGGCCCGATTGGCGACGCGCTGATCGCCACTGCCATCGGCATCGCGGTGGCCGTGCCAGCGGTGCTCGCGTACAACTTCTTCCTGCGCCGAGTGAAGATCATCAGCGCGGATCTGGAGGACTTCGCCACCGACTTCGTGAATCTTGCGGTCAAGACCGCATGGCGTCTCGAACGCCCGGCAGTGGAGCGCCGCTGATGGCTTTCAACACCCAGGACAGCAATGAGGCAATGAGTGAGATTAACGTCACGCCGCTCGTCGACGTGATGCTGGTGCTGCTCGTGGTGTTCATTGTCACCGCACCGCTACTGACGAATGCCATCAAGGTCAACCTGCCCGAAACGGCCCAGACTGCCTCGCCCGACGATCCGGACGCGGTGACGGTCAGCGTCGATCAGAACGGCAAGGTGTTCATTGAGAAGCGGGAAACCTCGGTGGCCGATCTGGAAATCGAGCTGAAAAGCATGCAGCAGATCGATCCGGCCATGACGCTCTTCCTGCAGGCCGACGACGCTGCGCGCTACGGCGCGGTGGCGAAAGTGATGGCCGTGATAGAACGTGCGGGGATCGACAAGCTGTCGGTGATTACACAGGCGGAATGAGTGGGCTGCGGCAGTCTCGAAGAAACGCCCGGCGGCATCTGCTTGCGCCGGGGCAAGCCACCGGGATGTCTGAAGGCCGGTGACACCCGGCAGACGACAGATTGGGGTTTCGCGGTGCTCATCAGGCCATGGCGGACAACGGGCAGAAAACAGCGGGGAAGGCCTTGCCAGCAGCAGCGCCACCCATCCGAATGGCGCTACCCGAATCCCGAATTTCCCCCGGCCCTCCGTGGCCGGCTACCCGGTCTTAGCCGGCCCGCTGACGCTGCCGGCCGTCGCCGCCGTGCGACGGCCGTCGGTTGCCGTTCGGCTTCCGCGGCTGGCTGTCGCCGGCCGGCCGCTGCTGGCCCTGGTGGTTACCGCCGCCGCGCTGGCCGCGACCGGTTTCAATCGGCTGCGCGCGCTGGTTCGGATCCGGCTCATAGCCGGCTTCGGTGTTGCGGCTGAATCGCTGACGCGTCAGGCGCTCGATGCTTTCAAGCAGACGGAACTCATCCACACACACCAGTGAGCACGCCGAACCCGAAGCGCCGGCGCGCGCCGTGCGGCCGATGCGATGCACATAGTCCTCGGCGACCATCGGCAGCTCGAAGTTCACGACCTGCGGCAGTTCGTTGATGTCGATGCCGCGCGC
>Ga0163144_10008235_pt1 | contig 22577 bp, 17 predicted proteins | sample OliLak19BULKMAT1_FD_123175 | JGI IMG/M metagenome (GOLD analysis project Ga0163144, IMG submission 123175) | Freshwater microbial mat bacterial communities from Lake Vanda, McMurdo Dry Valleys, Antarctica - Oligotrophic Lake LV.19.BULKMAT1 | ecosystem: Environmental > Aquatic > Freshwater >...
CAATCCGCTTTTTCCGGTAAACATTCCTTTTATAGATGTCCCATCAGAAAAACGCCATTCAGCACCTCCTTCGTAGATGGCATTATTAGGGCATTCAGGTTCGCACGCGCCACAATTAATGCATTCCTCTGTAATTTTGATAGCCATTTTTTTTATTTACAACGTTCAAAGTTGGAATGTTAGAAAGTTGGAATGTTTTGTGAGAAATACTTAAACCCTTTCAACCTTAAAACTTTTCAACTATTTTAGACACCAAATGATTCTCCACAACCACAAGTTCTACTTGCGTTCGGATTGACAAATACAAAGCCTTTTCCGTTTAAGCCTCCGACATAATCCAGCTCTGTACCTATTAAATACAAAAAGCTTTTTTTGTCAACAGCAATCTTTATTCCTTTGTCTTCAAAAACCTGATCGTTTTCTGTAATAACATTATCGAACACGAGTTTATAGGTAAGACCTGAACAACCACCGCCATCAACACCTACGCGAATAAATGTTCCTGCGGGGCTATTTTCGTTTGTTATTAAACTTAACGCATGTTGTTTTGCATTTTCTGAAACTGTTATCATTTTTTTTTATTAATATTGGGTTTTTATTCTCTATTTTTAATTGGTATTTTCTTCAAATAAACTTTGGAAAGTATACGCAGCTTCCTTTTCACTATTCGATAAATCTGCAAGCGTTATCTTATCTAATAGCTTATCAATTGCAGATTGCACTATTGTCCAAAGTGAACGAATAGAACAATCTGCCGAATTGCTGCATATTTTCATCACGCCAGCATGATTGACACAAAATTCTTGATCAAACAAACGTCCACTTAAAGCTTTCAAAATATCGTTTACCGTTATATTAGTAGCAGGCCTGGCAAGTACATATCCTCCAACATGTCCTTTGGTACTGTTAATCAAGCCCTCCATACGAAGTATTCGGGTTAATTTGGCAACATTGGGTTGTGATAGCCCTTCCGCTTCGCTAAGCTGAGGGATGCTTAAGCCAGTCTTATCCTTACACTTTGCAATTCGCACCAATATTCTTAAACCATACTCGTCCTGTGCTGTTATTTTCATGATTCTTAGTTTTAGTTATTCTTTATATTTGGGTAATTTTGAACTACAAATAGGTTTTCCTTGTGTGATGTTTTCAAAATCTTCCCTAGTGATAGAGGGTCCTTTATGTTCGCACTCTTTGTTAAAAACATCCACCAGTTCAATAGCGATTTCCTGTGCTGTATGACCCTCAATATTTGATCTGTGAAGAATGGCTATGGGCTCACCATTGCGGAAAAGAGCAATATTGGGTGACGAAGACAAATGATTAGCAAGATATTTATGTCTGTATCTGTCAATAGCATCCTTCTCCATACCGGCAAACAACGTGTATAGTTCGTCTGGAATAATATCGTTTTGTAATGCAAGCATTGCACCTGGCCTTGCGCCACTGGCAGCACAACCGCATACGGAGTTCAAGACAACCAACACCGTTTTATTATCTTTTCTATCTAACGCCTTATCCACATCTTCCGGAGTTAGAAGTTCTTTGCAACCGACAGATGTAAGTTCATCTCTCATCGGTTGAACAGCAACAGGATCATATACCGGTGGCTGTAGTTTTGTAGTGTGGTTAAATGTTTCCATTGTTTAAATTTTAAAGTTTATTAATAGATTTTATGGTGATTTAAATAAATCTTCTGGACAAATGTACGCATTATTCTTTAATCTATACTAAAAAGTATAAATTAAATTATACTCAAAAGTATATAAACATTCCGCAATTCCTGATTTGGTAACATCAAAAGGAATGAGCATAACTAGGGTTCACTCAAAGCCCCAATTTTGTTGAAAAGTGTAGCTATGAAGAGGGCAGCGTGCAAATAAAAATGCAAGACATTTGCAGGAAATGTATAAAAACCCTTGCAGATGATAACACCTAAAAACCATAATCAATACGTATTATTTCCAAATCCCTTTGACGAACATTTAGATTCGGAAAACAGATGGGTAAAATTTTCGAAGCTATTACCATGGGATAAATTAGCCTCGTATTACTGCCAACACATGAATTCGGTTATGGGAGCAGGCACGTTGGAAGCCAGAATTATTTTAGGAGCAGTAATCATAAAGCATCACGAAAATCTGAGTGATGAAGGCACTATTGAAGCAATTCAGGAAAACATTTACATGCAATACTTTCTGGGCTTGCCCACCTTTAAAAAAGAAAAAGTATTTGCCCCCAGTTTATTTGTTGAAATACGCAAACGGCTGGGAACAACCTATTGGCAAGACATCAACACTGTGATCATCGAACACAATACAAAGAAGACAGAGGATGGTTCGGATAAAAATAATCCAAAAGAAAATGAAGGAACAATCAATATGGATGCTTCGGTCTTCGAGCAAGATATTACGTATCCAACCGATTTAAAAATATTGAATGCTGCACGTGAAAAGTTGGAAGAGGTCATCGCAGCAGTGTGTTTGAAAACAAATCAAGAAATGCCGCGAACCTACAAACGTGTGGCACGAAGAGATTTTTTGAATGTATCCAAAAAGAAAAAATGCACCTACAAGCAAATACTCAAAAGCAATGGCAAGCAGCTTAATTATGTTTGTCGGGATATAAAACACATCGAAACATTGCTGAAAGGCCACACAGATTTAACTGATATTTTAAACAAACATCAGCTAAAATATTTGCAGGTTATCAATACAATTTATGCTCAACAGCATTACATGCATAAAAATAAAATTCATAAAGTTGAAGATAGGATTGTATCCATCAGCCCCATGTTCGTCCAATAGTAAGAGGCAAGGCAGGAAAGCCGGTCGAGTTCGGCTCCAAGATTGGAATCACTATCCACAATGGATTAACGTACTTGGATAATTTAGATTGGAACAATTACAATGAAGCAGATGATTTAAAAGTAAGCGCCCGGAATTACAAAACCAGAAACGGATATTACCCTAAAAAAATAAATGCCGATCAAAAATACATGACAAGAGCCAATAGAGATTGGTGTAAAGAGAACAACATATTTTTAAGTGGAAAGCCATTAGGAAGGCCCAGTGAAAAAACGAAAGAACAAACAAAAGAGCTCAAACAATCGGCATCGGAAAGAAATTGTGTAGAAGGCAAATTTGGACAGGCAAAACGATTTTATATCAATGATGCGGTCCGTGCCCGCCTCCAAAAGACAAGCGAATCAATGATAGGAGCGGTGATTGTTGTACTTAACCTGACAAGGTTGGTGCAACAGCACACTTTTGCTTTTTTTAACTTTTGGATTAATAAAATTATTTCGACTGTTTTTCGGTTTTTTATAAAAATGATTGGGCTGGACTTTTTGAGTGAACCCTAATTATGTTCACTCATAACACAAACCTAATACAAAATACATATCAATACAGGGGACAATTCATCCCCGCAGCTTGCTGCGGGGAATTCTTGTCTCCGGATTAAAATCATTCCATTCTAATATTCGTACGAATTCGTATTCGTACCCTTGAAAAGATTTCAAAAACTTTCTTGTTTTTTTTTGGTTGTGTACCGAAGAATAAATATTTTTGTGCACTACTTTTTCAAGTATCTAAACTATACCTCATGAGCACACTTGCAAAATCCGCTGAAACGCTTGCTGCAAAAACAGCCGGCACAAAAAATGTTATTTCCAATTTCATTGAAAAACATTACCGGCATTTCAATGCGGCAACTGTGATAGATGCCTCGAAAGCATACAATGCACACATGGCAGAGGGCGGAAAAATGATGATCACGCTGGCAGGAGCCATGAGCACCGCGGAGCTTGGAATTTCTCTTGCGGAAATGATCCGCAATGATAAAGTACAGATCATTTCCTGCACAGGCGCAAACCTTGAAGAGGATGTTTTTAATTTAGTGGCGCACGATCACTATAAACGTATTCCTAATTACCGCGACCTGAGCCCGCAAGATGAATGGAAACTTTTTGAAGAGGGCTTTAACCGCGTAACAGATACCTGCATCCCGGAAGAAGAGGCCATGCGCAGAATTGAACACCAGATCATCAATCTCTGGAAAGATGCAGACACAAAAGGAGAAAGGTATTTGCCTCATGAATTTTTTTACAAACTTTTATTGAGCGGAGAACTGAAACAACATTATCAGATTGATCCGAAAGATTCCTGGATGCTGGCAGCCGCGGAAAAAAATATTCCGCTGATAGTACCCGGATGGGAAGATTCCACATTGGGAAATGTGTTTGCTTCGTATTGCATCACCGGTCATTTAAAACCAATCACTATACGCTCAGGAATTGAATACATGACCTTCCTTGCGGATTGGTACACAAAAAACTGCAAAGGAAAAGGAGTAGGATTTTATCAGATAGGCGGAGGTATTGCAGGAGATTTTCCTATCTGCGTAGTGCCTATGCTTATCCAAGATCTGAAAAGAAAAGACACTCCTTTCTGGTCCTATTTCTGCCAGATATCCGATTCTACCACCAGTTACGGATCTTATTCGGGCGCAGTGCCCAATGAAAAGATCACCTGGGGAAAGCTGAATCCGGAAACACCCCGTTTTATCATTGAATCGGATGCAAGCATTGTGTCTCCTTTGATGTTTGCGTATATTCTTGGCTGGTAGTGCCCGAGAATATTTTCTATTCTTTTTCGTTTCTTTGTACAGATCACAGATTTTTTGCAGATTTACAAAGTTAAATTTTCTGTGTATCGGTAAACTGTACCTTTAATCTGCAAATCTGTATTGATCTGTTATCTGTACCCAAAAAATGCTCTCTCGAATTACATATCTCTTTTTAATATCTGCTTTGTTATTTGGTGCTTCTTCCTGCCGCAGCAAACGCGGGCCTAAGGAGTACATCGAGAAAAACGGATTACACTCTGATAAAAAACCGCATGAACTTGCAAAAGAATTTTCAGTAGGCAAAAAACAAAAACGACTCTATGTTAGGGAAATGGCAAAAAGATGGAAGAAAATGCATCCCGGGGAAAGAAGGAAAAATAACCCTTACAAATAAATCGACTCGGCAGGGCATTTCCTATTCTTGTTTTTCACAGCCCAAAGTTAAAAATCCCGCTTTTTCAGTGGGTTTTTCTGCTAAATTTGTAACTTGTTATGCTTGTATAACGTACACGTATACACTAAAATAAAACTACCGTACTTGAAAAGAATACTTTTACTTTTTATATTTTCTTTTGCTTTATCTTCAGGCGCATTTGCGCAAAAATATCCTTTTAATCCTCCTCAGGTACTTTCTACAGTTACTATCACTTGCGCTACGATGACGCTTGTCATTACAAGTACCGATCTTACTTGTAATGGAAATAACAGCGGTATTGCATCTGTAAGTGTAAGCGGAGGGACTGGCCCATATTTATATGATTGGCAGCCAAGCGGACAAACAACCCCAACCGCAACAGGATTAGGTGCCGGAACTCCAAGCGTGGAAGTAACGGATGCTCTTTTTAATACCTGCATTGGTTCAATATCAATTACAGAGCCGGCTGTTTTAAATGCAAATATCAATCTTGCTCCACCCCCTCAGGTTTCTTGTTTTGGATTGTGCAATGCAACCGCTACCGTAACTCCCAACGGAGGAACTTCACCTTATACGTATGCATGGAATACTGCTCCTGTTCAGACCACTGCTTCTGCTACTGGATTATGTGCAGGATCTAACACAGTAACTGTTACCGATGCAAATGGATGTATCCGCGTAAGAACATTTAATATAATTCAGCCAACTTCAATTGCGCATGGCGGCAGTTCTTCCACCATTCAATGCTTTGGAGTTTGCACAGGATCTGCTTCCGTTAGCCCTACGGGTGGAGTTGGCGCTTACACGTATGCCTGGTCAACCGGTGCAATTACATCGGCAATTTCTGCTTTATGTGCCGGCAGCTATACTGCTACCGTAAGAGACGCGAATAGTTGTAGTGTAACTTACATAACTACAATTACAGAGCCAACCCAATTATCATCTACCGTAACAGGAGCTAACCTCATTTGTAATGCTGTTTGTACAGGATCTGTTTCTGCAACCGCAGCGGGCGGAACAGGAGCTCATACCTATTCGTGGGCACCCGGAGGATATACTACACCTGTTGTAACGGGCTTGTGTGCCGGAACATATACTCTCACACTCCGAGATGCCAATTCCTGCGCCATTACCCGAACCGTTACTCTTACCCAGCCTGTAGCATTGACAGCAGCTCCCGGCATCGTAACAAATATTTCATGCTTCAACGCATCGGATGGTGTTATAACTGCAAATGCAGGCGGAGGAACGGGCGCATATACTTATTCGTGGGCGCCAGGAGGATGTAACAGCGCTACCTGTTCTAATCTGGCTTCGGGCACATACACGCTAACACTGAACGATGCTAACAGTTGTGCTGCTACTGCAACTGTTACTCTTGTTAATCCAGCTCAGCTCGTTTCGAATCCGACAAAAACAGACGTAGTATGCCCAGGCCTTTGCAACGGAACTGCCAATGCAGGTGCATCGGGTGGAACAGTTCAATACACATATTCGTGGTCTACCGGAGCAACTACGGCAGGCATTAACGCGTTATGTCAGGGAACGTATACGATCACAGTTAGAGATGCAAATAATTGCGTGGCTGTGAACACGGTTAATATAACCATGCCCTCTCCTCTTCTGCCCAATGTTACATACACTACCGTTTCCTGCTTTGGAGCATGTGACGGAGCTGTAAATTCTGCTACTACAGGAGGTTCTCCTCCATACACATATGCATGGGCTCCCGGAGGATGTACCACTTCGGCTTGCGCTCCTCTTTGTGCTGCTGATTATACACTCACATTATCAGATGCTAACGGATGTACTGTTACTTCGATAGCAAATGTTACACAGCCTGCTGTATTTACAGCATCTATTGCCGCTTCTCCAAACCCATTAAACTGTAATGGAGATTGCAACGGTACTGCTATTATAACACCTAACGGAGGAACTGCACCATTCACATATTCATGGTCAAATGGTGCAACTACCGCAACTCTTACCGGGCTTTGTGCGGGTGGATATACTTTATCTGCCGTGGATGCAAAAGGATGCACTACCACCACCACTGTTACATTTACTCAGCCGGTTGCGCTCACTGTTACTGTTACGCCAACCAATCAAAGCTGCAGTGCCGGTTCCAATGGTTCTATTACTGCCAGCGCAAGCGGGGGAACAGGTGCTTATACGTATGCTTGGCTGCCCGGAAATCAAACAACTTCTTCTATCACTGGAGTCTCTGTCGGAAATTACACCGTAACCGTTTCGGATAACAAGGGCTGCTCAAATACTCAAACTGTTTCGCTCACGGCTCCTTCTCCTGTATCTGCAGGAGCTTTTGTAATAAGTAATGTTTCCTGCTCCGGGGACTGCGATGGTGTTGCTACTGCTAATCCAACAGGAGGAACAGGCGCGTACACCTATTTATGGAACACCGCCCCACCACAAACCACTCAAATAGCAACAGGGCTTTGTTCTGTTCCTGTAACTGTCCGGGTAAGGGATGCCAATGGCTGCCAGGACATAGATGCGTTGACTCTAACTCAGCCAAACGTGCTTTTGTCAATCGTATCTTCGGCTACTTCAAGTTGTAATCTTTGCACGGGTGCAGCATCAGTATCCACATCGGGAGGAACAGCGCCATACGACTACTCCTGGGCGCCCGGAGGGCAAACCACTTCTGCTGCAACCGGATTATGCATTGGAACTTATACTGTAGATATAACCGATGCAAATGGTTGTGCTAACACAGTTACTGTTTCCATTACTTCACAGATTAATGTTGTTGTGTCCTCCTCCGGGCTCAGCGTGAGCTGCCCCGGTTCCTGCGATGGATCTGCTACTGCAACTCCATCAGGCGGTGGAAATCCATATACTTATTCCTGGACACCGGGGGTACAGAACACTCAGTCAGCAACAGGCCTTTGTGCCGGTAACTATACCGTAAACGTAACGGATGCTACGGGATGTACCTCTACCAACACCGTTTCATTCTCTACGCCCGCTTTACTTACCACCACGATGAGCAGCACTACTGCTTCCTGTGGACTATGCAACGGCACTGCATCTGTTGCGGCTGCGGGAGGAACAGGAGCATTAACATATTCCTGGTCGGGATTCCCTGTACAAACCACCGCAACAGCAACGGGATTGTGTTTTGGAAACTATTCTGTTACCGTGAGCGATGCAAATAACTGCACCACAACCAATACTGTTACGGTAGGAAATATTCCTGCCATAAGTAATACCGCTTCCACCACTCTTTCCGCATGTGGAGGTAGTGATGGTGCTATCTGCGTATCGCCTTCGGGGGGAGTCCCCGCTTATACGTATTCCTGGGCTCCGGGCGGACAAACCGTTTCCTGCATTACCGGCCTAGCTGCGGGGATTTATACCGTAACTATTTCTGATGCGGCAGGTTGTTCCTCTAATTTTCTTATTGGCCTTGGCAATCTTTCCGGCCCTACGGTTACCGTAACTTTTGCGAACAATCCTTCTTGTAATCTAAGCTGTAACGGATCCATCGGTGCATCGGCTGCCGGTAATTCGCCATTCACTTATTTATGGAGCAACGGGCAGACCACAACTTCTATCTCTGCCTTGTGTGCAGGATCTTATGTAGTACAGGTCACTGATAATGTGCCCTGTAGTTCTGTGTCGCCTACTATTAATCTTACAAATCCTCCTCAACTTATTGCTACTCCTTCGGTCACGAACGTTTCCTGCGGCTCCGGGAATGATGGAAGCATCTGCTTATCTCCTTCTGCAGGTACTGCGCCCTATACATTTACATGGAGCAGCGGACAAAGCACTTCTTGCATTTCAGGACTTACTGCCGGCACGTATACTGTTATTCTTGCCGATGCCAACGGGTGTGACGACACAATTTCAATACCTGTTACCGCACCTGCTTTGCTTACTGTAACTATTACATCAACCAATGTGGCATGTAGTGGCACCGGAAATGGCACCGCTACCGCTGTAGTAAGCGGAGGAACCACACTGTATACCTACTTATGGAGCACCGGATCTGTACTTCCCGGAGTTGTTGGTCTTAGTGCAGGAAACTACAGTGTAACAGTGACTGATAATAACGGTTGTATTGGCAGCGCCACTGTTGCAATCACCGAACCTGTCGCGCTTACCACTACTATTTCTTCAACAAATATCACGTGTAATTCTTTCTGCGATGGAGTCGCCACGCTGGCTGCTTCGGGAGGAACAGGCGCTTATACTTACTCTTGGTTACCGGGCGGTGAAACCACTTCCTCCATTACAGGATTATGCCCCGGTAATTATGCAGTAACAGCTACAGATGCCAGCGGATGTACTTCTTCCAAAACTGTAGCTATTACAGTACCCGCGGTAATTTCTACCACTGTTACTCCCACAGATGCAACTTGTTTCGGGGGATGTAACGGAACTGCTATTGCTACTTCAACAGGCGGTACAGGTGCTTATACCTATTCCTGGAATCCCGGTGCGTTAACCGGATTTTCGGTAACCGGCCTTTGTGCAAATTCATATGTGCTCACTACTACAGATGCAAACGGATGTGTTGTTACAAGTTCATTTAACATCAGTTCCCCTTCAGTCCTGCAGGCAGGAATTACAAGCACTCCTACATCGTGCACAAATACTTGTGACGGCACTGCCACGGCTTCCCCGCTGGGAGGAACAGGAGCATATACTTTCCTCTGGAGCAACGGCCAAACCACTATTACAGCAACAGGATTATGCGCTACTTCCTACACGCTCACACTTTCTGATGCGAACGGATGTACGATCGCACCTACAACAAATATTGCTTCACCTCCTGCCCTCACGCAGGCATCCTCTGTTACCGGAGCAACTTGTTTGGTGTGTAATGGAGACATTACCGTGATCGGTTCCGGAGGAACACCTCCTTATTCCTATTTCTGGAGCACTGGGGCAACAACAGGAACGATCACCGGCCTGTGTGCAGGAATTTATATTGATACGCTGATGGATGCAAACGGATGCATCAGCGTGGATACAATTTCTGTCAGCAATACAACAGGCCCCGTTATTTCTTTGACCGGAACAAACATTGATTGCTTTGGGGGCTGCAACGGAACTGCCACCGTAGCCACCGTAACAGGCAACGGTCCGCCCTGGATATATTCCTGGTCATTCACTGCTCCTACTCAAACCACCCAAACGGCAACGGGTCTCTGCGCAAATCAATATTTTGCTTCTGTATCAGATATCAGCGGATGCGTAACTATTGACGATGTAAATATTACTGAACCTGGCGCTCTTGCTGCTAATGCAAGTGTCACTAATGCAAGCTGTTTCGGAATATGTAATGGAAGCATAAGCGCCACTCCTACCGGAGGAACGGGAGCGTATACATATGCTTGGCTGCCAGGAGGACAAACAACTAATTCAATTACCGGTCAATGTGCCGGAAATTATACGCTGACATTAAGGGATGCCAATAATTGTTCCCTGGTTTCTGCAATTACGATTGGACAGAATACAATTCTTACTTCTACGCTTACATCAACCAATAATTCATGCAACGCAGCCTGCAATGGAACAGCCTCCATCACTATTGCTGGAGGAACTTTCCCGTATACTTATTTATGGAATCTGGGCGGACAAACAACCACCACGGCTACAGGCTTATGTGCGGGCAATTATACTATCACGGTGAATGATAATATAAGCTGCATGAATATAAATACTGTAACTATTACTGAACCTGGAATTTTGGTAACCAATGCTGCAGGAACAAATCCTCTTTGCAGCAGTCTTTGCAATGGTACTGTATCTGCTGTACCCGGAGGGGGAACAGCACCCTACACGTATTCGTGGATGCCCGGTAACGTAACAACTTCATCTGTTTCCGGATTATGCCCCGGCACTTATACGCTCACGCTGAGGGATGCTAACAATTGCGTGGCAACAAGTACTGTTACTCTTACAGATCCTGCACCTGTTACTGCTTCTTATGTGGTAACCCCTGCCAGCTGTACTAATACCTGTGACGGTATCATTAACATTACGCCTTCAGGAGGAACTACACCTTATACATACACCTGGTCCAACGGAAAAACAACTGAAGATGTAACAGGATTGTGTGCCGGAAATTATTCCGTTACCATCCGCGATGCAAATGCATGTGCTGTCACGTATACCATGACGGTTAACATAACTACGCTGGTTGTTTCTGCGGCAGGCAACGATACCTCTTACTGTGCAGGCGGTTCTGCAACGCTCAGAAGTACGAGTACGAATGCAACAGCCATCAATTGGTACCAATTGCCTGCCTGGACTTCTGTAGGATCCACAAATCCAATTACTGTTTCACCGCCAGCGGGTGTTACTACGTATGCGCTGATTGCCATGAACGGAATATGTTCCGATACGGATTCAGTAGTGGTTACTGTAAATAGTTTTCCTGTTGTAGTTGCGAACAATACTACGATCTGTTCCGGCAGCAGCGCTTCTATCTGTGCATCCGGAGCAAGCACCTACCAATGGTACCAATTACCTGCATGGACTCCTATTACGAGCGGAAGCTGCATCAATGTTTCTCCTGCGGTAGGAGCAACAAATTATGCAGTTGTAGGAATGAATGGGCTTTGTTCCGATACAGCTTCAGTTTCAGTAACAGTTTTTGCAATGCCTGTTGCAATTGCAAGCAATGACACGGCCTTCTGTACAGGAGGTACGGCAACACTTAAAAGCTCAAGCACCAATGCAACAGCCATCAATTGGTACCAATTGCCTGCCTGGTCTTTGGTAGGCAGTACCAGTCCTATTACTGTTACTCCTCCGGCGGGCATCACAACTTATGCGCTTGTAGCAATGAACGGAATTTGTTCCGATACGGATACAGTTGTTGTGACTGTAAATAATTATCCTGTTGTAATTGCAAATAATACTACTATTTGTTCCGGTAGCAGCACTTCTATTTGTGCTTCCGGAGCCAGCGGATACCAATGGTATCAGTTACCTGCATGGACTCCTATTACAAGCGGAAACTGCATCAATGTTTCTCCTGCGGTAGGAGTAACAAATTATGCAGTTGTAGGAATGAATGGGCTTTGTTCCGATACTGATTCAGTGGCAGTAACTGTTCTTGTAATGCCGGTTGCAGCTGCAGGTAATGACACTGTTTATTGCACAGGCGGATCGGCAACACTATGCGGAACACTCAGCCAGAATGGAACCGCTTTCGCCTGGTACGCACTTCCTGCATGGACAAAAATTGATTCCGTTGTCTGCACCACTGTTTCTCCTTTAACTACTACAAGTTATGCCCTAATAGTATCCAACGGCATTTGTTCCGATACTGATATTGTTGTTGTGACTGTGTATCCCAGCCCAATCGTGGATGCAGGGCCAAACGTAACGATCATAGTTTCTACAGGAACTGTACTTAATGGAACAGGAAGCGGTACTTATTTGTGGACACCTTCTACAGGCTTAAGTTCCTCTACCATAGCTAATCCAACTGCAAATCCAACAGTTACTACAACCTATACACTCACTGTTACGGATGCAGGTGGATGTTCTTCAAGCGACAGCGTGAGAGTTACTATTGTTACCAATGTTATTGCAAACGATGGCCTTTCTCCAAACGGAGATGGGCTCAACGATGTATGGACTATCACAAGCATCGAACAATTCCCGAACGCGCTGGTGGAAGTTTACAACCGCTGGGGAGAATTATTATTCAGCTCCATAGGCTATAGTCAGAAATGGGATGCAACGTATAAAGGAAAAGAATTGCCTGTAGGAACATATTATTACGTTATTAACCTGAACTCGGCTCTGCATCCGGATCCGATTACAGGGCCAATAACGATATTGAGATAACACTCCACCCGACTTGCCCTCAAAGGGGATGATGGTGGTAAAAATATTTTTGATGAAAAAGATTATTACAATGATGGTGCTTTTCTCCCCTCTCTTTTGGAGAGGGGCCGGGGGTGAGGCCGCTGCTCAGCAACTCCCCTTGTTCTCCCAATACATGCTCAACGATTATTTTCAGAATCCTGCAGTAGCAGGCAGCCGTCCGTATTTTGATGCTATTTCTGCTAATCGCCTTCAATGGATCGGGATCACAGATGCTCCGCGTACTTATGCCCTCAGCTTACACGGCCCTATCAAAGGAAAAAATATGGGTGTAGGCGGATATTTATTTACCGATGTTACGGGGCCAACACGCAGGATAGGATTCAGCGGTTCATATGCGTATCATATCAAATTGAATGATGATATTAAGCTCTCTCTTGCACTTTCAGCAGGGGTTGTTCAGTTTGCAGTAGATGCATCCAAGCTCACGCTCGAAAATACAGGGGATTACGTTTTTGCAAATGGATACCAATCCAAGCTTGTTCCTGACCTTGGTACATCTTTTTATTTATACAGCAAACCAAAAGAGAATGGTACTGGCAACTGGTGGTTTGGCGGGTATGTGCCGCAAATATTTCCCGCGAAGCTTAAATTATTTGACACTCCTTCGCCCACAGGGTCGTTGGCAACCCACTTTTATTTTATGGGAGGATATAAAATGTTCCTTACCGATGAATTTGCTTTAGAGCCTTCCTTAATGCTGAAATTAGTAAGCCCCACCCCCCCTCAGATAGACTTGGGAGCACGCATTTTTTACAAAAACAAAATATGGATTGGAGCAACATACCGCACCAAAGATGCCATCAGTGCAATGCTGGGCTATACCTACAAAGATAATCTTACCGTTGGGTATTCTTACGATATCACTACTTCCAACATAAGAAATTATAGTAATGGCACCCATGAGCTCATCATCGGACTGCGCTTCAAAGCTCCTAAGGATCCAGAACTTGCACCGGTGGTAGAATAGCCCCGGAAATAGAAATCTCTGAAAATTCGTATTATTTGCGTTATTAGTATTCCTTAATATTGGCTTCATATTTCGTTTGAAATAATATCTTTGCTTTGAATTAATACCGATCCTATGAAACTATCCGAAATACAGGAACTAATAAAATTTGTTGTTAAATCGGGGGCCAATGAGGTCACTTACGAGATCAAAGGACTAAAGCTTACCGTAAAAACCGGAGGAAAAAATAGTGGTGAGCAGCAGCAAATAATTACGTATGCAGCACCGGCACAAGCTGCACCTTCTGCACCCGCTCCTGCTTCCGATAAGAAAGCACCAGCCAAAAAAGAAGTGGCTCCTGCAGTTGACGAATCCAAATTTATCACTGTAAAATCCCCTATGATCGGAACGTTTTACCGTTCTTCTTCTCCGGATAAACCTGCTTTTGTAAATGTGGGAGACGAGATCAAAAAAGGGCAGACCATCTGCATTATCGAGGCCATGAAACTCTTTAACGAGATCGAATCTGAATTTTCAGGAAAGATCGTGAAAGTGCTGGTGGACGATACTACCCCGGTAGAATACGACCAGCCTTTATTTTTAGTAGAACCATAACCAACAGCTGGTTTTTTTCTCATCTATGAAGATTGCTATTCTTTCCCGTAATCCGTATTTATATTCTACCAAACGTCTTTTGGAAGCAGGAAAAAAGCGCGGTCATGAGATCGTAGTGCTGGACCACCTGAAATGCGTATTAGTAATTGAAAAAAACAAACCTCATATTTATTATCGTGGCGAAAAAGTACAGGGGGTGAATGCCGTGATCCCGCGCATAGGGGCATCTGCTACTTTTTACGGTGCAGCCGTGGTGCGCCAGTTTGAAATGATGAAAATATTTACTGCGGTAGAATCTCAGGCCCTTGTACGTTCCCGCGATAAATTACGCAGCCTGCAATTGCTGGCACGTGCTGGAATCGGAATGCCAAAAACCGCCTTTGCGTCCACCACCAAATATGTGGATAACCTCATTGAACAGGCGGGAGGAGCTCCGGTGGTAGTAAAATTACTCGAAGGCACACAGGGCATTGGGGTCATTCTTGCCGAAACACATGCATCTGCAAAATCAGTAATAGAAGCTTTTTTGGGAGTAAAGGTTAATTTGCTTGTACAGGAATTTGTGAAAGAAGCCAAAGGAATTGATATACGCGTTTTTGTGGTGGATGGGCAAATAATAGGTGCCATGAAAAGGCAAGGTGCCGAAGGAGAGTTCCGCTCCAACCTCCATCGCGGAGGCAGCGCAACCTCCCTGGAACTTTCCGCTGAAGAAAAGACTACAGCCATCCGTTCCGCAAAAAAATTGGGGTTAGGAGTGGCGGGAGTAGATATGCTCCAATCCAACCGTGGGCCGCTGGTGATGGAAGTGAATTCTTCTCCCGGACTGCAAGGAATTGAAGGCGCTACCGGTGTGGACATTGCCGCAAAGATCATCGAGTACGCGGAGCGCAACGAGCACGTGGATTGAAACCCATTATTTTTCTCAGACAATTTATATTGGCGGTTTTTCTGCGGGCTTTGCGTCTCTGCAAGAAACTTTTTCCTTAATTCCCTCTCCAAATTTCTATCTTCGCATGACTTCATATGCGCTTAAACGGTACAACCATAGGTCTTGGTGAGAATGCACGGGTAAATCTCAACGTGTATTATCTTCCTACAGGGGCCAAGATGGAAATACCTGTGTATGTATTCCGTGCCAAGAAAAAAGGCCCTTCGGTTCTGTTTATGGCAGGAATGCATGGCGATGAGACCAACGGCATCGAGATCATGCGCAACCTGCTGAAGGAAAAACATCTGGAGAATCTGGAAAGAGGAAGTGTAGTTGCCATCCCGATTACCAACGTAGTGTCATTTCTCAATCGCTCGCGGGACCTGCCGGACGGACGGGACCTTAACCGCTGCTTTCCCGGAACACGCTCGGGTTCACTCGGCAGCCGCATTGCTTATGACCTCACAAAAAAAATCCTTCCAATTATAGACTTCGGAGTTGACTTCCATACCGGAGGTGCCGAAATAAATAATTATCCGCAGGTGCGGTGTTTTTTTGACAATGAAAAAAGTTTTGATCTCGCACGGTCATTCGGAGCTCCTTTTATAGTGAATTCAGCCTACCGCGAAAAGTCCCTGCGCAAAGAATCTTCTCGCCTGGGCAAGCCCATCCTCGTATACGAAGCAGGAGAATCCTTTCGTTTCAGCAAAGTGGGTATTAGCGAAGGCATGAATGGCTGCCTGCGTCTTATGAAAAATTTGAAAATGCTGGATGTAAGCACACCAAAACCACAAAGCATTACCCTCACCGGTTCTAAATGGATACGCGCACGCATATCTGGATTGTTCCGCACAAGCAAAAAATTTGGCACCTATGTGGAGAAGGACCAAATCCTGGGTGTAGTAAGTTCTCCCTACGCAGAACTTGAACGCCCCCTTATTGCCCCGGTAGATGGATTTTTGATTGGCATCAATAACAAGCCCGTAGTGAATGAAGGAGACGCTCTCATACACATTGGCACGGAATAAATTGACCTCGCCAACTCTACAAAAGATCAAAAATAATTTGCATTTATATGGTTACAAAGTCTATCTTTGTAGTATAACATTGCGGGGTAGAGCAGGGGTAGCTCGTTGGGCTCATAACCCAAAGGTCACAAGTTCGAATCTTGTCCCCGCTACTAATGAAAGCCTTGGCGAAATTCGCCAGGGCTTTTTGTTTTGGAGTCCCGCGAGTTTTTGCTCGATAGGGACGGAAAAATAAAAAGACTCTTTCACCCTGCTTTGAGGGTGAAAGTAACAGGCCGGAAGATATTATACAGCAGAAAAAGCATTTTAGATTTTATCAATAACAACCAAATAAAATATGAAAAAGCTAAAAAATGAGCGAAGGTGTTTAAATTGTAAAGAACCATTACCCTCCTTTCTACACAGGAAAGTTTTGTCCGGAAGAACCCGATGAGATTAATTGCAAGTCAACTTACAACAATGCAAATGCCAAAGAATTAAGAGATGAATTTAAGGTGCCGATACGTACTTTAATAAAAAAAATTGGAGTTCTTCTGTGAACTGGAAAAATACTTTGTTTCAAGAGAAGAACTTTTAGAAGCAGGATTTATTTTTAGTAAGTGCTTGGAAAGGTTGGCAGATGCAGAATCTGAAACCATAGTCAGGGTTTATTTTAAATATAATCTCTTTAGCAGGCGTGATGACGAATTTAGCATTAAGCCGACAGTTAATAGTTAAGTACTTGTTTCATTAAAATATTGAAGTTTTAATTTGGGATTTCAATTAAGAATACGCGATGGTGTATGAGACAGAATGTGCCACAGGCTGGAGGAATTGCAAGAATGCCTATAAGGGCAACTGATGACTTACAGATCATCTCCCTTGCCAACTGCCTTTTGAAGCAACTCCAGCACCTTTTCAAAACTGCCTAGTCCCTGACAGATGAGTTCAACTACTTTGATACTGATTTGATTCGCTCTGTCTGTGCGGAAGCGCTCGGCAGCCATCATGATCCCGCCCAAGGTGAACGCGTAAACAATTCTCCTCCTCGCTTCGGTGGCCGGAAGCAACCGCCTGTACATTGGGTCCGTCAGTTTTATAGATAGTGTTCTTGCTTACCCGAGCTAGGTCGGCAAGATGCGCCTGTGTAACTCCAAGCACTTCTCTTCGTTCTTTAATAATTTTTCCAATATCTTCAGATAACATTATAGTGTGATTTATATTCTAAGATAGTATAATTACAGGTATTAATACATGAAAATCATATTATAATATGATTTTCATAACAACATTTTAGTAAACAATTTTGTTTATTTTTCCAGTATGAATGCTCAATTATTGTTAAAATACTTCATGGAACATGACAATGCGGATACATTACGGGTACAATATGGGTATTTCCATTTCACCAGTTCAGAATTTATGGGTGTATGACAGAACAAGATTTCCGAAATTGGTCAGGAAAAGAATACGATTTATAGGATGGATGGATTGTTTAACCCGGTTTAAACATATTGTAAAAAAATTGCTGAAATACACGTCTGACCCAAAGGTGTTGCATTTTTAGCTAAAAATGGTGATATTTCAATTTGGCTGAACAATTCACTTTAGGTTAAACATAGTTTTATACTTGAGGATGTGACTTGTAATAAAAAATATGCATCGCAATAATGCGTTCAACATCGTAAAGTCAAGACGACTGATGTAAGCCTTCCGAATTTTCGGAGGGCTTTTTATCTTGGGGTCGGGCAAATGTTGCAGTGATGGCAAACTAAAAAGGTTTCGCCATTTTGTGAGCCGAAGTTGTTTCTATTCCCCTATAAAGAGGATACTTCCTTTCACGCTCAAACCTGTAAATCATGCAACTTATTAAGATTTAGGTGTAATATTTTACGGTATTAAGAAAGTACTTTTGTGCCATAATTAATCCTACAAAAAATGATCATAAAAAAAATTGCTCTTATCTCCATCAGTGCCACGCTTTGCCTAGGCTCATGTGTTTCTAAACGAAAATTCCACGCTGCTCAGAGTCGGGTAAAGAACCTCCAAATGGACAGTACAGGTACGCATAGTAAATTAAAGGAATGCAATTCTGCTCTTTATGAATTGAATAAGGAAAAAGAATCCGTACAGCGGGACTTACAAAGTCTATCCTCCAGTTCACAAGCAAGCCTCAACAGTTCCAAAATGACAATTGCCGAGCAAGCAAAACGATTAAAGGACATGCAAACATTAATTCAAGCACAAAAAGATGTAACGAATAAATTGAAAAAAACCATTGCGGATGCTCTCGTAAATTTTAAACCCGATGAGTTAACCGTTTCTATTAAGGATGGAAAGATTTATGTATCGCTACAGGAAAAATTATTATTTAAATCCGGAAGTGATGTGGTAGATCCAAAAGGAAAAGAAGCATTGCAATCAGTAGCTACTATTCTTAACAGTAACCGCGACATTTCGGTATTGATAGAAGGACACACCGATTCAATTCCTATGCACGGTAAATTCAGTGACAATTGGGCATTGAGTGTTTCGCGAGCTACTTCTATTGTACGGATATTAACGAATGATTACAAAGTTGAAGCTAACCGTGTTACCGCATCGGGAAAAGGGGAGTTTGCTCCGGTTAACAGCAATGCTACCTTAGAAGGGCGTAGCCGAAATCGCAGAACAGAAATTATTTTATCTCCCGACCTTAGTGAGCTGTTTAAATTGATCAATAATTAACAATATTGTTTAAAAGGCGGCTACAAAAGGTTCCCCGCAGAAGGAAGGTTTGCAACTACTAAATGAAAGCTCTGATGGAAACATCGGGGCTTTCTTGTTTTATATACACTAGTATTATCGCATTCCAATCGCCAAATAATTCAGTAACTTTAGTAATCTTATTATCATGCACAACAAATTCATTTTCAAAAAATATACTCCCCCTGAGGTTTCCATGTTTGAGAAGCTATTCGATATTTTTAAAGAGCTGATCGTTCATACCTCGGGAGATTTTGATGAAGCAATTAGCTGGCTCAGGCAGTTGGATAAAGAATACAAGGTCACGACTCCGGAATATACTATTGAAGATTTTATTGAAGACCTGAAAAAGAAAAGGTATCTCCGTGATGAAGGAGATAAAAAAGGCGGGCCGGGTGGAACGGCTATCACAGCTAAGATGGAACGTGTGATCCGTCAAAGCGCATTGGAACAAGTTTTTGGAAATTTTAAACGCGGTAGCGCAGGCAACCACAAAACAAAATCCGCAGGACGGGGAGATGAACACACCGGGGAATTCCGACCTTATCATTTTGGAGATTCTTTGGAATTAATTTCCATGACAGAGACTTTGCGTAACGCCCAAGTAAACAACGGCATTGGTTCTTTCCAATTGCACGAACGCGATTTAGTAGTAGAAGATACTTTTTTCAAAGCGCAGATGAGTACCGTGCTCATGATTGATGTGAGTCACAGCATGATTTTGTATGGAGAAGATCGCATTACACCCGCTAAAAAAGTGGCAATGGCTTTGGCAGAACTTATCAGCACCCGCTATCCAAAAGATACGCTGGATATTATTGCCTTCGGAAACGATGCATGGCCTATTTCCATTGAGGACCTCCCCTATTTACAGGTTGGGCCATTTCACACTAATACAGTTGCGGGTTTAGAGCTGGCTATGGATATCTTACGCAGGAAAAAAAATACCAATAAGCAGATCTTCATGATCACCGATGGAAAACCCAGCTGCCTCAAGGAAAAAAACGGGGATTATTATTTCAACAGCAACGGCTTGGATCCCATGATTACCGAGAAATGTTATACCTCTGCAAGGTTGGCACGTAAATTACATATTCCAATTACCACATTCATGATCGCAAAAGATCCTTATTTGCAACGCTTCGTGGAAAAATTTACAGAGGCAAATCAAGGTAAAGCATTTTATACGGGCTTAAAAGGATTGGGCCAGCTCATCTTTGAAGATTACCAACAGAACCGCAAAAAAAATATCAAGGGATAAATAAATTTAAAAACTCATTATGGTAAGTCAGGCTCCAACGATTAAAACATTAATCGAATTGAAAAAATCGGGATACAACCCTAAAAGCATCCGCGATGAATTAAGAAATAATTTACTTACTGCAATCAGCGAAGGCAAAAAAACTTTCGAAGGCATTCACGGGTACGAGGATACGGTAATTCCGGAACTAGAACGGGCAATTCTTTCCCGTCATCACATCAACTTATTAGGATTACGCGGACAGGCCAAAACACGCCTTGCCCGCATGATGGTAAATTTACTGGATGAATGGATCCCATTCATCGAAGGATCGGAAGTGAACGATGATCCATTTCAACCACTTTCCTACTTCGGAAGAAATCTGCTCGCAGAAAAAAAAGATGCAACGCCCATCAAATGGCTTCATCGCTCCGATCGTTTTTTTGAAAAGCTGGCAACTCCCGATGTAACAATTGCGGATCTAATCGGAGATGTGGATCCCATCAAGGCCGCAAATCTTAAACTCCCCTACTCCGATGAACGTGTAATACATTTCGGAATGATTCCACGCGCCAACCGCTGCATCTTTGTAATCAATGAACTGCCGGATCTGCAGGCAAGGATACAGGTAGCTCTGTTTAATATTTTGCAGGAAGGAGATATTCAGATCCGCGGCTTCCAGCTGCGCTTCAATTTTGATATTCAGTTTGTATTTACGGCTAATCCTGAAGATTATACTAACCGTGGCAGCATTGTTACTCCATTAAAAGATCGCATTGGATCACAGATTCTTACACACTATCCTGAAAACCTAACCGTTGCTCGCAAGATCACAGAGCAGGAAGCAAAACTGGATGAAGTTCAAAAGAAAAACATCAGCGTTCCTTCTCTCGCCATGGAGCTGATCGAGCAAATTGGTTTTGAAGCCCGCAAAAGCGAATACATCGATACCAAAAGTGGCATCAGCGCACGCATGAGCATTTCATCCTACGAAAATTTGGTGAGCAGCGCAGAACTCCGCATGGTAAAGAACAAGCAGAAAAAAACCACAGTTCGCCTCAGCGATTTCTCCAGCATTGTTCCTGCCCTTACCGGAAAAATGGAAATGGCGTACGAAGGAGAACAGGAAGGAGCACGTGCAGTGGCAGGCTTGCTCGTAGGTGCTGCTGTAAAAACATTATTTGAAAAATATTTTCCCAAGGTTGCCAAGCTGGAAAAACCCGGAGCTCGCGGTCCGTACCAAGACCTGATCGATTGGTTTGTGGAACAGGACGAAGATTTTGAATTGAGCGATCTTCTGGATGATGCTGGATACCGTAAAAAATTAGATTCCGTAGACCCACTTAAACCTTTGCTCGAAAAATATCAACCCGATATTCCAAAATCAGAATTCTACTTTATGGAAGAACTTTTATTGTGGGGACTGGTAGAAAATAAAAAACTGAGTCGCGTAAAAGTAGGTGATGGCATGAGCTTTAAAGACGAACATAGTGATTTTATGAAAAACCTGTAGTTTTCTCTAAAGAACATTTCTTAAACATTTTTTTATCCAGGGCAAGTTGCACAGCATCCATCTTGTTATGTACCTGAAGTTTTAGGTAAATATTTTCTATTTGCTTCCTAACTGCTTTGAAACTGACGAATGTTATACCATTACTGACTATATATTAGTCCATAACATTTGGTATAATGCCGATCAAGTACAAATTATAATTGGACTAAAAGATATGAAGCATCGGTATTATATCTGCAATCTGCTGGTAAGTGCCGCCTTTCGCAATAAATTCCAATGCCTCGATCTCGCGTTTTGTTAAAATGAAACTTCTCGACCCAGAAGGTCGGGGAATTCTTTTGATTAAACCACCATTTTTTTGATGTGTTTTAAAGAAGTACAATATATTTGCCTATGCGCCAGTTCCGTTTTATATTCCTTTTTTCCGGCATCCTGCTTTCGCCTGCTTTCTGCTTTTCTCAGGACCACCTCGCGCTTCAAAAAGAAGCAGATGCCTACTTCAATAAGAACGACATTGATAATGCGCTTGCTATAGGAGAAAGTGCATTAAATATGGCAGAAGTTACTGTGGGAAAATCGCACGTTGATTATGCGGATATTCTATGTGATGTGGCTGTATACAATGCATACACTCAAAATTTTGAGAAGGCCATCCTCCAAATGG
>Ga0163144_10008236_pt1 | contig 22576 bp, 13 predicted proteins | sample OliLak19BULKMAT1_FD_123175 | JGI IMG/M metagenome (GOLD analysis project Ga0163144, IMG submission 123175) | Freshwater microbial mat bacterial communities from Lake Vanda, McMurdo Dry Valleys, Antarctica - Oligotrophic Lake LV.19.BULKMAT1 | ecosystem: Environmental > Aquatic > Freshwater >...
CCGGTTCGGAGCTGCTGGTTGGCTAGCTGGGGCTGGCCGGATGGGGGCCGAGAGGCGCTGGTCAACCAGCAGGGCGCAACCGGATCCGGTTCGGAGCCGCTGGTTGGCTAGCTGGGGCTGGCCAGATGGAGGCCGAGAGGCGCTGGTTAACCAGCAAGGCGCAACCGGATCCGGTTCGGAGCTGCTGGTTGGCTAGCTGGGGCCGGCGCATCCGGTAGCCCCCTCGCGCAGGGCAAGCGCAAGGCAAGCGCAGGAGCGAGCCGGTTTCTTCGCGGGAGCCGTTTGCGTTCCGCTGCTCATGCCCATCGTGGTAGAAAATGCTCCGTGATCGGAACGGTTTTGGGCGGCAAGTACCGCATCGAGAAGCTCCTGGGGCAGGGCGGAATGGGCTCGGTGTACCTCGCCGTGAACACCGCGATTGGCAAGCGCGTCGCGTTGAAAGTTCTGCTGCACGCGCAGGGCAAGGTCATGCCGGCGGCCATGGAGCGCTTCCGCCGCGAGGCGTTCACCGCGGCGGCGATCGAGAGCGATCACGTCGCTTCGGTTCTGGATGCCGGCGAAGACGCTTCGAGCGGCGTTGCCTATCTGGTGATGGAGCTTTTGCAGGGCGAGGATCTGGGTCACGTTCTCGAGCGCACGGGCGCGCTGCCTGCGCAAACGGTGGCGCGAATTGTCGCCCAGGTGGCCGCGGGGCTTCGCGACGCCCACGGCGCCGGTATCGTGCATCGCGATCTCAAGCCTTCGAACATCTTTCTCGTGCGGCGGCCCGACGGCGCCGTCGTGGTCAAGCTGGTCGATTTCGGCATCGCTCGCAGCCTCTCCGAACAAGAGACCCCCGCCTCCAAACAGGTCACCAAGGCTGGCATTGCCCTGGGAACGCCGCCCTACATGTCCCCGGAGCAGCTCGCGGCGTCCCCGACCCTCGATTTTCGCACCGACTTGTGGTCGCTCGGGGTGGTGATGTTCCAGATGCTCTGCGGCACCAATCCCTTCGAGGGCTGGGATCATCCGCAGACGCTGGCGCGCATCTGCTTCATGCCGCCGCCATTGCTCCACGACTATGCGGCCTGGTGCGCTCCGGAAGACGTTGCCATCGTCCGGGGTGCCATGAAACAGGACCCCGCCGAGCGGTACGCGAATGCGGTGGTGCTGCTGGAGGCCGTCAAGCGGCGCATTGAAGGACCGGCCGGGCTGACGGAGGCCATGCTCGTTGGGCTTTCGGCGGAAGAGCGGGCGAGAGTGCCTGCGCCGCAAGCGGTTGCAATGCCTGCGTCGATGGGAGCGCCGGAGCCGATCGGGGCAACGTCGCCCATGCCCGGGAGCCATGGAAAGCCGCTGAAGTCCCCCGCCACGCCCGAGCGAGCCACTGCCTATTCCCCAGCCACGATTCCACTGATGGACGCCAAAGGCAGCGCGGACTTGCCCGAAGTATGGGCCAGGACCCGCCGGCGCCGGAGGGTGCTCCGCGGTCTCGTGGTCGTCGTGGTGACGGCCGCTTTGAGCGCGGTGGTCCTTCAGATCGTCCCAAAACCAAAACGATCGCCACCGCCCGATCCTGCTCTGCCGTCCACCACGACCACGCTGGAGTCGAGCACCACGACGACCGCGCCGCTGCCTGCACCCCTACAGAGCGCCACGGCAAGCGGCTCCTCCACCGCCGCCATTTCGACCACGACCGCATCCATGATCTCGCCCACACTGCCACCCTCCCCCACCGGCGGCGCAAAACCGGTGAAGCCTGCCACTGCCGGATCCGGCGCAACGAAGTCCCGCCTCTGACGTCGAGTGACGTCGAGTGACGTCGAGTGACGTCGAGTGACGTCGAGTGACGTCGAGTGACGTCGAGTGACTTCGAGCGACGTCGAGTGACGTCGAGTGACGTCGAGTGACGTCGAGTGACGTCGAGTTCCGCGCCGTCAAGAGGTGTCGATTTATCGACCCGAGGCTCCATGTTTCGCGCGCAAGTGATCGGAATCATTCCGACCGCCATTTGCCGGAATCCAATTTATCGACGCCCCTTCAGTGGTACTTTTTCGGATTCGGTGACTTCTTCGGCGCCTGCCGCTTGCCCGCCTTCTGTTTCAACGCGGGCGAGCCCGGCGACTGGCCGCTCGGCTCAGGCATGGGCCCTTCGACGACGTGCGCCAGGCGCCACGTTTTCATCATGTGGAGGATGATCGACCTGCCCGCCATTTCCAGGCGCTTGATGGGCAGCCCATCGGCCTCCCGAGCGAGGGCCAGGTTCGCTGTTTCGATGCCCACTTCAATCGCCTTTGCCGTCGCGGCGCCCTGCTTCGTGGATAGTTCTTGCTGGGTCACGAACATGCCCTTCATCACGTAGGCCCAGACAACGTGCGGCGCAATGAAACCGTCGGCCCCTGCGCCGTGCTCCTGCGCCGCGGCAAAACCCTTTCGCCCGCCGGAAAGGAGCGCCGCGGGGTCCGCGTCCGAACGAGCCTGTCGAATCAGATTCACGAGCTCGGGCAGGAGCTCCTCGACGTCGAAGCGCTCCTTGTCCGGGTCGCCCTCGGCAGCCAGAAGGAGTTGCTTTGCAATGGGATGGGTGGTGAGCGCGAGGGTCGCGATTTGAACACACGGGAGGCGCAGGGGCCCAGGCACGGCGCCCTTGTCGAGGAGGTTTTTGGCTCCGTCCAGGCTCTCCTTGAGCAGGCGCACGCGAATGCGAAAGCGTTCTGCCTGCCGCTCAGCCGGCGACTCGGGGTCGACGTGTTTGGATTCGATGTGCTTCAGCAGCAATTTCGTTGCGAAGACGAGACGCTCGTCGCCTTCGGTGATGCACTCCGGAGCGTTGATCGCCACCAACCGCGCGAGTCGCTCCGACCTCATTTGCAAACGGCGTTGCGTGATTTCGATCAGCGGCGGGCGCATGAGCGCCCAATAGCGCTGCGTCGTTCTGGGGCAAAAAAGGCAGTCGCGCATGGGGTCCACGGCGTCCAGCACGCCGGCGGATCGCAGCGCGGACACGAGGCGCTCCACGGAGTCGGCCGCGAGCTCGGCTTCGGCGCGCGTCAGCGGAATCACCCGGAGAGCGAAGCGCTCCGTGCCGCCGACATCGCCGAGGGAGATGGATCCCGCACCGGGCGGAGCGAGCAGCACCGCGGCGAAGGGCGTGTGCCACATTTTCATTGGAACCACCATTCCCGGAGAGAAAGGGGTGTGGTGGTCCCATAGCTCTTCGAGAACGCCCCCAAATCCCTCGAAGGGGACCGCAGAGACCAGGAATACCTCGTGGCCGGCCCGCGGCGCGGCGCCGAAGGTGGCCAGAACGACGCGCGGGTCGGCCTCGGTCGGCGACGCGAAGGAGAGCTCGTAAAAGGACACCTTGGCGGCGTGAACGGCTGCGCAGGCCGCCGTCGGAGAAGGAAGCGGGCGCGAAAGCCGATCTTGAATGCTTTCTTCGGGCTCGTCGGGATCGAAGGGGGGAGGCGGATCGCCGAAGTCGAGCTTGGCGTCCGCCCTCAGCAGCGGGCCGAAGCGCGAAACGTAAGCGTCGCGGAGCGTTTCCCAGGGAATACAGGGAGCTGTAGGCGTGATGGGCATAGAAGGGAACACGGCCGAAATATCGGCGTGCACTGCATCCGCTTCATCCTACAAAAGTCGGCGGCTGTCGATGGATCGCAGCGAGTGCTTCCGACCCTCCTTTCCGGGCGACGGACGGCTTCGGACGGCGCTTGCCGCGCTGGGATCGCGCACGGTAGGGTGCGGCGCATGGGTCGCATGCACGGGCGAGGGTACTTGGTGGCAGGCGCGTTTTCGGCAGCTCTGCTGATCTCTGGCCGAGCTTCTGCGCAGGGCACCACGAGCGAGGTGGCCGCGGCGGAGTCGGTGTTTCAGGAGGCGGTGCGGTTGATCGATGCCGGGCGTGTCGCGGAGGCGTGCCCGAAGTTCGCCGAGAGCCACCGCCTCGATCCGCAGGGCGGCGTCGCGTTCGAGCTGGGCAACTGTTACGAAAAAATCGGCAAGCTGGCCAGCGCGTGGGGCGCCTTCAACGAGGCCGCGGCGCGCTGGCGGCTGCGCGGCGACAAGCGCGCTGGCGATGCACAGAAGCGGGCGGAAGCGCTGGAGAGCAAGCTGGCCAAGCTGGTGATCGTGGTGCCCGCGGGGTCGCGCGTGGCGGGGCTTTCGATCAAGCGGAACGGGACGACGATCGGTGAAGGGCAGTGGGACACGCCGGTGCCGGTGGACCCGGGCGAGGTCACGATCGAAGCGACGGCGCCGGGGAAGGAACCGCTCCGTCGGACGATGAAGATCGAGCGGCCGGGGGTGACGAACTTCGAGGTGGGGGTGCTCGCGGACGCGAAAGGTTCGGGCGGGATCGCCCGTCCACCACCACCCGTGGAGGACGCACCGTTTTGGGGTGGCCAACGGATCGCGGCCGCGAGCGCGGCGGGGCTGGGGCTGGTCGGATTGGTGGTGGGCGGCGCGCTCGGCGGCGCTGCCGCGGGGAAGAAGAGCGAGATGGACAAGCAGTGCATCGCAGGCGCGCCGCCGCGGTGCAACGACGCGGGGATCGCGGCTTACGGTGAGGTCACGACGCTCGGGACGGCTTCAACGGCGGCGCTGATCGCGGGCGGCGTGCTCGCGGGCGCGGGCGTGGTGCTCTGGGTGACGGCGCCGAAGAGCGCGAGTGGGAGCGCGGCGCCGAAGACGAGCGGGCGGCCGAGCATGCAGGTCTCGGTCGGCGTGACGAGCGTGTCTCTACGGGCGGTGTGGTGATGGGCTTCAGGCGCGAGGTGCGGGCGATGACGACGAGAACGGTGCTGGGAGTCGGTGCGGTGGTGATGGTGACCGCGCTGGCGGCGGGTTGCCTGGACGTGCTGGGCGTGCAGGAGCCGATCCGACCCGTGTGCACCGGACGGGTGCGCGAGCGGCGGTGGCGGGCTAGGCGGCGGCACGACGAGCACGGGAGGCATGGGCGGCGCGACCGCGACGATGGTCTGCATGCCGGGCGAGACGCGGTCCTGCTACGCGGGTCCCGACGGGACGGAAGGCGTTGGAGCGTGCAAGGCAGGGACAGAGACCTGCACGGTCGACGGCGCGGATTGGGAGCCTTGTCAAGGACAAATCACGCCGCAGCAAGATGATCCTTCCGCGTTCGGCGACGAGGCATGCGACGGGTACTGGCCAGGCGAAACTGTCTGCGCCGGGCTATTCGGTGGAGCCGAAGACCAGATCGTTTCCGCAGTCGCGATTGATGCGTCGTCCGGCGCCGTCGTCGTGACGGGAGCCTTCGCGGACAATGCGCAGTTCGGGGACGACATCCTCATAGGCACCGGTTTCAATCACGTCTTCGTGGCGAAGTTCAATTCCATCTGCCAGCCCCTTTGGGCCATTCAACTTGGCGGCGTCGCGGACGACTACAGCCGAAATATCGCGGTCGATAACGACGGCAATGTCGTCGTGGTAGGAGACAGCTATGGTTCACTTGACATCGGCGGAAAGACGATCCCCCCGAGCACCTTCATTGCCAAGTTCAGCGGGGCCACCGGCGCCAACATCTGGGCCACCGGTTGCGGTGGAAGTCTTCAAAGCACGCTCTATGCACTTGGCCTCGATTCCAATGGGAATGTGTTCATCGGGGGCTCGTTTTTTGGCAGCGCCGATTGCGGCAATGGGCCATTGCCATCGAGCGGCGCTACTGACGCCGTCCTCGCACAACTGACCGCCGGGAATGGGAGTGTTGTCTGGGCGAAGAGATTTGGGACCGACAAGTACGAAGGCGCAGGGGCTTTGGCAGTCGATGGCGTCGGGAACGTGATTGTAACGGGCGGCTTCGGAACGTCGATCAACTTTGGCGGCCCGAATCTCACCTCCGGAAGCACTAACGGCACTTTCGTCGCGAAGCTCAGCTCGAATGGGAGTTACATCTGGGCGAATGCCCTGGGATCAGGGTTCAAGGCCCGCGCGATCGCGGTCGACAAGTTCGGCGCATCCATCCTTGCCGGCGAGTTCGCAAGCCCATTCGATCTTCCAGGAGTCGGCATGTTCACGCCCATTGGCCAGCCGGACGGCATGGTCTTGAAATTGGATGCTTCGGGTAATGCTGTTTGGGGTCGCGGTTTCGGGGATGAGGGCTATCAGTTGGTGAGCAGAGTCGCCGTAGACTCCGCCGAAAATGTCGTGCTTGGTGGCTTATTTGAAGGCACTATGGACCTAGCGGGTGGCATCCTCACGGCGTCGGGAAAGCCGGCTTATCAGGATATCTTCGCCGCGAAGTTTGCTGGAAATACTGGAATGCACATATGGAGCGCCGATTTCGGCGACGCGAACTTTGCGCCAACGGTTGCTATGAGCGCGAAGGGCGACTTGATTATTGCCGGAACCGCGTCAGAGCCGCTGAACTTCGGGAGCGGCCCGTTGGACCCCGCTGGCTACGACGCGTTCGTTGCGCTGTTGGCACCCTAACGTCCGTCAGGATTGTTCGTGGACCGGACAAAAATCGGTCGCGTATCGAAGGCACGAGGTCGGCGAATCTCGTGGCCGCTACGCGGTGCGCCATGGGCGCGAAGTCACGTTCGCGCCGCGCCGGTCGTTGCGACGGCGCTGCACATGCGGCTACGATCGAGATTCGATCGCGAGCCGCTCCGCACGTCCGCACGTCCGGACGCCCGTTTTGTTGTTTAGTCCTTGGAGGTCCACATGCCTCGGCGCTTTTTGAAGCACATCTTTGCCATCTTGGTTTTGTTGATCGTCGCCGGCTGCTCCGGGGGCGGATGCAGTGGGTGCGCCGGCTGCGGCATCACGCCGCTACCTCAAGGCTTCCCCATCGAAGCGAGGGTCGAGAACGCCGGCTCCGTGCGGCTCACGCAGTCCGGTCTCCAGTTCCTGTCGGCCAATCTCGGCACGCTGGTGAAGGCTGCGCTCGGTGACATGGGGCAGGGCGGGATCATCACGTTCCCGATCGACGAATCGCCAGTGGACCTGACAATCACCCAGGGTACGGTTTGCCCGGGAGGCCCCGACCCCAACGGGAACCCACCTAAATGCATGGTGGAGATTGACATTGGGAGTGCCGACCTCGACATCCAGACAATTGGACCACACAACGTCCTCATTACCGGTCCGCTTCCAATCCGGCTTCAGAACCTGCCTGTGGATGTGGGTTTTCTCGGTGACATGACCGTTGTGATGAACGGCAACGACACCTGTCCTGGCGAAAACCAAACCTTTGCCAACGTCGACTTAGACGTCAATATCAGCGTGGAAATTGACGCAAATCCGGCGCATTCGAGGCATGGCTATACGCGCTTGAAGGTGGGGAAGGTCGAGATCGATCAGGGGCAGCTCGAGAGCCAGACGCACTTCGGTTGCGATGGGATCATCGGGGCAATTATTAATGCCCTCAAGGGCGTGGTCTTTCCCCTCCTCGTGGATCCGCTCATCGGCAACCTGCAATCGACACTCGACGAGCAGCTCTGCCAGCAGCCCAACCCGGCGATGAGCCCGCCCTGCCCCGACGGCTCGGCCGAGGACGGCGGGCTGTGCAAGTACGCGGACGGCGAGTGTGTCTCGATCATGCTGGGGACCGACGGGCACATCAACCTGTCGTCGTTCCTCGCGTCGATCTCCCCCGGGACCAAGGGCGGCCTCGACATCTTGTTCGCGGCCGGCGGCGAGAACGGCAACCCGGCCTGGGGCAACCTGAACCCGATCGACAACGGCGCCACCATCGGGATGTTCGGCGGCGCGCTGCCCAAGCCGCAGTCGAGCTGCGTGAAGCTCGCCAACGTGGATCCGCCGCAGGGCGTGCCGATCCCGGACGAGATCCTGGCGAACACGGTGAGCGGCTGGCCGGGCGATCTGGCGGGCCCCCACGTGGGCATCGCGCTGAACGAGCGGTTCTTCAACTACGCGCTCGCCGGGATGTACGACAGCGGGCTGCTCTGCATCGGCATCGGCGGCGAGACGCTGAGCTTCGGGGCGATCAGCTTCAACTCGGATCTGTTCGGGACGTTCCTCGGCGCGAAGAGCGTGAAGAACCTCGGCCTGCAGGGCGAGGCGCAGAACCTGGCGCTGGTGGTTCGTCCGGGCGCGCCGCCCACCGCGGTGTTCGGCAACGGGACGAACCTGGAGTCCGATCCGCTGATTCGCATCGGCGTGAAGCAGATGTCGATCGACTTCTACGTGTGGTCGCTCGACCGCTTCATCCGCTTCATGACGTACACGATCGACATCGACGTGCCGATGAACCTGACGGTGACGCCGGACGGTCTCGTGCCGATGGTCGACAAGATCAACCTGACCAACCCGACCGCGACGAACGCCGCGCTCCTCACCGAAGACCCGAACGAGATCGCGAAGAAGCTGACGGACCTGATCGGCAGCCAGATCGGCACGCTGCTCGGCGGCGCGCTCCCGGCGATCAACCTGAACGATCAGCTCGGCGGGCTCGGGATCACGCTCAACATCCCCGAGACGGTCGAGGGCAAGGGCTCGGCGGGTCTGCGCAAGCTGACGAAGGACAGCGACAACTACCTGGGCATCTTCGCGACGCTCGGGCTGGCGAGCGCGCCTCCGCCTCCCGCGACCGAGACGAACGCGAGCCTCGTGCACAAGGACGTGGATCCGGCCGGGCTCGCGCTTGCGACGTCGACACCGGACAACGCGCCCACGGTGCGCATCGGGCTGTCGTCGCCGCAGGACGACGGGACGCGCGCGATCGAGTACCAGGTTCGCGTCGACGGCGGCTTCTGGAAGCCGTGGACGCAGAAGCGCTACGTGGACGTGACCAACGGGTCGTTCCGCGTGCAGGGCAAACACAAGGTCGAGGTGCGGTCGCGCCAGGTCGGCGAGCCGGCCAGCCTCGACGCGACGCCCGCCGTCGTCGAGTTCTCGGTCGACGCGATGGCGCCTTCGATCCGCGTGAAAGAGACGGACGACGGCAAGGCGGAGATCGTGGTCAAGGACATGGTCTCGGATGTCGAGTCGGTGGTGGTCCGGTTCCGCGTCGACGGCGGCGCGTGGTCGGAGTGGCTCGAGTCGAGCGCGCTCCCGGTGCTCGACGTGAGCCGGGCCGCTCAGGTCGACGTGGAAGCGAAGGACGAAGAGGGCCTGATCGGAACGGCCGCGCAGGAGATCCGCGGCAAGGCGATCCCGAGCGCCGACGGCGGCTGTGGCTGCACGACAGCGGGCCACGGCGAAAGCAACGGGCGCAACGCGCTCGGAATGTTGGGCCTGCTGGTCGCCGGCATCGCCCTGCGTCTCGGCAAGCGGCGCGCGGCAAAGCGTGCGGAGACTGGCAAGAGCAAGCGGACCCTGCGGGCGATGACCAGCGTCGCCCTCGTCGTGACGGCGGGCAGCTTCGCGGGCTGCAACTGCGGCGAGGTCGAGACGGTCTCGACCTCGGGCGGTGGGTGCAGCACGTGCGACGTGCTCTCGCCCGGGCTCGCGGGCGCGTATTCGTCGGCGGTCGTCGCGGGCGACACGCTGTGGGTCGCGGGCTATGTCGAGAAGAGCATCAGCGAGCAAGAGACGCCTTTTGAATGGGGCGATCTGGCCGTTGGGAGATGGAACGGCACGAACGTCGACTGGGAGCTCGTCGACGGCGTGCCGGAGCAAGAGGTCGATCCGAAGTCGTACGACGTGTCCGGCTATCGCGGCGGCGTGACCGATCCCGGTGACGACGTCGGGCTCTGGACGTCGATCGCGGCGGACGACAAGGGCGGCATCGCTGTCGCGTACTACGACCGCACACACCGCTCGCTGCGGTTCGCCAAACAGGCGGGCGACTCGTGGACGGTGCAGACCGTGCAGGAGAAGGCCACGAGCGACATCGGGCGCTACGCGAAGCTCGCGTGGGTGAACGGCGCCTGGAACATCGCGTTCCTCGCGGTGGAGTCGGGCGAGGCCGGCGCGGTGACCTCGGGCGTGCGCATCGCCAGCTCGGCGACGGGCGACGGCTGGGCGTTCGAGGACGTGTTCTCGAACAAGGCCACACCGTGCACCGCGAAGTACTGCGCGTCGGGCAACGCGTGCGTCAAGGAGACGGGCCTCTGCACGCCGGAGCTCGGGAAGAGCTCGTGCGAGCCGGCCTGTTCGTCGACGCAGGCGTGCGTCGATTCCGGCGGCGGCGCCGGGGCCTGCAAGGACAAGCGCACGCCGGCCGAGCTGGAGACGTACCCCGAGGCATCGGGCGACTACGTCGCGGTGGCGCGCGAGAAGAGCGGCGGCCTGGGCGTCGTCTTCTACGACCGGGTGAAGGGCAACCTGGTGATGGCCTCGAAGGCGAGCGGCGCCTGGGTCACCACGATCCTCGACGGCGAGGCGAACGGCGTGGACACGGGCGACGTCGGGATCGGCGCGACGCTGGCGATCGACGACGGCGGCACGTGGCACGTGGTGTACTCGAACGGGTACGACGAGTCGGTGCAGTACCTGGCCGTGAAGGACGGCGTCGCGGGCACGCCCGAGGTCGTCGACGACGGCGCGGGCGTGGAAGGGACGCCGTTCGAGGACGGGCGGCACATCGTCGGCGACGACGCGAACGTCTTCGTGACCGCGGGTGGCGACATCCACGTGTCGTACCAGGACGCGACGGCCGGGACGCTGCACTACGCGGTGGGAACGGCCAGCGCGACCGGGCACACCTGGGCCGTGAAGGTCGTCGCGCAGGACGGCTTCGCGGGCGCGTTCTCGTCGATCGTGCAGCACCAGGGCGCCCTCAAGGTCGTCAACTGGTACCGCAAGGGCGGCGAGCGCTACGTCGGCGACGTGGCGATCGTGGCGCCGTAACCAGCGACTCCGCGGGAAGGGAGCCGCTCCCTTCCCCGGCGGATGGCCCGGCGCGCACCCGCCCACCAGCTTTCCTCCGCGGCCTCCCCCTCCCCTTCATCACCCACCGAGCCGCCGCTCGCACGCTCACGCGAGTGACCTCGATCCCGACACCGCACTCCTGCGCGAGCCTCTCACCCATTCACGCGAGTGACATCGATCCCGCGGCCACGCTCCAGCGCGAGCCGCTCACCCATTCACGCGACCAACGTCGATTCCGAGGCCACGCTGCCCGCGAAACGACATTCACTGTCTGCCTCGCGCGGCGAAGGCTGCTTTGACGACAACGATGGTGTCTTCCATTGGACGCACGCAACGGCGTCGCGTCGGTTGAAGAGCAAGGTCTGGGGCATAATTTCCAAGACAATGTGCCGGGGCAGTGAAATTCGTCACATAGATTGAAAAATGATGGCCCGGCCGGCCGCGTCAAGACTCTTTATTTGGTAGCCTCCGGCATGGGACGTCTCCGATTCTCGACAGCGCTCGCCTCGTTTCCGGCGGGCATGCTCGCACTCGGCTGTTCTGCTGAAGAGGCCCACCGCCTCGCCGACGTGCAGTCCGCTCTGGGCCAGTCGTTTGGCTCGGAGTCCGAGCCAAACGGCACTCCCCCGAACGCGACGCCGATCGCCAAGGATGGTGTCGTCCGGGCCACCGTGATTCCAAACGGAGATCAGGACCTGTTCTCGTTCCCGGGCGTCGCCGGCGAGCGCGTGTACGCCGCGACGATGACGGCGCTCTCGCCGGGCAGCAGCGATACCGTGCTGGAGCTGCTGGCGCCCGACGGGAGCTCGGTGATCGAGACGGACAACGACGACGGCTCGGTCGGCGCGTCGTCTTCTTCGAGCATCGCGGGGGCCACGCTGACCCAGGCCGGGACACACTTCCTGCGGGTGCGCCAGCCGGCCGGCAATGCGACGATCCGGCCGTACGACCTCCACCTCAAGACACAGGCCGAGGCGCCGGTCGCCGAGACCGAGCCGAACGATCTGGCGATCATGGCCAATCCACTGCCTGTCTCGGGCTGGGTCTCGGGCACCATCGGGGTCGGCACGGACGTGGACATCTACTCGCTGGCGCTGAACGCAGGCGATACGGTGTTCGCGAGCCTCGACCTGGATCCCGAGCGCGACGGCACCGAGCTCGGCGGCGCGCTTTCGCTCGGGCCGTTCGGCGGGACGTTCGTCCCGGTCAACGATCCCGGCAATACCGGGCCTGACTCCGAAGCGGCCGTCGTGACCGTCAAGGCCGCCGGGACCTATGGAGTCGCCGTCAGCGGCACAGCGGCTTCGACTGGCAACTACCGGCTCAGCGTCAGCGTTCACCCGGCCGCGGTGCCGGCCAACTGCACGACGTACAGCAGCGCTCCCGGCGCGGTCGTTGCCATTCCGACGGGACCGGCCGTCGTGACGTCGACGATCGAGGTTCCGGGCCATCCGCGCATCGCCGATCTGGACGTGTCGCTGACCTTGAGCCACGCCCACCTGCCGGATCTGGACGTCGTGCTCCAGTCGCCGGCAGGGAGCGTGGTGGGCCTGTTCACGGACGTCGGCGCCGCGGGCTTCCCGGACGTGGACATCACCCTCGATGACGAGGCCGCGCTGCCGGTCGGCGCGCTCCACGTGCTGAGCGGCATGTCGATGACGCCGGAGGCGTCGTACCGCCTCGACTGGCTCGACGGTCAGGACGCCGGTGGCACCTGGACGCTCCGCATCGCCGACGACGCGGCGGGCAACGGCGGCGCGCTCACGAGCTGGAGCATCACCGTCTGCGAGCCGGCGCCGCCGCCCAAATGTGCGGCCGGCGACAGCCCGACGACGTTGTTCGAGACCGACTTCGAGGACGGCGACGACGGCTTCACGCACTCCGGCGCGCTCGACGCGTGGGAGCGGGGCACGCCGGCGCAGGAGCCGAGCTTCGTCGATTGCAACAGCGGCACGAGCTGCTTCAAGACCAACCTCACCGGCAACTACGAGGACAGCTCGATGCAGGACCTGGTGTCGCCGCCGATTGACCTCGCCGGCTTCGAGGCCCCCGCGCGCGTCAGCTGGGCGATGAAGTACCAGATGGAGAACGCGACGTTCGATCACGCGTTCGTCGACGTCCGCGAGGTCGGTGGCCTGAGCCCGACGCGGCTGTTCGAGCACACCGGCGCGACGATGACCGTCACGGTCGGCAACGGCCCGCCGGTCACCTTGCAGGAGGTCGCCGGGTGGGGGATCTACACGGCCGATGTCAGCGCGTACGCCGGCAAGAACGTCGAGCTGGTGTTCCACCTGGACAGCGACGCGATGGGCGGTGTCACGAGCACCTTCCCGGGCGTCGCGGTCGACGACGTGAAGGTCACGGCGTGCCCGACGCCGGCGTGCGGTAATGGCTCGGTCGAGGGGACCGAGGAGTGCGATGACGGCAACACGACCAGCGGCGACGGCTGCTCGGAGGGGTGCGTGCTCGAAGCTCAAACAGGCACGGGCGGGAGCGGAGGCAGCAGTGGCGCGAGCACGGGCGGGAGCGCGAGCACGGGCGGGAGCGCAGGCTCCTCGGGCTCGACCACGAGCGGCGGCGGAGGCACCGGCGGGGCGAGCCCCGGTGGGACGGGCGCCGTGAGCGCCGGTGGCACCGCCGGATCGACGACGGGCGGGCCCGACACCGGCGGCGCCGCGAACGACGTGGTGATCGTTGGGGGCGGGTTCGCCTGCAACATGCCGGGCAATGACCGGTCGCGAGCCCCGTGGGCCGCCACGCTCGCCGTCCTGGGATTGGGGCTGCTCCGGCTCCGACGGCGCGCGGCTTAGTCGGCGCCGATCGCGAGCCGGCCCCCTCCTCCTCCTGCGCTCCGCTCCCCTCACCCTTCCCCTCCTCGACTCCTCGAAACCGTCGCTTCGCTCGCGCCACGGCCGCGCGTAGGATGGCGCTCGCCCCGTCACACCCTTGCCTTGCACGGAGCGTCGCGGCGCCACAGAACCCGACCTTCCACGAGCCCCAGCGACGACGACAGCACGGAAGAAACTGCCAATTGCGTGAGGTGATGTTCGATGATCGATCTTTATACCGCCGGAACTCCCAACGGCTTCAAGGCCTCCATTGCTCTCGAAGAGCTGGAGCTGCCATACACGGTTCATGCCCTGAATCTGGGCAAGGGCGACCAGAAGGAAGAGTGGTTCCGCAAGATCAACCCCAACGCGCGCATTCCCGCCATCGTCGACCGTGACGAGGGCGACTTTGCCGTGTTCGAGTCGGGGGCGATCTTGCTGTATCTGGCCGAGAAGACCGGCCGCCTGTTGCCGGCCGACAAGAAGGGCCGCTCGGTCGCCATTCAATGGCTCATGTTCCAGATGGGGGGTATCGGGCCGATGATGGGGCAGGCCGGCGTGTTCTTCCGTTATGCCCCCGAGAAGATCCCGTACGCCATCGAGCGCTATCAGCGGGAGACCCGGCGGCTGTTCGAGGTGCTCGAGGGCAGGCTCGGCGAGGTGGAGTACCTGGCGGGCGAGTACTCGATCGCGGACATCGCGAATTTCTCGTGGGTCCGCGGTCACTCGTGGGTCGGCGTGGACGTCGAGGGGCTGCCCCAGGTGCAGCGCTGGCTCGCCGCCATCGAGGCGCGGCCCGCCGTGGCGCGCGGCGTCGCCGTGCCCAGGCCGAAGGAGGTCTCGGAGGAGCAGCAGGCCGCCGAGCGCATCGCCGGGGCGCGAAACATCCTCGCCTGACCGCCTGAGCCCACCGCCTGGCTGGCCGGAACAAACTCCGGGAGGCCGCCGGGCGGCGAACATGGCATCGTCGACCGCGTGACCCAACCCTCCGACACCGTCGTTCGCGCCCTCACCCAGGACGGCGCCTTCCGCGTCATCGTGGCGCTCACCACTGACACCGTGCAAGGCGCCGTCGCCGCCCAGGGCGTGCAGGGCCTCACCGCGCAACGCCTCGGCGAGCTGCTCACCGGGGCAATCCTCGTGCGCGAGGCGATGGCCCCAGGTCTGCGCGTGCAGGTGATCCTCCAGGCCGCCAACAAGGGCGGCAGCCTGGTGGCCGACTCGCACCCCGACGGCTCCACCCGCGGCATCGTGAACCTCGGCGGCAAGCGCGAGGTGGTGATCGCACCGGGCAGCCTGCTGCAGGTGCTGCGGACGATGCCGCGCGGGACGCACCAGGGGGTGGTGGAGGTGCCGGCGGGCGGCGGCATCTCGGAGGCGCTCATGGCCTACATGCAGGAGTCGGAGCAGGTCGCGAGCGTGATCGCGTCGTGCACGGTGATGGGGGCGGACGGCGTCGAGCGGTCGTGCGGTTATTTCGTGCAGCTCTTGCCCGAGGCCGAGCGTGGCCTGCTGATGGTGATGACGGAGCGGCTCGCCTCGTTCCCGTCGCTCGAGACGCTGCTGCGGAGCGATACGCTGACCGCTTCGGGCCTGCTCGGCGAGCTGCTGTACGGGATGCCGTTCGGCGTGACGTCGGAGTCGGAGGTGCGGTTCGGCTGCCATTGCAGCCAGGAGCGGCTGCTCAGCTCGCTGCGCACGCTGCCTCAGAGCGAGCTCTCGGACATGATCCGCGAGAACAAGCCGCTCGAGATTCGCTGCGACGGCTGCGGGAAAGAGTACCTGGTGACGCCGCGCGAGCTGCTCACGCTCGTCGTGCCGGCGGCCCGCGGCGGGCTGTTCGGCGGCGACGGTACCCGCGGAAGCGCGTGACGCTGGAGAGCCGTTTCTTCGAGCTCGACGACCTCGCGCAGGCGGCTCCTCGTCGTGCGCACGGGCCTGCTGGGCGCGCGGCGGGCGCGGAAAGGGATGGCGCCGTCGCGATCCACCCGGTGGATCCAGAAAGCTCGCGCGCGATGGTTTGCGCGATGGGAGCGACGCTCTCTCTCGTGCGCGACTTGCGCAGTTTGCAAAACCATACCAACCCGGAAGGCCTTTCTGGTGGGGGGCGTGCCTTCGCTCGGAGGCGCTCGGCCGCGGGACATCGAGCGGGATGGCACCAGATGCCGCGGCGGGCTCGGGCGACGTGCGCTGCGCGACTTGCGCAGCAGGCGTGCGCGACATGCGCATCCCGCAGGCTCCGCAAAACCGCATGAAAAAGCGGCAAAATGTGTGGTCCGGAACGTGCGAGGGGGGTGCCTCATGAAGACCGCCGCAACGACCTTGGGCCTCTTGGCAGTCCTGGGCACGCTCTCCCTGGCCACACTCGGCTGCGCACAGCCAGTGTCGCTGGGCACGGGCGGCAATACCCAGGGCCAGGGCGGAGACGGCGGCGGGGGCTGGGCCGGGGACGGCGGCGGCGGTCCGGGGGGAGAGGCCCTGTGCGGGCCGCTCACCGATCAGGCATTGGATAGCCTGACGCCCTGCTGCGCCGATCACGGCGGCGCGCATTGCATCGACGAGGTCCCCATCGAGTTCCAGGGGCTCGTCGCGGCGTGCGACGGCGGCGGCTTCTGCGTGCCGGACGACTTCATTCTCAACGGCGCCGCGGCCGTCCTCGAGACGTGCCTGTCCATTGGCGACGCCGACGGGCGCTGGGTCAGCGGCTGTCTGCCCGAGGTCGGAATGAACGCCGGTATCTTGCCGCACGACGAGGCGCACCCGGGCCTGTTCTGCGTGCCGTGCATCAATCCGATTGACCAGCAGCCCACCGGGGTTTGCGACATCGGCACCACGTGCGACGGCAGCGGCGCGGGTGGAGCGGGCGGCGGCGGACAGGGTGGCAGCCCGGGCGGCGGCGCGACGTGCGACGACCCCGGGGCGCCGCTCGATCCGTCCATCTTCGCCGCCTGTCCCAATGCGTGCGGCGGCCGCTGTGTCCCGACGCAGCTCCTGCCGGACCCGAACGATCCGTCCATTCAAAAGCTGGCCGAGTGCGCTCCTGGCTCGGGCGAGCTGTGCGTGCCCGACGCGATGATTGCATCGCAGGGCCTGGCCGTGCCCGACACCTGCGATTGGTACGGGCTGGAAGGCCGCTGCATGTCCGAGTGCATCCCGGAGATCGCGCAGCAGGCGCAGGACAATTTCCTGGTCAAGAGCACGTGCGCCGACCACCACTTCTGCGCGCCGTGCTTCGACCCGACGACCGACGAGCCCACGGGCGTTTGCGAGCTGCAATGCGACGCCGGCCCCGATCCGGCAAAGCCTCACGACCTGCCGTCGTGCTGCGACGATATCGGGACGTGCGTGCCGGCCGCGCTCGCCGGCGCCCAGGCCGACCAGCTCGGCCCCGACACCTGCGCCGAGGACTCGGGCCTGATCTGCGCGCCGAACGACCTGATGCCCGGCAGCAACTACGTCCCCGCCGATTGTGAGCCGGAGCTCAACTTCCTGGATGTCGACCCCGACCACAAATACGGTGTTTGCCTCCCCGCCTGCCTGCCCGCCCTCGACTCGTTGTTCCTGGGCGACAACGGCGAGTGCGGCGAGAAGTACAAGTGCGCCCCCTGCTGGCAGCCCGGCCTCTTCGCCGACAAGAAGAGCGACGCCCCGGGCTGCGTGTATTGACCGGTGATCGACGCGGCCCACGCGGCTCCGCGCCGGCCGGGAACCTGGCAGGGCGGCGCTATTGCGCGTCGGTGCGCGACAGCTTCCACTTCATTCGCGTGTAGGCCACCGCAAAGCCGTTGCGTTCCGCGTTGCGCTGGGACGTGCTGCCCGGCTCCGCCGCCATCATGGCCAGGTCGCAACCGCGCTCCCTGGCCACGGACAGCCGCGCCGCGAGCAGTGCGCGCTGTGCCCCGCGCCCGCGGTGGTCCGGCAAGGTGCTGGCCCCCGCCAGAAGTGCCACGCCCTCGTGAATGCCAAGCGAGCCGGTGGCCATGGGCTTCCCGTCCCACTCCGCCAGAAAGCTCAGCACCGCGGGATTGACGAACGCCACGGTGGCCACCCGGCGAATGGGCTCTGCCACGTCGGCGTTCTCAGACCACCCCGCCACCGACGTTTCAATCCACACCGCGGAGTCGCCCGGCGTGACCGCCCGCACGCCAACGCCGGGAGTGGATGCCGCCCCGTCGGGCTCCGCGACGAGAGAGCGCACCAGAACCGTGGAGACCTCGACAGGGCGATAGCCACGATCGGCGAGCAACGCATGCGTCTCGAACCCGGCGAGCGTACACACTTCGTGGCAGACGTCGGCGCCTCGCTCGAAGAAGAATGCCTCGATCCCGGCGACCACGCCTCCCGACGCGGGCTCGAAGACACCGAGCCCAAACGTCTGGGTCATCGGCGAGTCAATCCCGTCGAACATGGCGTACGTCCCGCCGAAGTCGTGCCATACGGGGTTGACTTCAGGGGAGAGCCGGCGGCGCGCCTCGACGAACGAGGCGTTGATCGCGCCCTCGGTGCGCTCGAGACGGCGGGCGAGGTCCAAGGCCATGAAGAGGGTCATTTCCGGACGCACTCCCATGGAGGCCCCCGGACGGGAAGGCTTTTTGAATGAGGTGTGGTTGCGTTGGCGACCGGCCGGTCGAGGGCGAGCCGGCTCACATCGGGGTATAGTTGCGTTGCTCCTCGCGCGCGCCGGCAGCGCCCTGGCCGGCCATTTCATTGCCGGGACCGCCCGTGCCCCCCGGGCCCGCCTCGCCGAGGTAATATTGCATGCCAGAAAAGCTGGGCGGCGGTAGCAGATACGCCATCCCGACCGAGTGTCCACCGCGTCCGCCGCCGCCGGACCCACCAGGGCCTCCCGCGCCGCCGGACCCGCCCGAGCACCCGTCCAGCGACGTCCCGACGCCCGACGACTGGCCACCACCGGCACCGTTGGCGCCCGCCCCACCCGGCTGTCCGCCGGCCCCATTGCCGCCGCGACCGCCCTTTCCGGTGGTGATGGTCACATCCCGGAGGAAGACGTCGCCGCCCACACTGGCCAGTCCCACGCTGGAGCCGCCTGCCCGTCCCGGATTGCCACCCTTGCCACCACAGCCGCCCGCGCCGCCGCCCCCGCCGCTGGCTCCGGCGCCCGGCACCGTGCTCGCTCCTGCCTTGCAGAACATGCCTGCCCGAGCAGCTCCGCCGCCCCCGCCGCCTTGCCCGCGGGCCCCGGCCGCGCCGCGCGTGCCGTCCACGGGCATGATGCCATGGATCGTCAACAGCCCTCGTTCGACGCCGCCGAGCCCACCCTCGCCGGATACGCCCTCGGCGCCCGGGGTGCCGTCCGTGCAGGCGGGGGCGCCGACCTGGCCGTTGCCGCCCAGTCCGAACAGCTCGGAGTTGGGCACGGGCATGGGGAGGCCGCCCGTCCCGCTGTCGCCCGGGCCGCTCGGCGCCAATCCGCCACTGCCACCCTTGCCGCCGCTGGTTGTACCGTCCTCGCACTCGGTCGCTCCCGGATCTCCTCCGGACACGTCCGCGACGCAGGCCGCCGTCGCCCCGCCGGCTTCGGGGGTGCTAGCCGCCGCGGTGCCGGCCTTCGCCGTACCCTGGGCAGCGGCCCCGTCCTCGCCGTCGGCGCCGTTCCCCGCGAGGAAGTCGCAGCGCACGAACCAGGATCTCTCGTCCGTCGCTTCGGCCGCGACAGCCACCGACGAGCCGCTGGGCTTTGTCGCGTCGGCCGCGGTGATGATCAGGTTCGAGATGATGGCGCCACCCGCCCCGGACCCCAGCACGAAGGCGGGTGTGTCCGGCAATCCCATCACCACGGTCCGGGCGGTGGGCTCATAGCGCCAGTCGTTCTCGCAATCGAGCCCGCCCCAGACCTCGATGGATGCCGGCAGCACCACCGCCTCTCCGAAGGCGGCACCCGCGCAGGCAAACACGCGCTTTTTTGCCGTGGATGCCGCATCGATGGCAGCCTGGAGCGAGGCGTGAGGGTGCTCGCGCGTGCCATCCTGCGACTCGGAGGTCGAGTCGGCGCGCACGAAGACGCCGCACTGTTCAATGGTGTTCTCGAGAGTTGGATCGCCGCTACAGTCGAGCTCCTCCGTGCCAGTCGACGAGGTCCCGCCGATGCCGCAGCCAGAAAGCAAACCCATGCCCACCGCGATGGACAGTTCCAAGACGCGCAATCGCCGCATTTTTCATTTGGATCATGGCGTTCTGGCGCCGTTCTCATTTCAAAAAGCGTCATGACCCGGTGCGATTGCCCCCCGCGATCCCCGCGGCGAGCGTCGCGCGGCGCGACCCCGCGGGCCCGGTGTGCCCCGCTCGGAGCCTGTATTTTCAGTGACTTACGATCACTGCAAGGGGGTTGACCGGACGCTGCGGTCAGAGCCACGGCCCTGCCCTTCTGCTTCACCGGCCCCCCGGACAGGCGACGCCGGGCGACCACCCCGCTGGCCGGCCGAGGGCAACTCCAGCCTTGCGCACCGGCGGCGGCGCCGCCCCCGTCGGTACGCCGGCGAGTCAGCCCTGGACCTCCGTGAGGATCGCCCGCGCATCGTCATGCCGCGCCCAGACCGGGTCCAGGGACGACGGCCCTCGCAGCGTGATTCCCAGCATCAGCGTCTTTCGCCACTCCGGGAGCGCCGCCTCGGTCTCCTCGATGAGCGCCATGTGAAACTTGTAATGGTGTGCATCGGCGCTTGCGTGCGTCACGACGACAGTGGGCCACATGCCGATCACCTCCTCGGGCGTGCCGCCTGCATCGAAGAAGGACACCAGCATGCGGGCCGCTTCGACGCGGTCGCCGGCCAATGCCTCGAAGACGGCCGCCAGGCCCGGCGGCGGGCCGCCCGAGGGCGTCAGCGTGTCGAGCCCCTCGTCCACCGGGGGCGCGGCATCCTTGACCAACGCCCGGAACTCCGGCCGCCATGCCGCGGCCTGGAGCAGCGCGAGCAGCTCGGTCTCGGGATCGGGTGTGACCTGCTGGAGGTGTCGCAGCGCGTTCAGCGTATCGAGCTCGTGGACTCCCCACGACGCCTCTTGCCAGCGCACGCTCATCTCCACGGCGGTGATCGCCAGTGCCGTCCAGATCGTTCGAGGACCGAGCCCACCCGACAGCTTCGCGATGACGGCGTCGACGCACGACTCGGCATCTCCGACTCGAAAGATCTCGAGCAGCCCCGGCACCGCGCTCGCGTCGTCGGCGCCGTCCCGCCAGCTCGATGGCATTGAATCCAGCCTCGACAGGTTCGCCTCGAAGGCGAGGGTGCTGCTCGTGTCCTTGTTCGAGTTGATGGCCCGGGCCAGGCTCCGCAGCACCCACGGCGCACAATCCCAGCCAAAGGTATCGAGGCCGCGCAGAGCATGAGCCGTCCAGATGGCGGTATGCCCGACCCAGACGTGGTTCCGCATGGCAAAGCGGGTCATGGGGCCGATCACCGCGTCTCGTCCGCCGGCCGCGTAAAGCGCCACGACGGCTGCCTCGGCAGCCGCCGCGTCCCATGACTCGAACGCGCCGAGGAGCGCCTGTCCCGCCATTTCGGCAGGCGGCACGAGCCTGGAATCGAGCTCCGGAAGCGGCGGCGCCTCCAGCCCGGGCAACGCCAGAACGGCTTGATGCTGAACGTGCCAGGCATAGAACAGCGGCATGAGCGCATCGTCCGGGCCCAGTCGCCGAGCCATCAGGGATGCGGACTCGACGACGAGCGCCGAGTGCATGTCGACCTCGGTCACCACGGTCCGGGCGCCCACCGTCAGCGCCGCTGCCCACAGCAGGTCTGTGGAGGTTCCGGCCATCAGCCACTGCCGCAACGGAACGAACGCGTCCGCTGGCTCCGTGAGCAGGCTGTCGACAATCGCGTCGATGTCACACACGGGCGCGTCCACCGGCTCACCCGGCCCCATCAGCTCGCCGGATTCCCCTGGTTGTTCATTGCAACCCGGAAGCCACCACCCCACGAGGCTCGCAATGCCACCTTCGAGCGCGCGGCGCCGGGTCCAGGGAGCCATCCGTTTCACCGAAGCACCATAGCAGAAAGGCTCAGGCGATGGCCCGTTCAATCTTGTCGAAGTCGCAATACCGGTCGAAGACTTTCGCAGCCCAGCGGCTCGTGGGCTCGTTCCTTTGGAGATGTCCCACGACCTCCTCGAGGTGCCAGCACGCGAAGGATTGCTCGTTCGTGAGCGCGGCCCGGTAGGCCTCCGCCGCCGCCTGACAGTGCCGGTTGTCCGCGGGAAACAGAAGGACGAACAGCGCGTCATCGAAGCCGTCCCTGGCGCGAACGGCTCCGGTGAGCAGATGATCCCGCCAGATCTGCTGAAGCGGCGTCTTGCGAAGCCGGTCCATTGCATCAGGGGCGAAGCAACCCATCTGGCGAGCCCGTTCGTCGTAGGGGGCACGATGCCTGGCGGCAGCCACACGAAGGTTCTCGTGGTACTTGACCTCGACGCCGAGAAAGCCGCGACCGCCCGAGGAAGTGCGACACTCGACGAAGACGTCGAACGCCGAGCGGTCGGAAGAGTATTCCGGATCCGACCGAGACGGCGAGTGCTCGAAAGCAATGGCGGTCACCTCGCAAAAGCGGCCTCGGGTCATCTCCGCGACGAGCCGCGACGCCGACCCGAGATCGAACCGGAGCTCGGCGAACAGGTTGAAGCAAAGCGGCTGGCTGGAGAGCAGGTTATTGAAGATTCTCGATCCCCCGAAGAGCTTGCCCCGATCGCGTAGCGGGTCGAGCACCTCGTCCCGCACGACCGCTCGAATGTTCTCGGTGAGGAAGTTCGCCAGCACCTCCTTCGCCCATGGCATCGGCAATCGAGACCCAAGCGGCCGAGCGCCCCCGTCGTGCAGCTCCTCGCCACCCTCATACCCCTGTATCCGCTGCACGAGCCCCGTTCTCGACGTAGGCGGGCGGAGCGCGCATCTTTGCGCGCATGGACGTGGCGTCAGCGCGGCGGAGGCTGCTGTTCCGGCGGAATCGGGCCAGGCACGGAGA
>Ga0163144_10008237_pt1 | contig 22573 bp, 21 predicted proteins | sample OliLak19BULKMAT1_FD_123175 | JGI IMG/M metagenome (GOLD analysis project Ga0163144, IMG submission 123175) | Freshwater microbial mat bacterial communities from Lake Vanda, McMurdo Dry Valleys, Antarctica - Oligotrophic Lake LV.19.BULKMAT1 | ecosystem: Environmental > Aquatic > Freshwater >...
CCCGGCTCGACGAGCCGTGGTGAAATGACCCTGATTTGGCGTTCGTTGGGCAGGCGGCCCTCAGCCCGGTCCAACAGCAGTCGGACCATGACCTCACCCATGCGCTCGTTTTCCTTGTTGACCGAGACTGCCGGTAACGCCGGTTCCCACTGGCGCTCTTCGCACCGGTCGGCCGAGTCGTCGTAACCGGCGACCCACACGTCCCGACCGGGTTGTAGCCCGAACAGGCGGACGGCGGCGGTGGCGTAGAACGTGTCGCGGTCGGTGCCCAGCAGCAGCGCGTCGATCCGCTCGGGACCGGTCAACCCATCGACGAGAAACCCGGCGACGTGGCGCACACGGTACGAGAACGCCTCGTGGTCCAGCGCGGCAGGTTCCAGGTACGGATATTCGATCGTTGCTAACGGCGCGAGGCCCGCCTCGGTCATCGCTTGGCGATAACCCCGGTCGCGCGCCTCATACCAGTACCGGGCCCACGGTTTAGGCCAGAACTGAGCGATGCGCCGGTGCCCTGCGGCAATCGCACACCGCGTCAGCTCGTAGGAACCGGCCTCGTGATCACTGAGCACCCGATCGACGTCCCCGTAATCGGGGTTGCCACCGTACGCGACGACCGGAACTCCCGCCTTGCGAAACGCATCGACCGACCGCAGGACGGCCGGCGTGACGTCGGGCATATCTGGCACCAACATGCCAAGTGGGCGACCCTGTGCCAACCGCGCCGCGTCATCGACGTCCAGCTCGGCGACGTTCAATGTGATCGCGTGCAACCCCTCACTACGCAGCGCTTCAACCGTGCCCAGCGTCGCAAAACGCAGCCACAGCGTACGTGACGAGAGGTCGCCACCCGTGCCCAACTGGGGCGCCAGCACCGCAACCGCCCGGCGCAACCAGGCCTCACCCTCGACGTCCTTACCGGTCCGTGGCCGCACGACCGTTCGGATGCGCGGACCCGCCCGTTGGACAAGCCCTTCACGGGTCAGTTCGTCCAACGCCTGCCGTAACGTGGTTCGCCCGACGCCCAGTTCCACGGAAAGCACGCGCTCACTGGGTAACGGGCCATCACCACCAAACCGACCGGACAAGATCGAGTTCCGCAAGCTCGACACCACACGGTTCTCGATGTCAGTGTTTTCAAGAGAGATGACGTTCATAGACGCTTCGGTTGACTGTTAGATGAACCAATTGGTTCAGTTAAAATACTCCATTTTTAGGAGATAGCAAATTTTTTTGCGATTTTTCCCGACGCTTTTTCGGCCGAACCATATGGTTTGGAAAACCATTGATGCTTGGTGGAATGAAGTCCTTGAATGCCGTGGATTTGACAAGCTGGGGAAGCAGTACGAGCATCAAGCCCTGTATGAAATACGCCATCATCATCCCCGACGGAGCCGCCGACGAACCTTTGGCAGAGCTCGGTGGCAAGACACCACTCGAAGCGGCCCACACACCGAACATGGATCGGATCGCGATGGAAGGTCGTCAAGGGACCGCACGCACAGTGCCAGCGGGGTTTGAAAGTGGCAGTGACGTCGCAACAATGACGCTGCTGGGGTACGACCCCAAGGTTTACCACACCGGTCGTGCGCCCCTGGAAGCTGCGGCGCAGAGCATTCCGTTGTCGCCGACGGATTGGGTGTTTCGGTGCAACCTCGTCACGGTCGTTGACGGCATTATGAAGGACCACTCCGCTGGTGGCATCACCAACGCCGAGGCGCAGCGACTCATTGGGGACCTGTCCAAAGCGCTAAACCTTAGTGGGTTCGAGTTCCACTTCGGGGTCAGCTATCGCAATCTGCTCGTCTATCGTGGCGAACAGGATTTTCAGTTGACGACCAAGCCGCCGCACGAGTTTCCGGAAGAACCGATCAGCAAGTATCTGCCGCGCGGTAAGGGAAGTGAGATCCTGCGCGACATCATGACCCGATCCGCCGAGCTGTTCGCCAAACACGAGATCAATGAGGTGCGCACCGAGACCGGCTACAACCCTGCGACGCAGGTCTGGCTGTGGGGCCAAGGTCATGCGCCGAGCCTGCCGACGTTTAACGATCGCTTCAAGGTGCAGCGCGGCGCGATGATCACCGGTGTCGACCTGCTGCGCGGTTTGGCGAACCTGCTCGGTTGGAACGTGCTGGAAGTCGAAGGGATGACCAGCTTCCACGACACCGACTACGCCGGCCAAGGTCGCGCGACCGTCTCGGCGATTGATGACTATGACATCGTCCTGTCGCACGTCGAATCACCGGACGAGGCCAGTCATCAAGCCGACTTCAAGACGAAAGTCGACGCGATCGAACACATCGACCGCTACGTCGTCGGGCCGGTGCTCGAGAAACTGCGCACGTTTCCCGACTGGCGCATCCTCGTCATGCCCGACCACCCCACCAACATCGCCACCCGAAAGCACGGCTACGCGCCGAGCCCGTTCACGATGGCGGGCACGCGCGTGCGGGGCGTCGTCAAAGGTCCGTACAACGAGCGCAACGCCGCCGCCAGTGACCTGAAGATCGAGAAAGGTCATGAGTTGATGGAGTATTTCCTGCACGGTGGGAACCTGTAACGCGCTGCTGCGGCGCAGCGGTTGCTAAGGCTGTCTTCACACGCGTCACACAGTTGACGCTTTGCATTGTTGTGAAGGAGCAGACTCATGTATCGCAATCTAATCTCAGCCGCGGTTTGTGGCGTCGCACTCGTGGCCCTGCCAGCCTGCACGTCGCAGGACGAACCCCGACCCTCCAAGTCGTCCGACAAGCCCTTCTCCGCTAAGTCCGCCGAGCCAACCAAGGACATGCAGGAAGTCCTGGACGCGCTGGGTGCGATGGGCGGTAAGCCGATCGAGACGCTATCACCTGCCGAGGCGCGTAAGCAACCGGGCCCACCTGACGCGGTGAAAGCCGTACTCGTCAAGGAAGGCAAGCCCGTGCAGATTCCGGTCGGCAAGGTAGAAGATCGAAAGATCACCGGACCGGCCGGGCAAATTCCAGTTCGCATCTACACGCCTGACGGGAACGGTCCGTTCCCCGTGCTGGTCTATTACCATGGTGGGGGTTGGGTGCTCGGGACGCTCGACACGTACGACAGTTCCTGCCGGGCGCTGGCCAGCACCGGCAAACACGTCGTGGTGTCGGTCGACTATCGGCTGGCGCCGGAACACAAGTTTCCCGCAGCGTCGGACGACTCGTTTGCTGCATATCAGTGGGTTGTGAAAAACGCCGCCAGCATCAATGGTGACCCCAAACGCGTCGCCGTCGGTGGTGAAAGCGCCGGTGGGAACCTCGCGACCGTCACGGCGTTGCAGGCGCGCGACAAAAAGGTCCAGATGCCGACGTATCAGCTGATCGTCTACCCCGTCGCCAACCACGCGTTCGACACCGAGTCGTATCGACAGAATGCCACAGCCAAACCACTCAACGCCGACATGATGAAGTGGTTCTCCGGCCACTACTTGGCCAGCCCGTCCGATGCAGCCAATCCCTACGCCTCACCCCTGCGGGCCGACCTGACCGGCCTGCCCCCGGCTACGGTCATCACCGCGACCATCGACCCGCTGATGAGCGAGGGCAAAGCCTACGCGGATAAACTTGAAGCCGCTGGCGTGAAGGTGCGCTACAAGAACTACGACGGCGTGACCCACGAATTCTTCGGCATGGGTGCCGCCGTCCCCGCAAGTTTGGAAGCGATCGACTTTGCGGTCGACGGGCTGAACAGCGTGAAGTAAACGACCTGGTGTCGTGAAGCTGAGTAGAAACGAGGAGGCCCCGGTCATTGATTGACCGAGGCCTTCTTGCATCGGGTAGGGGAGAACGACCTGCCCGTCACGTCAACCGTGGGCGTTAGAGAATCCTCACTTCAAACGTAGCGTCCGCCGAGCGCAAATGTCATCCCGAAGGGGAGCGGTAGCGACTCGAGGGATCTCCAATGACGATAAGCCTCCGGCACTTTGAGATCCCTCAGGTCGGCAAGCCTCCCATCGGGATGACACGCTACGGTCCAGGATAAAGTTGCTCTAGCCCAGTGGTCTTCGTCTCACCGACTCAACATGCCGGCCAGCGGTCTGAAGCCAGCAACTGTGCCGCAGAATCCACCCGGATTTTCGCGGACAAAAAAAATCAGCGTTATAGTTTCGGGCGGCACATCGATGTCCCGGCATGTCCCAAGACGTCCCAGGAAAACGCTGTTGTGCTTTCCCATTTTACCGCGGCTGCCCCACTGTCGCGGCTTTGCCTTCCTCGGCCATCACGCGACGCCGGCGTTCCATGGCCCAAAGGGTGGCGACGGTCAGGACATCGCAGGTGTAGTGGAAGTTGCGGATGCCAGCGAGGTCGGGTTGGACCATCGTCGGGCGAAGTATGCTTTGCAGAGGACCGACTTTCACAAGCGCATTGTCGTCGGCAGGAGCGGTGTCCAACGCATACAGAATCACCAGCCGTTGCTTGGACGTATCCTGAATCGCCCCTTGGTTCTTATACGCAAAAAAGATGAACAGCACCGTCACCAGCAGCGTCGTCAACCGGTCCCGCCGTTGACGCATGGACGCGAACGCCAGCAGGCCACCAATGATGACAACGTAAAGCGTCCAATACGACTGCAATGCGTTGGATCGCTCGAAGTACATTTGGACGAGTTCGGCGTAGGTCATTCAGAAAGGGTAATTCCTCTGACGATACCCGGCAACTTCCGCCAGAATTGGCAAACTGCCTTCCCCGCGTCGTTTAGCGGCTGGACCGCAGGTCCGCGCGTTTCGTCTATCACCTGCGCGCGGGGAAAACGCGGACCTGCGGTCCAGCCGCTAAACGGTGCAACGTTGAGCAATCAGCACGCGTCCACTATCATTCCGCAATCTTCGGCAGGCTTTATCTGTCGTGAACACACTATGGGTTTAATCGTCCAAAAATTCGGTGGCACCAGTGTCGCCAACGCCGAGCGCATCCACCGCGCTGCCAAGCGGGCCATCGCGACGAAAGAGCGCGGCAACCAAGTCGTCGTCGTCGTCAGCGCCATGGGCGACTCGACCGACGACCTCATCGACCTCGCCAAGCAGGTTTGCTCATATGGTGGGTGTGACACGCATCCACCGAAGCGCGAGATGGACCAACTGCTCGCTACCGGTGAACAGGTGACGATCGCGCTGATGGCGATGGCGATCCACGCGCAGGGTCATGAAGCCATCAGCTTCACCGGTGGGCAGATCGGGCTCGTCACCGACAATGCGTTCTCAAAAGCCCGCATCCAATCGATCAACAAACAGCGGATTTTTGATCAGTTGGAACATGGCAAGATCGTCATCATTGCTGGTTTCCAAGGCATCACGCCAGAGGGCGACCTGACCACGCTGGGTCGGGGTGGCAGCAACGCGACGCTCGTGGCGATCGGCGCCGTTTTGTCAGCCGACGTGTGCGAGAACTTCACCGACGTCGACGGTATCTACACCGCAGACCCGCGCATCGTGAAGAACGCGCGGAAGATTGAGCGCATCAGTTACGACGAAATGCTGGAGCTGAGCGGGCTGGGCGCCAGCGTGCTGCAGACGCGGGCGGTCGAGTTTGCCAAGAAGTACAACGTGCCGCTGCACGTGCGTAACAGTCAGAACGAGAACGAGGGTACGTGGATCGTCGCGGAGACACCGAACATGGAACACATCGTCGTATCGGGCGCTGCCCTCAAGAAGGACCTGATTCGCGTGACGATCAAGAGCGTGCCCGACCAGCCGGGCATCGCCGCGGATATCTTCGGCACGATCGCAGAAGCGAACATCGTCGTCGACGACATCATCCAGAACGTGATGGACGACAACACCGCCAACATCTCGTTCACGGTCGAGCATGGTGATTTGGCGGATATCAAACCGGTGGTGGATAAGCTGGTGCGCGATTTGGGCGGTAGATCGGCACCGAACTACCAGAGCGACCTGGCCAAGGTCAGCGTAGTGGGTGTCGGCATGCGGACGCACACGGGGGTCGCCCAGCGGATGTTCCGCGCGCTGGCCGACGCGAAGGTGAACATTCAGAACATCACGACGAGCGAGATCAAGATCAGCTGTATCATCTCCAAGGACGACGCCGCCAAAGCCTTGCAGATCGTCCACGAAGCCTTCGACCTGGGCGCCGCGATTGCCACGGCGCGGTAGCGCGCCGGCGCCTCGTGCCATAGGCGGCCTGCCCGTGCCTTGTCCTCTCAGTCAAAGGGCACGGGCGGGCAAGCCGCCTGTGGGACGAGTAGGAACCCTGCCCGTATGAGCGAGTCACCGATCCCCAAGCTCCTGCTGCGTCGCAAGCGCCTGCGGGCGGGTGGGATCGTGACGTTGATCGTCGCGCTGCTGTCGATCCTGCTCGATCGGGGTGGCGCGTTTGGCTACAAGGGGGATGACTGGTCGACGTTCAACGGCCAACGGTTGACGGTCGTCGAGGTAGTCGACGGCGACACGCTGTACATCAAGGGAACGTCTAGCGAGAAGACGCGCGTGCGGTTGATTGGCGTTGACGCGCCCGAGATGGACCCGCCAAGCCATTGGGGTGATCGCGCAACAGCATACACGCGCGGGCGACTGGCGGGTAAGCAGGTAACGGTCAAGCTCGACGGCACGCAGTCGCGCGACCACTATGGTCGACTGCTTGCCTACCTTTACGTCACCGACAGCGACAACTTCAACTTCGACCTGATCCGCGACGGTCAGGCCTACGCCGACCGGCGGCATGGTCACTCACTTCGATCTCAGTTTGAGATCGCCGAAACCGAATCGAGGAAGAAAGGTCGCGGACTTTGGAAGGAAGTTCGTGACGACCAGCAGCCCGAATGGCGAAAGCGATGGTTGCGGAACCGGCTAAGCGGGTCGCCGCCGAAGGACTGACTGTCACGAGAGTTGGCTTCTCAAGACAAACGGGGAATGTTTCGGTAATGTCGGATGTTAAATATGACACAACCCACTAACTATGAAGCTCCCCCACCGTACAACCCCAACGACAGCAAGCGCCTTGCCGCCGGCATTTGCGGCATCCTGATCGGTGGGCTGGGCATCCACAAGTTTATCCTCGGCATGACGACGCCAGCGCTGATCATGCTGCTGACCACCGTGCTCACGTGCGGGTTCGGTGGCATCATCATGGGCATCATCGGTCTGATCGAGGGCGTCATCTATCTGACGAAGACCGATGAGCAGTTCTATCAGGAATATGTCGTTCAGAAGAAGGCATGGTTCTAACGGACCGCATCACGCGTTGAAGGTTAAAAGAAAAAGTCCGAGCATCGCGTGTAAGCGCGATGCCCGGACGGTTCTGTGTCTTCACTGATTGAGGCGCCGACGAGTTACCCTGCCTTGGCTGGGTAATACGGCTTGATCGACGGCGACGAAGGGTGAGGGATGGTCGACGAGTCGGCCCGTGGGTGGGCGTTGTCGTAGGCTTCCTTCATCCGCTGGGTCGTCAGGTGCGTGTAGATCTGCGTCGTGCTGAGCGACTGGTGACCGAGCAGTTCCTGGACGCTGCGCAGGTCGGCGCCGTTGTTCAGCAGGTGCGTCGCAAAGCTGTGACGCAGTGTGTGCGGGCTGATCCCCGGATCGAGACCGGCGCTGACGAGGTACTTGTCGAGCTTGCGGCGGACCGAGCGGGTGCTGAGCGATTCGCCGTGCTTGTTGAGGAACACGCGCTCGCTGCCACCGGCCTGGCTCTTGCCGTCAACAGCGCGCATTTCGAAGTAGCGCTGTATCGCCTTGATGGCCTGGCTGCCAATGGGTGTCAGGCGGTCCTTGCGACCCTTGCCCTGCACGCGGAGCACACCTTCCTGCAGGTCGATGTCGGCGATCGCCAGCTCGACCAGTTCGCTCACGCGAATGCCACTGCTGTACAGGACTTCCAGCATTGCCTTGTCACGGGCAGCGAGGATGTCGGCATCACCGGGGGCGTCGAGCAGCTTCTGAACCTGTTCGAGGTCCAGACACTTGGGCAGGCGCTTTTCCTGCTTGGGCGTGCGGATCGTCGACAACGGGTTGACGCTGACGAGGCTGCGGCGGATCAGAAACTTGTAAAAGCTGCGCAGCGTCGCGAGCTTTCGCGCCGTCGTGCTCTTCGTGTAGTTCTGACCGTACAGGTAAGCGAGAAACTCGCGGATCGCGAGCGGTTCGCACTTCACCTGACGCTCGTCGATCTCCTCACCGGTCGCCTGGCGACCGAGGGAAGCGCCGGGTAGCTGACCGATCGAGCCGGACAGGAACTGTCCGAACTGGAAGAGGTCTGCGCCGTAGCTCTTGACGGTGTAGTCGCTGAAGTGCTTTTCGAGCTTCAGGAATTGCAGGAACTGCTGCACCAGGGGTGAGAAGGTTTTTTCCGGAGCAGCCGCGGTGGCGTGATTGCCAGCCGAGGTGGTGTCGCCGGTGGAAGACGCGGCAAAGGCGGTGACGGTGTTCATACGTACCGGTCGCGATGAGAACGATCAGGAAGAAATTGCCTCCAGCGCAGCCGGCGAAACTGCACTGAGGGCCCAAACGCGGCCGATCCTCGTCCGCGGTCGTAAGGGTGACCGAATCGCTTGCGGTATTCTAAGACGTCCCGTTTCCGGAAGATTCTTAGGTCCGCGTACGAACTCCGATAAACCTCACGCAGCTTTCTTCGGCAAATACGCCTTCAATTCTTTGGACAAATGCTGACCAAGCTGGTGCGACAGGACTGCGGCGTCAAACCAATCGAACGAAAGGTCGCGCCGTTTGACCAGGTCGACGAGCGCCTCGAGCACCTGCGTCTCCTCGCCTGGCTCGTACTTAAAGCAGAAGTGATGCTTGCCCTTCATGAGGCTCAACGTCTTCGATGCCGACATGGACAAATCTCCAGATGGTGCCCGTCTTCGTGCGAATGAACGCTTTGGGGCGTCCACGATTATTCGTAGGGTGGGAATTGCCCACCGTTCCCCGTTCGATCGCTTGCGACGCGGTGGGCAGTGCCCACCCTACCGCTTTGAATCCGTCGCCACAGGCTTCTTTAACCGTGGTGACTCGATCAGTGCTGTGATCAGTTCGTGGTAAACGAACCCGCAGTACCGATCCATGCTCATCAGATATTCTTTTCGACCAAGTGGACCCATCGGATCATTCCGACCGGCCGCATAACTCCACAATCTTTCCCGAACCGTGCCGTTGGCAGCGTCAAACATGCCGACGGTCTGCTCAAAGTCCGGGTTCTGCGGCAGCGATTCGGTCTGGCCAGGTGAGGCCATGCGGGCCAAGCCGTGCGGGTCGACGCTTGTGGACCGGTTGTAAGAGCCAGGCTTGATGAACACCTGCAACGCTGCCCCAACCTTCGGCGGGTTGTAGGGGTCGTAGATCGTGATGGTCGGCACAACTAGTGCCTCGACGCCCAGCAGGTCACACACCAGGGTCGCCTGTTCGACCGACTGAACTTTCTGCAGTCCAAGGCTCGCGTAGATTTCGGCAACGCGGTTGACGGGGACGACCGTCAGGCCCTTCACCTGCTGCAACTGCTGATAAAGCAGGTCTGCCTGCAACAGCGGATCGATGTTCGGTTGACCACTGAGGTTGATCGCCGGCGCGACCGCCCAGACGGACTGTTGACCGTCGCCGAGCGTCAGTTGCCATTCCGTTCCGTACTTCGGTGGTTTGGCACAACCGACGGCGAGCAGAGCGATCAGCCCTGCGATCAAGATGAACACGATGCTCCGCATCGATCCTTCGCTCGCTTCATCCATGAAGCGGAATGAACACACAACTCTGAATGGTGAAGTCTGAACTCTGAAGGAGAGAAATGCCGTGCATTTTTTCCGACTTCAGAATTCAGCCTTCAGACTTCTCAATTTCCTGCCGCCGGGACTTCGTTGATGTCGGCGACCTTTTCTTCACCACCGGATAGCCCTGCCGTCATCGCACCACGGGCGTCGGTGCGGCTGGACCAGACGGCTTCGGTGCCACCGCGATTGCTGACGAAGTAGACACGGTTGTCGACGGCCCAGAAAGGTGACACGCTCACACCGCTGCCATCCGTCATGCGCTGACGGTTTGTGCCGTCGGCGTTGATCGTCCAGACGTCCTGCTGCGACTTGGCCTGACCGGCCGTGGGGTCGACCACAGTCGCAAAGGCCAGCTTCTTGCCGTCGGGGCTCCACGCCGGAGCGACGATCGCGGCGTTCGTGCTAGCGACGACTTCCGTAATCCGCCTGGCTTCACCGTCAACCAGGTCGAGCGTCCACAAACTGAACCAACGGCTACCGCGCTGGCGGGCACGTTGAAATGCGATCCGGTCGACCGTCTTATCGGGGGACCAGCTCGGGAACAGCCCGTAACCGATCATTCGCTTTTCGCTCGTATCCAGGTTTGCCAGCCAGATTTCCCACTGTTGGCTGCGACCACCGATCGCGCAGTACGCCAGCCGTTTGCCGTCGGGGCTGAAGCTGGGCTTAATCGCCTGACCCACTCCGTTCGTCACCTGGACGACGTTACGGCCATCAATGTCCATCACATATACCTGCCACGATCCGGTCCGGTTCGAGCAAAAAGCGACCGTCTTACCGTCCGGGCTGAACGCCGGGTAAGCGTCGTCCGCCTGCCCACCAGTGATCTGCGTGACGGACTGACCGTTCACGCGCTGCAGGTACAACGCCGGGTGCTTGCTGTGACGCGTCGAGGCGTAGCACAGCCACTTACCGGTCGGGTCGACGACGACGTCCGAATCGAACCCTTCGTCGGCGAACGTGTGTTGCTGGAACCCGTTGTCACCGGCTGCGGCGCGAACGGGGCCCGTCTTGGAGGCTCCGTCGAACTCACCGAAGATGTCGATCGAGTGTGGCGCCTTGGCCGATGCGGGTTCGATGTCGTCGAAGAGAAATTGCGACATCGAGCCGTCCGCGACCTTGTCGGTCTCGGCAGGCTTCTTGGTAGTCTCGGCCTTTGAGCCCTTAAGCCCACAGCCCGCAGCCGTCATGGCCACCACGCACGCGGCAGCAACCACGATCCGCTTGAACGATTTTCCGTTTAGTTCCGTCAGCATCGTCAATCTCCAAATAGACCGGGTAAAGGGTCCATCGGAGTGATCGGCGAAATCGGCACCTCAGTTAAGGAACCGATTGTCACTCTGTCTTAACGATTTATCGGACGTTGCGCCCCCGCCCCTTGAAAGAACTTTGCAATCGAAAGTGCAAACCGGGACTTATTGCGGAATGGGTGGGCCTTGAACACCACCGGGTTGTTCCATACCGCCCGGCGGTCCACCAGGACCACCAGGTCCACCGGGACCACCCGGTCCTCCCGGTCCTCCCGGTCCTCCCGGGGGGGCTTTGGGGAACAGTTCGGGAATCGCTTCCAGTTCCCACGTGTCGCCGACCTTTCGGAAGTTCATGGTCTGCCGAAGGGGTTCGGTGACCTTGTCAAACTTCATCAGTCCTGCCGCCGAGGCCGTGTGCTCACCATTAGTGGGATTGTTGAAAAATTGGACGAGCCCAGGCTTGGATGGGTCGTACAGGGTCGTCATGCCCTGCAGCGTGCCAAACCGCTCGTTCTGCCGGGCGCTGGTCATAATGGTGACGAACGCCTGCTTGGGCACGTCTGCCTTGAAGCGTTCACTCAGCTTGTCGTATGCCTCGCTGGCCTTGTTTGCACGGACGTCGTCACCCAACTGGACGATGACCTGCTCGATCTGATCGCGATCCGCCTTCGCTTGCGAGGCTGCAGAAAATTCTTTGGCCCCCACCACACCACCGATCAACAGCGACAGCAGCAACCCACCCCCCGCCAGCAGGCGACCGGTCTGAGTGCCGTTGCTTTCACCGATCTGCCGCCAAGCCAGGATCGCGACGATCACTCCCACGATGGGGATGAAGAGCAGCGTCGGGCTAAGCAGAGTCAGCAGGCTCGCGACACCGAGGATGATCGCGACGATCGACGTACCGTTGACCGCGACGTAGTCGGTGCTGCCGACACCTGCCGTTGTCGACATTTTGTAAAGGTTCAACAGCGAGTCACCAGCGGGGTCAGCCGCTGCGTTGGACTTGGCTGCAACAGCCTGCGGGTCCGATATTTCCGGCGTTGTTTGAGGCATCCGTTAACCGTTCAAGTTTCGAGGTGACCTTATCCGATTTGGCTATCGCGACCGGTGGTATTACCGGCGTTGCAGTTATCAGTACGTCAGGCCCGTCTTTGTTGCACTACCGAAGGTAAATCTGTCATGACCAAACGTCAACTCATCGACGACATCCGCCGGCTCAACACCACCGCCCAACCCCAGTTCCTTATTCAGTTCGATGAAGCTGCCCTGGCGCAGTACCTCGAACACCTTCAAAGCGCCCAGCGAAAGCACACCCGAATCACCGGTTGGCGCAAGCCACAGGCGAATTTGCGCCTCGTGTCGTAAAACAAGAAGCCAAAAATTAGAAGCTGGAAGCCAGAATGGGAGACGCGACCAACGTCGCTCGTCCGTTCTGGCTTCTGTCATTGTCCAATCGATTAGCCACGCCGCTTGCGTCGCTATCCCTGCACCTAATCGCCAAACGCAAGAAGCCAGCAACCACGAGGGAATGCGCCAACGGCGAAAATTCCCTTATAGCTCCTGGCTTCTCTGTTTCTGGCTTCTTTCTCTACCGCACGTTCCAGATCGTCAAACGGCTGGCCGGGCGTAGCAGCAGAATGCTGTCCCAATCATCACTGGCCATCTTGATCTCGTAATTCCAGTTGCGGGCGATCATCGCGTTGCGCTCGGCAGGCGTATATGCAGGCGTGGCGCAACCCGTTGAAAAAAAACCCGTCGAACCGGCAGCCAACATCAACAGGACAACTCGCTTCATGTATTCGCCTCGGTCGGTGTGAAACCCTCTGATGACAAACGCGTTGTCTGCGAATGTACCGACCGGTCGGCTCGCTTGTCAAAGGCGTTTCACTCCCCCGACATCGCCGATAACCCCAACTCTGCCAAAGCCGCCCGCCATTCAACGTACCGATACGGTACGCCCAGTCGCTCGTGCTCGACCTTCAATCGGGCATGGAACTGCTCGTATTGGTCCTGCTGCCACTGTGTTGCGGTCGGATCGCAGAAGAAGATACGGCAGCCGAACGGTCGAATCGGGTGAACACCGCACAGCCCCTTTACCTGGAACGGGCAGCCGGTGCCGTCCCAATTCTCGACCGGTTTCCGCTCCAGGGACGCGACGAACGCCGCCAATTCGATCGTCGTGACGTACAAGCGGTGTCCGAAGGCCTCGAACCGGCAGCACTTGCCACTGGCGACGCAGACGGGCTTGCGCGTGTCAATCTGAGATTGGAGGTCGGCATACACCCTCCCCACCACCGCGACGACCTCGGGCCGCCGTGCCGCTTCTCGAACAAGGCTGTCTAATGATTGGTCCACATCGAGATTGTACGCCAGGCCGACATGGTGTCCCCCATCCTCACCTTGAAAACGGACCCCATTTCCCCACAATACGCCGGACTCTCGGGCATCGAAAATACCGTCTCCCCGCTTTGGACTTCACCTTCATGCGTAAACTGCTTGTCGCTAACCGCAGCGAAATCGCGATTCGCGTCTTCCGTGCCGCCACCGAGCTCGGCCTCGGCACCGTTTCCGTCTACACGTACGAGGACCGTTTCGCGCTTCATCGCTTTAAGAGTGACGAGAGCTACCTGATCGGTCCTGAGGAGGGTGGCTCGCCGGTCAAGGGGTATCTTGACGTTGACGCGATCATTGCGGTCGCCAAGGCTCACGGTGTGGACGCGATCCACCCGGGGTATGGGTTTCTTTCGGAAAACGCCAACCTCGCCCGCGCGTGCAAGAAGAACGGCATCACGTTCGTCGGCCCCGACGCCGACATGCTTGAAACGTTCGGCGATAAAACCGCCGCCAAGAAGCTCGCAGTCAAGACAAAGGTCCCGACGGTCCCCGGCACCGATGACGCCCTCTCCGACCCAGCGGAAGTGAAAGCCGCTGCCAAGAAGATCGGTTTTCCGCTCATCATCAAAGCCAGCTTCGGGGGTGGTGGCCGCGGCATGCGCGTCGTGCGCAATGCCGAAGAGCTCATGCCACGCCTGGAAGAGGCCCAGCGCGAGGCCGGCGCGGCCTTCGGGCGCACGGAGGTCTTCCTCGAACGCTTCATCGGTCGCGCCAAGCATATCGAAGTGCAAATCCTCGGTGACACCCACGGCAACCTCGTCCACCTCTGGGAACGCGACTGCTCCGTCCAGCGCAGGCACCAGAAGGTCGTTGAGATCGCCCCGTCGGTCGATCTTTCCCTGAAACTCCGCTCTGACATCTGTGAGGCTGCCAAACGCCTCACCGAAGCCGCGAACTACGTCAACGCCGGTACCGTCGAATTCCTCGTCGACATGGACACGAAGGAGTTCTTCTTCATTGAAGTGAACCCGCGTGTGCAAGTCGAGCACACCGTGACGGAAGTCGTCACCGGCATTGACATCGTCAAGAGCCAGATCCTCATTGCACAGGGTCACAAGCTTCACGACAAGCCGATCAATATCCCGAAACAGCAAGACATCCACACGCGCGGCTACGCGGTGCAGGCGCGCATCACGACCGAAGACCCGACCAACAACTTCATCCCCGACTACGGTCGACTGACGACCTACCGCAGCGCTGCCGGCTTCGGCATCCGCCTGGACGGTGGCAGCGCCTTCAGTGGCGCGGTCATCACGCCCTACTTCGATTCGCTATTGGTTAAGGTGACGGCCAGTGGCACGACGTTCGACGAGGCCGTGAAGCGGTTGAACCGCGCGTTGCGCGAGTTCCGTGTGCGCGGCATCAAAACAAACATCCCATTCCTTGAAAACCTGATCCAGCACCCGCAGTTCGTCAACGGTAACGCGACGACGACGTTCATCGACAAGACGCCCGAGCTGTTCAAAATCGAAATCCGCCGGGATCGCGCGACGAAAATTCTCAGCTACCTCGGTGATGTGATCATCAACGGCCGGCCAGAGGTGAAAGGGAAGGTCATCAAGGGCAAGGAACTGCCCGTTCCGTTCGTGCCGAAGTTCGACACGGTTGCAGCCCCACCTGAAGGCCTGCGCAACAAGCTGCTTGAAATGGGGCCTGAGGAGTTCTGCAAGTGGGTCCGTAAACAAAAGAAGCTGCTGTTCACCGACACGACCATGCGCGACGCGCACCAGTCACTGCTCGCGACCCGTGTGCGGTCGTTTGACATCCTGAAGATCGCAGACGCCGTCTCGCACCTGACACCTCAACTGTTCAGCCTCGAAATGTGGGGCGGCGCCACGTTCGACACGTCGATGCGCTTCCTGCAGGAAGACCCATGGGACCGCTTGGACCAGCTGCGCGCCCGCATCCCGAACATCCCGTTCCAGATGCTTTTCCGCGGGTCCAGCGCGCTGGGGTATAGCAACTACCCCGACAATGTTGTGCGCGAGCTGGTCATCCGCTCGGCCGAGCATGGGATGGACGTTTTCCGTATCTTCGACTCGCTCAACTGGACCGAGAATATGAAGGTGGCCGTCGAGACGGTCCGCAACAAGACCGACGCGCTCTGTGAGGCGGCGGTCTGCTACACCGGTGACATCCTCGACCCCAAACGCACGAAGTACGCCCTGAAGTACTACGTGAACATGGCCAAGGAACTAGTGAAGATGGGGACGCACATTCTCGCCATCAAGGACATGGCCGGCCTGTGCAAACCGTACGCTGCCTACGCGCTGGTGAAGGCGCTGCGCGACGAGATCGACATCCCGATCCACTTCCACACGCACGACACGAGTGGCATTAACGCCGGCAGCATCTTGCGCGCCGCCGATGCCGGTGTGGACATCGTCGACGCGGCGTTAGCGAGCATGAGCGGCATGACGTCACAGCCGAATCTCAACTCGCTGGTCGCAGCTTTGCAGCACACGCCGCGCGAAAGTGGTTTGAGTCTCGATGCGCTCAACGGACTGTCCAACTACTGGTCCGACGTGCGCGAGGCGTACTATCCGTTTGAAGAGGGCATGAAGTCCGGAACCGCCGAGGTGTATCAGCACGAGATGCCAGGTGGCCAGTACACCAATCTTCGCCAGCAAGCCAAGAGCCTGCACCTGGGTGATCGCTGGAACGAGATCGCCTCAGCCTACGCGACCGTCAACGAAATGCTCGGCGATATCGTCAAAGTCACACCGTCGAGCAAGGTGGTCGGCGACCTGGCACTCTTCATGGTCACCAACAACTTGACCGCCATGGACGTGCTGGCACCCAAGGGCAAGCTGAATTTTCCCAAGAGTGTCGTGGAAATGCTGCAAGGTTATCTCGGTCAACCACCGGGTGGCTGGCCGAAGGTGCTGCAGAAAATCATCCTCGACAGCGCGGGTGAAAAGCCGTTCACCTACCGCCCGGGCAGTAAGCTGCCGAAGGTCGACTTCGCCAAGGTCAAAGAAGAACTCAAGGGCAAACTCGGCCACGAGGCGCGCGACGTCGACGTGATGTCGTACCTGATGTACCCGCAGGTTTTCCTCGATTACGACAAGCACATGAAGACGTACGACAACACGAGCGTCATCCCGACGAACGCGTTCTGGTACGGCCTGCAGGCTGGCGAGGAGATCAGCGTCGAGATCGAGCCGGGCAAGACACTGCTGATCAAATTTCTGACCACCAGCGACGCCCGTGAGGACGGTACGCGCACCGTCTTCTTCGAACTGAACGGCCAACCCCGCGAGGTCGCGGTCGCGGACCGTTCGCTGGAAGGAAAACTCCACAAGAATCCCAAGGCCGATTCCGACGACCTCGACCAGATCGGCGCGCCCATGCCCGGCAAAGTATCGAGCGTCGCCGTGAAGAAGGGCCAGCAGGTCAAGGCTGGAGAGCGCTTGCTGAGCATCGAAGCGATGAAGATGGAAACCGCGGTCTACGCCCCGCGCGATGCCACGGTCGCTGAGGTGCATGTGAAGCCGGGAACAATTGTCACCGCGCGCGATCTATTGGTGGTGTTGGAAGGTTAAGAAACTAAATGCAGAGTGCAGAATGAAAGCGCAATGCCTTCGCTTCTACACTTATCACTCTGCACGGATAGATCATGCCCCTTGACCTCCGCCGCCTGCGTAACTTGATCAAGCCCTTCCGGCTTCACTGGTTCCCCCGTCTTTGTAGCACGAACGATCATGCCCTTGCCCTTCGTGAGCGCGGTGACCTGTACGCCCCAGCGGTCGTCCTGACAGGTCACCAACTCGCCGGCCGCGGGCGCGGCAGCAACACGTGGTGGTCGGGAAGCGGTTCGCTCACCGTCACGTTCGCGTTGCCGATCGAGGAAGGTGTCGCGCCTCATGGTCTGCCACTCATCGCGGGGTTAGCCGTACGCGATGCGGTGTCGGAGATTCTGAAGATCGACGACCTCGTCAAACTGAAATGGCCTAACGACTTGCTGGCTGCAGATCGCAAATTGGCGGGCCTGCTCTGCGAACGGGCGCATAAGGTCGACCTGATCGGCTTGGGTCTGAACGTCAACGTCACCGAGCGCGACGTGCCCGCCAACTTACGAAACAAGGTCACGTCCCTGTCACAGTTGGCGGCCGAGGATTTGGACATGACCGACGTACTGTCGACGATCGCGCATCATTTGCTAACGGCGCTCTCTCATCGCCGCGAGCAATCGTTCGCGGCGATGCTGAAACGGTACGATGTCCACCACTCACTTGTCGGTCGGCGAGTAAAGATCACTACAGCGCCAAACGAGCCGCCAGTCGTCGGGCAATGTGAAGGATTGGATTCGATCGGGCGGCTGCTTGTCCGTCAGTCCAACGGCACACAGCAACGCATGATCGCGGGGCACGTCGAAGCCATCGATTAGGTCGAAACTTCTATATTCACCCAAACGGCGCGATGCCGTCCGGCGTGACGAGGAAGAGCTTGTCTGTTACCTGATGCGGCATGCTTTGAAAATCATCGCCAATCTGTTTCTTCAGGTTCGCGACGGTCTTCGGTTCATTGCGGAAGCAAAGCAGAATGTCCCGGTTCGGAACCCCTGCGATAAACGGGCTGCCGAGGTAACCGCTTAGCTTTTCATGAAGTGTGGGTAGCAATAAGCGCGAGGCGTCGTAGCCATCAAGCTTCTGGAACAGGATCAGACTGACGTTGCCGTCCTCGTCCTGGGCAACCTGCGCTTCGAGCGCCTCACTCTTGGTCATCAGGTTTTTCAGCGCGATCTGGTGAAGGTCGTCGACCGAGATATCCCAACTTTCGAAATGTGCCTGCGGGATGTACGCGATCGTGCGGTCGTTGTCGATCGCGTAAGCGACGTTCAACCCCTCGACGACCGACTGGCTGATCGTCGCTGCATTGGTCGCTGGCGCCGGAAGAACCATCGGCAGGATGCGCTCGCGCAGTTCGTCGAGCGTGCCACCCTGGTCGGGCATGCCCTCGCCGGCGCGGAGCAGTTCGACCACCCAACGATCGATGTGGTGGTTCGACTCGTCAGGCCTCATCTGACTGATGCGGTAGATGTTCTCGAGCGACGCGATGTGCCCGTTAACCTTCATCGTGAACGGTTGCGGGCCGCGCGACATCTTGACGAGCGGAAATTTCTGGGAGACGTGCCGAACAACCTGCTCGGCGAACTGCTCGCGGGTCAACGCCATAGTCAGAGTATATCTCGGTCGTCTCCCGTTATCCAAAGTAAGAGGCGCGAAGTCGCGAATGATAACCGTGCCGTCGGAGGATCGAGGATTGATTCTTGATGAACTGGCTTGCTGACAATCATCCAGCCACAATCCTCGCTTTCGTCTTTCCTTTGCGACTCCTTTGTGGCCGTCGCCTTCGCGTCTCTTCATTCCACCCGCCATACCGCTTAGACTGCCCGACCCACGGAGGAGACGACACGATGGCAGGCGCATTGAAGGTTGGCATTGCGGGTGGTGGTTGGCCCGGGCAGCGGCACGTAGAGGGTTATCGCAGAGCCGGTGGATACAAGATCGTTGCGGTCGCGGATCTGATTCCTGAACGTCGCGCCAAGCTTGTCGCGGCGGTGGGTTGTCCGGTTCGGCCGTATGAAGACGCGCAGGAGTTGATCGCCGACAAGGAGATCGACGCGATCAGCATCTGCCTGCCGACCGACCAGCACGTCGCGTTCGCTACCGCCGCGATGAAGGCCGGCAAGCATGTTGTCATCGAGCCGCCACCTGCGCCGACAATCAAAGGGGCCAAGCAGCTTGCCAACGCCGCGACGAAGTACGGGAAGGTATTGCTGTACGCGCTGCAGCGCCGCTTCGGCGCCGCCGAGCAGGCGGCCCATCAGGCGGTCTCCAAGGGGTACGCCGGCACACCCTACCACGCCCGCGCCACCTGGACGCGCACGCGCGGTGTGCCTGCGGGCACTGGCTGGTACACCGATCCTGAAAAGTCAGGGGGGGGTTCGATGATCGATCTGGGCCTCCCTCTACTCGATCTCGCGTGGTCCATGCTCGGTGAACCGACGCCGACCAATGTCTACTGCGTCACCCACAAACGCTTCGAGAAGCTAACGGGTGGCAACGTCGAAGACGCCGCAGCGGCCATCGTGCGGTTCGAGGGGGACGTGAGCCTCGAGCTCGTCTCGTCATGGGCGATGAACCAGGCCCCGACGCAGAACGGCACGGTCTGTCGGCTGTTCGGTGACGGTGGCGCGGTCGAGGTCTACACGTCACGTGGGCCGTTACTGTATCACGGGTTTGACGGGACCAACGCCAAGGAAACGGCGCTCAAGCTCCCCAAGACTGCGGGCCACGCGGCCCTGCTCCGGCACTTTCGCGATTGCATCGTCAATGACACGAATCCAATGGTTGGCCCGGCGCAGGGGACGATCTTGATGAGCCTGATCGAAGCACTCTACAAGAGCGCCGAGACCGGTAAGAGCGTCGACGTCAAAACCCCGACGCTCGCAGCGGCGACATCCGACGTTCCGGCTGCCGAAGCCGTTTAGCTGCCTGCTGCGCAGTATCTACCGATCGCTTACCCTTCGGCCCCACCCAGTTCGCGGGTCTGGAACATCCACATGCCGACGCCCAGCGCAAACGCCGCGTATGCGATGCCGTAGATCGTGGCAATGCCGAAGTAACCCCAGATGGTCCCCAGTTCCACCGCCTGCGGGTTGGCCGCGAATTGCGTCCCGGCCAACGCGATCGGCTTGTAGATCGTCAATGACCGCAAGTCGAACGCTTCCAGGTATGGCAGCAACAGACTGAGCACGTACGCCAGACCCTTCACGACGATTGACCGGTCCGCCAGTGGCGTTCCCGCGTCGTCACCACTGAAGCTGATGGGCAGCAGGAAGCGCGTCAGGTTGCCAGCGATGTACAGGATGATGACGGTCGGCAAGTTCACGACCAGTGAGAACCGCGTCGACAGCGCCACACCGATCGCCGCCAGCACGCTTACCTGCAGCCACACCAGCAGCAGGCTCGGGTAAAGGCCCGCCAGGTGCATCTGTCGCCATTCGAGCAGGTTCTGAATGTCACGGTTGTCGATCGAGTTGACGCGCAACTGATAGTCACCCGGAATCCGCATCCACGTCGCCAGGCACAGCACAGCGCCCAGCAAGACGACCGCCAACAACGCAGCGCCGATGATGCCGAGGTACTTGCCGACCAGCACCTCCCACTTCTGGATCGGTTTGCTCATCAGTGTGAGCATCGTGCGGTCCTCGATCTCGTCGAAGACCGACTTGCTCGTCGCGAAGAGCGTCGACAGCAGGACGAGCAGCAGGATGATGTCCAGGCCGACCGCCTTGAACATGATCGTGTCCTCACCCAGCGTGAAGAACGGCAGCAGCGCGAAGACAACCAGGATCGCAGCACCGATCGCCAGCAACAGCGAGTAGATCGGCTGGACCAGGGCTTCGAAGAACGTGTGGCGAAGAATGACGAACGTTCGATACATGAGACGTGCGATTGTAAGTGGTTCGACCCGTGCGCACCAGCGCACGGGATGTAGACATGCACTCCCGTCACGCGCGCGAGCGCAGACAGTTTCAGAACGGCATAGAATCGGGGGGAGGCACGAAGTCACGAAGGAACGAAGGCTACACGAAGGAGATTAAGCCAAAGTGCTCTGCTTTTCTTCGTGTCTCTTCGTCCCTTTGCGCCTTCGTGGCTCCCTTTTTTACTTCAGCAAATCATCCAGAAGCTTGTCCGTCGCGACGTCCAGCTTCTCGTCGGTCTCGTAGGTGCCGTCGGCGATGGCGGCTTTCATCTCGGCGACTTTGTCGACGCGGATGTCGTTCTTCTGGGCCGTCTTCAGTAGACCGCTCAGTCCCGACAGCTCCAGGCGATCGGTCGCTGCGGGCTTGGGGGTCGCGTCGGTGGGGATCGACTTGCGAATGGGGTTGGACGTGACGCGGTCGATCGGGTTGCTGCCACCGACACCGTTGATGCTGCTCATGATTTAACTCCACAGGCCCCCAAGCGAGGGCCAACTCTGTCTGACCGTTCGGGCCGGCGACTCCGTCACCTTGCGACCCGTGTGTCGACGACGACGCATTCGTCTCCGACCCTTTTGCTATCGACGCTGCTTTTGCCTGCTCTTGAACATTCTGCGCGACGCTTTAATTGAACTTAAACAACTGTTATCAATCAACTTACGCGATAACGCCGAAAATGGTTCGGCAATTTTTTCACGCGACCCGACAATTCCTGCCGGTCAAAATATTACCCATATTACCCAGACTCGCCATTTTTCGCAGCACGTCCCGATCCTAACTTCGGTACGACTGATCTTATCAGACGGTCACTCAATGGATGACACTTTTACCGGCCAAAATGGCAACAGCCAGCCGAGCTGTCATAGCGGCGTTTCGGTAGATCATCGGAAGTAATAACCTCAGGTTCTGCTGTGGGCCTTGGAGGTACACCCCAAGCTCGGTCCGCCAGCAGGAACGGTACTCGTCCAAGGCATCCTGAAGCAGGCTTTTCTTCAAGGCTTCGCGCATCACCTGAGCTGCGTGAATCGCAGACCAGACACTCGGAAAGACGTCTTCACCGGACGCGCCGAAGAACCCCCCCGCCGGTCCGATCAGCACTGTCCGGTCGCAGACACTGTCCTGCGACAGGGCGCCAGCGATCGGCGCCTGAATGCACTGAATGCGCGTCGCGTCGATCGTCGTCTGCTGGAGCATTCCATGCGACGTCAGCACATTGGCCCAGTGTTGCAGCATGGCCATGGGCTCGCGCCGATTTCCTCTTTGCTCGACAAAGAGGTGCCGCGCATCCGGTGTCGAAAGCATCCATGCCCATTGCATCGTCCCCTTCAAGTCCAAGGACATCAGGGTCTGCCCAGAATCTGCCTGGGACGCGGTCGTCGGTAGCTCGACGAAGTACAACCGCCTCTCGACATCCGTGTCCCATGACAGTGGAATACCGAGTCGGCGTTTGCAGGCTTCGGGCAGGTCTCCGCCCACGATCAACGCCGTCGCGCGCGTGGTTACACCGTCGACCTGGAGTTCAACTCCCTGCGGGTTCGTCCGTCCCACCACCAGTTTCACCGGTCGTTGGATCTTTACACCCGCCTGCTCCGCGAGCCGCTCTGCCGCTCGGTTCACATCGAGCAGACGCGCCACGTACGCGATCGGCGCTTCGTCAGAATATTTGCCCGAGATGTCCCGGTCGTCGCAGAGAAATTGCACCCCATTC
>Ga0163144_10008238_pt1 | contig 22572 bp, 14 predicted proteins | sample OliLak19BULKMAT1_FD_123175 | JGI IMG/M metagenome (GOLD analysis project Ga0163144, IMG submission 123175) | Freshwater microbial mat bacterial communities from Lake Vanda, McMurdo Dry Valleys, Antarctica - Oligotrophic Lake LV.19.BULKMAT1 | ecosystem: Environmental > Aquatic > Freshwater >...
CGCTCTCGCGGCCGACGTCCCATCCCCATCGCTTGGCTCCTCGATCAACGTGACTCGTTCGCGTGAGTTTAGCGCCAGAGGGAGGGAGTGGGGAGTGGGGAGTGGGGGTTTTGCAACGGGCTGCTAGGACCTTCCACAATCTTCGCAGCAGCAGGCAGACGGAATTAACTGAGCGGTTTCCATCGCACGTCGTCGCGTCGTGGTTGGGTAATTCCATCCAGACGGCGGACAAACATTACTTGCAGGTCCTCGCGTCGCACTTTAAACAGGCAACGCAGAATCCAACGCAGCAGGTGCCCGCAACGACCGGAATGGCCCCGCAACCGAAAGTAGATTACGTCTTGTTGCGGCCTAATTCTTGATAGTGCCGCGGCAGTTGCGTTAGCTTCGCTATTCCCCCAACTGCTCCAAGATATCATCCCAAGCAAGCCGAACTTGCCCAATGCGGCGCGACAGGCGATCTGACGATGAAACGTGGTTCAGCTTCGAACGGGCCTCGGTCACTTCGTCTTCCAGGGCCGAAAGCCAGTCGGGAACGTCGAGTCCCGAGCCGTGCGGTTCGCTCACCAACTCGGCGATCTCATGCTCCAGAGCGTCGAACGATTCCTGCCGCCGGGCATCGTCGCCATCCATCGCCGGCTCGACCATCGCCCGCAGGCCATCGATCACCAGCGGCCGAATGAAGCGCTCCCCCAGTCGATCGGCGATCGTGGGAAGCTGCATGCCATACTCGTTGGCGAGCGAGTTGAGCCGCGCGATGTGGAGGTCGGCCGCTTCGCTGGTTCGTTCGGCGAAGGCTTGGCGCCACATCTCGGCGGCGGCCTCTTGCCCCTGGCGAACGAGGATCTCATGGGCCCACACGACAGGCTTCAGGTTCCAAGCAATCCGGTCGTAGGCGGCGCGCTGGCGGAGGAAGTCGACGAACATGTAGAGCATCTCGCCATGGTCGCTCTGCGTCGTCGTCGTGTTGTAGTCGCGGTAAACGCGGTAGTTTTCGACGACCGCTTCGATGGCAATCGACAGCAGCTCGACCGCGTCGTCGCGAGGCCACTGCTCGTCGATCTCGCGGAGCAGGCGAATATCCTCGACCGCGTCGTCGTCCATGCTCAAGGCAATGAGCCAATCGCCGACCCCTTGGTGGAGAATCCCGCGAAGGTTGCCGAGGCTGAGAAACTTCTGCACAAAGAGGTCGGCACCATACCGCTGCACGAACTTGACGAAGCGCCGCCAGTCATCGGGCGTGGCCAGTTTCTCGACGATGCTCAACCGCAGCGTGCGGCTGTGCGTGAGCCAATGGTCGAGTTGCCGTTCCGTGAGTTGCTGCAGCACGTCGACCAGTATGTGATCGGGATCGCGGTCGGCAGGGGCGTCGGCCGGCATCTTCCACTGGCGGGCCGATTCGACGATGGCGCGGACGATCGACTGGTAGCCATTCTCAAACAGGCTATCGAACTCAGTGACGGCGCCGGCGCCGACTGGGTTGATGCCCTCCAACTCTTGCGCAAGGTGGAGGAGTTGGCAGGTTTCGCGGATCAGGCCCAGCCTCGGGAGCCAACCGAGGAGGTCGTTGAGCAACCGCTGAATCGAGCGGGTGACGACAACCTGACGCGGGATGCCCCCGCGCGTGTGCGGCACATACAGCAATTGCCGCGGGCCGAGCGCGATCAGGAACTCCTCCCACACGCCGCGGACTTGCTCGGGGTCGCCCGCCAGCACGGCCCGCAGCAGCGCCACCGAAACGGCGTCGATCGGGTCGCCAAACTTCTCCGCATCGCTCGAGTCGTCGCGCGTCGTCATCAACAACCGGGCCGCGGTGGCCGTATCGACGCACGTGGCGACGATCTTCTGAATGAGCGTGTCTTTGATTGTCCGCAGGCGATCAAACTCCACGAGCGATTCGTGCGAGCCGGAGGGTTGCCGGAAGCGGTACCGGTGGACCGCTTCGAGCAGTTCGAGCAACTGGCGGTAGTTCGCCCCCGCCTGATGGAGCCATTGATCGAGCACCTCGCGGCGTTCAGGACGATGGGCTTCGCCGCCCCAGGTGATGGCAGCATGCTTCCAGAGCCGGGCGACGGTGTTCATGAAGCTCAGTCGCTGCTCGAGACGGTCAGCTTCGTACTCCCATTCGGAATAGAGCGGCTCGACGCCGTCGTCAACAATGTCTCCCTCGACGCCGTCGTCGGTCGTATCGCGGAAGGTGACGTCGTCGTAGGCGGCGCCGAAGATGCCCCCTTCTTCGTCATCCTCCTCATCCTCACCTTCAATCGCTTCGTCGAACTCGTCATCCTCGTCGAATTCGTACTCGTAATCGGCGTCGTCGTCGAAGTCGTCGTCATCTTCGTCGTCGAGAGAATCGCCGAAGGGAATGTCGTCTTCCAACAGCGGCGAGCCGACCATGCCGCCGCCGATCTGCAGCGAGGGAGCCTGCCAGTATTCTTCGGCGTTCGCTTCCAGGTAGGCGAAGAAGGTCGCCACCTCCGGCCAATGGTCGTCGACGCCGTCGTGTTGCTGCGCTTCGACGGTGGCGAGCCAGCGGAACGCCAACGGGTGGAACGAGATGTCGCCATCCTCCAGCGGCGTTCGATCGCGCTGGTTCACCCATTGCATCATCAGCGCGCGAGCAGCGACGACGTCGCCATGGTCGAGCAGCGCCTCGATCACCAACTGAAACGCCTTCGACGAATCGAATTGGTCGACGAACAGCCGCCAGAAGGCGATGTCGCCCGCCGCGGCGCCCGCCTTGTGCCAAGCGTTGAGGGCGCCGGAGACAAGATTGGCGGAGACTTCGATCTCCTTCGCCACCAGTCGCTTGACCCCTTCGATGCTGAAGCTGGCAAACAGATCCCACCACTGCGAGAGCCGCGTCAGCAGTGTGGAGAATCGCGTCTCGAGCGCCGTATTGTCGACGGCGGCCGCTTCGCTCCAGGCTCGCGCGGCGAGATCGAGGATTTGCTCGACCAGTTCGATCAATTCGTCGACGCGCCAGTCGTGGACCGTGTTCTCCATCGCGGGGAACAGGCTGAAGTTCGCCGCGAAGCCGACGATGTTCCATGGATCGACGAGCGCGCCGCATTCGATGGCGTGATGGAGCAGCGTTTCGACGTCTTCCAAATCATCGACGACTGGTTCGAGTTCGTCGCGATCGAGGGCGTCGTGCCCGGAAGTGAGCCGGCAGTAGATCGCGGTCAGCATCCGTGCCGAGGCGACGCGCACGGAGTTGGCTTGCTTCGACGCCGCTTCGGTGCGGCCCATCCGTGCGTAGAGTAACGCCAAATGAACGCGCTGCAGTTGAATCGCGCGCCGTCGAGCGAGCTCGTGATTGAGATGTTGCCGCGCGCCGCCGAACGGTTGCCGCGTTCGCACCGCTTCTTCGCGCAACCGATCGCCATGCGGGCCGGCCGCCATCGCCAGCAGTTGTTGGTAGAAGTCGTCGCGGTAGGAGGCGATGATCGGCAGCAGCGTCGACAGCGTGATCGACGAATCGTGCCGGCCAGGCGAATCGCCGCTCGTCCCGGAGGCCATCAGAATTGTGCCAGCCAAGACGGCCGCCGCCTCATCGATGCGATCGACCGGATCGACCCCCGGCGGGCAGTGGCGCGGATCGCAGCGCGTCAGCAGCGCATCGAGCGTCACCTGCTGCAGCACGAACCGCGAGTAATAGCCGGCGCTGGAGATATGGTGATTATCCCACTGCCCAAAGTGGTAGTTCGGCCGGCGATTGACGGGATGGTCGAAATCGTAGGCCCGTGGGTCGAGGGCGATCTCTTCCAGCCGATCGAGGTCGAACCAGGCGCGCGACAAGATCTCGGGATCAGCCTCGTGCAGAATCTCGATCGCCCGGGTGATCATCGCCGCGTAGCGTCCGGTCGCGACGCCCGCCCCGCGGACGAACAGCGGAATCGGCCGCACAAACTCGTGAGCGTAGGGTTCGCTGCGATGGCCCGACTCCAGCGTCGCGGTCGGACGATAGCCGACGTAGTCGTTCAGTTGAGCAATGGCGCCTTCGATAATCCGTTCCGTCTCGCTCCACGGCGCTCCCTGGGCGAGGATCGCCTCGCACGCCCGGCCGATGAAGAAGGGACGCCACAACTCCCAAGGGTGCTGGTGGTGGAGCAGATCGCGGTGGAACTCGCAGTAGGCTTGGGGCAGCTTTTCGGTCGCCAACCCGATGACGGCGCGGGCTTGCTTCGAATCGGCGAACGCCGCTTTGCCCTGCTGCAGCCGATCGACCGCCTCGGTCAACCAGCGTGCGAGCGTGGGGAGGACCTCCTCCGGCGGGACTTGGCTTTCAATGGCGCGGTACAGGCCGTTCAGGTTAGCCAGAAACTTCGGATCGCTCGTCCCTGCCGAGAAATTGAGGTAGCCGACCGCTTCGTCGAGGAGCGCCGTGGCGGCGGCGTCGGGGCTAGGCGGCGGGGAGGTCACGGCAGCGTTCAATCAGGGGTGGAGGAAGCGACCGCCGGGAGGCGCTCGCGTCGCGGGAGGATAGCCGGGTTCCGGGCCGGCCCTCAGTCAGCTGGCTGAAAAGGGGCGCGGATTGGGGGAGGGAGCCAAACCGCCTGATTTTGGCCAGTTCCTTCGGGCCGACCACTATCGTAAGGGACGCCCCGCGGGGTGGTCTAGGCGCTAAAACGGCCGCTGAACCTGCTGGCGGACGCTTCTCTTTACTGCGACGCGAATCAGGCGGCGGCCTTCAGCCCCTGCTTCATCGTGGGAGTTCGCCGCCCAGGAGTCATTCAGTTGAACCGCCAATGACGCCAAGGACGCCAAGGGAAAGTCAGGAGAACTGCAAAGTTCCGAGATTAACCACCAAGACTCCAAGGCACGAAGGAAGCACCAAGAAATCGCTGGTGAAGAAGCAGTAATCGACGATTCCGGAATTTGCCTTCTGTCCCCCTGCTTGGTGCACTTCTTCGTGTCTTGGCGCCTTGGTGGTTAAGCATTGAAACACGTCTTTTGGCGGTTAATCTTGGAATTTTACCGTTCTCCTGAGGTTCGCTGCCGGAACTCTTTGTCTCGCCGATTTTGGCTGATTACACTGTGGATGGACGATCTGAAACGATTCCGTACGACGCAGCTTGCGATGATCACGCCATGGAAGAGACTGCCAGGATGAACCCGACGCTTTGGAACTGCTCGCCGTTTTGCCGCTCGTTCGGATTGCCGTCGGCAATTCTCGTTCTCTCGGCCCTCGTTTGGTTGGGGAACGGAACGACGCAGGCCGAAGGCCCGCTCGTCACGCGCGAGATGGCCGCCAGCAAGGGATTGGAACGGGCATGGTTCGCGCAGATCCCGGTCGACCCCAGCCGCCATCGCGTCACCACCTGGTATCTCTACTACGATTGCATTTACGGCGTGACTGACTCGGGGGTAATCACCGCGCTCAACGCCGAGACGGGCGAGCAGCTATGGGCCAAGCAGGTTGGCCGGCCGGGACACCCCGCCTTCGGCCCCGGGGCGAACGCCGACTACATCAGCGTCGTTAGCGGCGGCAAGCTTTACGTCCTCGACCGCCATACCGGTCGGATGAAGTGGATTCGCGAGCTCGGCAGCGCGCCGTCTTCGGGACCCGCTCTGAGCAGTAACTATGCTTACGTCGCCTTGGTGACGGGGCGGATCGAAGGATACAAGCTCGACGATCCCAAAACTCAACCTTGGTATTACCAGTCGAAGGGTCGCACCTACCTGCGGCCCACAGTGACGGGGAACGTCGTTAGCTGGCCCACTGCCGCCGGTTATTTGTACGCCGCCGACGCCAATAATCCCCGCATCTTGTTCCGTTTGCAAACCAGCGGCGACATCGTCACTTCGCCCGCCCAGCTGCCGCCCAACCTCTATATTGCCTCGCTCGACGGCTACCTCTACTGCATTAACGAGTTGACCGGAAACGAGGAGTGGCGTTACTCGACCGGCTACTCAATCACGAGCTCGCCGGCCGTGGTGGGCGATATGGCGTTCGTCGCGTCGTTCGAGCCGGCGCTCCACGCGATCGATTCGAAGACCGGCGACGAAAAGTGGATCGCCACTGGCGTGAACCACTTTGCCGCGCGCGGCAAGGATCGCGTCTACGCTTCCGACAAGTACGGCCACGTGCTGATCCTTGACTCGGCTACGGGCCGCCAGGTCGGACGCCTGCCGGTCGCCGAAGGATTGACGACGCTGGTGAACTATCAAACCGATCGCATTTTCTTGGTGAACGATCGCGGCCTCGTGCAATGCCTGCACGAGATCGGCGCCAACGAGCCGACGCTCTATCGCCAACCGATCGCGCCTCCCGCGGCAAAGGATGCGACGGCCGACGGTGAGAAGCCGCCGGCGCCGCCGGCAGAAGACGCGGCCGACGAAACTGCTGAACCGGCGGCCGATGCGCCAGCCCCAGCGGACGAGAAGAGTCCCTTCGGCGCCGACGAGCCAGCGGCGGATGAAGCCCCTGCGGCCGAGGAAGCGCCGGCGGACGACAATCCGTTCGAGGAATGATTGGCCGTTCGAGGAGTGATCGGCCGCGTCACCACTTCTCTTGCCCGGTGAGCGACAAGACGCTGGTCCAGAGCTCGCTCTCGGGGTCGAGTCGCTTCTTCAAGCCGGTGGAAGTGGCGAGCGGGACGTGGATCAGGTGGTTGTGCCACAGCCCGATCAACAAGTCGGTGCGGCCCGACATCGCCGCGTGGACCGCGGCTCGGGCGAATCGCTCACAGATCAGCGAGTCGATCGCTTCGGCGGGCAAGCTGCGAATCAGATAGCTCGGGTCGAAGTACTTGACGCTCGTCGGCATCCCCTCGGCCTTGAGATACTGTTCGATCTCGTCTTTCAGATAGTAGCCGATATCTCCCAGGCGGCGATTGCCCGAGGCGTCGGCGCCCTCCCGCGCTTCGAGCAAATGCTGCCCCGCGCCTTCGGCGACGACGACGACGGCATGCTCGCGAGCTTGGAGGCGTCGCTTCAACTTCGCGAGAAAGCCGTGGGGGCCGTGCAATTCCAGCGGAATCTCGGGGATGAGGCAAAAGTTCGCCTCGCCGCTTGCCAGGACGGCCGTGGCAGTGATGAAGCCCGCCTCGCGGCCCATCAGTTTCACGAGGCCGACGCCGTTGTAAACCGCCTTCGCTTCGACGTGGGCCCGGTCGATGGCAATCTCCGCCTGTCCGACTGCCGTAGCGAAACCGAACGTCGTGAAGCAGAACTCGATGTCGTTGTCGATCGTCTTCGGGATGCCGACGACGGCGATCTTCAGCCCGCGGCGTTCGACCTCTTGAGCAATCGCATGCGCTCCAGCTTGGGTGCCGTCGCCGCCAATGCAGAACAGCATGTTGACGCCGCGCTCGACGAGAAAGTCGAGCGCGTCGCACGGTTGCTGCGGGCCGCGCGACGTGCCGAGGATCGTGCCGCCGTGGTGGTGAATGTTCTCAACGACTTCAGGCGTGAGATTGATCGGCGGGCGACCGACCTTGGCGTTCAGTCCCTCGTACCCGTAGCGAATCCCCAAGACTTCCGGCACGCCATAGTTGTGCATCAGCTCCAGCACCACGGTCCGCACGACGTTGTTGATCCCCGGCGAGAGTCCGCCGCAGGTGACGATCGCCGCCTTTACTTCCGCGGGATCGAAATAGAGATGCTGCCGCGCGCCGGCGTGTTCGAGCGATAGCGGGCAGATCGGCTCGCCCGCGCGGAAGCAAGGTTCGTACAGAATTCGCGCGTCGTCGGGAGTGTAGTCGCACAGATTGTCGCCCGGCGTCGTCGATAGCGACAGCGGCGAATCGTACCGGCATTCGCCGAGCGTCGGGACTGCAAATTGTTCTTGCGTGAAATTGTGCTTGGCAGCCATGGCAATCCGCGAGTTCCGAGGCGTGAGTGAAGCAGGTCGTCGGTTGAAGAGTTGCACCGCTGATGAACGCTAATTCTCCGCTAATGGAATTCTATTAGCGATCATCAGCGCGCATTAGCGGTGAAATCTCTTTTTGTTGGCGTCGGCATGCTTACGCTCGCGCGAAAGCATGCCACCCTACTCACGCAATAGCGACGCCGCGGCTGCATTCATTCGCGTCAATTCGCGGTTCATCTCCACCCAAGTAGATCACATCCAGCCATGCTCGCGATACCACGCGACCGTCTCGGCGAAGCCCTCTTCGAGCGTTGCGGCAGGCCGGTAGCCGAGCGTGGAACTGATTTTCTCATCGGAGCAGACCCAGCCGCGGGCCGTCGCTTCGCGAATTTTGTCGAAGTTAAGCAGCGCCGCCCTGCCGCGCATACGGCCGATCGCCTCGCCGATCGCCCCGGCCACCCAGAAGATCGGGGTTGGCACGGGCACCGTCGCGACGGTCCACCCTGCGGCGCGCGCGGCGAGCTGGCCCATTTCGCCATAAGTGACGTCGCGGTCAGCAGCAACGTAATACTTTCCTTGTCCGTGGGCCATTCCGGTGGAAGTTCCGTTTGATGAGCTGGGCGGCGCCAAACGCTCGCCCCCCAGCGAGATCTTTACCATGGCGTCGCACAGATCGGCGACGTGAACCAGCGACACCGGAAACCGCCGCATGCCGGGCGACAGGTGGAGCGGCAAGAATCGCATGCTCCGATAGAGCGCCAGACTCGCTCGATCGGCGCGGCCGAACACCATCGGCGGGCGCACGACCGACGCCGGCAGCTGGGCGGCGAGCGCCGCCAAGCCTTGCTCCGCCGCCAACTTGCTTTTGCCGTAGGTCGAGACGGGCCGCTCCGGTTGTTCCTCCGTGCGTGGTGCCTGCATCGTGCCGGTCCCGCCGGCGGCGAGCGAGCTCACCATCAGGAACGTCGGCGGATTTGGCTGCGTCAGGCAAGCCTCGGCCAACCGGCGGGTGCCGTCGACGTTGTCGTCGAAGAACTGGCTCCCTTTGAACGCCGCTGTCCGCCCCGCCGCGTGAAAGACATGGTCGACTCCGGAGACCGCCCGGTTCAAGCTCTCCTGATCGGCCAGACTCCCTTCGATTCGCTCGATCGGCAGCGACTCCAACTGTTCAAGCCGGGACGTGCTGCGCACGAGGCAGCGGACGTCCCACCCCTCGCCGCATAGCTTGCGAGCCAGGTTCGAACCGACAAAGCCGCTCGCACCGGTAATCAGACAGCGCGTCATCAGAAAAGGGTTCCCGCGAATCAACTGGAGACGCCGCAGTATATATCGGCGGCTACGGAGGTTTCACTAGGGATCTGACCGATGTGCCAAATTGACTCGCTGCCGAAAAGTAAAAGCCACCGGCTCCGCCGGTGGACGAACCATCGGCGGGGTCCGCTCGCGGCGCGTCCACCGGCGAAGCCGGTGGCTTTGATGGATTTTTCTGGACGTTTGGACGAGCTGAGCAAACTTGACCGCCACCGCTCGCGGCGTCTACAGTGACGGGCCACGCTCCCGGCCTGCTCCGGCGTTTCCCCATCGAATTCGGCTCGTCTCTCATGGCCCAATTGGAAGTCATTCCCGTCGCCTCCTGGCGGGAGCGGAAGCAGTTCTTCGACCTGCCCTGGGATTTGTATCGGGGCGACCCGAATTGGGTCCCCCCGATCCGGCTCGTGCAGAAGGAACTGCTGAACTTCAAGCGGCATCCGTTTTACGACGACGCCGAGATCCGCCACTTTCTCGCTCGCATCGACGGCAAACCGGTCGGCCGCCTCGCCGCGATTATCAACCACGCCCACAACCGGCAGTACGACGAGAAGCGGGGATTCTTCGGCTTCTTTGAGTCGATCGACGACCAAGAGGTCGCCAACAAACTCTTCGACGCTGCCCTCGATTGGTTCGCCAGCGAGGGGATTGAAGCGGTCCGCGGCCCGGCCAACCCTTCGCTGAACTACGAAGTCGGCCTCTTGATCGACGGGTTCGACGAACCCCCCTGGTTCATGATGACCTACAACAAGCCCTACTACGGTCGGCTGATCGAGGGCTTCGGCTTCCGCAAGGCGCAAGATTTGTACGCCTTCTGGGGGCATGTCGACATGCTGAAGGAAGTCTCGAAAAAGGTGAGCGACCTCAGTCAGATCGTGATCGATCGCTTCCAGCTCACCTGCCGGCAGATGAACGTGAAGCGATTCAATGAAGAGATCGCCACGTTTCTCGAGATCTACAACCGCTCGCTGGTTTCGACGTGGGGCTTCGTGCCCATGTCCGCGGGCGAGGTGAAGAAGCAGGCGGCCGGGATGAAGCAGATGATCGTCCCCGAGCTGACGACGGTCGCTGAGGTCGACGGCAAGCCGATCGGCACGATGTTCGGCTTGCTCGACTTCAACCCGCGAATCAAAGCGATCGACGGCAAACTCTTTCCGTTCGGCTTCTTGAAGCTGCTGCGGAACAAGAAAGGACTGAAGCGCGTCCGGCTGATCAGCACCAACGTGCTGCCGGAGTTCCAAAGCTGGGGCGTCGGCATCGCCCTCGTGTCGCGGCTGGTCCCCGACGCGCTGGCGTGGGGCATCCAAGAGGCCGAGTTCTCCTGGGTGCTGGAGAGCAACGACCTCTCCTTCAAGACGCTCAAAAAGGGCGGGGCCAAGATCTCGAAGCAATACCGCGTCTACGACTTCGGCCCGCTCGATACGACGACGAATGCGAAGTTCATGAAGCAGGAAGAGTAGTAGGGTGGCGTGCTCGCACCCACCTTTACCGCCAATAATCCGTGGCGGATACAATCCCAACCGAGTTCGCGGCGTATCGATCAGGTTCGCTGATATCTATCTTGATCGCAGCGTCTACAGCGACGGATGATGAAAAGGTGGGTGCAAGCACCACACCCTACCAACGCCCGCCATACTTCGCGATGCACCACATCGCACTTGCCGCGTCGCCGAGGCCGATCTTCTTCCCCTCGTCGAACCCGCGCGGGGCGTAGCCGATCGGCACTTCCATGATCCGATAGCCCAGCCGCGAAATCTTCGCCGTGATCTCCGGCTCGAACCCAAAGCGGTTCTGCTCCAACTCGATCGCGTCGAGCACCTCGCGGCGGAAGACCTTGTAGCAGGTCTCCATATCAGTCAACCGCTGGCCGGTGGCCAGATTCGACGCCTGCGTCAGCAGCCAGTTGCCGAAGCGATGGGTCCGCGATTTGTCTTGCTCGGCGTTCTCCAGGAAGCGCGAACCATAAACGACGTCGGCCTCGCCGCTCTCGATCGGCGCCAACAGCCGCGGCAGGTCGTTCGGGTTGTATTCCAGGTCGGCGTCCTGCACGAGCACCACGTCGCCGCTCGCTTGTTGGAAGCCGGTCCGCAGCGCCGCCCCTTTGCCGCGGTTATAGCCGTGGAACAAGATTCGTACGTCGGCTTCGCGGGCAAGCTCCACCATGATCTGGCGCGTGCCATCCATGCTAAAATCATCCACCAGGATGATTTCGTGATGGATCCCTACCGCCTGGACGCGGCGGACGATTTCAACCACCGTATCGCGTTCGTTGTAAACCGGGATCACCACCGAAACGGCCAGCTTGGTCCGTTTCGTCGGCTCGATCGCCGGCGCGCGGTCGATCTCGTGAGCGACGTTCAGCGTCTGCTCAGCGATCGCGAGATTCGCCTCCATACGCTCCAGGTACGAGCGATCTTGGGCTGGCGTTGATTCGAGTTCCGTGCGATCGGGGCTGTTCGTCGTTTCGGTCATGGCGGGAGTTGCTGGCGGGAGTGGCGAACCGCGACAAGAGTGCAGGCGATGCACTTCCGGCGCGAAGCTCTGCAAGCAGGGCAAGATAGACAGCCCCCGGCAGCGGCTTTGCAAGAATACCCCGCAAATTCCCGTCAGGTGGGTAAGTTGTCGGCAACCGGCATGCGAGGATCGGCGGGCGAGGTCGCCGCGATCGCGCCAGCCCGCAGAATCGTCGCATTGCGCGGCCGATGCGTCGGCGTCGCGGTGACTACCGCGTGTGTGCGGCAAGGCTCCACCCCCCATATCTGGGCCAAGTTTCGCGCTTGGCACTGCCGGGCCCATTTGGTAATTTTTCGACTCGCTCATGGGAGCGTTGGACGCGAACGAAGCTCGTCGCGACGAACAGCAATGTTCAATCTCGCGAAGTGCTAGCTCGCCGCAGTGAACTGATCAGCGCCAATCGCAGGATGCAGTTGGCCTGCCATAGAACATCTCGACCTTGTCGCCGCGCGGGCGACGAGCTCGCCCGAACGCCCGCGGAGCGCCCGATGAACGCCCGGCCGACATGGAAGGAGGCCTCGATGAGCGCCGATCCTCAGCAACAAGTCCGTGTTCACATTCGGTGGATGATCCGCCGCGACATGGCCGAGGTGCTCGATATCGAGCGTCACAGCTTCGAGTTCCCCTGGTTTGAAGAAGATTTCATCCGTTGCTTGCGCCAGCGCAATTGCATCGGGATGGTCGCCGAGTGCGGCGAACGTGTCGTCGGCTTTATGATCTACGAGCTCCACAAGACGCGGCTCCACATCCTCAACTTCGCCGTCGCCCCCGAATTCCGCCGTCGCGGCGTCGGCCGGCAGATGATCGAGAAGTTGCTCGGCAAGCTCTCCAGCCAACGCCGCGTGCGCATCACGCTCGAAGTCCGCGAAACGAACCTGCCGGCGCAACTCTTCTTCAAGACCGCCGGTTTCCGTGCTGTGACGGTCCTGCGGGCGTACTACGAAGATTCGCCCGAGGATGCGTACCTGATGCAGTTCCGCCATGTCGAAGAAGATGCCGCGGCCCAACTGCCGGTCAACCGCATCGACCGCATGGCGGGTTAAATCGCGTCGGCGTGAACGACGCTGCGCCAGTTTGCGCCGCCGGACTGGTCGCTTAAGCGACCAGTCCGAACCCGCACGTCGGTTCGCCCCCGGACGCTCACGTCCAAACTGCGCACTTCCCCGCTCGCGGAGCGGTGCTAGCGCCCTCTTGCGAAAAATGGCGCCCACGGACTGCTCGTTGGCTTGGCAAGCCTCCCGCAAAGCTTAGAATCCGTGGCGCGGCACAGAGAAGAGACCCGTCGGGCTCGCGCCCGTCGCCACTCATCGCTTCACTCTGTTGAAGGAGGGTCTCATGAAATCGACCGTATGTTGGGGGGCGTTCTGCTGCGCCCTGATCGTCGCGCCGCTTGGCTCAGTCCAAGCGCAGCAACTCTATCCATTGAGCGAACTCAATCTCGATCTCTCGCAGGTCGATCTCACCTACGCCTCGGCGAATCAGTCGTACTCGACTTACGGCCTGCTCAGTGCGAACACATCGAGCGTCCTCGCCGCGGCCGGCGGCGCCATTAGCAGCGGATACGTCAATATCTATAACCCGTCGCCGGCGCACGCCACCAGCGACCCCTGGCTCGTGCGAAACATGCCGGTTGATCCGCTGTCCGGTTATCCCGGCGTTAGTACGATGCTCGACTTGGGGAATAGCCCGGGCGCGCCGGTGCTTGGCATCGACCTTGTCGCCACGCTTTCGGATACGCCATTGCTCGCCCCGCCCGTCGCGGCGTCATCTCCCTACGTGCTGACTCGCGTCGAACACAATGCCGAAGGAGGCGGCGGTCCTGGCACTGGCGGCGCCGAAGACTCGCCGCGCACCTTTGCGCCCGATCCGACCAACCGCGCCGACACGAGCGTTATCGCCTACAACATCGCGCTGCCGCCGGCGGCCAACGTCACCTGGCAGCCGGGGCATCCGAACATCGAGCAAGCGATCAATCAGTGCGGACCGGCGGCCATCGCGAATAGCCTGCAATGGCTCGAGAACACCCACGCGGGCCTCGCGTTTCCAGACGCCCATATCCCGGGCCAAAACGACAACAACTCGATGGTCGGAAAAATCGACCAGTCCGCTATGCGGCCGAATGACAAATACACCGCCTCGGCCAAGAAGTTCATGCAAGGGAAGCTCGACTACATCGACGACACCGATCAAGAGTCGAAGCTCAAGATCAAGCACAAAGAACGGACCGGCATCGACTGGCTCGGCGCCTCGGAAGCATCGCCCGACGGCAACGCCAAGTCGACGGAAGACACGACGCGACGTTCGCTGATGCAATGGATTCTCGATGAATTGAAAGATGGCGAAGACGTCGAGATCCGCATCGGCTGGGACACCGGCGGCGGCCACTTCGTCGATCTCATCGGCGGCGGCACGATATTCGGCGTGCCATGGATCGCGTGGGCGCACGACGCCGACCAAAAGAAGGTGGGCGGCACCGGACTCCTTGACGGCGGCTACGTCTGGACCCCGGTCGTCGGCGACACGAACCGCATCGTCAACTTCGTCGGCGGCAAGGCGTCATACGGCACGATCGACTTCGCCGCGTCGGAAAGCTACGTCCCCGAACCAAGCGGCGCGCTGCTAGCGCTCCTCGGCGCCGCAGCGATCGCCCAACGCCGTCGCCGCTGCGGACTGGTCGCTTAAGCGACCAGTCCAATGCGGTCCGAACCCTTTGGACTGTACTATTGAGACAGACTCGCTAGAGTTGGCCCGAAACCGGATCGGGTCATGGCGATTCTACGCTTTTTCCCGGCAGAATTGCCCGACAGCAGCGCCTTCGCCGGCGTTCGCCCAGCGATAAATGCCGGCCTGCGCTCTGTTCCCAGGCGGAGTGGGATGTTAGCATAGGCTATCTGGGGTCGTATCGAGTCAAACCCCCCGTGTTGTGTGTTAGATTCTTCCTCTCAGATCGCCTCTCGGCGACTGCCGCGGACGCTTCTCTTCAATCGCGGACGACTTGTGTGCTCCTGTACTGTGGGATTGTCGCGCGTAACCGCCGGGGTTTGGCGGAGACGAGGGCGCGGCCCGTTTGTTTGTTCTTAGTTTCGTTTAGGGAGTTTCTGCGACTATGGCAGAAGGCACGATCAAGAAGTTGATTGCGGACAAGGGCTTTGGCTTTATCCAAGGCGAGAAGGGCGAGCTCTTCTTTCACCACTCGGCCGTCGAAGGCGGGTCGTTCGACACCCTCCAAGAGGGACAGTCGGTCACCTACACCGAAGGCCGCGGCCCGAAGGGTCCCCGCGCCGACGCGGTCACCCCTGTCTAATCAGGGTTGAATTACATCATCGAGAACGCCCCGGTCGACCTCGGTCGCCCGGGGCGTTTTTTTTGACACATGCACAAAAAAAGATCGACCGCGAATCACGCGAATCCGCGAGAATAGTACAATTCAGACTCACTAGTTATTGAATTTCATTCGCGTAGATTCGCGTGATTCGCGGTTAACTTTTTTCTGTCGGAATTGATCGGCGATCATGCCCAACAAACTAGAAAACGAATCCTCCCCCTACCTGCTCCAGCACAAAGACAATCCCGTCGACTGGCATCCCTGGGGACCTGAGGCGCTCGAACGCGCCAAAAGCGAGCAGCGGCCGATCTTTCTCTCGATCGGCTACTCCGCCTGTCACTGGTGCCATGTGATGGAGCACGAGAGCTTCGAGGACCAGCAAATCGCGATGATCATCAATGAGCGGTTCGTCGCGATCAAGGTCGATCGCGAAGAGCGGCCCGATCTCGATCAGATCTACATGAACGCGACGCAGATGATGACCGGCCGCGGCGGTTGGCCGATGTCGGTCTTCCTCACGCCCGGCTTGAAGCCCTTCTACTGCGGCACCTATTTCCCGCCCTCGGCTCGTGGCGGGATGCCGGGCTTCGACGACGTGCTGCGCGCCGTCTACGACGCCTGGCTGATGCGGCGCGATCAAGTCGAGCAGATGGCGAGTCAGCTAACGGAAGAACTCAGCCGCGCCGGTCAGGCGACGTCCCCAGGCCAACTGTCGCGCGACTTCATCGAAGCCGCCGTCGGCCAACTCGCCCGCTCGTTCGACGCCCGTTGGGGCGGATTCGGCGCAGCGCCAAAATTCCCTCACCCGATGGATCTGCAGTTGTTGCTGCGTTACTGGCATCGCACCGGCCACGCCGAATCGCTGGAGATGGTCCGCACCACGCTCGACCGCATGGCTGCCGGCGGCATCTACGATCATCTCGGCGGCGGCTTCGCCCGCTACTCAGTCGACGCTCGTTGGCTCGTCCCGCACTTCGAGAAGATGCTCTACGACAACGCCCTGCTCGCTGGCGTTTATGTCGAAGCCTTCCAAGCGACTGGCGACGCCAACTACGCCCAGGTCGCGCGCGAGACGATCGAGTACGTCCTCCGCGACATGACCGGCCCCGAGGGGGGATTCTACAGCGCCGAAGACGCCGACAGCGAAGGACACGAGGGGAAGTTTTACGTCTGGACCCCCGACGAAATCGAAGCGGTCCTCGGCGACGACGCCGGCGCCACCTTCGGCCGCGTCTTCGACGTGAGCGACTCCGGCAACTTTGAGGGAACCAACATCCTCAACCTGCCAAAGACGCTCGCCCAATCGGCGGCGATCCTCGGCCGCGACGCGGACGACCTTGCCCAGGAACTCACTGCTTCGCGAGCCAAACTCTTCGCCGTCCGCGAAGGCCGCATTCATCCCGGCAAAGACGACAAAGTGCTCGTCGCCTGGAACGGCCTGATGATCGACGCCCTCGCCCGCGCCGCGGCCGCGCTCGGCGAACCCCGCTACGCCGCCGCCGCCGCGAAGGCCGCCGACTTCATGCGAACGAAGCTGTTGCGGGCCGATGGCCGGCTGCTCCATACCTACCGCCACGGCACGGCCAAGCTCGACGCCTATCTCGACGACTACGCCTGCCTCGCCAACGGCCTGATGTCGCTCTACGAAGCGACGTTCGACGCGACTCATTTGGCGGAAGCGGCGCGGCTCCTCGACATCGTGCTGGGCCACTTCGCCGACCCGCTAGCCGGCGGCTTCTTCTACACGGCCGACGACCACGAACAACTGATCGCCCGCAACAAAGACGCCACCGACGCCAGCGTCCCGAGCGCCAGCGGCATCACCGCGTTTGCGCTCGCCCGCCTCGGCAAATTCACCGGCGACCAGAAATACATCGCCGCCGCGGAAGGAACCCTCACCGCCGCCGCCGGCCTGATGCAACAAGCCCCCGCCGCGATGGGGCAGATGCTGCTGGCGCTCGACTTCCAACTGGGGCCGACGTTCGAACTAGTCTTGGCTGGGGACGCGGAGTTCGAACTCGTCGCCAAATCGCTGAAAGAACTCCGCCGCCAATTCATCCCCAACAAAGTCCTCGTTGGCGCGAACGCCAAATCCGCCGACCAATCGCCGCTGCTGCAGGATCACCTCAACGGAAAATCCTCCGCCGCCGGCGAGCCGACCCTCTACGTTTGCGAAGGATTCACCTGCCAGGAACCGGCGAAGGGCGCGGCTGCGGTGGCGGAAGAGATCACGCGGTTGGCGGCGCGATAAGGGCCGGCTTATAAGCCGTTTTCCATGCGAGGCCGACGGGAGCAGAAAGAATCTTGCTGGCTGAAAGCCATGCCGTCACCGTAGCCTGGGGCAAGCGCAGCGCCGCCCCAGGTTCGCAAGGTAAGTTCTTTCGATTGGCTGAAAGCCAATTCCACCGCCCCCTTATTGATCCGAAGGAGTGAGGTTGGCCTTCAGCCAACGGGCGTCGAGCGACTATCACACCTGGGGCGGCGCTGCGCTTGCCCCAGGCTACGGTGAGCAAGGCCTTCGGCCATGAAGTGATTCCTGAGTCGGTCCCACGGTTGAAGTTCAATTGCCTGGTTCGGGATTTGCTGCCACCGGCTTGCTCGGACCAACTCCAAAATCCTTGGGCGTCTCGAACTCACCGCCGTCATCGACGCTGTCTTTGCCCACGGAATAGACGGACCAATTGCCGTCGACCGACTTAGCAATCAAGGGCTTGCCTGTGAAAGGATCAACCGTCGCTTCCGCCGGCAACGTCAGGTCGACGAGAGCCGCGGCTTCAGCGCCATGTTCTTCAGCATACCGCTGCAACGCATTGAACGCTCGCAACGAGCGCAGTACTGCGCTCGTCCGATGAACCGCATGGATGTGAGCCTCGAATGACGGCGCCAGCAGATCGGCCATCGTTCCATAGGAGGTCGGAGTTTGAAAGATCGATGTGCTGCCCTGAAATACGACATGCCACGGTTGCTCCGCGACTGGCAACATGGGTTCGTAGTAATCGATCGCGTCCATATACATCCTCTTCATTGACAGGCCGACCGTATTGGCGACGATCGCCTTCATGCCGCCGCCGATTTGATCCTGCGTTGCGCTGATCGTGATCGCGCGCTCTGTGATCAGCGCGTGATGGAGCGACTGTTCGGGATTGAACCGGCCAAGTTCGTCGTCGAGCTTTGTCCGAAGTTCCGGCGAAATCGGGCCCGCCGACAATGCATCGTAGATCTCGCTCGCCGCCACGCCGCGCACTACCATCGCGATCTGCGAACTGATGATTCCCGGCTCCGAATTGTCGTAGAGCGCGGCGAGTCGAAGTAGCGAGATTCCTTGCTCCACGGCCAGATCAGGGCGTCCTTCCGCGATCGCCAATCGCATCTGCCACGCGACGTACCTTGCAACCGTGCGCAGGTTCGATGCTTGCGGAAGCATCGCCGCCAGAAACTGCGGTTGCGGCAACCGGTAGTCGTACCGTGATGCATACTCGCCGCACGCGGCGGCTTGTTCTATGACAGCGTCGAGCTCAGGAAACTTCTTCACAATCTCCCGCATTGCATCGAGCTGCTCCGCCGTGGACGGCTCGCCGCGTCGGCGTTCCTCGCGGTACGCCGCTCCTACTTGCGTTCTTTCGAATCCCGCCAGTTCCCGATCGAAGTCGGCAAAACGGCCCGCCACGGCGGCAAGTTGTGCGGCCGCATCGTCGTCGGTCGGAATAATTGCCGGCGCCAAATCGGCGATCGTCGCCGGATAACCCTCCGAGCGAATCGCGTCGATCCGTCGATTCAACGAATTCCTCGAACCAATCAGCCAGCAACTCAGTCCGAACAGCAGCAGGCTGACAATCATCAGGCCGACCAGCAGGCGTCGAAACAACGGCCGTCGCGGCAATAAAGTCATGGCGCATTCCTTTGGAAATCCCAGGGCGAGTGTACAGCATTTCGCGGTGCGAGGCAGATTCTTGTCGCTAAGCCCCCTTCCCCGCCCCCTGCCGCGGTCCGCCCCAGGAAAGTAAAATCCCCCCTTACAATCAACTCTGGCCGATAGCCGAAAGCTGACAGCCAATAGCCAATCCCCCGAGCCCCCCCCCATGTCCGACCCCTACTTCCAATCCCTCTTCGCCGACCGCATCGGCGGCGCCCAGTACGGCAAGTCGACCGACAAATCGCCGCTGCTGAAGTATCTCACAGCCGGGAAGGCGTCTGCCGCCGGCGAGCCGACCCTCTACGTTTGCGAAGGACACACTTGCCAAGAACCGGCCAAGGGAGCGGCGGCGGTCGCGGAGGAAATCAAACGGCTGACGGCGCGTTAAGCCGCCGTTTCGCTACCCGTCGACATCGTCGGTGGGAGCGGGGCGCGGCGGGCCAACGCCGACGTCCTTGTGCTCATCAAAATTGCCGCCACCATCAATGCCATCGGCGCCGACAGAGTAGACGAGCCATCCGGCATCGGTGTTTTGGACGATGAGCGGTTTGCCGCTGAAGGGGTCAATCGTCGCCTCTTTGGGCAAGCTCAATTCGTCGAGTCCGGTGGCCTCGCGGTCGTTCTCCTCGGCGAAATGCTGGAGGTCGCTGTAAACTCGAAGCGATCGGGCAAAAGCCGTATCACGGTTGGCGGCGCTAATGGCAGCTTCGAGAGCGGGGCGAAGCAAGTCGGCTAGCACGCCATGTCCTGTTGAGCCATTGAGTTTGCTCCCTTTGGCGAAGAGCGGTTTGATTTCCGGCCAAGGCTTGTCGGCGATGAGCAGCAGTTCGTCGTACATGTCGAAAGGCGCTAGATAGAACCGCTTGGGAACCCAACCGAAGAGCAAAACGAGAACTCGCGGGGCGGGTTTGCATCCGTCCGGTCCGCACACCCTAGATGTCTGTTCGATGCTCGCGCTAGTCGAAGCTGCCCGTTCGGTGATCAGAACGTCCCTCGCTTTCGTCGGCGATTCGACGCGAGCCAGTTCAGCGTTGAGTTGATCTCGTAACTCTGGCGGAATTGGTCCCGCCATCAGTGCTTCGTGGATGCCGTCGACTGTCACGTAGCGGACGGCATAGGTCACCAGTTGAGCGACCACAGTCGGCTCAGCTTCGTGCAGCTTCGCCAGACGCAGTACTTCCATCCAGCGCTGGACGGCGAGATCGGGACGCCCTTCGCCGATCAGCACTCGCGATCGCCAACGCACGAGCCTCGCGATCGCACGCATGCGCGATATCCGATCGTTCAGATTGCTCTCAAGGAAGTCGTGAAAGCCGAGCGAGAAATCAGCGGTCGAGGCGTACTGTGGGCAGGCGGCAGCGGCGGAAATCGCGGCTTCAAGATCGGCGTACTTGTCGAGAATCTCGCGCATCGCGGTGAGTTGCTCGGCAGTCGGCGCCTCGCCGGGTTTCAGTTCATCGTACGATTTGCCCAGCGGCGTCTTCGATTCCCAGCGGTACTGTTCTTTGCCGAATTCGTCGAGGCGCGGAGCAAAGGCGTCGATGTGTGCGGCAGCGTTGATCTCTGCCGGGATCGGCTTTGGTTTGAGGTCGGCAATGGACGCCGGCGCTCCTTCAGCGCGAATGGCGGCAATCTTGGCGTTGAATTGGCTGTTCACGCGCCAAGAGAAGAATCCGTTGACTACGAGCAACGCGCCTAGCAAGATTCCGGCGACGATGCCCCAGCGTTTCACAGTCCGTTTGGTGGGCCAGATGCGCATGCGATTAACCTTCATTTCCTTGGCGGAGCGCCACGTCGATGGCGGCGTCAATGGCGGCAAGCTGCTGAGGAGAAATGGATTGGTCCTGAATGACGGCGAGCTGATGAGCCATTAAGCGTCCGGTTTCGACGTCGGTAGCTAGGGCTACCGCCACGGCAGTTCGCACGAGGGCGTCGTTCGTCGCGAAAGCTGTTGAGGACGAGGTTGAGTGTTCACTGCTCAAACCAACGCCGGCGTTGAGTCCAATGCCGGTGAGCACCAGCGAGGCCGCGACGCGACCTAAGCGCCGATCCCACCGCGCCGCCCGCAGTTCTCGCTCGACTTGCGAGAGCGTCAGCGCGCGGAGTGCATCCGGCGCCTCGACGCCGCTTCGCTGCCCTAATCGTCGTTCAAGTTCCGCCAACGATTGATCGTCCATCACATTCACCTCTAGCCGGGCCGCCACGCGGTCCGGAACGCCTCCCGGACGGCGTGGCCGTCCGGCTATTCTCCGCACACCAGTCGATATTCAAAAAATGTTCTTTGTTCGCGTTCACTCACGCGAGAGCTCTCTTTGCAACCACTCTCGTAGCGACTCCAGCGCTCGCCGATAGCGAGTCGCCACTGTTCCTGGCGGCCTGTCGAGCACCGTCGCGATCTCGGCGAACGTGAGGCCGGCGTATGTTTTCAACTCGACGATCTCTCGATCCGCGTCGTCGAGCTTTGCGAGTGCGACCGCGAGCGCTTCGGCATCGTCTGCACCCGCTTCGTTGTCCGCTTCATGTTGAATCGTGTCGGCGGCAGCCAGTTCAATCGGTTGTCGTTTGCGTAACGTCGCCGCCCGGAGGGTTTCGTTCCGTGCGATCTGAAACAGATACGCGACGGGATTCTTGATCCCCCGAAACTTCTTGCGACTCTTCACCGCCCGCATAAACGCCGTCTGCACCACGTCGGCCGCCGCGTCGCGCGACCCAAGCCGGGCCGCAGCATATCGGTAAAGCCGGTCGGCGCACGCATCGTACAACTCTGCAAATGCAGAGTCGTCGCCGCGGGCCAACCGGTCCGCTAAGGAATGCATGCAGCCTCCAACGTGGGTCCTTTCCCAATTAGACCCATGGCACACGCCGATTTATTCAGAATTTCACCCGGATTCGGAGCTGAATCATGCCAATGTTGCCCCCTGACCTGATCGCCGTCAGGGTAGTAAAATTTGACCGCGGCCCCCGTGGATAGGCCACGCCATCTGCCAAGTCGCTGCCAACCAAACTATCCTCCGGCCAATAGCCGACAGCTGACAGCCGATAGCCAATCCCCCGAGCCCCTCCCCATGTCCGACCCCTACTTCCAATACCTCTTCGCCGACCGCATCGGCGGCGCCCAGTACGGCAAGTCGACCGCGATCTACAAGTTCGAGAAGATCAAGCGGGCCAAGCGGCAGGCGCTCGCCGATCATCCCGAACGGCAGTTGCTCGACTTCGGCATCGGCGAAAACGACGGCATGGCCGACGAGCAGATCCGCCAGCGAATGGCCGAGGAGATCAACGTCCCGGCCAACCGCGGCTACGCCGACAACGGGACGCCCGTCTTCAAGGAAGCGGTCGCGCGGTTCATGCATCGCGAGTATGGCGTCGAACTCGATCCAACGACGCAGGTGAACCACTGCATCGGCTCGAAGTCGGGCCTTGCCATCTTCCCGGCGTGCTTCATCAATCCTGGCGACGTCACGCTGATGACCGTCCCCGGCTACCCGGTGGCTGGCACGCACACGAGCTACTACGGCGGATCGGTCTACAAGCTCCCCCTGTTGGCCGAGAACAACTTTCTGCCGGACCTCGATAGCATTCCTGCCGACGTCTGCGCGAAGGCGAAGCTGCTTATTCTCTGCTTCCCCAACAGCCCGACCGGCAAAACGGCGCCCCCCGAGTATTACGAGCGGGCGATCGCGTTTGCGAAGCAGC
>Ga0163144_10008239_pt1 | contig 22570 bp, 23 predicted proteins | sample OliLak19BULKMAT1_FD_123175 | JGI IMG/M metagenome (GOLD analysis project Ga0163144, IMG submission 123175) | Freshwater microbial mat bacterial communities from Lake Vanda, McMurdo Dry Valleys, Antarctica - Oligotrophic Lake LV.19.BULKMAT1 | ecosystem: Environmental > Aquatic > Freshwater >...
CGGATGAGGCGATCAACGGCTTTCGGGAGGGGGGAACTTCCGTTCCAATCGGGCGGTCGCCCCTCGCAAGAGGGGCGCGGATTGAAACTCCGTGAAGGCCATCGACATCCATCGCGATCGCGGTCGCCCCTCGCAAGAGGGGCGCGGATTGAAACACCTTGGGACGCGATGCAAGTCACCCGCGAGGGGTCGCCCCTCGCAAGAGGGGCGCGGATTGAAACAACATCACCGGCACGCTGGCGGAGTGCGCGAGCAGTCGCCCCTCGCAAGAGGGGCGCGGATTGAAACGCTTGGCTTTTAATGTCCTTTGTGACGTAACAGGTTTTGATTTCCGCGCTATCAAAAGCGCGGTCTCATTGAAGCGACACCTCCAGCACATCGCGCGTGGAGACTACATCGTTTCCGAAGGCCCCGGCGGGCGCTTGCTCCATTTCGAACAGCTCGGATGGTTGGCCATCGCCGCCAGCGTGATGAGCCTTTGGATTTTCAGACAAGTCAGGTCGGTCGAGTGATCGCCGGCGCGGTCATGGCTTCCATCTTGAGGTTGCTTTTCTTGCGATGGCGCAAAATCAATCTCGCCGGGGTTATTGCGTCCGGTGCCGATGGCCGGGGGGAGATTCCTGTGTCGCTACGCGACATAATTCCCGCCATCTTCTAACCGTGGACTGAAGTCCACGGCTACGATCCTTGACCGCTAACGCGTTCGAAGACCGATGCTGAGGACGAATCCGTGTTTTAAAGCCAATGGTCTTGAAATCTAACGCGGTCGAAGGACGGATGTTGAGGGAGATCCCGTGTTTTCAAGGCAATGGGTTTTATCCGAATCGATTCCCGCGTCGTTCTTAAAAGCCATTTGGATTGTGTCCTCGTTGAGACCACGGACTTGAACGGATTCAGAAAAGGCAGCAAGATTTCGACGGGATTAGCCGATCAACTGTCACAATTTCGTCACTGACAAGGCAGGCGATCCGGGATTTCATGCGCTTCCAATGACAACCCCTATCGAAGGCGCGGCACAATTCGCGAGTGAGCAACTTGCGAGCGGTTGCGATACCATGGCACATCTCTTGAACGGCTTGCTGGACTCGAAGGGTCGTGTGGCCGAGGAGGTCCATGCGATCCGCAAGCTGGGAAAATCCCTGCGCGGTGGGTTTTGGCTTTTCCGGCTGGAAGAGAGTTCGGCTAGGGAAATCCAGGTGATCGGTCGGCTGCTGTCGAGCCCGCGCGATGCGGTTTCCCGGATCAGCACCTGGAAGAAACTCGCGTGGGAGGGAGACGACGCGACCGCCGCCGCCATTTTCGGCCTGCTTGAGCAGCAAACCCATTCCGCCGCCCGCCGCCCACCTCCGGAAACGATCTCATGGTGTGTCGAGCGGGTGAACGCCGCCCGGAAAAACCTGATGGACCTTCCACCTGAGGCTCTGCCCACCCGTATGGAGACCGGTATCCGGAAACTCGGCAAGCAGGTCATCAAGCGCTGCCGCCTTGCCGACCACTGCAACGAGGAGGATTTCCACGATGCGCGGAAAGCCCTCAAAGCTTACCTCGGGGCGCTCGGATTTCTGCCAGAGAACGTGATCCCCCTCAATCCGACGATGACCGAGCTCACGGGAATTCTCGGTGATGAGAACGACCTCGCAACGCTTTCCTTCTGGTTGGGGAAACACGGGTTCACCCCGGATTTCGTGCCGGATCTTTGGAAGAAAATAAAGGGAGCACGCAAGGCGCTTCGGAAACAAGCGATGGCGCAGGCCACCCTTCTGGTTTCCCGGAAGCGCTCGAAAAAATCCTGAGCGTTCGCTGGAGCGCCAGATTTCCGCGCACAGGGGTTGCGCCACGGGTAATTTCCTCTATGGAAAGGGCGGTTTCACTGGTCTCACCAATTCCACCCCATTTCCATCACCATGTCCGCCCGTCTTGATTTCCGCAGCCGTCATTTAGGTCCCGTTGGTTCCGACCGCGATGAAATGCTCCGGGAAACCGGCTATCCATCACTTGCCGCGCTCATCGATACCGCCGTGCCCGCCGGAATCCGGATGGATGGCGCGCTCAGTCTGCCAGAAGCCCGGTCGGAACCCGAGGCACTCGCCTGGTTGAAATCCATCATGTCGAAGAACCGGGTGATGAAGTCGTTCATCGGCCAAGGCTACTCCGGCACGCATGTCCCGGGAGTGATCCTGCGGAATGTCCTGGAAAATCCCGGCTGGTACACCGCCTACACGCCCTATCAGGCGGAAATCGCCCAAGGCCGGCTGGAGGCACTGCTGAATTTCCAGACGATGATCACCGACCTATCCGGTCTGGATGTTTCCAATGCCTCGCTGCTCGACGAAGGCACCGCCGCCGCCGAGGCCATGAGCCTCGCGCTCGCCGGCAAGCCGAAGGGCAAGGCGATTTTTGTTTCCGACCGCTGCCATCCACAGACCATCGACGTGGTCGTCACGCGCGCCGAACCGTTAGGCATCCAAGTGGTGACAGGCGACTGGGAAGCCTTCGATCCTGCCGGCTGCGAGGGATTGTTCGCGGTGCTGGTCCAGTATCCCGACACGCGGGGTCGCATTGATGACTTCAGCGGATTTTTCGCCAAGGCAAAAGCTGCGGGAGCCACCACCATCGTGGCGGCGGATTTGCTGGCACTAACTTTACTGAAGGCACCGGGTGAATTCGGAGCTGAGATCTGCATCGGTTCATCGCAACGCTTCGGCGTCCCGATGGGCTTCGGCGGTCCGCACGCCGGATTCATGGCCTGCGCCGATGCCTTGAAACGCAAGATGCCCGGCCGCCTGATCGGGGTATCGATCGATTCACGCGGCAAGCCCGGCTACCGGCTCGCCTTGCAAACGCGCGAGCAACACATCCGCCGCGACAAGGCGACTTCCAACATCTGCACCGCGCAGGTGCTGCTGGCGGTGATGGCCTCCATGTATGCGGTCTATCATGGGCCGGATGGATTGAAGCATATCGCGCTCACCACCCACGCCCGCATCTCCGAGCTCAAGGCCGCCCTGACAGGTGGCGGGGTGGAAATCGAGGACGGGCCGTTCTTTGACACGTTGGTTGCCAAAGTTCCCGGACAAGCGGATTCGATCCTCGCGACCGCTGCCGCATCGGACATCAATCTCCGCCGCATCGATGCCGATCACCTTGGCATTTCGTTCGATGAAACATCGACCCGCGCAGACGTGGTTTCCGTCTGTCTCGCATTCAAGATCGGCGGGTATTTAGGCGAAACTCCGCCGGTGGCATGGCATGCGACGTTTGCCCGCACTTCGGAATTCCTCACCCAGAAGGTCTTCAACAGTTATCATTCGGAGACCGACATGCTGCGCTATCTCAAGCGGCTTGAGTCGAAGGATCTCGCGCTGAACGAGTCCATGATCGCACTCGGCTCATGCACCATGAAACTCAATGCGACATCGGAAATGATGCCGCTGAGTTGGCCCGAGGTTTCCTCACTGCATCCATTCGTTCCGGCCGACCAGAGCATCGGTTATCGCGAAATGCTGTCCGTGCTCGAAGGCTGGCTTGCAGAGATCACCGGCTTCGCAGGCGTTTCCCTACAGCCTAACGCAGGCTCTCAAGGCGAATACTCCGGCCTGCTCGCCATCCGCCGCTACCACCTCGCGCGGGGCGACTCGCACAGGAACATCTGCCTGATTCCTGTATCCGCCCACGGCACGAATCCCGCGTCCGCCGTGATGGTCGGCATGAAGGTGGTCGGCGTGAAATGCGATACGGATGGAAACATCGACGTCGCGGATCTCGCGGCGCGCACCGAAGAGCACCGCGAGAATCTGGCCGCATTGATGGTGACCTATCCATCGACCCACGGTGTGTTCGAGGAAACCATTCGTGCGATTTGTGAGATCATCCACGAAGCGGGTGGCCAAGTTTATATGGATGGTGCCAACATGAATGCACAAGTCGGACTCACATCACCGGGCCTCATCGGCGCGGATGTATGCCACTTGAACTTGCACAAGACATTCTGCATCCCGCACGGCGGCGGTGGACCGGGCGTGGGCCCCATCGGCGTGGCAAAGCAGCTACTCCCCTATCTCCCAGGTCATCGGGAACTTGATTCCAAGGAAGGTGCCGTCTGCTCCGCACCTTGGGGGAGCGCATCCATCAACACGATTTCCTGGATGTACATCGCGATGATGGGTGGCGCGGGCCTCACCGAAGCCACCGAAGTCGCCATTCTGAATGCCAACTACATGGCCAAGAAGCTCGCACCGTTTTTCCCAATCCTCTACACCGGCAACGACGGTCGGGTCGCGCATGAGTGCATCATCGACGTGCGCCCTCTATCGGAGCAAAGCGGCGTCACGGTGGAGGACGTGGCCAAGCGTCTGATGGACTATGGATTCCATTCGCCCACCATGAGCTGGCCTGTCGGCGGCACCCTGATGATCGAGCCGACCGAATCCGAGTCCAAGCCAGAGCTCGACCGTTTCTGCGACGCGATGATTTCCATCCACGGCGAAATTTCCGCAATCATCCGCGGCGAGATCGATGCCAATGACAATCCGCTCAAGAACGCGCCGCATCCATGCGAGACCGTTTGTGGAAACGAGTGGTCGCATCCTTACTCGCGGGAACAAGCGGCATTCCCCCTGCCCTATCTCCGTCAACACAAGTTCTGGCCAGCCATCAGCCGCATCGACAATGTCCACGGTGACCGCAATCTGGTATGCACCTGCGACACGGTGGAAGCCTACGCGGAAAGGGGCGCATGACGCTGGAATCGCCCATTGACTGGCAGACATGGCAGGGCGAAATGCTCGCCACGCTGATGTTTGTCATCAAGGACGGGCGAATTCTTCTGATCGAGAAAAAGCGCGGTCTCGGCGCTGGAAAAATCAATGGCCCGGGTGGCAAGATCGAACCCGGCGAGACACCGCTTCAGGCGATCATCCGCGAGACCCAGGAAGAACTCCTCGTCACGCCACACGCACCGGTCAAGCTGGGAGAACTCCGTTTTTCCATGTCGGATTGCCCGGACATCCTCTGCCATGTCTATCGGTCGGAGGATTTCAGCGGCACTCCCACGGAAACCGATGAGGCGGTTCCGGTGTGGACCGCGCTCAGTGAGATTCCCTATCAACGGATGTGGGAGGACGACCGCCATTGGTTGCCGCTGGTCCTTACACAGACATCCTTCCGCGGCAGTTTCGTCTTCGAAGGCGAGCGGATGTTATGGAAGGAAATCATCACCGGTCTCGTGTGGTGAAATGAAAAAGCCGCCTCCCTCGAAGGGAAGCGGCTTTGTGGGTTAATCTTTCAAGACGTTCAGAGAGATGCCTTGGCGGCGTTGAACCTGGCGACGAGGGTTGCAAGATCCGCTTGAGCCTTGGTGATCTCCTTGTTGAGCGCAAGTAGAGCGATGAGCTTGGCATCAAATCCACCCACCGCAGTCGCCTTCGGTGCATTGGCGGCCTTCGGAGCCGTGGATGCTTGTGCGACCTTGGCCGCACCTTTTTCCGCACCGTCCTTGAGACCGGCAGCCTTCAACCAGGCCACAACAGTCAGCGGGGAAACCTTGAACTTGGAAGCAGCCTTGCTTTGGCCACCACGTCCGTTGGCAGCATTGTAAGCAACGGCGAAGTCCACGACTTCCTTCTTCTGCTCATCGGTGTAGCGGGTGCCGGCCTTGCCTTTCTTGGCGGCCTTCGGAGCTTTCGCTTCCTTCGGAGCTTTAGGGGCCGTCGCTGCCTTGGCAGCTTGCGGTTTCGAGGCACCTTTGCCCTTCAGCCAGGTCGATACCGTCAGTTGTGAAACTCCATATTTTTGCGCAGCCTTGCTTTGGCCGCCACGACCATTGGCCGCGTTGTAATCAGTAACGAAGTCAACGATTTCATTCTTCTGGGCATCCGTATAACGAACTCCCTTGGTTGATTTTTTCTTGGTAGTAGTGCTCATGACAAGGGCAAGCTATATGTCATGAACTTGCTAGCAAGCAAAATTTGGCACCCGGATCTCACCAATTTTGCATGCTACCGCTTGCGACTATCCGTTCCGCTTCCGGCACGCCCGGATATCATATCCACAATTCCCGAAGTCCCGCCCATCTCCGTGAGCCAGTGATCACAGCCCGCCCTGACCTTCGGCCGCGCGACCACACCTCCGAATCCAATGAATAGATCGACGTCAGAGCGGGTTTCCATATCCGATATCCCATCGCCTATCATGACGACGCGCTCCGGCAGGATCGCCTGCCTCCACTCGCGGATCACCTCGTTTTTCCCGAGGTTGCGGGTGGTGGGATAGTCCTCGCCATAGCCCTTGTAGGAACCATCCTCATTGAGAAACAAAGGCACGGCTTCCACGTGATCGATGCCCAGCTTTTGCGCGAGTGGCATGATCAAGGGAGCAAACCCACCTGACAGGATCACCGGTATCCATCCCTCGTCCTTCACCCTGCGGACAAGCTCCGATACTCCGGGAACCACGGTATTCGTATAGAGATTGCTCACCACGTCGCAGGTTTCACGATCCGGACGAATCATCTCCATCCTCCTGGGAAACACCTCGTCGAGCGGAATTTCCCCATTCATCGCCGCGTGGGTCAATGCCACGACTTTCGCAAAGACCTCCTCGCCCTTGGCATGGGCCAACTCATCAATGCCCTCAATGGTGGAGAGGGTGGAATCGCAATCGATGAACAGCAACTTGCCGCGCTTCCGGGTGGCGGGTTGAATCACAAGTTCCGTTCCTTCGGGCACCATGTCGAACAACTCGATCACCTCTTCATTGCCAAGCCGGATGCAGCCGTGGCTCGCGGGACGGCCGAGGAGTTCCTCGTGATTGGTCCCATGAATATAAATGGATCGTTCGAGCGTGTTCGCATTTTCATCATCCAGCCCCTCCAGCCGCAGGATGCGGCTGAGGACCAGATCACCTTCATCAACAGCTCCTGCCTGCCATCGCCCGGCGGGAACCCTCGCCTTGAAAATCGTCCCCGCAGGCTCACCCATGCCAATTTTTTCCATGACACGGAATCGCCCGGTCGGTGTCCGGTAGCTGCCCACCGTGAATCCCATGCCCTTGGTCGCGGTGGAAATGTCAAACTGGCGGATACATTTACCACCTTCGATGAGGTCCAGTTTTTGATCATCAATGGAAACAACAAGTCGGCGTGATTGGCTCATGGCGGCGTAAGAACTAGCAAGGCATTGTGCCCGCCCATTCCGTGGGCAAGCTTATGAATCGAACCGGAGGCATCAAGCACGTGATCCGGCAGATCAAAGCCGGACGGCGCATGCAATCCGGGAAGATTGGGTGGCAACTGCCGGTCGCTGGCAAAGCGGGCGAGGATCACGGACTCCAACAATCCACTCGCCCCGATGGTATGACCCACGAAGGGCTTTAACAGATGCAGTGTCGGAGCGGCACCGGGAAAAGCCCGGCGCAAGGTGGCGGGATCGGCGACCGATTGCACGGCTGTCCCTGTGGCGTGGGTGCAAACCGCGGCCGGCCCGCCGTGAAGTTGAATCGCCTTTTGCAACAACTCCGCCGTGCGGCCTCCATCAACAGGGATCCCCACGGGATCGGACGCATCCGCATTGCAACTGTAGTGAAGCAACCGGGGAAATTTCCCGCTACGATGCTCGATCGCCATCGCCGCGGCTCCTTCCGCCGGGATGAATCCCGATGTCCGCGGATGATAGGGATCCAATCCAAGCTTACCCGCTAACAGGCCGGACGCGGTGTAGTTGTCTAGCAAAAGCGGAACCAGCGGCAAATCCACCGCCACCACCAAGGCGCGTGGTGCCACACCGGAGCGCACCATCATCATCGCGATGCCCACCGCATCCAATCCGGCGGAGCAACCGCTCGCAAGCACATGGTTCGCCCCCATGATGCCGCATTCGATGGTGATCGCCGATGCCGGTTCGCTGTGGATGGTGTTGCTCGCCGCCATCAACTTGAACGGACGCCTGCCGGGCCAAGGCCCTAACCAACCCGCCGCATTTCCCCGGCTTGTGCCCACCACCAGCGCCGCGTCCCGCAGATCATCCGCATCCCAGCCGGCTGAGCAGATCGCCTCGCGAGCCACATGCAGGGCAGCCATCGTCACCGGACTCCATTTGCGGTTGATCAGAAGTTTCCTGTCCTCGATCCATGCGCCGGGCCGCGAGGCATGGGGACTATCCCCACCTAACAATTCCCCGAGCTTTCGGAACGGCACATGCCCCGCCATCACCGCCCGGTGGTGGGACGGGACATCCCTCCCCAGAGCGGAAAGCGCACCCAGGCCGGTGATCGAAAGCGGAGGTTGGTCGGTCACGGGTGATCTTGCAGGACAATTTTCCCAGTCCCGGCGGAGCGTGTGTTAGAGGGTGATTTGTGCTCCCAGCTCGACCACACGGCCCGGAGGAAGCCGGAAGTAAGCGGTCGCTGCTGACGCATTGCGGGCCATCGCGGCGAACACCGAAAGCCTCAGGCGGTCGCTAAGCGTCGCATGTTTTCCAACACCATAAGTTTCGCGACCAAGGAAATAGGTGGTCTTGGACGCCTGCAATTTGGTCTCCTCCGTGAGCCTTTCCTTCAGAGCCAGCGGGACATCCGGAGTCTCGGTGAATCCGAAGCGGATCGTCACGTTCTGGACACCGTCGCCGAGGTCCTCATAGTCGATCAGATCCTCCTCCGCCGCTTTCGGTTGATCGGTGGTCATCACATGCAGGAAGATCACCCGTTCGTGCAGGACCTGATTGTGTTTCAGGTTATGCAACAACGCGGTGGGAACCTGCGTCCCTTTTCCGCTCATGTAGATCGCGGTTCCCGAGACCCGGTGAATCTTGCCTTTGTGCAAACTCTTGAGAAGGTCATCAACCGGCATCGAGGCTTCCAAAATCTTCCTATAAAGGCGTTGGCGTCCCCAGAGCCACGTCAACATCATGCCCATCACAAACGCGCCGATGGTCAACGGAAGCCAGCCGGACGGATAGATCTTCAGGGTGTTGGCGGATAGGAAAGCGGCTTCCAGGATCATGAACAAACTCGTGACCAATCCGGCCTTGAGTTTGGACCATCCCCACACCGCACGCGCGGCAGAGAAGAACAACACCGAGGTGATCGACATCGTGACTGAAATCGCGATGCCGTAGGCACCGGCGAGTGCCGTGGATGTCTGGAAGATCAGAACCAACACAATGCACGCGACCGCCAAAACGTGGTTCACCGCAGGCACATAGACCTGACCGGCGGAGTGTTCGGACGTATATAGAATCCGTGTCCGCGGCATCACACCGAGCTGCACCGCCTGGGCGGTGAGGGAAAACGCGCCTGAAATAAGCGCCTGGCTGGCGATGATCGCCGCCGCAGTTGCGAGAATCGTGAGCGGAAGTTGAAGCATCGGCGGAGCCAGCAGGAAAAACGGACTGCGGATCGCATGTGGATCCGCCGTCAGCAATGCGGCCTGCCCGAGATAGTTCAGAACCAGCGCGGGAAAGACCACCATGAACCAGCCGACACGGATCGGCTTGGTCCCGAAGTGCCCGATATCCGCATAGAGCGATTCCCCTCCTGTCACTGCCAGAAAGACCGCGGACAACAGCGGAAACGCATGTCTCCATTCACGAAAAAGGAATGAGATGCCCTCCCACGGGCTGATGGCCAACAACACTTGCGGATGTTGCCAAAGCGCCCGGATGCCTAGCAGAGCGAGTGCCGCGAACCACATCAGGATCACCGGTCCGAAGTAACGTCCCACGCTGCCCGTGCCGAACCTCTGGATATAGAAAAGGCCTGCCAGAAGCACCACCGCAAGTGGCACCGTCCAGTGCGCCAGCACCGGCTGGCTGATCGACAGCCCTTCCACCGCGCTGAGAACCGAGATCGCGGGAGTCAGCATGCCGTCGGCGTAGATCAACGATGCACCAGCCAACCCAAGCAACAGAATCTTCTTGGGGTCCTTGCCGCCAAGACTTCTCAACGCACCCCGGATCAGGGTGGACAACGCGAGCACCCCACCCTCCCCCTTGTTGTCCAACCGCAGGATGATCAACAGATATTTGACCGTCACCACCATGATGAGCGACCACACAATCAACGATGCCGCCCCCACCAGGTTGGGTGCGGTGATCGGTGCGCCATGATGACCGGAAAAGCACTCACGGAACGCATAGAGCGGGCTGGTCCCGATATCACCAAAGACGATGCCCAAGGCAGCGATCGTGGTCACTGCGAGCCGTGGTTTGTGGCCCGAGTGGCCTTCGTGTGAATCGTTCATCATCGCGATGCGGATCGCTCGCAGGCGCTTCAAAACATTTACGCCCTTGGCTTACCAGCGAAATTCACGCTCCCGCCCGGTCAAGGTAGCGGCGATCACCGGTCGCCGCGAATTCATCCATCCTGCCACGCATCAGGATTGGTGATCAGAAGGGATCGCCGCGTCGCGCCAATCCCCTAATCACAAAACCTGACGCGCGGCAGATACACAATTCGAAAGCAACGGCGATAGATCCGGATGTCGCGGCTCAGGTTCGCGGCGTCCATTGCAAAAGAATCCAAAGCGGTGTCGCCGCTGCGCTCTGCCACCGCACTCCATGGTGAGTGCTCCGCCGCTCCTCCCCCCATTGCTTTCGGTCAATGCGCCGGATCAACCCGGGATCAGGTGCTTCACGGCATCGCGCTCTTCCTTGAGTTCCTGGATCGTGGCATCGATTTTTTCCTGACTGAAGGCGTCGATGGGCAGGCCTTGGACGACTTCCCATTTTCCGTCGGAGAGGGTGCGGATGGGCATGGAGGCGATGAGACCTTTCTCGATGCCGTAGGAACCGTCCGAACAAACGGCGACGGAGTGCCAGTCACCTGACGGGGTCGGGGTGATGAGGCTTTTCACGGTGTCCAGCGCGGCATTGGCGGCGGATGCAGCGGATGAGGCACCGCGGGCCTTGATGATCGCGGCTCCGCGCTGTTGGACGGTGCTGATGAATTCGCCCTTGAGCCACGCGACATGCGAGATGACGTCGGTGACAGGTCGATTGTTGATCTTCGCGTTGGTGAAATCCGGGTATTGGGTGGCGGAGTGGTTGCCCCAGATGCAGAGGTTGGTGACCTTGGATTGGTGAACGCTTGCCTTCTTGGCGAGCTGGCTTTTCGCGCGATTCTCGTCGAGACGGGTCATTGCGAAGAAGCGGTCCTTCGGGATTCCCTCGGCATTGCTCATGGCGATGAGTGCATTGGTGTTGCAGGGGTTTCCCACGACGAGCACGCGGACGTCCCTGGCCGCGTTGCGGGCGATGGCCTTGCCTTGGCCGGTGAAGATCTTGCCGTTGATCCCTAGCAGGTCGTTGCGTTCCATCCCCGCTTTACGCGGAACGGATCCGACGAGCAGCGCCCAGTTCGCGCCCTTGAATCCCTCGTTGAGGTCCGAGGTGCCGATCACCTCGTTGAGAAGCGGGAACGCGCAGTCGTCGAGTTCCATCATCACCCCGGCGAGCGCGGGCATGCCGGGCTCGATCTCGATCAGGCGCAGGTTGACGGGCTGGTCCGGACCGAAGACGAAGCCGGAGGCAATGCGGAAAAGAAGGGCGTAGCCGATCTGGCCGGCCGCGCCGGTGATGGAGACTGTGATAGGTGTTTTCATGACGGGGATGCGAATCTTATAATTCTGTCAAAAATCTTTGTCTTCGATGATCACTTGGTGGCGGCGAGGATCTGATCGGTGAGCATCTGGACGAGTTTCTCGGCCTCGGGATCAAGCTTGGCGGCGGAGGATGACGGGGCCTTGTCAGGAATCTGGCAGACGGTGCCGGGTTGGAAACCGATGTTGTCGCAAAGCTGGCATTCCTTCCAGTCCTTGCGCTTGTCTTCCATGCCGAGCACCTTGCGGAGCGCGATGAGTTCCTGGGCTTGACCACCGGTGATGGTGAGGAGCTTGCCACCGTTGAGCTGAGAGGCTACCCAGATGGTCTTGCAGTAGGACTCCACGTTTTCCATTTTCCAATAGGAGTCCTCGATATCCTTGCCCCAGGTGATGACGCCGTGGTTGACCATGAGCACCGCCATGTGATCGACAGCGGCATCGCCAACCGCGACGGCATTGGCCGGGGTGCCGGGGGTTTCGTATTTCGAAAGCCCGATCTGGCCGAGGAAAACCTCCGCTTCCGGAATCATGCAGGTCGGCGGCTGGACTCCGGCGACTGCGAAGGCGGTGCCGTGCGGCGGATGGGCGTGGCAGCAGGCTTTCGCCTTCGGCTGGCGCTTCATGATCGCGAGGTGGGTCATGCACTCGGAGGTCCGCTTGTATTTGCCTGCAAGTTGCACGCCTTCCATGTCCACCAGGCACATCTGTTCGAGGGTCATGAAGCCTTTTGAAACAAGTGTCGGGGTGCAAAGCACGAGATTGTCGCCGACACGGATGGTTAGATTGCCGCCGTTTCCATCCGTGTATTCACGGGCCCACATGCGCTTGCCGATGTCCACCATGCGCTGCTTGAGCTCGACGATGGCCGGAGAATGGAAGAATGCGTGGATCTCGGCCGGAGTCTTGGGGTCCTTGCCCGGCGTCCAACGATATTCGTAATCCGGGAGGATGGGTTCCTGATAGGCAGCGGCAGCGGGCGCCAGCGAGGTGCTGCCCGAATAGACGTGCCCGCCACCATCGCGCAGAGCGTCTTTGGCGGAGGGTGTCAGAACCGCATCCTTCGGGATGTCGGCACCGGTTTTCCCGGATTTGAATAGGGCCTCGATGTCAGCGGCGGTGTAGAGTTTCTTGCTCATTGGGTTCGGCGGTTGGATGGCTTGGAAAGGGGTGGTTCGTAGGAGAGTGAATCAAAAATGGCGACGGTGATGGCGTCGATGGGGATCGGAAAATCAAACGGAGCGGTTGCTTCGGCACCTTCGACGATGCCGACGATGTCACCGTCCCCTGCCCCGAGGTTGTCATAGGCGACGAGGGTGGGCTGGGAGGTGACCGACGGGGCTTTCCCGCAGGCGTCGTTGAACTGCCCGGCATCAAGCGGATTGACCATGAGCCACCGACCACCCTTGAAGGAGGGGTCCTGGATGCTCATGGTCACTCGACCGATGACGTGGGCTACGCGCATTCTGAATTTAAGATTTGAGATTTAAAATTTGAGATATGAAATCAATCGACAACTCCCTGGATGAAGTTTCTGACAGGTGATTTGTGATCATGAACGATGTGACGCGCGCCGAGTCCGTCGGTGGAAACCATCACCGTTGAATGAAGCCCCGCACCGAAAAGGTCGATGGCGACCATCGGCGCGCCGATCAATCCGAGAACCGGATCGAGGGCCTGGCAGAGCATCATCTTGTGCCCCTTGAGGGAGGGGTGGGAATGACTGCTGACCGCGTGGCCGACAACTTGGGCGAGGAACATTTGAAGAGGGTTGTTTGTGATTGGTTAAAAGTTATTTGGGGAAGAGGCATCCGCACGTCTAACAAATAACTTCCAACTTAGAACAGCGGATCAGATGATGCGGAGGTTTTCCACCAGCACGCAGCGGCGGACGCGGGTGAAGGTCTTGGGAGTAGTGATCCCTTCGCCGGTCGTGGTGGCGATGGAGTAGGAGAGGTAGCCTTCCCCACCGAGGCCGAGGCCGGCGACGGACGCGCCGTTCTTCACGAAGATGGTGGTGTCCATTTCCTTGGCCATGTAGGTCATGTGATCGACGTCCTTGGTGTGGATGATGGCGGAGTGGCGGTAGTTGTGCTCGGCACGCTTGGCCTCGCGGACTGCGGTTTCGAAATCCGGGCAGGAAACGATGGGCATCATCGGCATCATCTGTTCTTCCTGGACGAAAACGTGATCCGCATCCGTCTCGGCGAAGAGGAGTTGGGTTCCGGCTGGGATGGACGCGCCGGCATGTTGCGCGAGAACGGCGGGATCCGCTCCGACAAGGGCGCGGTTGACGGCCGCGTGGGAACAGCCTCCTCCCTCGCCTGGCTTGAAGGTGAATGCAGCCTTGGTAAGGCGCTCTAACTCCTGTGAGTTGAGACGGGCGGCACCCGCCTTGGTGAGTTCCTCACAGAATTTGTTAAAGACGGAACCGACGACGAACACGACCTTTTCACCGATGCAGAGGAGGTTGTTGTCGAACGCGCCACCTTCGATGACGTTGCGGGCGGCCTTGGCGAGATCCGCGGTGGAATCGACAACGACGACTGGATTTCCAGGGCCGGCGCAGATCGCGCGCTTGCCGGATTTCATGGCCGCATTGACGACCGCAGGACCGCCGGTGATGGCGAGCAGGTTGATCAACGGGTTCTTGCAGATCAGGTCGAACGACTCGATGCTCGGCGTCTCGATGGTGGTGATGATGTTATCGATGCCGATCTCGCGGAAGATCGCCTCGTTGAAGGCGCGCACGGCCATGGCGGCACTGCGGGCACCGCCGGGATGCGGATTGAAAACGATCGTATTTCCGCCGGCGACCATGTTGATCACATTGCCGGTTAGAGTGGGGACCGAGTGCGTGACCGGAAGGATCGCGCCGATGACGCCGAAGGGCGCGTATTCCTCCAAGGTGATGCCACCGTCGCCACTCATGGCGTAGGGTTGGAGCCACTCGGTGCCGGGAACGTTCTTGGTGATCTGGAGTTTGGCGATCTTGTGGTCGAGGCGACCGATCTTGGTTTCCTCCATCTCGAAGGTGCCCCACGGCACGGCATTCGCGACGGCGAGTCCCTTGACGATCTCGATGACCTTGGCCCGCCCGGCGACGCCGAGTTTCTTGAGTTGGAGGTGGGCATCGGTGGCAGCGTTGGCGGCCTTGTCCACGCAGGTGAAGACACCGCGTTGGCCGGATCCGCCGCTGCATCCGCAGCCGCAACCGGAGGACTTGGGCGCTGCCGGTGCTGCTGCTGGAGCGGCATTGCCATCGGCAGACGCGAGGCGGGAAATCACGGATTCCACGACGGAGCGCAGCATTTCTGGATCGAGAGTTTTCATGTGGAAAAATGGAATTCAAAATGGTGCGGGCCACCCCCGGCTAACAACCGGTCGGCACCCGCGGGAATCAGCCGCCCTTGTAAACGGTTTTGCCGAGAACCTCGACACGATCAATGATGGCAACGATGGCCGCATCGACCGGGATCTGTTTCAATCCTTGGGCGTTGCGGGCGGAACTGCCCTGGCAGAAGAGTACGAGCTCGCCCTCCCCCGCCCCGACCGTATCGATCGCGACGACGGTGTTCTGGCCGTCCTTGAATTTCGTGGGGTCCTTGTCATCGACGAGTTTTGGACGGAGCAGCAGGAGTTTCCTCCCGACCATGTGCTCGTCCTTCTTCGTGGCGACAACCTGCCCGATGACTTCTGCTAGAAACATCCTGGTATTGGGTTGCACCCCGCCCGTGACTGGTTAGAGCCACGGACGGGGGCTGGTGAAATCACTTGCGGGCGGCGCGGGCCGGGGCGGACGCGTCCTTGGGAAGCACGCCATCAATGGCATCGTCCGGACGGGCGATGACGTGGGCGCTGACGACTTCCCCGGATTCGGAGGCGACGGCGGCGCCGGCGTCGAGGGCTGCCTTGACGGCGGCGACGTCACCGGTGACGACGGCGTTGCAAAGGGCGCTGCCGACTTGCTTCATCGGTCCGACGAGTTCGACGTTTGCGGATTTGAGCATCGCGTCAACGCCGACGACGAGACAGGCGAGGCCGCGGGTTTCGAGGAGTCCAAGTGCTTGTTTGGCCATGGTGGTATTTTGTTTGGTGTGAGTGGTTGGATTTGGATATGGAGAGAATTCAGGAAAGTTTCCGATAGACCTCGCGGGCAAGGACGAGCTCCTCGTTCGCGGGGATGACCCGGATGGAGACAGGCGAGCCATCCGTGCTGATGACAGACTCGGTGGCGCGGCAGGCTTCGTTTCTAGCGGGATCAAGATGAATGCCGAAGGCCTCGAGCCCGGCGCAAACCGAGGCGCGGAGTTCCTTGCCATTTTCACCGATGCCGGCGGTGAAGACGAGCGCGTCGAGGCCGCCGAGTTCGATGAGGAAGGCACCGATCCAGTGACGGATGGCGTGCACGTTCGCGTCGATGGCGAGCTGCGCGTCGGCATTTCCACCGGCAGCGGCCTGGTTGATGTCGCGGGCATCGTTGGAGACGCATGATAGACCGAGCAGGCCGGACTCCTTGGTGAGCTGGCGTTCAGCCTCATCCAGCGAGATGCCAAGCGTGCGCATGGCGTAGGGGATCGCCCCGGAGTCGAGATCGCCGACGCGGTTGTTCTGGGGCAGGCCGCTCTGGGGCGAGAATCCCATGCTGGTGCCGATGGCGACGCCGTTGAGGATGCCGGTGACCGAGCTGGATCCGCCAAGGTGGCAGGAAATCACGCGGAACGGTTTCCCAGCGACAGGCTGCGGACCGTCCAGATAGAGACGGCGTGCGATTTCCGCGACATCCTCGCGACCGCAGAGTTCGGCGGAACGTTCCGCGATGAACTTGTGGCTGGCTCCGTGGAAACCGTAGCGGCGGATGCCAATGTCACGCCATGCCTTGGGAATGGCATAACTGTAATAAGCCGGCGAGGTCCACTGATAGAACGCGGTTTCGAAAAGCGCGACGAGACGCGCCTTCGGCAGAATTTGTCCGAACTGGCGGATGCCGGCCGCATAAGGCGGATTGTGCGCGGGTGCGACGGCGGTGAATCCGTCGAGCGCATCAATGGCCTTCTGATCCGCGATCACACAGCCGCTGAGATCCTTGCCCAGGACGGTCTTGAATCCCACCGCGTCGATTTCATCAGGGCTGGCAATGATGCCGTCCTTCTGAAGGGTTTCCAGCGCGTCATTGATGACCGAGGCATGGTCGGCGACCCGTTCATAGCCGCCCTTGGCCACGACCTCTCCCCCGCTCCCTTCCATGCGGAAGAGACGGTATTTGAAGGAGGTCGAGCCCAGGTTGGCGACGAGAACGAGCATGGTGGAAATATGGGTTACAAGTTATAGGTTAGAAGTTGCTGGTTTTGGAGGATGCGCTTCGCGCCCTCTTTCCTTTTAACTCTTAACAAATAACTTTTAACGATATCAGCCCATCCAGGGGCCGAGCTTCGACAGGTCGTCGTGCGGGCGGGGAATCACCTGGACGGAGGTGACGGTGCCGATTTTGGAGCCGGCGGCGGCGGCGGCGTCGAGGCCGGCCTTCACTGCGGCGACATCGCCGGTGAAGAATCCGGTGACAAGACCGGATCCGATCTTGTCCCAGCCGGTCATTTTGATGTTAGCAGCCTTGAGGGCGGCGTCGGAGGCTTCGATGAGGGCGATGAAACCTTTGGTTTCGATGATGCCGATTGCTTGCTTGGCCATGGTTTTGAGAAAGTTGATGGTTGAGAGTTGAGAGTTGATAATAACTCACGCGATGCCGAACTGGCTGAGCAGTTCCGCGTGCGGACGGGCGATGACGTGGGATGCGACGAGTTCGCCGACGCGACCGGCAGCTTCGGCACCGGCCGCCACGGCGGCATTCACGCTGCCGACATCGCCTTTGACGATAACGGTGAGGAATCCGCCACCGGTTTGAATTTGTTTCACAAGTTCGACGTTGGCGGCCTTTGCCATTGCGTCAGTGGCTTCGACGCTGCCGACGTAGCCTTTGGTTTCGATCATGCCGAGTGCAGTGCTCATAATGTTGTTAGTTGATATGGGATTGGATTGGGATTACTTGGTGAGTTCGCAAAAGGTGTCCGGCTTCAGGCCGCAGGCGTTGCCTTCATCGGTGTCGATGTGGACCTCGAGCTTGAAGGAAGGATCCACCCGCACGACGAGATTGTCGAAGGTCATGCCAAGCGGGCCATGGACCTTCAGCTTCATGATGTCGAGGTGCTTGACGCCGTAATAAGCGGCGTCGTCCGGATGCATGTGGACGTGCGGTTGGGCGCGGATCACGCCCTCGTCCATCTGGAAATAACCGTTCGGCCCCATCAACATGCAGCCCGGGGTGCCCTTGATCGCGCCGGACATGGCCACCGGGATGTCGAAACCGAGGGAAATCGCGTCCGTGTAGGCGAGCTCGACCTGGTTGAGATCGCGGCAAGGACCGAGGATGCGGAGGTTGGAAATGATCCGGCTGCGGGGACCGATGAGCGTGATCGACTCGGTGGCGGCAAATTGTCCGTTTTGATAGAGCCCCTTCATCGGCGTGAGCTTATGACCCGGTCCGAAAAGCGCCTCCACCGCCTCTTGCGTCAAATGGCAGTGTCTTGCGGAGATATTGACCAGCAACGCGTTCGGAGCCTTGGAGGCTGCTGAAAGTGGAAGGCCCAAGCTCGCATAGACCTGCTCGCGGACCATGTGTTCGACAACGGCTCGGGGTGTGGATTGGGAGATCGGTGAGGCCATCTGTGCGGATGTTTTTGCGGGATCTCATTGACAAGTCAAACTAAAAACCAAACATTTCCAACAAAACAAAGAAAAACACGATTTATGCTCGCCATCGACCGCCAACGCCGAATTCTGGAACTCCTTTTTGAATCCGGATCCCTTCGCACGACCGAAATCGCCACCGAACTCGGGGTGACCGACGAGACCGTGCGCAAGGATTTCGAAACCCTTGAACAACGGGGCAACCTCATCCGCACCCACGGTGGCGCCAGCCGTCCCCTGCGCATCCGCGAGGAACTTCCTTTCACCGAGCGTCAGGCGGTGCGACGCGAGGAAAAACGCGCGATCGCCCGCCTGGCCGCCGCCCGGATCCAGCCGAACGACACCGTTTTTCTGGATGCGAGTTCGACGGTCCTGACCCTCACGGAATTCCTACCTGAAATTCCGCTGACCATTCTGACCAACGCTTTGAACGTCTTCAACGCCCTTTCCGATCGCCCCAACATCGACCTGGTCTGCACCGGCGGATTGTTTGATTCCAAGTCCCGTTCATTCATCGGCCTCACTGCCGAGAAATCGCTCCAGCGCTACAACATCCATCGGATGTTCTTCTCGGGAAATGGTCTCCATCTGGAGCGTGGTGTTAGTGAAAGCAACGCGCGACAAGCGGCTTTCAAGGAACGTGTCATTGCCAGCGCGGAAGACGTCGTTTTCCTCGCCGACCACTCGAAACTCGGCCAGAAGGCCGCGTTTTTCTTCGCCGATGTGGATGACCTGACCTGCCTGATCACGGACGACGCATCAGACCCGGAGTTCATCGACAAGCTCGTGGGGCATGGAGTCGAGGTGATCACGCCATCCAGGAACCCCTAGAACCCATCCCAATTTCCGTTTGAGGAAAACCCCGGTCATTTGATTTGTTTGCCAGAATAGATTGCCGAATCCGGGTTCCTCCGAAGCCGTATCATCCGCAGTCCGGAGTTCAAGGTTCACCTGTCTTCACGAAGAGCACGCTGACGCGCGAACTCCGGCGGGACAGGGTTCTTCCAGATTCCAGAGGCGGATGGGGTGGGACTTGCCCTTTTCGCAGCGAGGTTCGTCCGCGGCAATTCCGCCCAGCGATGCGCCCTTCGCTAAAGCAGCAATTCATGCATGAACAATTGCGATTTTTAGGTGGCTTCTTATGGTTCGGGCGGCGATATTGAAATCAATGATTCGTACACAAGGCAGCATCGCCGCGTTGCAGACACAATGATGCCATGGTTTCCCGTAAGAAAATCCTGATTGTCGAAGACGATGAATCCACGAGGATGCTTTTGTCCCTTTTCTGCGACCGTAATGGTTACCATCCCGTGATTTGCGCGACAGCGGAAAAGGCCAGGGAATCAGCCAAAGAAGGGTTGGCCGCGATGATTCTGGATCTCGGGTTGCCAGATGCCGACGGAGTCAGCCTGCTGCGCGAAGTGCTTGCGGAAAAACCAGGGCTGCCCTGCTTTATTCTAACGATCCAAGACTCGGCACGCGCAGCGGTTTCCTGCCTGAAGTCGGGCGCTACCGACTATTTCACAAAACCGTTCAATCCCGGAGATTTGTTCAAGGTCATCGGTGAGGCGATCGCACGTGACCCGGGCGTGGCGGTGGACACCAGGAAGCTGACGATTCCAACGACGGGTGGAGATTTGGAATGGCACTCGGAGGCTGGAAAACGGGCGCAACAACTGGCCATCAATGCCTCCAGAAACTCCGCCCCGGTGCTGCTCACCGGCCCACCCGGAACCGGAAAGTCGGCAATGGCGCGGATGATCCACAATCTCGGTGCCAATTCCCAGGGCCAGTTCCGGGCAGTCGATGCGGAATCGCTGGAGCCGGACGCACTGCATGCCGAACTCTTCGGACACGATGCGGGTCCCTCCGGTCGCGCCAAGCAAGGGCAGGTGGAATTCGCCACAGCCGGAACCCTCTATATCGCAGCCGTCGACAAGCTGTCTCCGGCACTGCAGTCCGAGTTGTTGGAAATGCTGGAGAGCGGGCGATTCCGCCGGATGAATTCGGATTGTTTCTTGCAAAGTGAATGCCGGGTGGTTTGTGGTTCATCGGCGGATCTTGAGCATGCGGCGGCTATAGGTCGCTTCCGGAAAGACCTCTTGTTCCGGCTAAAAACCCCCGGGATTGAACTGCAGCCATTGAAACAGCGGATCGATGACCTGCCGATATTCTGCGAGCTATTTCTAACGCGGATTCTAGTCAGGGATAAACGCCCTCGCCTGAGGATCAGCGGAGCGGCCATGCAGGAGTTGTTGAAATATCATTGGCCTGGAAACCTTGATGAACTCAATCACACATTGGAGAGTGCCTGCATTCATTGCACCGCTTCGGAAATCCAACCCGACAACCTGCCCTACTATGCACGCAGATCCGGTAAATCAAGGAAGGCGGCAGAGACCGTGATCGGCAGTTCAAGTATTGAGGATGTGGAACGTGCCTCACTTCTGACCGCGCTATCCATCTGCAGAGGCAACCGGCGCCTCGCCGCCCAACGGCTCGGAGTCAGCTTGAGAACCATCTACAACATGATCGAACGTCACCAATTGAAGGGTGGCACCATCCGGTGACCCCTTTTCCGCCTGCGCTGAAATACCATGAACGAAGATACTGAAAACCACCTTGACCTGGAGCGATTGAAGTCGCTCGGCGAACTTTCCGATGGAAATGTGTACCCCATCGTTGATAGGTTTGCGAATTCATTGTTACAAAGGATCCATGATCTGCGTGATGTGGTGGAACGACATGATAGCGCCGGGACCAAATCATTGGTTCATCAACTGAAGGGTTCCGCCTTGAATTGCGGGTTCATCATGTTGGCAGGTCTGCTGAGCCGTCCCCGCGAGAACGATCAATTGGACACTGATTCCCTCGTCCGCTGCGCCAGTGAATCCATTGAAATCTGGAAACTCTTCCTTTCGCGGGAAATTGTCGAATATCCGGAGGTTTCCCATAACCTTTCAGACACTTGAAGCCCCACTTTCCTGCGATTCATGTCCCGCATCGAGACCAACTGATGAAAGTTCCTTATACTCACGGCCATCAGTTAGGGCCCGATACGTACCCAAAGGCGCCATCCGACGGGCGCCCGACATTCCATCCTCCGCGCGCACGACGCCAGCGGGATTGGTTCTGAACTCCTTCCGCGAACGCCGTCACTTGATCGGATATCACTATTCCTATGGTCGGAGCGAGACGCTCCGAGCACGGGCTGCAAGCGGGACGCCACAGCCACAATCAACTTCCACGATTCACAACCACCGGGGCAGCGGTGGGCGCGGAAGGCGAATTCAACTCCGTTTCCCGGACTATGATCCACCGGTCAAAGCACCTCGGTCACCGCAAGCGCGGGCGACTCCAGTGATTCGCCCCGTCGCAGCCCCACCAATTTCTGATAGAGCGCGCTGGCCGGGGTGAGGAGGGTGATTTCCATGCCTTCGTTAGAAACCACGGTGCCGCCGGATGTGGGGACGAGGAGATACCATGAGGATTCGCCGTGGAGTTCGACCTCGACGAGCGCTCCGGCGTCGATGGGTTCGTCCATTTCGAAATCGCGGAGAGCGAGGGTGTCGAAGGTGCGGACGGAGGCGGCGAGTTCATCGACCTGGCGGGCCTGGCCGGCGGCGAGGTAGGATGCTTCCAGGCTGCGGGTGTCGTATTTTCCCTCCGCCTTGCTACCGGGGTCGGTGGCGGCGGCGTGGGCCTCAATGGCGGCGTTGGAGAGGCGTTCGAGTTGGGCACGGAGCTCGGTGCGGATCTGGGCGAGCAATTTGGATTTCATCGGCGGACGGAGAAACTTGCATGGCGGATGGCGGGACGCAAGATTCGGCGCATGCTCAAAGTTTACGGCTACCAGAAATGCAGCACCTGCCGCGGTGCCCAGAAATGGCTCGATGCGCGGGGCATCCTCTATCAGACGATGGCGATCCGGGAAACTCCGCCGACTGCGGCGGAACTGAAGACCCTGCTGGATGCGATGGGTGGGGATCTGCGGAAGATTTTCAACACGTCCGGGATGGACTACCGGGCGCTCGGATTGAAGGACCGCTTGCCGACGATGGGTGAGAAGGAGGCTATCGCGCTGCTTGAGGGCAACGGGAATCTGGTGAAGCGCCCGTTCGTCATTGGGGACGGCAAGGCGTTGGTGGGATTCAAGAAGGAGGTTTGGGAGAAGGCCTTGACTTGAGCAATGTCAGACCAGCGGCTCGGTGGTTCGCTGGCGTTTTTCGAAGAGGA
>Ga0163144_10008240_pt1 | contig 22569 bp, 10 predicted proteins | sample OliLak19BULKMAT1_FD_123175 | JGI IMG/M metagenome (GOLD analysis project Ga0163144, IMG submission 123175) | Freshwater microbial mat bacterial communities from Lake Vanda, McMurdo Dry Valleys, Antarctica - Oligotrophic Lake LV.19.BULKMAT1 | ecosystem: Environmental > Aquatic > Freshwater >...
CTGGTTCGCGGTGAATGGCTGAATTCGAACCGCACCGGCCGTCGCGCCGATATCGGCGCTGATGGCCGCATCATCGGCCGTGATGGTGATAGCGCCGGTCGTGTTGACCGCGACGGCGTTGGTAAACGTTCCAGTGCCGGCAATGAACGTCATGGCGCCGGAGCCGGTGACGGAGTTGGTCTGGAGCGTCATTCCACCCGAGGTTTGTTGGATCGTGACATTCTTGGACCCGAAATTCACCGCTTCATTTGTGCCGATGTTGATGGCCGCCGTGCCGGTGGGGCGCCCAATGATCAGACTGCCGGCGGTGATGGCGCCGATCTCGGCATTGGTGATGATGAGGGTGCTCGTGTTGGTGCCCACGCCGATAGTGGTGGCATCAGCTTGCGGTTGGATGGTCACGGTCCCCGTGCCTGCACCGATCGTGGTGGTGTCGGCGAAGGTTGACCCCACCGTGATGAGAACGGCGCCGCCATTGGAAATTAATGGCGCGGCGAGAGAGACGGTGCTGCTTTGATCGATGGTCAAGGTGCCGCCTGTGGTCGGGGCGCTTGACGTGTCAATTGCACCGCCGGCATTGGTAAAGGTGCTGCCCGTGCTCTTGAAATTTCCGCCGCCCGTGGTCACGGCTGCGCCGATGGCAACAGTGGTGGAATGAAGAATGTCCACCTTGCCACCAGCGGTGGTGATGGCGCCGCCGGCATTGGTAAAGGTGGTGCCGGTGCTAGTAAAATCCCCGCCGAACGTCGTGACGGGAGCAGAAACGGCGACAGTGTCCATACCGTCCAACTTTACGCTCAAGGGAGCGCCTGCAGAACCAGAAATGGCGGCTCCGACTGTAAGCGTGCCGCCGGCGGCCTGATTTGGCGTAAGGGTCAAGGTCGTGAGTGCGCCGGGCGTGGACCTCATGATGGCGGCCGCCACGGTGATTGTGCCGGCTTCTCCGCCTCCACCACCAACGGTCTGGATGGTTACGTTGGTGCCGGCATCCAGCCGGCTGTTAATGTCCGTATTCAAGACAGTGGATCCAGACGCAGTTGGCGTCCAGGTGTCAGTAACTCCAGGCAGACCGAAGGCACCAAAAGCAGCGGCGCCCGTAATCGTGACATTCCAAGGATCAATCAGCCAGGTGCCTGCCGTGCCGTGCAGAGCACTGGCATCGATGCCGGCCCCGGCCACATCCAGCCAATGGCCGGAGGTTTCGATCAAGCCGCCGTCTCCGGACTGGGAACCGCCTCGCGCGGTGAAGTTGCCATAGGCACGAGTCGAGTCGTTCGACCAGACGATGAGTTTGCCGCCGTTGCCGCTATTGACCGCATCGGCACGTATGCTCGCACCCCGGTCGACAAACGTGGCGGTGGCGTTGCGCACATCAGGATTTTTTCCCTGGAAATCGCCGCCGACGAGGATGGTGCCGCCGCCCGCCGGACCGGAGGCATTGACCGTGGCGCCGTTCAGCAGGCCCACATGCTCGCCGGTGATCTCGATCCGGCCGCCGGTCTCGCCCGCGGCCGAGGCGGAGGCATCGATCGTACCGCTGATGAGCACATCGCCCCTGCCCTGCCCTTGCACGCGAACGTCACGGCCGGCCAGCCGGCCGTCCTGCGTGATGGCGATGGAGTAAAGGTCGCCCGCCGCGAGCACGGTCGAGCCGGAGCCGGAGTCGATCGTGCCGGTGTTGGCCACGCCGGTTCCTTCGGCAACGGGGCCGGCGGCACCGGACCGGCCCGCGTCGACATAAATGCTGCTGCCGTTCTGGCCGAGCAGGACCTGTTCCCCGGAAGCGAGGCCGATGAAGCCGCCGGGGGAAACGATCGAGCCGGAATTCGCAACCGAGCGGCCGACCAGCGCGACCATCTCGCCGCGGATCGAGCCGGCGTTGATGACATCGCCGGTGAGACCGCTGAAACGGTTCATGCCGGACAGGAAGTCGTCCTTCGTCATCGTGCCGCCGACCGCATACAGCGCGCCGACGTCCACCACCGCGGTCCGGCCGAAATACACGCCCGACGGGTTCATCAGGTAGACCTGGCCGTTGGCCAGGAGCGAACCGTTGATCTGCGAGGGCGTGGTACCACCGATCCAGTTAAGCACGCGGGCATCGGCGCCGGGCTGGACGAACCGCACGGTCTGGTCGGAACCGACGTCGAAAGAGCCCCAGCGCAACACGCTATTGTTGCCCGCCGTAACCACGGTGCTGTTGGCCGAGCTTGCGATGGTCGCCGAGCCGGCCACCACCGTGCCGCCCGTGGGCTGCTGGGCGTGCAACGCGGCCGCCGCGAGACCTAGCACGGCCACCAGCCACCGCACCACGATTCGCGCGGGGGCGGTTTGCAGCTGGACTGGAAGGGCGGGGATCATGGGTGCTGTCGGGATCACCAGGCGAAGCTCGAGGAGAGGTAATATTGTATCTCCCCGGCGGGGTAGACGAGGCGCTTGTTTTCCTCGAGGGTTTCGTCCCGGAGCTCCGCCAAGGACATACCGACCTCGAAGCGGAGGGAAAAATTCTGCTTCACCAGCAACTCGAATCCGGCGCCGGTACCGGCGATGTCCAGCGTGCGGTCCGCCAGCGTCAGTTCTGTCACAGGCTGGTTGGGCTCAGGCTTCAGCGGGGTGACCTGGCGATGGGCATAATCGAAGAACACGCGGCCGATCAGGTCCCAGTCCGGATTCTGCCGGAGCTTGGCGGGGCGCCACTTGAACGGCCAGCGCCACAACTGGCCCTCCTCGCCTGGCTTGAAGAGGCGGGGAAAATGAATGACATACTCGATCGAGGCGGAGACGAATTCATCGGCCGAGACGACCGACTCCGTGTAGCCGCGCACCGTGAAGGCGCCGCCGATGGGCTCCTGTTCGTGCGGGATCAGGCGCTCTCCGGTCAGCAGGAAGCGCCCGCGGGTCCGGAAAGAAATCTCGTGGGCCAGATGGCGGGCCTGGGCATCGCCGCCCGAGAACAGCGGCTCCAGGAAAATCGACGCGCTGAAATTCCAGCGGGCTGAGGCCCACTCGGCGGCCGCCTCGGCGCGGCCGAGGGCCGGAATACCGTCACTCGTGTTCTGGTTGGCGAAATCGCCGATCGTCTGGTCATACCGCAGGTTGGCGGACAGTGCCCACCAAGCGGATTCCCGGGAAAGGGTCGTCGAGAAAAACGGGATCAGGAAATCGGAATATCCGGCCACCAGCGGTGTCTCGATGATGCGGCTCTCGATGCCATAGTGAGCATAATTCGCCCCGAGCGCCGTCACCAGCTGCCAGTTGCGCGGCAGCGACAGGCGGTTCGTGAGTTCGAAGCCGGCCAGCCAGTTCCGGCCGGCGAAACGCAGGGTGTCGATGTTGAGGTCGTTGGCTAGGAAGTCGCCATACGAACCGTAGACGCGCGCGAGCAGCTTGGCCGGACGAAACACCGGGATGCGGTAGGAAATGAAGGAGCCGTAGGTCTTGGCGTCAGGCGTGCTGATCGCGTCGACGTTGAAAATGTCGTCGTGGTTCGTGAGCTGGTTGTGCTGGAAGCCGACGCGGCCGCGCCACACGCCGGTCGCCTCGGTGCCGAAGTTGGTCACCTGGCTGAAGACTTGCCAGGACTTGGACTCGTTCACCAGGTAGTCGAGCACCACCTTGCCCGGCTCGCCGGCGGAGGCGATGGAGGCTTCCACCAGCCGCCCGGGGTGCAGGCTCAGGCCGTGCAGGTAGTCGTTGAGTTTGTCCTGGCGAAAGAGGCTGCCGGGCTCCCCGGGCGTCGCGCCCGGCTTGAGCGGGGAATGGCTGACGATGCCGCGATGCTTGCGGTTATTGACTGAGAACTGCGGCTTGAAGCGCTTGCCGCGCGCCAGCGTGCGCACCTCGGCCACCTGGCTGGCCCAGATGACCAGCCGGGCGTTGTGGTCGACCGGGGCGCGACGGTCGGAGATGCCGGAACCCGCCGCCTCCAATTCCAAAAATGCCACCCACACGCCGTAGAGCCCTTGCGCGTTATACCAACGCACCACTTCCTGCGCCACGGTCCGCAGCGCCGCGCCATCAAACCGGCTGTCGGCCGGGATGTTGCCGAGGGTGAGGATTTCTCCGGCCGATGCGCCTTCCACCGGCCGCCAGACGCCATCGTCGCGGGCCAAACGGACGGATACCTGGTTGAGTTGCTCCAGCGACGGCAACTCGGGATGTTCCAAGCCGTAGCGAAATTCAAAACGCTCCACGATCACCCCTGCCTCGCGCTGGACCGGCGGCACGGCCGCATCCTGCGCCGACACCTTCAAGCCCAGGAAGAAAAACAAGGCCAGAAGCCCGAAAGCCGGCCGACCTGCCCTACTACCGATAATCGGCAATGACATAGCAATGCGCCGCCCTAGGCGGCACAAACGCTGACGCGCGGTCATCTCTCCGCGACAATTGGTGCCTGTTATCACGTTGCGGCTCCCTCACTAATGGGGGGATTAAGAAATCTACAAACCACCCTACCCGTCAATCAGTTAATGCAGGTGGGGACCATGGGAAAATCACCCAGGCCATTCCGTCCTAATATCTTCCGCATCTGAGCCTCCCCGCAGCCGATTACACCGGCAAAGGCACGGTTTCAGGAAGAGAACAAGCGGCTGAAAAAACCCGGCCGGGAACCCGGCCGGAAACGCACGAGCCACTTGGCGGCCGCCTCCTGGTTGATTTTGGCGGGTTGGCCGTTGAGGCAGGAAAAATCGGGCAATTCCCCCTTCGCCAGGCCGGTGAGCAGGCGGGCATCATCCGCCGCGTTTTCGGGCCCGAGCTCGTAGGGAATGTCAGTCACCACGGCAATCTCGGAGGGCCGCGCCCGCAGCAGGAAAAAATCCGTCGGACCGGGCTCACCCACGATGACATCCAGCCATTTCTCGTCCACGGGCAGCAGGCCGAAAAACGGCACGGCGGGATCAAGCTGGGTGGCGAGGAACGAGAGCCAGGCGTTCAGCGACTCGGCTGGCGAGGCGCCGGGGATTTGCGGGAGGCGCAGACACCGCGACAGGGACTGTTTCTCGCCCTTGCACCACTCGAGACTGCCGGGGGTGAAGAGGCTGAAATTCCTCCGGAGATGGTGCAGGACGCGCCGCAAGGCCACCGGATCCTTGGCGAAATGCGCGGCCCACGCAGAGACGCCCAGGCCGGCACTGGTCGAGACGCGGTTGAGGTCCGGCAACCGGGGCTGCAGCGCCTGCTCGACTCCCTTGAGGTGGGCGATCACCACGCCCGCCGAGGTTGTGCTGCGGCACTTGGCCTTCACGTCCTCCAGCGCAGGCAGGAGTTCACCCGCCAGCCAGCTGAATGACCGGGTGATGCAATGCGCGACCGTGATCATCGGATAGAGCGCCCGGCCCTTGCCATCCTGGGACGACCAGATGAGCCCCGTGAGACTTTCGTTCAGACGGCGCCAGTGAATCACGTGGTTGAATCCGGGCGTCACCTTTTCCGGGCCGGCCTTCTCCCAAGTGGCGTGCTCGATCTGGTGGGCGATGCCGCCATAAAGGATGCTGCGCGCCTCGACCATCGAGGTCGTCACCAGCCCGATGTCATCCAAGTGGTCGTTCCAGCCGGGATGCTTGCCGAAGGCCCCGAGAAAAGCCCGGGGGGCGTTGGGCACGCCCTTCCAATCCTCATTGAGGAAAAATTTGGCGAAGTTGTTCATGGCGGGCACGGAGACGACGCAACGGGATTATCGTGCCGCCGCCGGCCATTGCTCGACAGCCGGGAGGGCCCGCTCGAAGCTGATGGTGACCGGTAGCACCAGTTCGGCCCCCTTGTGGTTCAGGCGGATGATCGTGTCCCAGTCCTTGCCGTCGCCCCGCCGCACCGCGTTCTGCTGGAGCTGGCGCAACACGCCCCAGACGGGGCCGGGTTCCACCGCGGCATCCGCCACCGACTTCGGCCCGACGGTGGTGAAGAATTCGAGCCGGGGCAGCGGCGCCGCGACGTTAAGCTTGTTGAGCGCCAGGCTCTCGGGCAGGCCCGATAGCGGATAGCCGCGGTCGATTACGCGCGTGGACTTGAATACCTTGGTGATCGCCTGCTTGGCGCCGCCCGAGCCGAGCACGCGCTGGATGATGGTTTCCTGCTCCTGGTCGCTCGGCAGGACAAGGGTCACCGCCGCCGGGGCGCCGTCGGGCCCGGTCAGCTGGCCGGCGAACACGGCCATCGACTCCAGCCGCTTGAAGCGGCCTTCGAGCGCGCGCCGGGATTCGGCGGGCAGGCCGGTGGCCGCGGCATCCGCGCGCACCTTGGCGAGCAGCGCCTGAGCCGACTTGAGTTGATCGGCCGTGAGCGGAGCACCCGAACCGAGCGGATAGCCGAGCGTGTCGGGGAACGCCTTGTCCAGCTCACGCCGGTAGGCGTCGATCGTGGCCTCGACGCCCTGGCTGGCGGCCACCTCGAGCAGCGTGCGGAGCCCGGCGATGAATTCCTGGCGCAGGGCCCCGGTGTATTTGGCCGTGCGTTCCCGCACGGACGCCAAGGTGGCGGACTGCTGCGCGACCGCCTCGCCGAGGTGGCCGAGCAACGAACCGGCGTCGGGTGACGGGGCCATGATCTGCATGACCTCCTCGTAGGCCGCGCAGCGCGTGGCGTAAACAGCCGCGCCGTTCTCGGCGAGCAGCGTGAAGACATCCAGGTCGGCCAACTGGGCCTCGTCGGCGGTCGACATCAGCTGCCCGAGCTGCGTCGTGACCTGTGCATCCAGACCGACGAGCCGGCGGTCGAGATCGCGGTAGAGCGTGAAATCGGCGGCCGCCCCGGTGCCGGTGGACGCGGCATCAGCGGCGGCCTTCTGCTTGAGCAAGGCGGCGCGGATGAGCTGTGAAGCCTGGCCGGTTTCGCCGCGTATGCGCGTGACGATGGCGCGATAGCTGGCATCGAGGGTCACGTTGTCGCCGGAAACCCCGGCCTTGGCCTTGAGGTCGGCGGTCAGCTTGTTCACGGCGCCCCGGCGGGTGGAGAGATCGCTCCAGGCCGAGAGCACGTTCTCGCCCCAGGCGGCGTTGCGCGGCTGGGTCACGGCGCGCAGGAACGCCTTCTCAGACTCAGTGTAGCGTGCCAGGGTAAGCCGGCCGCTCTGGATGGTCTGGATGGCGTCGCGCAGGCCGCCTTGGGAGGCCTGCATGGCGCGGTCCAGCGAGTCCCAGCCACGCACGATCGGCTGGTTGTCGCGGAGACTCGGGCCCCGGGAGAGCCAGGCCGCGGGCCACAGGCCGCGACCCGCACCGCCGCGGAAATAGGTCCACTCGTGGATCTGCATCAGCTTGGCCAGCGTTTCCTGGCCGCCAGCCGTGTCCTTGAGCGTGGGGCCGAGCAAGGGGTTGAAGAAATCCTCGGCCGGATAGTCCGCATCGTAGCCGGGCTGGCCCTTCAGGTGGATCGAACCCTCCAGCCGGATAAGGGCCGCGAGGCGTTCGGAGTCGGCCGCGTTCCAGCCGTCCGAATTGATCAGGCGGTCGCGATTGGCCTCGACCACCGGGGCGATCACGCTGGCCTCGAAGAGGACGCGTTGCGCCTGGCGCCGGCTGGGGTTGGCCTGCATGGCGAGCGACTCGATGGGCTTGAAGACCGCGGGGATCTTCAGGTCGGCGCTGGCCAGCTGCTGCAGCTTTTCGTGATACTCCATGATCGGCAGCTGGGTGTTGCCGCCGAGCTGCACGATGTCGTTACCCGTGTATTCGAGGCGGTTGTTGACGATCGGGCGCCACTTGTCGCCGGACCAGTTCTCGGCGAGGGCGCCGGCGCGCCAGTAATCCAGCTCGCTGCCCACGCTGGACTTGAGCGCGCGGTAGCCGAGCCAGCTGATGCTGAGCACCGCGAGGGTCCCGAAGGCGACCACGCCACCAAGGATGCGCTGGCGGTTCTTGATCAGCTGCGTGGTGTTGGTCGCGCGCGTGACCAGGCCCTTCTCCTTGAAAACCTTCTGGAGGAAGAGGTCCTTGAGGAAATACGACCGCTCGCGCTCCCAGGCCTTGCTCGCGGGCAGCTGGTCCTCGGTGAGGCCGAGGGCGGCGGCCAGTTCGGTGTCGAGCTCCTTGCCCTCGGTGAGGGCGGAGGTGAAATAGATGCCGCGCAGGAAAAGCGGCTTGGCCGCCTGGCTGCTGGTGCCGAAGATAGTCTCGAGGTATTTGCGCAGCCGGGGCGCCAGCGCGCCGATGCTGGCGGAAAGCGCGAAGAGCGAGTCGACCTCGTCGGCGCGACGTTTGCCGGCGTCAGTCGGCATGGGATCCTTCAGCATGCCGAGCCGGCGGCGGCCGATGCGCTGCACGACCTCGGCGAGGTGGCGGTTGACGGCCTCCAGCTGGAAGGGCGTGTCGAGGGGCGCGGGATTGGACCAGCCGGTCATCTGGTCCTGGAGCTGCGGGTCCTTCACGCCACTGAAGAATTCACGGAAGCCGACGATCTTGTCGCACTTGGTGATGAGCACGAAGACCGGGAAGCGAACGTCGAGCGTGCGCTGGATGGTGTCGAGCTGGCGGGCGATCTTGCCAGCCTTGGTCGTGATATCCTCCATCGAGTCCTTGATCAGGCTCTCGGACGGGATCACGAGCAGCAGGCCGTTGATCGGACAGTTGGGCCGGGTCTTGCGCAACAGGGAGAGGAACTCCGTCCATTCCGAAGTGGTGCCCGGGGGTGCCTCCTGGAAGAGGAGCTTGCCGGCGGTGTCGATGAGCACGGCGTAGTTGGTGAACCACCAGTGCATGTTGATGGTGCCACCGGCGCCCTGCATCTCGTCCTGGAGGCCGGGGGGGAAACCGACCTTGCACCGGCGCACGGCCTCGGTCTTGCCCGAGCCGGGCTCGCCGCAGACGATATACCACGGCAGCGAGTAGAGATCCTTGCCGACGGCCTCGAACTTCTCGATGCCGCGGGCGAAGTTCTCCCGCAGGCGATCGAGCGTGGCGAGCAGGGCCGGGTCGCGGACGGCGGACGGCGCTCCAGACGAATGGGCCGCGAGTTGGTGGCTGAGTGCGCGGCTGCGTTTCTGGCCGCTCAACTTCTGATACATGGACCAGAGCACCATGGCGCCGGCGATGACGACGAGGCCGACCACGGCGATGAGCAGGGCCAGCTTGCCGATAATCGCGGTCACGGCGAGGACGGCGACGCCGGCCAGGCCGGCCATGACCAGCTTCATGTTTTTCGGAATCTGTTGGAATTGGTCGAGCATGGCGCCGGTCAGGGTTGGGTGGTGGACTTGGCGGGGTCGTGGGCGATGATCGTGTCGAGGGCCTGGTTCAGGTCCGCGGAAGCGCTGCGGAAGGTGAAGATGTTGACGGCGACGACCACGAGCAGCATGCCGGAAAGGATGATGAGGAGCGGCACCAGGCTGGCCGCCATGGGCATCGGCAGGTTGGCCAGGTTGGTGTGCTGGTAGGAGGCGGGGGTGATGAAGGCGGACTCGTCGGCGTCGACGTAGGCTTTCACGCGCGGGGCGATCTCCTGCATCTTCTTGCGCAGGAACTCGGGCGAGCCACCGGAACCGCCGGTGAAGCCGAGGCCGATGCAGATATAGAAGATGGCGAGGCGCTCGTCGGCGGTGGGGCCGGCCTCCGCCAGCGTCTCGTCGAGCAGCTGGAAGAACTTCTCGTCGCCGGCGCGCTCGCCGCGGGCGACGGCGAGCCGGTTGTTGTTCCACTTCGACGCGAAGGGCAGCGCGCTCTCCGCGATCATGACGTCGGTGAAGAAGACCAGCGCGAGCTCGACCTTGCGGTATTGCTCGCCGAGGGCGATGTCGCCGCGGGCGATGCGGGCCAGGACTTCGAACTGTTCCTCGATCTCGGTGCGGGTCTGGGCGTAGTCGATGGTCGATCCCCGCTGGATGCGGCCGATGCGATTGAGGCGGCAGACCGCCTGGAAGAGCGGTTCACAATGGGTGATGAGACTGGCGGACACGACGGTGGGGGGTTGACGGGTGGATGATCAGAAAATCGGGCCGGCAGGACGGGACGGCGGACGGTTCACTCGCGCTGGCTGCCGCGCATGAGATCCTCGGCGTATTTGACGACCGCGGCCTGCACGTCGTCCTCGATGACGGTCTCCGTGACCTCGGCCGCCAGTTCGGTGTGCTTCTTCCAGAATTGCAGGTCGCCCTTGCCGCCCTCAGCCCGCACGACCTCGCGCACAGCGTCGGGCGTGTAGCGCTGCTGGTAACGCCGCGCAAAATTCTTTCCGGCCGGCCCCAAGCCGGCCAGCAGGCCGGCCACGAGTTGGCGGCTCGCCTCCAGCTGCTTCTGCACCGCAGCCTGGGCCACCGCCGACTCGGCGTCACCCGCCAGCGCCCGCCGGGTCACGGTCCGCAAATCGCCCTGCGCGATGTCGCGCCGGATGGGCGACTTGGGGGCGGCGTTGCGCCAGACGTTCCAAGCCAGCTGGTCGAGCGCGAGCATGGCCTCCGCATAGGCGGCAAAAAGTTTGGCCAGCTGGGTGACGTTGATCGGGTCCTCCGAGTCGAGCTTGAGCTTTGTCCGCACCCCCACAAGGGCCTCGCCTTCCAGGGGCTGGGGGGACGGGAGGACCAGGCCAAGCGCGGCGAGCTCCTGCTTGACCTTCTCGCGCTGCTCGCCGGTCAGCGAAGGCACCAGCTGCACGAAGGACCGGACGATCTCAGCGGGCGTCTGCCGGGCGGCGGCGGCGGGCGCGGTAACGGTGGCGGCCGCCAGCTCCCATGCCGGGAAGGCCTGCGCGAGGGCGTAGAGATGGGAACCGCGCTTCTCGAGGGGCAGTTCGTGCAGGGCGCGGCGCAATTCCTCCTCCATATAGACCTGCCGGTTCTCCGGGGTCGCCTCCGCCAGGTTGGTCTGCAGGTATTTCAAGCGAGTGACCAAGGAGGCCGCCCAGGTAGCAGGCTTGGCATTCGCCACATCGATGGGAGAATCAGGCGGCACGGGGGTCACCATGTCAGAAATCCTTGTTGGCGCACAAGCACTAAGAGCTTGTAGCGCTCCCGGAATCCGGGCGGCGCGTCGAAGGCCGGCCGGATGCCCACGTCGCTGAATCCCTCGGTCACGCGCTTGGCGCCGATGAGGCTGCCGGCCTCGACACGTTGCGGCTGGGTGAAATCGATCCCGGGCGGCGAGACGACCGAGCCGCCGGCGACGTGATACTGCTTGCCGGCCTCATCATAGAGATAGATCGAGACGTTGCCGGTCAGGTTGACGAAGCCCCCGGCCACCGGGCCCTCGTCGACGGGCGTAAACCACAGGCGACTCTCGTCGGGGTCGGGGCTGGCCTGGCCGTCATCCACATAATTGCGGCGCGGCCCGCCGCCCGGGATCGCAACCCGCGGCAGGAATGCGCCCTCGTTGGGCCGCCAAGGGATGCTTTGGCCCGCGACATTGTAGTCGCGGAGGTAGTTGAACAGGCGCTGGAAATTGGGGCCGCGGAAATTACCCGCCGCCGGTGGGCCCACGACTTGCATGAGCGCCTGCCATTCCCGGGAGGTCGGCAGCCGCGCCCCCAGCACCTTTTCTGTGATGACGCGGGCCGCGTCCGGCGGCACAAGTTGCAGCGGGCTGCGCAGGGTCGGTTTCTCGCTCGCCGCCTGCTCGAGGGCCGGGTTCTGCGCGCGCACTTCCGGGTCGTCGAGCAGGCCCTTCACGGCGGCGGTCGTGAAGTAGAACCAGCCCTGGTTCAGCTCGAAGCCCTCGTACTTGCCGGTATTGTCGTCCACCCGCGGGCGCCAGGCCGTGGGCTTGTTGTAGGGCTTGTCGTAGGACGCGGTGCGCGTCCACGGCGGCAGTTCGGCCAGCACCGCCGCGATGTCCTCCGGCGGCCGCGTGGTGAACAGGTCGAGGAACTCGCCCACGGCGAGAGCGCGCCGCGCCAGGTAGAATGGCGGCGTGTCATCCCGCGGCTGCACGATCGCGAAATCCAGCTTCACGGTCTTCCCGTCCCGTTTCCAAATGGCGGTGAGGCCCAGCCCGGCGTCGGTCAGCTCCTCGGTCCAGCCGGCCAGCCGCGGCGAGGGCGTCGGCTTGCGGTTCGGGTCGACGACCAGCTCGATGGCATCCAGCTCTCGCACGAAACCGGCCACGGCGGGCTGGGGCGCCAAGCCGGCGATCGCGCGCACCGCGGCGACAAAGGCGTCGCGCCGGGCGCGCAGGGGCGCGAGATCCACCTCGCTCCAGTCGGAGCGTTTCAGCTGCCAGAGCTTCAGATTATACAGCGCCGGGGCCTCGAGGTCGCTCTCGCCGATGCCGTAGCGGGCCATGCGCTCGAAGACGGCAGTCATCTGCTCGATGCTGGCCGCCGAGTTGCGCGCCGCGCGGTTCCAGCGGATGCGCGTCTCGCGCGTCAACTCCCCGAGCAGGCTGCCGCGCCGCGCCTCGTCCGGCACGTCTCGTCCGACGATCTCGCGCAGGGCCGCCACCACCCCGCCGTCGAGGTCGAGGTCCGCGGCGCCCGCGGGCCAGCCGGCGATCGAGCCAAGCCGCCGCCATGCCGTGAGTTTTCGGGAAAGTCCGCCGCTCTGGGCCGCCTCGGCCAGCGCGGCCCGGTCGGTGCTCTCGACCAGCCGCCCGAGCAGCCGGGCCTCGGTGTTCCATTCCGCCGGCCGCCCGGTGAGCGCATCCAGCCCGGCGCGCCGCGCGAGGCGCTCGAGCACCTCGCTCACGCCCTCGTTCCAGCTGAAACCGCCCGTAAGCAATCCGCCCAACCGGTCGAGCTCGACGCCAAAGTCCGGCAAATCGGCCAGCCACGCGCGATGGGCCTCGAGCGGCGCGCGCACGATGGCGGCCACGCTGGCCCAGGGTGTCAGTGGCAGCGTGGCGCGCCATTCGGCGGCATTGGCGGCAGCGGTTGCCGTCTGTTCACGGCGCGCGGTCTCGAGCTGGCGCAGCGGCCCCGCGCTGTCCGCGGAGACACCGGCAAGGTCCGGCACGACGAGCGCGCCCAAGCCGTCGGCGCCTTCGAGCCCGTCGATCCATTCGCGCAGCCTGCGTTCATCGGCCCGCAGGGCGCGGAACTGTGGCCGGTTGGCGACGCCTTCCAGCGCCGCCGGGGTCAGGCCGGTGAGCGTCGCCTGTTGCCAGGCGAGCCAGCGCGCCTTCGTCTCGTTGAATTTGCCATAGGCCTGCGCGACCTTGGCCAGCCAGATCTCGGGCTTCAGCAGCGCGAGCGTGGTCTCAAGGCGCTGCTCGAGTAGCTGGAAGCGGCCGGCCAGCTGGGTCGTCTCGTCCGCGATTTTCGGCAGGTCGATGCGCACGATTTCCCTGGCGCGCAGAACCGTGAGTTCGGCGCGGCGCGCCGCGAATTCGCTTTCGAAATCCGTCTTGCTCAGCGTGGGCAGGCCGCCCGGTTCCGCCGTGGGTGCATCGGCCTCGAGGTCGACGGCGACCGGCGGCAGGCGCGTCAGGCTCGCATCAAGCACGGCCATCCGCCGGGGATCGTCGGCTTCGGGCACTTGCGAGAAAAGCGCGAGCTGCTCCTCCCATCGCGGGAAGTCATCCACCGTCACCGCGGAAGTCTCGGCCTGCAGCACCGACTCCTTCAGGAAGCGTTCGCGCACGACCTGCGGATCGAGGAACATTTTCCGCCGCAGTTTCATTTCCTCGAGCGGACCGACCAGGGAGTCGGCAAAATCCCCGAGCGAGCCGCGGTCCACGAGCCTGGCCATGATCAGGTCGGGCATCGCCTGCTGCACGCGGTCCGTCGTGGCCCTCATGTCGTCGGTGAGCTTGGTGAGTTCGCCCCAGCGGCCGGCCAGGGGCAGGGTGCCGGCGGTGTCGAGCGAGATGTCGTTGAAGAGTTTCAATGTGCGCGGCATGTCGAGCCTGTAGCCGGGGGTGCCGGGGGCCTGCGGCAGCTTGGGGGAGAGTGCGCCCGCCGCGCGGGTGAAACCGCGCTCCTCAAGCAGTTTTTGGAGCGTGCGCAGCTGCTCCCATTTCTGCCAGGTCACGAGCCGGGACTGGATGGCCACCAGCCGGGCGCCCGCGTCCCGGACCCGCTGGTCCACGCTGGGTGTCAGGAGTTCCTTCAGCACCGCCTCCGGCGGGGTGTTCGCCAGCACGCCGAGGCGCTTCTCATTGGCGGCGGCGGGCACGAGGGTTTCGGGCCGGAGCTCGGTCGCCGTCGCCAGGAAGTTCTCGATCTCGCGGTAGAGAGGATCGTTGGGTTCCCACAGGCCCTCCACCCGGAGCAGGCGGCGGCCGTTGTTCTGCAGGTCAACCAGCCAGGTATCCCAGGCCACGCAAAGGTCGGCCCACTGGCGCGGCACCTCGGTGATCTGCGCCCGGGGGTTGCCCACGGTATTCGCCAGATCCTTGATGCGATCCGGCATGTAGATCGGATCGCCAAAGCGGGCAAAGGCCAGCACCGCTCCGGCGCCCAGCGCCAGCACGCCCGTGCCCGCCAGCAGCGCGGTGCGGGCCGGATTGGCGTCCTTCGGGATGGCTTGCAGGCGGCGACGGGCCTCCGCGATCGTGAGCTCGCCGGTCGCGGGTTTCGGATCGAGCAGGAAGTTGACGTAGGCCAGCCACGCCTTGCCCGGGCGGCCGAGGGCCTTCCACTCGGGAGCGTCCTCGATCGGCCACGCGGCGACCTCGCGGCGGCGCACGATCTGCGCGAGAATCGCCCCGACCGCCGTCAGATCGTTGATCCGCGCCCTCTCATCCTTGACCCCGAGCAGGAACCACGGGTCGCTCAAGACCACCGTCATGCCCTGCATCGGGCCGGACTTGGTCAGGAAAATATTCGAGGGCTTCAGCTTCCGGTGCGAACCGCCGGTCTGGTCGCTCCATTGTTCGAGCGCATTGAAGAGGCATTCCGCCGTCGCCCGCAACAGGTCCCCCTTGGCCGCCAGGTTCTGGACCAGCGGCTCGAACAGGCGCTCCTGCCAGGGCATGACGCAGTATACTCCCTCGGGGCAGCGGCCAAAGGCCACGATCTCGAGCACCGTGCCGTCTTTTTTCGCGGCCTTCTGCTGGCGCTCGGCGGCGAGCAGCCAGCCCTCGACGGCATAGACCCGGCGGATGTCGCCGGAGGCCGGCGGGTGAAAAATCTTCAGCGCGAACCGTCCGGGACGGCCGTCCGGCGCGGTGGCCTCATAAACGCTCGTGAACGGCCCGAGGGAGTGGGCGCGCTTGCGTTGATAGCCACTGTAGTCGGACATGCGTGAAAGACGGCGGGGGGGTGCGGATCAACCCCGGGCAGGCCGCACCACCGGTGGCACTCGGTGGCCGGCAAGGGTGGGCGGGCGGGTGAGCAGGTTCATTTCGTTACAGGAGTGCCGGTTCCGAAAGCCGGAACGGTCCGCAGCAGAGCCGTTTTTGCACCGGCAGGCAAGTACGGGTTCACCCCAGCGGGCGCCGGGTGTGTGCCCTGCCCTTCCGGCCGCAGCCTTGGCGAAGGCTGATGCCCGCGAGCGGGCTGGCCCACGGTAATCCCCTGCAGTTTTCCCAAGACGGTAGAGACGGTCAGGCCAACAGCATCATTCCCGCTCAGACCTCATACAGCCGCAGCGGCACCGGGTCGATGATCCGGGCCTTCGGCAGGGCCAGCGCGAGCTCGCCCTTGAACCAGTCGCGGGCGCCGGGGTCGCCGTGCGTCAGCACGATGGAGCGCGCCTTCGTCTGGACCGCGAACTCCAGCAGCTCGCCGCGCTCGGCGTGGCCGCTGAGCTCAAAGCGCTCGACGCGAGCCTTCACCTTGGCCTTCACGTCGATGGCCTCGAAGAGAAAATTCGCGCCGGGCTGCGCCGCCAGCAACTTGCCGCCCGGGGTGTCTGGGTCGCAGTATCCGACAAAGCCGATCGTGTTGCGCGCATGGCCGAGCAGGCCGGAGGCGAGCGCGTAGCTGGGCGTGCGTTCGACGAGCATGCCGGAACTGACGATGTAGAGGCCCTTCTGCTGCGGCTCCTGGCCGGGGACGATCTTCTTGGGCAGCTTGCGGAGCTTCAGGTCATGGAGGATGCGGCGGTCGAACTGCACGTCCTTGGTCTTGCGCGAGACCTCGTCGAACAGCTCGGAGAGGCCGATGCCGAGGCCGCCGGCATACATCGGGCAGTCGATCAGCCGGCCGAAGCGCCGCGCGTCATGGAACACCGCGAGCAGCTCCTGCATGCGGCCCAGGGCGAAGACCGGCAGGAGGAACGAGCCGCCCTTGACGATCGTCTCGTTGATCGAGTCGATCAGCCGGGCGATCTCGTGCACCCGCTCCTTGCCGTAGGCGCGCTCCGTCATGCCGCGCGTCGTCTCGATGATCAGCGTGTCAAAGTGGCCAATGGGGAAATGCGCACCCTTCAGCGTGCGCAGGTTGTCGAAAAGGACGTCGCCCGTCAGGAATATCTTGCGCAGGCCGTGGTGGATTTCCACCGCGGTGGCGCCGGCCACGTGGCCGGAGGGATGGAACATCAGCTCGATCTCGCCGCGTTTGCCCTTGATCTTTTTGACCTTCTTGAAAGGCAGGGCGACAAAGCGCTTCGCCAGCCCCTCGACCTCCTTGTGGGTGAAGAGCGGGTAGCCGGGGATCTTGTGCTCCTCCTTCTGCTTCTGCATCACGTTGGCGGAATTGTGCAGCATCTTCTCGATCAGCATGCGGCTCGACTGCGTGAGCAGCACCGGCGTCTTCGGGTGCTGGCGCATGACGACCGGCAGGCCGCCGATGTGGTCGAGATGGCAGTGCGTGATGATGATGAGGTCGAGTTCGATGTCGCGCAGCAGCGCGAGGTCGGGCAACGCACCGAGGCCGGGGGTCTTCGGGTTCAGCCCGCAGTCCACCAGAATGTTGAGGTCGCCGATCATCAGCAGCAGTGAATTGGCGCCGATGCCGCCCTGGCGGTTGAGATCAAGGAGTTTCATTTGTGTAAGGGGTCAGGGGACAGCAGCGGGGCCCGTCACGCAAGCCCCGGTTTCGCCGCGCACCCTGCCCCGGGGGACAGGCTGGGTCGATCGCCGCGAAGCCCGGGATTACGCGAGCTCGAAGCGGTCGAGGTTCATGACCTTGTGCCAGGCGGCGACGAAGTCCTGCACGAACTTCTTTTCCCCATCCGCACTGCCGTAGACTTCGGCCAGGGCGCGGAGCCGGGCGTCGGACCCGAATACCAGGTCGGCGCGCGTGCCGGTCCATTTGACCGTCCCCGTCTTGCGATCACAGCCTTCGAACGTGCTGGAGTCGGGCGACGCCGTTTTCCACTCCGTGCCCATGTCGAGCAGGTTCACGAAGAAGTCGTTCGTCAGCGCCTCCGGCCGCGCGGTGAAGACGCCGTGCGGCGTCCCGCCGAAGTTGGTCTGCAGGACGCGCAGGCCGCCCACAAGCACGGTCATTTCGGGCGCGGTCAGGGTCAGGAGTTGCGCCTTGTCGACCAGCAGCGCCTCGGCCGGGATGCGGTATTGGCCTTTTTGGTAATTGCGGAAGCCGTCCGCGATGGGCTCGAGCACGGCGAAGGAGGCCACGTCGGTTTGCTCCGGCGCGGCGTCCATGCGCCCCGGGGTGAAGGGAACGGTGACCTGATGACCGGCATTTTTCGCCGCCTGCTCGACCCCGACGCAACCGGCCAGGACGATCAGGTCGGCGAGCGAGACCTTCTTGCCGCCAGTCTGGGCGAGGTTGAAGGCCTTCTGGATGCCCTCGAGGGCGTCGAGCACCTTCGCCAACTGCGCCGGCTGGTTGACTTCCCAGTATTTCTGCGGGCTCAAGCGGAGGCGGGCCCCGTTCGCCCCGCCGCGCCTGTCGGAACCGCGGAAGGTGGACGCCGAGGCCCAGGCGGTGGAGACGAGCTCCGAGACGGAAAGCCCGGCGGCCAGGATCTTGCCCTGCAGGGCGGCGATGTCCTGCGCGGCGACCAAGGGATGGTTGACCGCGGGAATGGGATCTTGCCAGAGGAGTTCCTCGGCGGGCACCTCCGGCCCAAGGTAGCGTGCGCGCGGACCCATGTCGCGGTGCGTCAGCTTGAACCACGCCCGGGCGAAAGTGGCGGCGAACTGATCGGGATTCTCCATGAAGCGCCGCGAAATCTTCTCGTAAGCCGGGTCCAAACGCAGGGAGAGGTCCGTGGTAAGCATGGACGGCGCGATGCGCCTCGACGGGTCGTGAGCATGCGGCACGGTGCCGGCGCCGGCGCCGTTTTTAGGGGTCCACTGATGCGCGCCGGCCGGACTCTTGGTAAGTTCCCATTCATAGCCAAACAGGTTTTCGAAATAGTTATGGCTCCATTTTGTGGGCGTCGTGGTCCAGGTGACCTCGAGGCCGCTGGTGATCGAGTCGCCGCCCCGGCCCGTGCCAAAGCTGCTTTTCCAGCCCAGGCCCTGCGCCTCGAGCCCGGCCGCCGCCGGTTCCGCTCCCACGTGGGAGGCCGGACCGGCGCCGTGGGTCTTGCCGAAAGTGTGGCCGCCGGCGATGAGCGCGACGGTCTCCTCATCGTTCATCGCCATGCGGGCAAAGGTCTCGCGGATATCCTTGGCCGCTGCGAGCGGATCGGGGTTTCCGTTCGGGCCTTCCGGGTTGACGTAAATCAGCCCCATCTGCACGGCCGCGAGCGGATCCTCGAGATTCCGGTCGCCGGTGTAGCGTTTGTCGTCGAGCCATTTGTTTTCCGATCCCCAATAGACGTCCTGATCCGGCTCCCAGACGTCCTCGCGGCCTCCGGCGAAACCGAACGTCTTGAATCCCATCGTCTCCAGCGCAACATTTCCCGTCAGGATCATCAGGTCGGCCCAGGATATCTTCCGGCCATATTTCTGTTTGATCGGCCAGAGCAGACGGCGCGCCTTGTCCAGGCTGACGTTGTCCGGCCAGCTGTTGAGCGGCGAGAAACGCTGCTGGCCCCGACTGCCGCCGCCGCGGCCGTCACCGGTGCGGTAGGTGCCGGCGCTGTGCCAGGCCATGCGGATGAAAAAGGGCCCGTAGTGGCCGAAGTCGGCCGGCCACCAGTCCTGCGAGTCGGTCATCAGCGCCGCCAGATCCCGCTTCAACGCCGCCAGGTCGAGGCGCTTGAACTCCTCCGTGTAGCTGAAGTCCGGCCCCATGGGATTGGACTTGGCGGAATGCTGGTGCAGGAGCTCGAGCCGCAGCTGGTTCGGCCACCATTCGCGGTTCGAGGTGCCGCCCGCGGGCGCGGGGTGGTTGAAGGGGCATTGGGCTTCGGCAGACATGGAATTTTTCTCGTTGGCTGGGTTGATTGGCGCGAAGTTTGTTTTTCTTCGACCCCGCCGGCCGCGGGGAAAGAGAAAGGGGAACGTAGACCCCATTCACCGTTAGGCAAACACGATGGACCTGCCGCTCGCATTTTTCTGCGCCCCGGCGCAACGGCGGGCCGGATAAAAGTCCGGCCTTGCCAACCGATGACGGCTGGAAAACATTCCGCCACCCCGCATGAACAACGAGATCCTCTGGCTCATCCGGCTCTGCGTTGACGGCAAGTTGTTCACCCGCGAGCAGGCCGTCGGCGTCCTGAAGGCCGTCGGGCGTGACGCCCAGCTGATGGATTTCGCCCAGAAGCTCATCGACGACGGCATCGTCACCGATGTGGACACCCTGGAGCGGGTCGCCGGCAACGCCATGGCCCGCGCCGCCCTCGGCCCTCCCGACGGCAACCCGCTGCTCGAGGGCACCACGCCGCCCATGCCCGTCGGCGATGCCGGCGGCAGCCGCCCGACCAAGGCCGCCCCGGCCGGCGCGCCGCAATTTCCTTTCGACCAGATCGCCTCGCTGGATGACGCGGCCCTCGCCCAGGCCATGCGCCAGCTGCTCATCGACGCGGGCAAATACGGCGCAAGCGACCTTCACCTCTCCGCCGGCTCCAAGCCTTTCGTCCGCCGGCTCCGCGCCCTCTCGCCCATCACCGAGCACATCCTCAAGGAGGACGAGTCCCTCCGCCTCAACACTGTCCTCCTCGCCGAGCACCAGAAAAAGATCTACCTCGAACGCCGCGACTACGATCTGGCCCTCGCCCTCGACGCCACCCACCGCTACCGCGTCAACCTGATGTTCCACAAGTGGGGTCCCTCCGGTTCCTACCGCATGGTCCCCTCCGGCATCCCGAAGCTCGACAACCTCGGTCTGCGCAATCTCGACGCCATCCGCAAGCTCCTCTCCTACCACAACGGCCTCATCCTCATCACGGGTCCCGTCGGCGCCGGCAAGACCACCACCCTCGCCGCCATGGTCGCTGAGCTCAACGAGCAGCGCGAGGACCACATCATCACCGTCGAGGACCCCATCGAGGTCGTCCAGCTGCCCAAGGGCTGCAACGTCACCCAGCGCGAGGTCGGCCCGCACACCCGGTCCTTCTTCACCGCGCTCAAGGGCGCCCTCCGCGAGGATCCCGACGTCATCGTCATCGGCGAGCTCCGCGACCTCGAGACCATCGAAATGGCCATCAGCGCTTCCGAGACGGGCCACCTTGTCATCGGCACCATGCACACGAGCGACGCTTCCACGACGCTGAACCGCCTGCTCGACGTCTTCCCGCCCTCACAGCAGACACAGATCCGCGCCTCCGTCGCCGAGTCGCTCCGCGGCGTCGTCTGCCAGCGCCTGCTGCCGGGGATCGACGGCGGCCTGGTCACCGCCTGCGAGATCATGGTGTCGAACACCGCCATTCAGGCCCTCATCCGCGAGGGCAAGACCGCCGGCCTCCGGAATACCATGGAAACGGGCGTGAAGGAGGGCATGTGCATCATGGAGAACGTCGTCCTCGAGCTCTATCAACAGAAGAAGATTTCCAAGGAAACCGCCCTGATCAACGTCACCACGAAAAACGTCCGGCTGAAAATCGACCCGCCCCCCGCCCCGCCCCCCCCGCCGGTCGCGAAGAAATGATCCCGAACCCGATTCATTTCATGGCCACAAAGAGGCACAAAAAATATTCCCCGCCGGCTGATGTCTGCGTGGCGCCCTTAGGCGCGCGGGTGGTTCACGCCAGAGCGCCGGACAATTTTTGTGCCTTCTCGTGGCCAAGCATTCCGGGCCTTGGGGCTTTAATCCTCAGCTTTCAGCCTTCAGCTTTCAGCATTTCCTGACCCATGGCCGCCATCGACTCACTCCTCCGCACCATGCTCGAAAAGGGCGGCTCCGACCTGCACCTGACGGTGGGCTTGCCCCCGAAGTCCCGCATCTCCGGCTCGCTTCAGGTCATTGGCGACAAGCCGATCACCTCCCAGGAGATGGAAGGCCTGCTCAAGGAGATCTGCCCCGAGAAACGGTGGAATGAATTCCTCGAGAAGAAGGATCTCGACCTTGCCCACGAGGTCGAGGGCCTCGCCCGCTTCCGCGCCAACTATCTCTACAACCACTGGGGCCAGGCCGCCGTCCTCCGCCAGATTCCCGCGAAGATCCTTTCGTTCAGCCAGCTCAACCTGCCCGAGGCGCTGAAGAAACTCTGCCACCTCGACCAGGGCCTCGTCGTCGTCACCGGCCCCACCGGCTCCGGCAAGTCGACCACGCTCGCGGCGATGGTCGACTACATCAACGACAACCTCGCGCGGCACATCATCACGATCGAGGACCCGATCGAGTTCGTCCACCCCTGCAAGAAATCGATCATCGTCCACCGCGAGGTCGGCGAGCACACCGAGAGCTTCGGCGCCGCGCTCAAGGGCGCCATGCGCCACGACCCCGACATCCTCCTCCTCGGCGAGATGCGCGAGATGGAGACCATCAAGCTCGCACTCTCCTGCGCCTCGATGGGCATGCTCGTCTTCGGCACGCTGCACACCAACAACGCTCCCAAGACGATCGACCGCATCATCAACACCTTCCCCGCCGAGGAGCAAAACCAAGTGCGCGTCATGCTCGCCGGCTGTCTCGCCGGCGTCGTCGCCCAGCTCCTCTGCAAAAAGATCCCCAAGGGCCGCGTCGCCGTGCACGAGATTTTGCTCCAGCACGAGGCGCTGCCCAACACGATCCGCATGGGCCAGATTTCCAACATCCGCGGCATCATCGAGAGCGGCAAGGAAGAGGGCATGATCACGATGGACAACAGTCTCATGGCCCGCGTGAAGGACGGCACCGTCGAGCCGAAGGAAGCCTACATGAAGGGCAGCAACAAGGCCCTCTTCGCCCCCCTCCTGAAGCCCGGCGATCTCGAAGCCGGGCACTAGCCAGAGGCACCCGCCCTCCGGGCGGCTTGGTTTGGCTGGAGGCCCCGCGACCCAGCGAGACGTTTACGGCCGTGTCGCCAATTCAAGCCCGCGCAGATAAACCAGCGCTTCGTCCCGATTCGTCCCGCCCATACTCTCCGCCGGCCGCACGCTCGTGCAAACCGCCGGGCGCTCGGGCTTCCCGAGGAACGCGCAACGGTAGTCCGGCAGCAGGTGCACGCATGGAATTCCGGCGGGTTTGCCCCTGTGTCGTTAATCTATTCTTTTGTGCGTATATGACTCAACCGCAGGCTTGGGGATTTCTGGTATCAGGCATAGCGCAATCATTTCGACAGCCGGGAAACCGCCCTGTTGAGAGTTACTCTTTTAAGTCTGCTTCGATTTCGCGGAATTGCTCCAAGGCCGCTTCCAGGTCGGCGACGATGTCGGTGGCGATGATGCCGGGGGCGGGGAGATTGGCGGAGTCTTCGAGGGCCTCGTCCTTGAGCCAGAAGATGTCGAGGTTGGCTTTGTCGCGCTTGGTCAGCTCTTCGTAGGTGAA